>Ga0157375_10002876_pt1 | contig 14922 bp, 12 predicted proteins | sample M35metaG_FD_115311 | JGI IMG/M metagenome (GOLD analysis project Ga0157375, IMG submission 115311) | Miscanthus rhizosphere microbial communities from Kellogg Biological Station, Michigan, USA - M3-5 metaG | ecosystem: Host-associated > Plants > Roots > Rhizosphere > Soil | place: USA: Michigan...
AGCGTAAGCAGTGCCTCCATCCAGAACGCGGCGACTGCCGAATAATTCGCCGCCGGATAGTTTGAACCATAGCTGGCGGAGACACCGATCACGCCTTGCAGCAGCAGACAGGCAAGCGTCGCTCCGATGAGCTGGACAACGATGTAGCCCGGCACCCGGCGCCACGGGAAGTCACCGCGGAGTGCGAACGCGATGCTGACCGCGGGGTTCAAATGCGCTCCGGAGATCTTGCCCATGAAGAGGATGATCCCCATCACCATGAGGCCGGGGGCCACCACGGCCGCCGTGCGGCTGATGACACCGGGAAAAGCCTGGCTCATCATGCCACCGCCGGCCGCAACAATGACGAGCAAGAATGTGCCGTACAACTCCGAGAACAAACGCCGCCATTCCTGGCGGGGATCATCAAAATCCTGGATTCGCAAAAGGATGTTCTGTTCGACAACTCCCAGTTCGCTAGCCAGATTGTGATTGTGCGCCCGACTCTCACGCGCGCCGTCCTTGCCCTGGTCATCCGCCATGGCGTGTCGCCTCCGCCGGTTCTTGACTCGTGCCTTGCCGATCTGTTTGCCCGGAGCGGTCCGGCACCTGAGACCCTCAATGTACCGCTGCCGGGAGTGGTTGTCAGCGCCGTGCCGGTGGCTCGCTGCTAGTTGGTGTCTGGCCCTTGAAGAGAATCCGAGGGGCCGGCCTCCGAATCGTGCGGACATCCGCGGTGCAAAGTCCTAGCATTCAGCCATGAGGCAAGAAACCTGGCAAAAGTATTCCGAGTGGCCCCTTGTCGGTGCGGCTTTTATCTTTTTGGCGGCCTACTCCGTCCTGGTCATTGTCGATCCGCCGGACCCCTACGCCGCCGCTCTGTTATTCGTCGTGGGGGCAACGTGGCTGGCTTTCGGCGTCGACTACGTCGTGAAGTTGCTCCTGGCCCCCCGGCCGGGCCGGTGGTTCGTCCGCCATCCCCTGGACCTGCTCATGGTGGTGCTCCCCGTAGCGCGCCCCTTGCGGCTCCTGCGTCCCTTCACTCTGCGTCGAGTCATGGAACGGGCCCCAGGCACTGCCATCCGGGCCCGCCTCATGGCCTACGTCATCTTCTCCGCCATCCTGCTGGTCTACACAGTTGCCCTGAGCGTCCTCCATTTCGAAAGGGGTGCTCCGAACGCGAATATCATCACCATGGGCGACTCGTTGTGGTGGGCGATAGTCACCCTTACAACGATCGGTTACGGCGACTATTACCCCGTTACGACTCCCGGCCGGTGGGCCGCGACGGCATTGATGATCGGCGGGTTTGCAGTTCTGAGCATGGTCACGGCCGCGGTGTCCTCCTGGCTTGTTGAAAGCGTGACGGCCGCAACCCGTGTCCGGAAGAAGGCGGACGAACCCATCGGCAGCGAGGAGCTGGCCCGCCTCACGTCCCAGATCAACAGGCTCCAGGAGCAGCTGGCACGGGCCCCGGGCGAATCCGATGGTGGCCCCGCCGAAGGACAACCCGATATGGAACCACGTTAGGGGGATATCGCTGGCGGTTCCGTGACGCCATGGCCGCATCCGGCCGGAACGGGTACAACTGATTCATGACCACCTCCCCGTTGGTTCTCGGCCCCATGGTGCGGTACGTGGATGAGACCTCGGCGAGTGTGTGGGTGGAGACCCAATCCGCTGCCCAGGTTTCCATCCGTGCCGGCGGCAGGAGCTGGACCGCCCGAACGTTCGCAGTTCACGGTCACCACTACGCCCTGGTGGAATTGGGCGGGCTGGAGCCCGGCACGGTCACGCCCTACGCCCTCGATATCGACGGAACGCAGGTCTGGCCCGATTCCTCGACCGGCTTCCCACCGTCCATGATCGCCACCCTGGCCCCCGGAAAGCCGCTGCGGATGGCCTACGGCTCCTGCCGGACCAGCGTCCCGCACGATGCGTCCGGCAACCGGACCCACGGCGTCGACTCGCTGCGCGCCTATGCACTGAGGATGGCCTCCGGGGGTGAGGTGTCGTGGCCGGATCTGGTGGTCTTCGTCGGAGACCAGGTGTACGCAGATTTGACCAGCGAGCAGATGCAGGATTTCATCCGTGCCCGACGCGATATCCAGGCACCCCCCGGCGAAGAGCTCAAAGACTACGAGGAATACGCCCACCTTTACTATCTGGCCTGGTCAGACCCGGCGAACAGGTGGTTGCTGTCCACCCTGCCCAGCGCCATGATCTTCGATGACCACGACATCCGCGACGACTGGAATACCTCACTGAGCTGGAAGAAGAAAATGGAAGCCACCTCATGGTGGCATGACCGGATTGTCGCGGGGCTGGCCTCTTACTGGGTCTACCAGCATCTGGGGAACCTCTCACCGGAAGAACGGGCCGAGGACGCGGTTTGGCAGCGGATCGTACGCTACTCGGGTCAGGACGAGATCGACGTCGGCGCGGAGCTGGACAGCTTCGCGGAACGGGCTGATCGGGACCCGAAATCCTACCGGTGGAGCTTCTGCCGCGATTTCGGCGACACCCGGCTGGTCGTGGTCGACTCCCGCGCAGCCCGGGACCTGACCCCGGATGACCGGGCACTGGTTGACGCGCCGGAAATGGACTGGGTCGATAGCCGGATGCGTGGCGGCTTCCGCCACCTGCTCGTGGCGACGTCGCTGCCTTTTCTGCTGCCGATGGGCCTGCACTACGTCGAGTCGTGGAATGAGGCCGTCTCGGAAGGTGCGTGGGGAAAACTTGCCGCCCGGGCCGGGGAGAAGGTGCGCCAGGCATTGGACCTTGAACACTGGGGCGCATTCCAAAACAGCTTCCGGGAAATGGCGGCCCTGGCGAGCGAGGTCGCCGATGGCAAACGCGGACCGGCACCGGAAACTATCACCTTCCTCTCCGGAGACGTCCACTACTCGTACGTTGCGGAGGTGGACCGTGACTCGGGCAGCCGGATCGTGCAGGCGGTCTGCTCGCCCATCAGGAACCCACTGCCCCGGGTGATGAGGTCTTTCGCTGCCGTCATGTCCTACGGCCTGGCCGCGCCGGTGGGCGCCTTGGTTGCACGTTCCGCAAAGGTCCCGGACCCGCCGTTTCACTGGTCCGGGGTCAAGGGTCCGTGGTTCCAAAACAACCTGGCCCATCTGGAGGTGGTGCCGGAAGGGCTAAAACTATGGTGGGAGGCCGGCGTGGTGGCCGGCGGCGACCAACAACATCCCGAGCTGGAATGTGTCGCCTCCCTCACGTTGACCCCGTTCAAGGCCCGGGACCCCTCCGACAAGCAGCAGGGAACCGCATGACAGCAGCGGACGTGAACAACGGGCCCCAGCGGACGTCTCCTGAAGGGCCCGGGACGCGTCTACTTTTGGCCGGTCAGCAAGGTACTGGTCAGCAAGGTACCTTGGATCGCTGTCAGGGGCACCGCCCCGAAGTCCCTGGAGTCAATTGACACACCGCGGTTGTCCCCTAGGACGAAGACACTGCCGGCAGGCACCGTCTCAGGCCCAAAGTAGGTGCCGTCTATCCGGCTGTGATCGATGAATGGCTCAATGACGGCAACATCATCGACGAATAGTTCCGAATCCCGGATGGCTACTCGTTGCCCTGCTCCCGCAATCACGCGCTTGATCGCAGTCCTGCCATCGACCGGGTTGGCAAAGGCAACAACGACGCCATTGCGGATCCAGCCCGCGGCCGGCTTGTACAGGAACACGACGGCGCCCGAGGGAATCGTGGGGGCCATGCTGTCCGACGAGACTGTCACAGGCTCCACGAGCCAAGTGCGAATGGCTAGCATAGCCAGGACCGGGATCAAGGCCGCAACGAGGAGCCTGCGCCGCGAGCGGCTACTACGGCCGGCCGGTCCCACCGCTATCCATCCCGATCATCGTCCCAGGCCGCCCTGGCCGCCGTCATGGGGTCGTCCGAATCCCAGTCGCTTTCCTTCAGGCCCACCCGGAACTGGGCCATCATGTCGTGGTCCTCGTGGGGCAAGTTGTGGCAGTGCATCATGTAGAGCCCCCGGTTCGGGGTGAACTTCATGAGCAGCCGCACAGTTTCGTCCTCGCCGACGTACACAACGTCCTTGGGGCCGCGCTCGTGGGCCATAGGGGGCGCCCCGTTGCGGCTGAGGATCTGGAAGTCCACGAGGTGAATGTGGAGGGGATGGAACCAGCCGCCGGACTTATTCTCGATTTCCCAGATTTCCACGGAGTTGAGGTCGGGATCGGCGATGACTTTCTTGTAGCCGCTGGCGATGACGTCCTGCCAGCTGTCGTCATTAATGGTCCACATGTTCGTAGAGTCATTCCGTTTGACCCGGAATTTGCGCGTCTTCACGGATTGCCCTGGCTGTAGCGACATGGCCTCGCTGTTGGCCAGCTTGGTCGGGATCCGGTTCCAGGTGGGGTCCGCGGTGTCCACCGGCTCGTCCGTGACGTCGAAGGCCATGATCTTGTTGGTGAAGTCGTAGTCCACGTTGTTCTTGTTGGACAGATTGCGGAGTTCAATCCGCTGTCCTGTCTTGTAGTTCCGGAAGTCGATGAGGATCTCGTACCGTTCTGCTCCGCCGTGGCGCCAGCTTCCCACGGACTGCGCCACGGGGATCAAGCCGCCGTCGGTACCCACCACCACCACCGGATCACCGGTGCTGAGCGTGGGCCGCAATGAGCGGGAGATAGAGCCGTTCAGGATGCGGAACCGGTAGACACGTTTCTGCACCTTCATGACCGGCCAGGGCTTGCCGTTGACCAGGATCACGTCCCCCCACAGTCCAGAGTGGCTGTTGTCGTCATAGCCAAGGGAACCGTCCGCGGCAAACATTGCATCAGTGACCGTCAGCGCGACGTCGAAGTTGCCCTGCGGGAGGAGCTGCCGTTCCACAGGATCGTGCAAGTGGTACTGCGCGGCGAGCCCTGAATATGCGTTCAGGGCCGTGAAGTGGACGCCGTGGTCGTGATACCAGAGCGTGCGCGCCGGCTGGAAGTTGGGGTAGTGGTAGTCCTTGTAAAACCCCGGGAGAGTGATGTCGCTGGCGTAGCCGTCGAATTGCGGTTTCGAGGCAGAACCGTGCAGGTGGGTCGACGTGGACAGGGCGTGCCCATCCAGCGCGTGCTCGGCCGGCAGCTGGTTCCGAATCCTCAGGACAGCTTTGGTGCCCTGATCGAGGCTGATCGTCGGCCCAGGGAACGTGCCGTTGTAGCCCAGGATGGGAGTGCTAAGCCGGGGCAAAATGTTGGCCATGGCGGCCTTCTCGGTCAGCCGGTAGTAGTTGACGGGCAGGCCGTCCGCGGGGTCGGTGCCTGTGGCGTAGGGCTGCAGAAGCGGCGCCTGGACAAAAGCCGCCTGGAATGGTTTGGGCATCTCGCTGGAACTTATGCGGCTGGCCGACTTGGCTTCAACTGAGCCGGTCGGCAACATAGCGCCACCGGCTCCGAGAATACCCAGGCCCCCGATCAACAAAACCTGACGACGTGAAATGGACATAGCCGGTCTCCTTTATGTTCAGGTACCAGACTTTGCAGGACCCTGCTTGGAGATAACCTGCGACCATTTCCCGATCTTGGAAGAAGCCTGAGGAGGCGCGCGCCGGTCAGCGGGCCGCGGCAAGACGCGATTGCAGCCGCGCCGTCACCGTGGTGCCTGTGCCGGGGACGCTGAGAATCTGCAATGCTCCACCCGCTTCACGGATGGTGTCCTTGAGTATCCGCAGGCCAAGGTGGCCCTCGGCGGCCCCATGTGAGGTGTCGAAGCCCTTGCCGTTGTCCGCAATGCTGATTTCGGCGCCGTGCTGGTCTGTCCGCAGCGAGAGGACCACAGTGGTTGCACCAGAGTGCTTTGCGCTGTTTGAGAGTGCTTCCCGGGCCACGCGGTACAGCAGCGCGGACGACCCACGGCCAAGCGCTGCATCGTCCGGGATCAGCAGATGCACGGCGAGGCCGCGTTCCTGATGCGGTTCGACGAGCCGTTCCAGAGACGTCCTGAGCCCCAGCTGTTCAAGGTCGGGCGGATATAGCTCCTGCGTCATGGCCCGCAGGACGCGGACGCTCTGTTGCAGTATTGTCCGGGCCCCGCCCAGCACCGGCCGCTGCTCCGGTGGCCCGTGGAGCTCTTCTGATTCAAGGGCATAGCCCAGCCCCGAGAGGTCCTGGATCACTTCATCGTGCAGGTCCCGGGCAATCCTGCGGCGTTCCAGGTCGGAGGCCTCAATAGCGCGCTTAAGCAATCGGTTCCGGGTCGCCAGATGGGCCTGGATCCCACGGGCCAGCCGGACAGCGGGGGGAAGCTGGGCCAGCTGAAGTGCCGCCAGTGCGAGAAGAAGAGGCGGGACCATGCTGTACAGGACTGCCTGCTGCTCGTCCCGCACCGGGTCGTCGTCGTAGTAGGCCTCAAAGATCAGCGGCGTACCGTCGGTGGCCGAGGAGCTGACGTAGACTTCCACGAGTTCTCCCGACGCCAGCTCGTACTCATTCTCAAGTTCCTGCTGGCTTTCCAGCGACGCCGTCCCCGGCCCCCCGGCCAGGAGGGCCTTGCCCCAGTCGGGCAAATCGAAGCGTTGCCCCACGAGCGAGCGAATGTCCGAATACACAACCCGGCCGTTGCTGTCCCATACCTTGATCCTCAGTACCGAGGCGTCGTTGCGCCATGGCTCCAAGGCCTTGTCGAGTGCGTCCAGCGCCCTTGCGTCGCCGGCGAGCAGCGCCTTGTTCACCAGGGGTTTGATAGCGAAGTCCGCCACGCGTTGGGTGAAGAGGAGTGCGTTGTCCAGTGCGTGCCGCTCCGCCTCGGCACGGATCCAAAACGCGACGGGAGTCGCGACAATCAGCAGCGCAAGAAATCCCATCACCAGGAATTTGGCCACGGCGGCCCGGACGGCGAAGCGTTCAGCCGTGCCCGGAAAGTCCTCCGGCTTGGTGCCATCCTCAGCTTCAGAAGGCCTGGACATCGGACTTCACGCGCAGGATGCCCCGGACTTCAGCCTCCGCCATTGCTTCACTCTGGGAGTGCGAACCCAGTTTTGAAAAGATGGTTTTGACGTAGCCGCGGCACGTGTGGATCGAGATGCCAAGGCTGTTGGCGATCACCCGCACCTCATGCCCCTCCGACATCAAGCGCAGAACGTCCAGCTCGCGGGGGCTGAGGGGCGGCCCAGGGGGGTACGCGGCGGCAGCGGACTGGGGGGCCCCAATCTGCGCCACCAGTGAGGGGTGCACCACCATGTTTCCCGCCCGGGCGTGCCGAAGCGTGTCAAGCATCGTGGCCAGCGAGCCGTCCTTGGGGAGAAACCCGCATATCCCTATCGCCGCCGCCTGCCGCAGGACATCCTGGGACGGATCGCCTGTCAGCATGATGATCCGGGTATCCGGGTTCTGTTCCAAGACGCGGGTCGCCGCCATCAGCCCGTCACCATCCGGCAAGTGATAATCCATGACAACAACGTCGGGTTCCAATTCGCGGCACAACTGCACGCCGCTCTCCACGGACGCCGCCGAGCCAACGCTGCGGAGGTCCGGTTCCCGGTCCAGCGCACCCGTCAGCAGCTCGGCAAAAGTCCTGTGGTCATCGACGATCAGGATCCGCAGGGTAGCGGCGCCGGCTCCTGCTTCGCTGGTGGGGATGCTGGCCGGGATACTGTTCGGCATGCCGACGGCGGGTGGAGGGTCCGCCGAAACGGCGGCAAATGGTCTTGCTTCGCCGCCCGTCAGCCGCAGGAGGCGGGCGTGCGCGCCGCGTAGGGCCTCGCCAGGGGTGCAGCCCATTTCCCGGTGCAGCGTGCGCCGGCATTGCTCAAATGACTTCAGTGCTTCGAGCGGCTGCCCCGAGTCCTCCAGCCCCAGGACCAGGGAGGACCATGCACTCTCGTTGAGGAGATCGGCGGCCAGGGCCTCCCTCGCCCAGTGGACCGCGCGCTCGGGCTGATGCAGCGACAGCGCCAGTCCGGCGGCCTGGGCCCGGGCCCTGCAGACCCGGTGCTCATGATTGCCCCGTGCTTCCTCGGCCCAGGGCGCCGTCAGCTCATCCCCCAGCAGGGGCGCGGAGGCCAGGCCCAGGGCTTCCTGCAGGAGCTCAAGGGCCTCGACGGGCTCGCACGCCGAGGCCCGGTGCAGCAGCTCACTGAAGCGGCTCACATCCAGGTCTACGAGGGCAGGATCCATGACATAGCCGCCGGTGACGGTCCTCAGCGGACCTGATTTGCCTTGGCCTGGTTGCAAATGGCGCCGCAGGACGCTGACGTAGCTTTCCAGCGTCGGCAATGCCTCTGCCGGTGGCTGCCCTGCCCACAGCACGTCGCTGAGGCGGTCCTTTGACATGGGCGTGCCGAGATTGAGCAAGAGGATTTCAAGGACTTGCCGGGGTTTGGGACCGCCAAGCTCACCCGCTTCGAGGACTTCGCCGCCTCGCCGGATTCGCAGTGGGCCGAGAATTCGGACTTCGAGGACGCACGGTGGCAACACGTCCCCCTCCGCGGTTGATGGGCCGGCAATCGCATGGGTGGGGCTGGGAAACATGGCAGACCTGCAATTCGGACGGAATTAATGCTTCCTAAGTTTTTTCCATCGAGCCACCCTCGACACGAGTACCCGATACTCGTTTTCCGGGGCGATACTGCCGATCTGCGCCGGGTAGTCAGCCCCGTCCCCGGTGGTGTGCTGCCCCCAAAGACAGCCCCGGCCCGCCCGGGAGCTCCAGTGCCAGATCGATGGCCCGGTCCGGAAGATCGAACACGAGCGTGGCGTTGAGGCTTTGACCTTGGGGGACGTCGGCGGGGGCGGGCGAAGCCCAGAGCGCTCTCCACGTCCCTGTTCCGAGACCTGACACGAAGTAATCAGAGGGATCATACGCGAGGCCGCCTTTTTCCAGCGCCGTCAGCTCCACGAGCACGCGTACCCGGTGAAGCCCCTCCGCGGGCGGATCGGCGAGCGCGGCAGAGGCGGCCGCGGGCATCCCGACGTCGGTCTCCTCCGGTACCACGCCGTTGATGCGTGCCAGTCCCCCGGTGACGGCGGCCGAAGCGCCCAACAGGGCAGGAGGTTTTCGTGGTGCAGCCGTGACGACGCTGGCGACCAGGGCCGCCACAAGGACGAGCAGGATGACCGGAACGAGGATATTCGCGCGCTGAAGCGTGGCTGACCTTGACATGCAGGCCAGCATCCCCGGAGCGCCCTAGGGAAACCCTTGGAACGCCCTGCATCCGGGCGGCGGCCGCAGGCCACAAGATCTCCTGACCACAGGCTAGTTACAAGTCGCCGTCCATACCGTGACGCTCACAAGTGCGCCGGCCCGGCGCACCCTGTTCCTCCCGCCAGGGTGGAGGGGCGAGAAAAGCACAGGATGGATGTCGTCATGAAACGAATACTTGCGTTCCTTATGGCAAATGTCGCGGTCGTCTCGTTGGCTGGCCTAGCCTCGGCCGCCGTCGGCCCTCCGGGAGTCAACGGGCCCGGGCTCGCGGAAGTCGGCCCGGTCGACGCGACGGACGGCTACCCGGTCTGGTACCGGGACCGTACCGGGCTCAGGCTGGAGAAATGCATAGCGCAGGCCGATCCGATGTGCCCGGCCCGCGGGCCGCTGCCCGATGAAGCCGCGGCGGTTTCCTTCCCCGATAACTACCCGGATGAGGGCTTCTACTCCCTTACTTCCGGCACGATGGACACAGCAGGGGGTGGAAAAGCGCTCGCGGCGATTGCCCTGGAACAGGCATTCGGCAGCGGGCCGGTGGCCGACGGCGACCAGGTCACCTTTGCCCGGCTACGGCTGAAAATCACGAATGTCAGGGATGGCGTTGACTACAAGTTCACCACGCCGGCGGGCACCAAAACCGTGCGGACATCGAAACCGGGCATCGTCTTCGATACCGAGGACATCGGCATCGGCGGAAAGGGAGACTTCTCGGGCGCCCTGGGTGGAAGGATCGGCCCGTTCCTGACCTGGGACACCTACCCCACCGATCCCGCCCTCAAGCCCGACGCCAACGGCAAGAACACGTACGTCGGCGATGGCACCACCCCCCACAAGATCACCGGCAGCCCCTACGGGACCAATATCTTCCGGATCGAGGGCCCGGGCATCAATCCGAGCGCCACAGATGCCTGCCCTTCCGTTCCAGGGCCGGTGGCGGACTGTGTAGAAACCGACCTCTTCACGGTGCAGGGAAAGCTTGCGACCAACAGCGGTGTGGCGGCAGAGCGGGCGACGTATTCCAGGTCATCGCTCAACTCCGGGATGGTGGACGTCTTCGCATCGAGCGAATCCGGACCGCAAGCAATCCAGCTCTCTGACTCGTCCGCCGGCAGCGCGGTCTTCAGCCCGACGGCGCTGGAAGGGTCCGCCGGCAAGTACTTCGCCAGGATCGCTTTTGACGGACCCCAGCCGCCGTCCGCGGTCACCGTCACGAACTCGAGCGACGTTCCGGCGTCGGCGAAGAAGATCGCCGTCGTCGACCGGGTCAGCGGCAAGGCCACCTTCAACACCGACAGCGGTCTCCTATCGATCGAAGCGGTGTCCAGCGATACGGCGGGTCCGCGGACCCTGACGGCCCTCGGCTTCGGCGAGTTGGCATCGGGCTCCCTGGCATGGGGTCCCCTCGCGGCTCCCCCAGTTTCTGTCACTGTTCGATCCGACGCCAAGGGCGAAATTGTGTTGCCTGTCGAGGTGACGGGCAACGCCCGCGCCCCGATTCCAGTGGCCGCCCAGGCCGGAGCTGATCAAACGGTCCAGGAAGGCCAAAAAGTAGACCTTGACGGGTCCGCCTCCAGCGGTCCGGTCTCCACCTACTCATGGAGCAGCCCTTCCGGAGTAGTACTGAGCGATCCCAACGCGGCCCGACCCAGCTTCACCGCCCCCGCGCCGGGAGACTATGTCTTTTCCCTCACGGTCAATGGCCCCGGTGGCCCGAGCACGGCAACTGTCACCGTGACAGTAACAGCCACCGTGGCGGCGGCGGCAAACGCCGGACCAAACCAGCAAGGCGCGCAACGCGGAACCAAGGTCACCTTGGATGGCAGCGGTTCCACCGGCGCCGCCACCTATTCGTGGACGCAGATTCTGGGCCCGGGTGATCCCAAGGTCACCCTGACAGGCGTCAATTCCGCCCGTCCCTCGTTTACCTTCCCGCTCTACAAGTACCCTGCGAGTTCGGGCGCGCTGACCTTCAAGCTGACGGTAGGAAGCCCTGACGGGTCCTCAAGCAATGCCCAGGTGACGGTTACCCCGCGGGCCGACACGGTGGCTGTTACCTCCGCCCGCTACACGGCCAGCAAGCGCGAATGGCGGGTGGACGGCACCAGCTCCATCCTGTCCGGTCAGGCGGTAACGGTACACCTCGGCGGCTTGGACGGAACCGTCCTTGGTACGGCCGTGGTGGACGCCACGGGATCGTTTGCCATACGAGTTACATCGGCTGTTGTCGGCCGGGCCGGCCAGAGCGTGAGCGTTGAGTCTCCCCTGGGCGGCACCGCAACCGGCTTTGCAGTCCGTCTCCAGTAATCATCCTGCCGCCGGAGCCCGGGGGGCGACCATCGGGCCGGCCGTCCCCCGGGACCGTGGCGCCAGGCTTACTGCCTCCGACGGACAGGGTGCGGTGCCGCAGGTACCGTCCTCAGAAACTCCGTCCGACGCGGCCGCAGGCACTACGCTGCGGCTGCAGGTACTCGAAATCATCGACAGCCTCCTCAACAGCGCCGGCCCGGAACTGGAGGAGCACCGGGCCCGTCTGCGGGGTCACCTCAGCCGGCATCCGTGGGACCCGGAAACCGCCCTGTTGCGGTACCTTTGGGACCGCGAACAGCAGGGTGTCACTTCAGCGGTACTGCCCGGTGCTGGCCCGTGATGGGCTCCCCGGAGCGGTCCTTGTTAGCGAGGGCCGCCCTCGGGGGCGGTTACGTTCTCTATGGCAACCGTTTCGATGATTCTGGTCGATGGCTCACCGACCAGCGCCGGCGCTGTTACGCCGGTCTTCCACGTATCGTTCTGCAGCCGGCCCAGGAAGTCCACTGCAGCCGCCTGCGTATCGAAATCCATCTCGAGCATCACGTAGTCTTGCTGGTCAATCGGGCGCGAGATGCGGTATGACCGCACGCCCGACTTGGCACGGTCCAGGGGATCACTGTCAAAAGCCGTCCGCCACATGGCAAAATCCCGGACCTGGTGTTCGATCTGCAGGGTAATCACTGAGGCGCTCCTGTCGACGGTTCTACACGCCCAACTGTAGGCCCGGAAGGCCCCGGCAAGTAAGGCGCCCAGCCGAAGTGTTATACCGGATGGCGTCCTACGCCGGCGCGGATCCGGTGTTCGTCGTGCTGGTCGGGGCGTCGGCCTGATCAGCCGGGTGGCGTTGGCGGCGGCTTGCCAGCAGGAACGGCACCGCGACCAGTTCGATCACGCCGCCGAGCGCCAGGGAGGCCGGGTAGCTGTAAACATCGGCCGCCCGACCGAGGAGCGGCTGCACCACCACGCCGCCGCTTGAGCCCATGAGTGAATCGAAGCTGAGCACTGTTGCCCGCTGCTTCGAGGCGATCATGTCGTTCAAGTACGCCTGCCGCACCGGCATGCCGGCCGACCACACCAGTGCCCAGAGCGCCAACAGCACCAGGGCCACCCAGAACACTTGGGTGAACCCGAGCACCACAAGAATCGTCGTATCCACGATGCTGCTAAAGATCAGCACGCTGGTGCGTCTGCGGACGAGGCGCCGGATGCGGGGGGCGATCCAGCCACCCAGCACCTCCGCTCCGGCCACGATGGCCGCGGCCAGTCCTGCAACGGAATACGCGTGTGGATCCCCGAACAGCTCCAGCAGATAGGGCTGCAGGGCGTAGAACACATAGATCCCGACGCCGGCGGTGAACGGCGCGGCCAGCATCACGTAACGTACGGGCGGATTCTTCAGGCCGTTATCGATCGAGGCGGCGAGCACAGCCCGGGTAGCCTGAAGGGGATGGGCCGAGCGTTCAGGGGTGAACCCGACGTCGCGCATGAGCGCGAAGGCCACCGCGAACATGGCCAGCAGCACACCCACACGCAGCAGAAACGGCACGCCCAGATTGGTGGCCTGCGCGATCACGCCGCCGGCCACAGAGCCGGCGAGCATCGCAACGCCGGACACCATCTGGCCCCGCCCCAGCACAGTCTCCATCCCGCCCTCATAGCCGCTGAAGCGCAACGCATCGACGAGCCAGGCCTCGACCGCCCCGGAGAAGAATGTGAAACCCAGACCGAGGAGGGCCGACACCACTGCCCACCACCAGAACGGCGCAGAAAACTGCCAGAGCAGGTAGTAGAGGTAGGTCGAGACGGCAAGGGTCACGGTCCCGAGCAGGAACGATACGCGGCGCCCCCAGCCGTCGGCTACCACCCCCGTGGGCACCTCGAAGAGCACCATACCGGCTGTGAAGAAGGCATTCGCGGCAAAAGCCTCAAGGTTGCTGAGGCCGGCATCCAACAGGAAGAGGGTGTTGATCCCCCAGATGAACGAGGCCGCAAGGGTATTGCCCAGCGTCAACGTCAAATAGATGCGCTGGATCTTTAGGGCGGCGGCGTTCATCGCGGCGCCGTCCCCGCCAGGGCGAGGAGGGAGCACGAACCCATTCTCGTCTCCCCTATCGACGCGCGCCAGAGCGCGCCAGGACCGCTATTGGGGCGAATCGTCGCGCGCCGGCCGCACCGTCTCGGCGTCGGGGTCCATTGCCACAAGCCCGGTGTCGTCCGTCACCTCTGTCAGTTCCTGGGCGACGTCAGGCTTGAGCCAGGACGCCACCACGCTGACGCCGCCGCCGTCGTCGCGGTCAATCACGACGTCGATCTCGTTGGCGGCCGCGCCCATGCCCAAAAGCTGTTCGCGATACGACGCCTCGAGGGCAACCAGGCTTTCCTCGGTCCACTCCCCCGGCCGGATCCTTGTTGAGATTTCGACCGGTTCAGGCTGGTACAGCGTCATGAAAATCCCTCCTTTGGGGTTCGACCCGGGGCGGGCACGAGCCCATTCTCGTCTCCTTGGCCGGTGTGCGCCAGAGAGGTCGGGCCGGCCGCCGTTGCCGCGGCGTTCCGGAGGGAACGCCGCGGTGGCAGACTTTTGTTCACCGGGCTGTACCGGAGAGGAGGTTCCCGGTGGTGGAGATGGCTGAGGCCCTTTTGCATGACGGCACGGCAATACCCGTCCTGGTGAGCGGTGACGGCCGGGCGCTCCTGATCCCTGCGGATATGAAGCCGCATTCCGAGTCGGAGGCCCAGACAATGCGTGATTGGGGCGCCGACCCCGGCCTCGGGCCCAACCTTGTTGCGGCCCTCTCCCAGTCCTATCGCGTAGTGGCGGCCGACTACGAGAGGCACCGGATGGCGCACCCGGCACCGGACACCCTGACGCCGGAGAACGTCACCGCCGATTTCCTAGCCATCGCGGATGCTGCACATGCAGAAACCTTCGCGTACTACGGCTACTCCTGGCTGGCCCTGTGTGGTCTGCAGTTGGCGGTCCGCACAAACCGGCTCTGGGCGCTTGTCATGGGCGGATTCCCGCCGCTCGAAGGCCCGTACAGGAGCATGCTGGCGGTGACGCAGGCGGCCCACTCGGCGGCCGCCAGCTCCTGGTCCTCGGAACAATCTCCGGCGGTAGACCTACCCGTCGAACCAGGCGACTGGGATGCCGCGACAATACAGACCAACGAGGCCCAGACCCGCCAGTTCCTCACGCTGTATGAGGCGCTCCAGGACTTCGACGACTCAGCTGTTGCCTTGGCGCGGGACCTCCCCCGGCTTGCGTTTGCGGGCTCCGCCGATCAAATCGTGTACGGACCCCGTTGGGGAGACGCGACGGTGCGGATCGGCGAACCGCTTGCTGCCCGCGAGCGCGAGCTCATCGACGCCGGGTGGGACGTGCAGGTGCTCCCAGCCCTCGATCACCTGGGCGCGATGCACAGCGACGTCGTCGTGCCCCTCCTGACGGCCTGGCTCGGAAAA
>Ga0157375_10002877_pt1 | contig 14922 bp, 9 predicted proteins | sample M35metaG_FD_115311 | JGI IMG/M metagenome (GOLD analysis project Ga0157375, IMG submission 115311) | Miscanthus rhizosphere microbial communities from Kellogg Biological Station, Michigan, USA - M3-5 metaG | ecosystem: Host-associated > Plants > Roots > Rhizosphere > Soil | place: USA: Michigan...
CGCCGCTTTCCGGTCAATGGCGCGCGCTGGCCGGCTTCGCCGCCGAGTACTACCAGCGCGGGCTGGGCGAAGTCGCGCTGCCTGCGTTGCCGCAGGCGCTGCGCGACGCGTCGCGCTGGGCGCGGCTCTTCGCGCCCGAGGAGCGTTATCGGCTGCTGCCGGCGGGGCGCGCGGTCCTGCCCGACGCGTTGCCCGCCCGCGCGAGCGCGCTGCGGCGTCTCGCCGACGCGCTCGCGGCCCAGCCGACGCTCGCCGCCGCCGATGCCCGCGCGCTGCACGCGAAGGCGAGCGCGACGCTCGACGAATGGGCGGCGAAAGGCTGGGTCGCGCTGGAGACGGGGCCGATGGAAAGCGCGGCGCCACCGGCTTCCGCGCTGAAGATCGATGCGCTCCTCCCGACGTTGACGGGCGAGCAGCAGGAAGCCGTCGATGCGATCACCGCCGCGCGCGGCTTCGCGCCTTTCCTCCTGCACGGCGTGACGGGCAGCGGCAAGACCGAGGTCTATCTGCACGCGCTCGCCGATCTGCTCGCCGCCCGGCCCGACGCGCAGGCGCTCGTCCTGGTCCCGGAAATCAACCTGACGCCGCAATTCGAGGCGGCGTTCCGCACGCGTTTTGCGGCGCTGCCGGAGGGCGCGATCGTCACGATGCACAGCGGCCTTGCCGAAGGAGAGCGCGCGCGCAACTGGCTCGCGGCGCACACCGGTGCCGCGCGGCTCGTGCTCGGCACGCGGCTCGCGATCCTGGCGTCGCTGCCGAAGCTCGCGCTGATCGTCGTCGACGAGGAACATGATCCTGCCTACAAGCAGCAGGAAGGGTTGCGCTATTCCGCGCGCGATCTCGCGATCTACCGCGCGAAGCAGCTCGACATTCCGGTCGTGCTCGGCTCGGCGACGCCGTCGCTCGAAAGCTGGTGGCAGGCCGAGCAGGGCCGCTACCGGCGTCTCACGCTTACGCGCCGTGCCGTCGCCGACGCCGCTCTGCCGGCCGTGCGGCTGATCGATCTGGAGGATGAGCGGCGGCGCGGGCGGGCGTCGATCGATGGATTGTCGGGACCGCTGGTCGCCGCGCTGAAGGGGCGGCTCGAACGCGCCGAGCAGAGTCTCGTGTTCCTGAACCGCCGCGGCTACGCGCCGATCCTGTCCTGCGACGCCTGCGGCTGGGTCGCCGGCTGTCCGCGCTGCAGCGCCTACGTCGTGCTGCACAAGCCCGAGCGCGCGCTGCGCTGCCACCATTGCGGCTGGGAATCGCGGATTCCGAAGTCGTGCCCGGATTGCGGCAACGTCGATATCGCGCCGATGGGCCGCGGCACGCAGCGCGTCGAGGAAGCGCTCGCGGGCGCGGTGCCGGGCGCGCGGGTCTTGCGCATCGACGCCGACAGCACGCGGCGCAAGGGCAGCGCGGAGGCGCTGTTCTCCGACGTCCACGCGGGCGAGGTCGACATTCTGGTCGGCACGCAGATGATCGCGAAGGGCCATGACTTCCAGCGCGTGACGCTCGTCGGCGTGCTCAACGCCGATACGGCGCTCTTTTCACACGATTTTCGCGCCAGCGAACGGCTTTTCGCGCAACTGATGCAGGTGAGCGGCCGCGCGGGACGCGCCGGGCTGCCGGGCGAGGTGCTGATTCAGACGCGCTATCCGCGGCACGCGCTGTATCACGCGCTCGCGCGGCACGATTACGTCGGCTTTGCCAGTTCGACGCTCGCCGAGCGGCGCGACGCGCACCTGCCGCCGTTCGTCTATCAGGCGTTGCTGCGGGCGGAAGGCCGCACGCTGGAGGCGGCGCTCGCGTTTCTCGCCGAAGCGGCGGCCGCGTTCGCGCCGTTGCCCGGCGCCGGGCGCGTGACCGTCTACGACGCCGTGCCGCTCACCATCGTGAAGGTGTTCAACGTGCATCGCGCGCAACTGCTGCTGGAGTGCGCATCGCGCGCGGCGCTGCAGAGCGCGCTGCGAGCATGGCAACCCGCGCTGCGAAACCTGAGAGGCGTGCTGCGCTGGAGCGTCGAAGTCGATCCGCTGGATATCTGAAGCGAAAATGAAGCGAACAGCGTGCGCCGCGGCGATCGGATTCCCGGCTGCCTACTCGTTGCGGCGATCGGCGCTCGCCACGCGAACCCCGTGAGGCACGGAAACGCCGTCGGCCGAACCGCGCGGACCGTCGTGTGTCTCGTCGCCGGGCCGCGCGACATGCGGATGCGCGCCACGGATGAACAGCACCGCGCAGATCGCGCACATCGCCCACACGCCGGTAATCACCATCCAAGTGCTCATTCTCTTTCCCCGAAACCGTGCGGCTGCAGTTGGCCGCAAAATGCGTCGCCGAACGGGCGCGCATGGACCTTATATCGGCTGAAGGATGGGTTTTGAATAGGGCATCCCCCAAGAAAAAATCGGTTAGGGAAAATACTAGGCTTTTTACGCCATCCGCCAGTTCCGGTCGAACCCACCGATCCCTTATCCGATAAGGCTTTGAGCCGGGTGCAACCCATCCCAAAATTTGGTTGCACCTTTTTTAACAGCGGAGTACGATTCGCCAACTTTTTAGTCATCGGCCGGGTGTCACGACCGGCCAAACGAAGGAAATATGGCGAGCACTACCCTTGGCGTCAAAGTCGACGATCTGCTGCGCTCCCGGCTGAAAGATGCCGCGACGCGTCTCGAGCGCACTCCCCACTGGCTGATCAAGCAGGCCATCTTCGCGTACCTGGAGCGGATCGAGCACGGTCAGCTTCCGCCCGAACTGTCCGGCGCGAACGGCGTGGCCGAACTGGGCGAAACTGCGCCTGTCGAGAGCGACGAGGACGGCGCGGCCCATCCTTTCCTCGATTTCGCTCAGAACGTGCAGCCGCAGTCGGTGCTGCGCGCGGCGATCACGGCCGCTTACCGGCGTCCCGAGCCGGAGTGCGTGCCGTTTCTGGTCGGCCAGGCGCGGCTGCCCGCCGCCATCGCCACCGAAACGCAGGCGCTTGCGGCCAAGCTCGTCGAAGCGCTGCGCGCGAAGCACACGGGCGGCGGCGTCGAAGGGCTGATCCACGAGTTTTCGCTGTCGAGCCAGGAAGGCGTCGCGCTGATGTGCCTCGCCGAGGCGCTTTTGCGCATTCCCGACCGCGCGACCCGCGACGCGCTGATCCGCGACAAGATCAGCAAGGGCGACTGGCGCTCGCACATGGGCCAGGCGCCGTCGCTGTTCGTGAACGCGGCGACGTGGGGCCTGATGATCACCGGCAAGCTCGTGACGACGAACAGCGAGACGGGATTGTCCTCGGCGTTGACCCGCCTGATCGGGCGCGGCGGCGAGCCGCTGATCCGCAAGGGCGTCGACATGGCGATGCGCCTGATGGGCGAGCAGTTCGTCACGGGCGAGACGATCTCGGAAGCGCTCGCGAACAGCCGCAAGTTCGAGGCGCGCGGTTTCCGCTATTCCTACGACATGCTCGGCGAAGCCGCGACCACGGAAGAAGACGCGCTGCGCTACTACGCCTCCTACGAGCAGGCAATCCACGCGATCGGCAAGGCGGCGGGCGGGCGCGGCATCTACGAAGGCCCGGGCATCTCGATCAAGCTCTCCGCGCTGCACCCGCGCTACTCGCGCTCGCAGCAGGAGCGCACGATGAACGAACTGCTGCCGCGCGTGCGCTCGCTCGCGCAGCTTGCGCGCCGGTACGACATCGGCCTGAACATTGACGCGGAAGAGGCGGACCGGCTCGAACTCTCGCTGGATCTGCTCGAAGCGCTCTGCTTCGACCCGGAACTCGCGGGCTGGAACGGCATCGGCTTCGTGGTGCAGGCTTATCAGAAGCGCTGCCCGTTCGTGATCGATTACCTGATCGATCTCGCGCGCCGCAGCCGTCACCGCCTGATGATCCGGCTCGTCAAGGGTGCCTATTGGGATTCGGAGATCAAGCGCGCGCAAGTGGACGGCCTGGAAGGCTATCCGGTCTACACGCGCAAGATCTACACGGACATTTCCTACGTCGCCTGCGCGAAGAAGCTGCTGGGCGCGCCGGACGCCGTCTATCCGCAATTCGCGACGCACAACGCGTACACGCTTTCCGCGATCTACCACCTCGCCGGTCACAACTATTACCCGGGCCAGTACGAGTTCCAGTGCCTGCACGGCATGGGCGAGCCGCTGTACGAGGAAGTCACCGGCCGCGACAAGCTGAACCGCCCGTGCCGCGTGTATGCGCCGGTCGGCACGCATGAGACGCTGCTTGCGTATCTCGTGCGGCGTCTCCTCGAAAACGGCGCGAACACGTCGTTCGTGAACCGCATCGCCGACGAAACCATTGCCGTCGCCGATCTGGTGCAGGACCCGATCGACGAAGCGTCGAAGCTCACGCCGCTCGGCGCGCCGCACGCGAAGATTCCGCTGCCGCGCCAGCTTTACGGCAACGAGCGCCTCAATTCGATGGGCCTCGACCTGTCGAACGAGCATCGGCTGGCGTCGCTGTCGTCGGCGCTGCTCGCGAGCGCGAACAACCAGTGGCGCGCCGTGCCGATGCTCGAAGGCGACGACGCGGGCAACGGCACCGCGCACGACGTGCGCAATCCGTCCGACTTGCGCGACGTGGTTGGCACGGTCGTCGAGGCCTCGCCGGAACAGGTGAGCGCCGCGATCGCGCACGCCGTGGCCGCCGCGCCGATCTGGCAGGCGACGCCCGTCGAAGACCGCGCCGACTGTCTCGCCCGCGCCGCCGACCTGCTCGAAGCGCAGATGCACACGCTGATGGGCCTCGTCGTGCGCGAGGCGGGCAAGTCGCTCGCGAACGCGGTGTCGGAGATTCGCGAGGCGATCGACTTCCTGCGCTACTACTCGGCGCAGATTCGCGGCGAATTCTCGAACGACACGCATCGTCCGCTCGGGCCCGTGGTGTGTATCAGCCCGTGGAATTTCCCGCTGGCGATCTTCATGGGCCAGGTCGCCGCGGCGCTCGCCGCCGGCAACCCGGTGCTCGCGAAACCGGCCGAGCAGACGCCGCTGATCGCCGCGCAGGCGGTGCGCATCCTGCGCGAAGCGGGTGTGCCGTCGGGCGCGGTGCAACTGCTGCCGGGCACGGGCGAGACGGTGGGCGCAGCGCTCGTCGCCGATCCGCGCACGCGCGCCGTGATGTTCACCGGCTCGACCGAAGTCGCGCGCCTCATCAACAAGACGCTGTCCGAGCGCCTCGATCCGGACGGCCGGCCGATTCCGCTGATCGCGGAGACGGGTGGCCAGAACGCGATGATCGTCGACTCTTCGGCGCTCGCGGAGCAGGTGGTCGCGGACGTGCTGCAGTCGTCGTTCGACTCGGCCGGTCAACGGTGTTCGGCGCTGCGCGTTCTCTGTCTGCAGGACGACGTCGCGGACCGCACGCTCGAAATGCTGACGGGCGCGATGAAGCAGCTCGCGGTGGGCAACCCGGATCGCCTCTCGACGGACGTCGGCCCGGTGATCGACGCCGACGCGAAGCGCGGCATCGATGCGCACGTGGCGTCGATGCGCGAGAAGGGCCGCAAGGTCGTGCAACTGGCGCTGCCGGAAAGCTGCGCGCAGGGCACGTTCGTGCCGCCGACGCTGGTCGAACTGGAGAGCATCGACGAACTGAAGCGCGAGGTGTTCGGTCCGGTGCTGCATGTGGTGCGCTATCGCCGCGCGTCTCTTGATAAACTCCTCGACCAAATCAGAACGACGGGGTACGGGCTCACGCTCGGCATCCATACGCGTATCGACGAAACCATCGCGCACGTGATCGCGCGGGCGCACGTGGGCAACATCTACGTGAACCGGAACGTGATCGGCGCGGTGGTCGGCGTGCAGCCGTTCGGCGGCGAAGGCTTGTCCGGAACGGGGCCGAAGGCGGGCGGCGCGCTGTATCTGCAACGCCTCCTGGCCAAGCGCCCGACCGGCCTGCCGAAGTCGCTCGCGAGCGCACTGGTGGTCGATCAGGCCGAAGCGAGCGGCACGCCGTCGGCGGCATTGACGGCGCTGCGCGACTGGGCGATCACCGAGCGTGATCCGCAGACGGCCGCGCGCTGCGACGGCTATCTGCAGCACGTGCTGGCGGGCGCGACGGCGGTGCTTCCGGGACCGACGGGCGAGCGCAACACGTACACGCTCGGCGCGCGCGGCACGGTGCTGTGCGTTGCGTCGACGGCGAGCGGCGCGCGTGCGCAATTCGCCGCGGTGCTCGCCACCGGCAACACGGCGCTGTTTTCCGGCGCGGCGGGCGAGCAACTGGCGGCATCGCTGCCGGCGTCGCTCAAGACGCATGCGTCGGTGCGCAAGACCGGCGACGCGGCGGCCACGTTCGACGCGGTGCTGTTCGAAGGCGACAGCGACGAACTGCTGTCGCTCGTGAAGGAAGTCGCGAAGCGCCCGGGGCCGATCGTCTCGGTGCAGGGCGTCGCGGCGGGGGCGTTTGCCGGCGGCGGCCACGACGGCGGCGAGGACTACGCGCTCGAAAGACTGCTGACGGAACGCTCGGTGAGCGTGAACACGGCGGCTGCGGGCGGCAATGCGAATTTGATGACGATCGGTTGAGCAACCCTCGAGCGCTCGATTCAAACAAACGGCAGCAGGCACGGCGACCCCGGCACAAGCTGCCATCCACACTGGTACTAGGAGAAGCTATGAAGCACACGATGAACAAGCTGGCGGTGGCAATGGCGGTCGCCGGCCTGTCGCTCGCGGGGACCGCAGTTGCACAGCAGGCAGAAGATGTGAAGGTGGGTTTCGCCGGTCCGATGACGGGGGCGCAGGCACACTACGGCAAGGATTTCCAGAATGGCATCACGCTCGCCGTTGAAGACTTCAACGCCACGAAGCCGGTGATCGGCGGCAAGCCGGTTCGCATCGTGCTGGAATCGGCCGACGACCAGGCTGACCCGCGCACGGGCACGACGGTCGCGCAGAAGCTCGTCGACGACGGTATCAAGGGCATGCTCGGCCACTTCAACTCGGGTACGACGATTCCGGCTTCGCGCATCTACGCGAACGCGGGCATCCCCGAGATCGCAATGGCGACGGCGCCGGAATACACGACGCAAGGCTTCAAGACCACGTTCCGCATGATGACGTCCGACACGCAGCAGGGTTCGGTCGCCGGCGAGTTCGCGGTGAAGAACCTGAAGGTGAAGAAGATCGCGATCGTCGACGACCGCACGGCCTACGGCCAGGGTCTCGCCGACCAGTTCGAGAAGGCTGCGAAGGCTGCGGGCGGCACGATCGTCGTGCGTGAATTCACGAACGACAAGGCTGTCGACTTCAAGGCGATTCTGACGAAGATCAAGTCGATGAATCCGGATCTGGTGTACTACGGCGGCGCCGATTCGCAGGCCGCGCCGATGGTCAAGCAGATGAAGACGCTCGGCTTCCGCGCGCCGCTGATGGCGGGCGAAATGGTCAAGACCGACACGTTCGTGAAGATCGCCGGCGACGCAGCCGACGGCACGGTGGCGTCGCTCGCCGGCCTGCCGATGGATCAGATGCCGGGCGGCGCGGACTACTCGGCCAAGTACAAGAAGCGCTTCAACGAAGACGTGCAGACGTACTCGCCGTACGCCTACGACGGCGCAATGGCCATGTTCAACGCGATGAAGAAGGCGAACTCGACCGATCCGGCCAAGTACCTGCCGTTCCTCGCGAAGACGGAGATGCCGGGCGTGACGACGTCGAAGCTCGCGTATGACTCGAAGGGCGACCTGAAGAACGGCGGCATCACGCTGTACAAGGTTGTCGGCGGCAAGTGGACGACGCTGCAGAGCGTGGGCGGCAAGTAAGCCGTCCGGGCGTTCAGCCCGAAATGAAAAAGGCCGTTCCGAAGCCCGGAACGCCCTTTTTTTATGTACGCGTCGGTTGATGCTAGAAGCGGTAGTTCACCGCCGCAAACGCGTTCAGTTCCGTGCGGCGTTCCGTGATCGGGCTGTGCGCCGCGAAGTTCTGCAGCCATCCAGTGGTCACGAGCAAGGACGCCGTCCAGTGCTTCGTGAAGTCATAGCTGGCGTAGGCGTTCAGATGAACGTCGCGAATGCCCGACGTGGCGTCGAACTGCGGCATCCCCGACGCTGCGCTTTGCTGCGGCGACACGCCGAACAGCGTGCGCGCATACACCGAATTGGCCCACGTGAAGCCGGGCCCGACGGAAACGAGCAGGCGCTCGGTCAGGGGCAGGTTCGCGGCCAGGTCGGTGCTGATCTGCATGCCCTGTCCGGTGCCGCCGATATCCTGGTAGAGCGCAACCGATCCCGTGAGCAGCGACACCGAGTAATCGGCGAACAATTTGAGCTTCGGTCCGGAGTGCACGTTGCCGAGGCCGCGCAGGCGCGCATCGTCGGATTCCTTGCGCGACACGAAATCGAACGTCACCGCCGCGCCGACGTGATACGCGTCGCCCTTGAGCGCATTGACGCCGAGCACGTCGAGGCCCTGCGAAAAGATCCGGTCGTCGTAGGAAATGTCGAGCGATGGCAGCGGGATCAGTTCGAGCCGCTGCGAGCCCGGATAGACCGGCGTCACCATCACGCCCGGTCCGATCGACACCTTCCACTTCGAGTGCGCGCTCGCTTCGGCACCGGGTTCCTGCGCGTGCGCGCTGGCAAGGCATGCGCTTGCAATGAAGGGCAACGCGCGGCGCACACGCTTCAAAGTTCTCACAGCGACTCCTCGACGGATTTTTGACGGCGGCAAGTATATCTACGGAGTCGCTTCGAACCGAAAGGCTCGCGTAACTTTGGATGATAGTCCGGTGACAAATTGTGTTCGGTGCGACGCTAGCGCGAAGTATCGCGATCCGGGCGCTGGCGCTTGAAGCCGGTCAACATCGCGCCGATCAGGTTTTCGCGCGTCAGGACGCTCATCACGAGTGCCGCGGCGATATGCACGCACACGCAGACCTCCAGCGCGATCGACAGCCAGGTATGGATGTCCTGCGGCCAGTCTTCGCCCCAGAAGGCGTCGAGGCGCATCAGCCAGCCGGTGAACCCGAGCGCAAGCACGAGCAGCCAGAGCGCGATCGCCATCAGCGCGCCGAGCGGATTATGGGAAACGTGAGGCAGCGGCTTGCCGGCGGCAAGCGAGCGAAGATACTCGGCGAGATGCGAGGGCGTGGGCCACCACGCCGAGAACCGCGCGTACCGGGTGCCGACGAAACCCCACACGACGCGCAGACCGACCAGCCCGGCCGCGACATAGCCAAGCACGCGATGCAACTGATCGGTCGGGCCGAACAGGTTCCAGACGACGATGCCCGCGATCGTCCAGTGCGTGAGCCGGACCCAGAGGTCCCAGGTCCTCACTCGCGCATCGGAGGCCGCGGGCATGTCCGGAGGCCCTGCCGGTTTACTCGACTTCCGATTTCACGACGGCGAGCGTCTTGGTGTCGAAATAGATCTCCACCTTCTTGCCGTCCTTGTTCTGGCCGTAGATCTCGTAGCAGTTGCCGTCGACCTTGAACTTCTTGATCTTGTAGCCCTGTCCTTCGAGCTGGGCGCGCGCATCCGATTCCTTCATCCACTCGCTCTTCGGATGCGCCGTGCAATCCGCTTTCGCGAACGCCGCGCCGGAGAAGCCGACCGCCGCCATCAATGCCATGAGCTTGAACATCTCGTCCCTCGTATTCTGATTATCGAGCGGTCACTCTACTGCGGGTGAGAATGATTCGCAAGAAGATCGCAAGCATGGCGACGGAGGATTGCAAGGAGGCGCTTACCGCAATTTCCTGCCCTGCTCGCGGACCTGGTCGAGCGTCGCGCCCGGCGTGCTCTGATCCTGCGGAATGCGTATCTCGATTACGGCCGGCAGGCCCGACGCCGCGGCGCGCTCGAACGCGGGCATGAACTGCGCCGTCGACTCGACGAGTTCCCCGTGCGCGCCGAACGAACGGGCGTAAGCCACGAAGTCGGGATTGGTCAGTCCCGTGCCGTGCACGCGATCCGGATAGTGCCGCTCCTGATGCATGCGGATGGTTCCGTATTGCGCGTTGTTCACGACGATGAAGATCACCGCGAGCCCGTACTGCATGGCGGTCGCGAGTTCGTGGCTCGACATCATGAAGCACCCGTCGCCGGCGAACGCGACGACCGTGCGCCCCGGATACAGCGACTTCGCCGCGATTGCGGCCGGTACGCCGTAGCCCATGGCGCCGCTGGTCGGCGCGACCTGCGAGCGGAAATGCCGGTACGAATAGTGCCGGTGCAGCCACGTCGCGTAGTTGCCCGCGCCGTTCGTGACGATCGAGTCGGCGGGCAGGCGCTCGCTCAGCTCGCGCATGATCTCGCCGAGTTGCACGTCGCCGAGCATGGGCTTCGGCTTGCGCCATTCGAGATAGGCGTCGTGCGCGGCGGCGGCCGAGCCCGCCCACGCGATGCTCGCGGGCGGCGCGAGCGCGGCGAGGGCCGAGGCGATCTCCGGCATGCCCGAGACGATCGGCAGGTCCGCCGAGTACACCCGGCCGAGTTCCTCCGCACCCTGGTGGATGTGGACGAGCGTCTGCTTCGTTTTGGGAATGTCGAGCAGCGTATAGCCGCCCGTCGTCGATTCACCCAGGCGCGGGCCGATCACGAGGAGCAGGTCGGCATCGCGGATGCGCGCCGCAAGCGCGGGGTTGATGCCGAGGCCGACATCGCCGGCGTAGTTCGGATGTTCGTTGTCGAGGGTGTCCTGGAAGCGGAACGCGCAGCCGACGGGCAGTTGCCACTGCTCGGCGAAACGCGCGAAATCGCGCGTCGCGCTGTCGGTCCAGCCGCTGCCGCCCGCGATGACGAACGGCTTGCGGGCCGCCGCGAGCATCTCCCGCAGCCGCTCGGTCTGCGCGGGCGCGGGCGCCGCGGCGACGCGCTGGTAGCGCGGCGCGCCCGGCACCGCCAGGCAGGCGTCGCTCAGCATGTCCTCCGGCAGCGCGAGCACGACGGGGCCGGGCCGGCCGGACGTCGCGACATGGAACGCGTGGCTCAGGTACTCGGGAACGCGGCGCGGATCGTCGATCTGCGCGACCCATTTCGCCATCTGACCGAACATCCGGCGGTAGTCGATTTCCTGAAACGCCTCGCGGTCCATGTGCTCGCGGGCGCACTGGCCGATCAGGAGAATCATCGGCGTCGAGTCCTGGAAGGCGGTGTGCACGCCGATCGACGCGTGCGTCGCGCCGGGGCCGCGCGTGACGATCGCGACCCCCGAGCGGCCGGTCAGCTTGCCGACCGCCTCGGCCATGTTCGCGGCGCCCGCTTCGTGGCGGCAGACGATCGTCTGGATCCGGGCGGTTTCGTCGTGCAGCGAATCGAGCACGGCGAGAAAGCTCTCGCCTGGGACGCAAAACACGCGTTCGACGCCATGCGTGAGAAGCGCATCGACGACGAGCCGGGCGCCGGTGGTTTGCGTGGAATCGGAAGAAGGGGCAGCGGACGGCGCCATGCGGGGAAATCTCCGTGAATGGTTCGCGGCAAGCGCGAGGACGAGACCCGACAGCTTACGCCGTCCGGGGAAGACTTCACCAGCGGCAAAAATCCCGATGGCGAGGCGGGCGCTGGGCCCGCTTGCAGGTGGCCCCTGCGACGAGCCGCGCCACGGTCCCGAACCGCGCCCATCACCCGAATTACCCCTTTTTCACACCCTTTATCGATAGATGGTCCCCCGGCGACTTTCGCAATAATGGCCTCAATGAAAAACGGCCCGCCGCCCCTCGCGCGGCGGCCGTTCCGCAAGATCAAAGTCGTCAAACCTCATCGGGGGCAAGCTTGAACATTCGTAAATTTGTAGGCGCCACAAGCCGCGACGCGCTGCGTCTCGTCCGTGAAGCCTTGGGCCCCGATGCGGTCGTCCTGTCGAACCGGACGCTCGACGACGGTACCGTCGAAATAGTCGGCGTGGCGGACAGCGACCTCGCGAAGATCTCGCCGGCGCCCGAAGAAGGCGCGCCCGCGCGCCTCGCTGTCGCGCCGGCCCCGGCGCCGGCTCAGACCCCGGCCGCACTGGCGGCGAAGGCGGCTGCCAGTGCGGCCAGTCCGTATTCGAGCGGCGATGTGTTTTCCTCGGTTTTCGGCGCGAACCCGGAAGTCGGCGAAGCCAGGCCCGAAGCCGCCGTCGAACCGCAGGCCGCCTTGCCGAAGCGCTCCGCCGGCGTGGAGCAGTCGCCGCGCACGATGGCCGAATCGAACCCGTGGCTGATCGAGCATGCGCGCCGCGTGGCGCAGCAGTCGATGGCGCCCGGCAACCGTCCGCTGACCCCCGCTGCCGCGATCGCGAAGGGCCTCGGCATGCCGGTGACGGTCGCGCCGCAGGAGCCGCGCGAAGGCGCCGACAGCGCGCAGGCGCCGCAAGCCGCGCAGCCGCAGCCGAAGATCGACACGCCCGACTGGGCGCGCGAAGCCGCGCAGATCGCCGCGCGCCGCGCCGCGCAGAAGATCGTGCCCGCCGCCGTCGCCGCAGCCGCGCCGCAGCCCGCGCCATCCCCGTCGCTGCCCGAAGGCGGGTTCGCCGGCTTGCCCGCGAGCGCGGCCGCCGCCGTCACCGAAGCGATCCGCGCGCGCATGGAGCAGGTCGTCAACGACACCGTGATGAACGAGCTGTCGTCGATGCGCGGCATGATGGAAGAGCACTTCGCCGGTCTTCTCTGGGGCGACCGCCAGCGCCGCAGCCCGACCAACGCGGCGCTGACCAAGCGCCTGTTCGCCACCGGCTTCTCGGCGCAGCTCGTGCGCATGGTGGTCGACAACATGCCGGAGATGGAGCATGTCGAAGCCGCGCTCGAATGGGTGCAGCAGGTGCTCGAAACCAACCTGCCGGTGATGGACAGCGAAGAGGCGATGATGGAGCGCGGCGGCGTGTTCGCGCTGATGGGCCCGACGGGCGTCGGCAAGACGACGACCACCGCGAAGCTCGCCGCGCGCTGCGTGATGCGCTTCGGCGCGAGCAAGGTCGCGCTTTTGACCACCGACAGCTACCGGATCGGCGCGCACGAGCAGCTGCGCATCTTCGGCAAGATTCTCGGCGTGTCGGTGCACGCGGTGAAGGACGCCGCGGACCTGCAGCTCGCGCTCTCCGAGCTGCGCAACAAGCACATCGTGCTGATCGACACGATCGGCATGAGCCAGCGCGACCGCATGGTCGCCGACCAGATCGCGATGCTCTGCGGCGCCGGCCACCCGGTGCAGCGCCTGCTGCTCCTGAACGCCACGAGCCACGGCGACACGCTGAACGAAGTCGTGCAGGCCTACCAGAGCACCCCCGACCAGCCGCCGCTCGCGGGCTGCATTCTGACGAAGCTCGACGAGGCCACCAATCTCGGCGGGGTGCTCGACACCGTGATCCGCTACAAGCTGCCGGTGCATTACGTCTCGACCGGTCAGAAGGTGCCGGAGAACCTGTACGTTGCCACGAAGCGCTTCCTGATCAAGAGTGCGTTCTGCATTCCGCGCGACGGATCGCCTTTCGTGCCGCACGACGACGAGGTGCCGGCACTCCTGTCCGCGCTGTCGGCGCGCGCCGCAACGGAACTGCATGGGGTGCATTTTGGATAAGTTCGTGCTCGATCAGGCAGAAGGCCTGAGGCGGCTTCTGACCCGCGCGGGCTCGCGCGTGGTGGCGGTCGCGGGCGGCCCGGCCGGCATCGGCTGCACGTCGGCGGTGGTGAACCTCGCCGCGGCGCTTTCGGCGCAGGGCAAGGACGTCCTCGTGATCGACGAGCGGCACAACGCCGGCTCGGTGAGCAGGCTCGCCGGCGTGAACGACACCGGGGCGCTCGCGTCGGTGATCTCGGGCAAGCGCTTCCTGCAGGACGCCGTCACGCGCACGCCGCTCGGCTTCTCGCTGATCGCCGCGCCCCGCGACGAACGCATCAGCCAGGATGCCGCGCAGTGCCGCGTGCTGCTCGACGGCCCGGCGGACATCGTGCTGATCGACGCCCAGCTGGACCGCCACGGCGCGCTGTCCTCGCTCGCGGAGCAGGCGCACGACTTCCTGATCGTCACGCGGGTCGCCGCGCCGGCGATCACCGAGGCCTACGCCTGCATGAAGCGGCTGCACTACGCGCACGCGATCGGCCAGTTCCGCGTGCTGCTGAACCACGTGCAGAACGACGCGGACGCTTCGGTGGCGTTCGAAAATCTCTCCGGTGTCGCGAGCCGCTACCTCGCGGTCGCGCTCGGGCACGCGGGCCATGTCGCGGAGGACGCGCGGGTCGCGCGGGCGCAGGAACTCGCGCGCTCTGCGGTGGAAGCGTTTCCCGCAACGCCCGCCGCGCGCGACTACCGCAGGATCGCCGCCGAGCTGCTGCACTGGCCGATGCGGCCCGCGCACGCTTCGCGCCGCCCGGACGGGCAGGCGAGCAAGCACGCAATGACGAGCGCGACGGGCGGACTGACCGCATCACGCCGCGCCGAGGCACCTGCCGCTCATGCAATGAGCAGCACGGCGTCGATGTGACACAGGAAAGGGGACCATGATGTACAACGCCCAGGGAAAACTCTCGCAAGCCGACGTGCTCGCGCGCTACGCGCCGCTCGTACGCCGGCTCGGCCTTCAGCTCGTCGCCAAGATGCCGGCGAGCGTCGATCTCGACGACCTGATCCAGGCGGGCATGATCGGCCTGATGGATGCCGCGAACCGCTACAAGGAAGACCAGGGCGCGCAGTTCGAGACCTATGCGAGCCAGCGGATCCGCGGCGCGATGCTCGACGAGCTGCGCGCGAACGACTGGCTGCCGCGCAGCATGCGCAAGACGTCGCGCGAGGTGGAATCGGCGGTGCACAAGGTCGAGCAGAGCCTCGGGCGTTCGGCGAGCGAAACCGAGATCGCCGCGCACATGCAGATGCCGCTCGACGAATACCAGACCATGCTCCAGGACCTGCATGGCAGCCAGCTCATCTATTACGAAGACTTCGACCGCTCCGCCGACGACGAGCCGTTCCTCGACCGCTATTGCGTCGACCGCTCGGACCCGCTGTC
>Ga0157375_10002882_pt1 | contig 14918 bp, 17 predicted proteins | sample M35metaG_FD_115311 | JGI IMG/M metagenome (GOLD analysis project Ga0157375, IMG submission 115311) | Miscanthus rhizosphere microbial communities from Kellogg Biological Station, Michigan, USA - M3-5 metaG | ecosystem: Host-associated > Plants > Roots > Rhizosphere > Soil | place: USA: Michigan...
CCCCGGGGGCCACAGACACGAGGAGCACACCATGGCCAGCACCGCCGCAATGATCAAGGCACAGGACACCGCAGACGCCGCCGCATGGGCCGCCATCCGCAACGACTACGACGCCCACGGCTTCTTTCAGGAATGCGCCCTGCACCCGGAGCACCCCGGCCACCTGTTCCTCACCCATTGCGTCATCTGCCCCGAGGATCAGGGCAACGGCCGCCAGAGCACCGCCGCCCGGGAGGCCCGCCGCGCAGAGCTCATTGCCGACTACCCCGAACTGCCCTTCTAAACCACCCGTACCCCAAAGCCCCCCACCTCAAACCGAGGCGGGGGGCTTTTGCGTGTCGCGGCCTCAGCGTGTCGCCGGGCCCGGGCGCGCGAGGCGCTGGATACGCTCCCCAAGACTGATCCACCAGACCAACACGGAGGGGCGCCGCGCATGCCCAGCACCAAGCCGAAATACCGGGTGAACGTCGGCATCAACTACCCGCCGAACAAGCGGGCTGAGGCCGGTGACGTCATCAACGATCTGCCGCCGGGCGCCGAGGACTCCCTCCTCAAGCTCGGCGTCATCGAGAAAGTTGAGGGCAAGTAATGCCCACGAACCGCCACGGCAAGACCACCGGCGTCTACCTCGCCGGTTTCAACGCCTCCCCGTTCTTCAACAGCTACGAGTCCGCCCGCACCGTAGACACCCACGAGACGACCCCGTTTGAGTCCAACGACAAGACGTACAGCGTGGGCCTCAACGATGGCACCGCCAGCCTCTCCGGCTTCTATGACGTGGCCGCCGCAGGCCTCGGCGGGGATGAGCTCCTCGACGCCCTCTACAACCAAGGCGCCGACTTCCCCATGAGCGTCTTCCTCGACGGCGGCGTGGTCGTCGGCCGGGCCGCCCGCATGGCTCAGGTCAACCAGACCAGCTATGCCGTCTCAGCGGCCGTGGGAGACATGATCACCACCAAGGCTGACCTGACGGTGGACGGCGGCATCAGGTACGGCAAGTGCTTGAACGCGAAGGCGCCCATCACGGGCACCGTGACCGGCGCCCCCGCAGACTTCGGCCTGCCCGGCGGCCTCGGGGATTTCCTCGACACCGCCAACGGCTTCGCCCACATCCACCCCATCGCCAACACCCGCAACACGGCCACGGACGTCAAGATTCAGCAGTCCGCGGACACCTCAGTGTGGGTGGATCACGCGACCTTCAGTGTGCCCGCCGGGTCCACCGCGGCCGTGGCGATCCCCACCACCGGCGCAAACCTCCGGTACGTCCGGGCGCTCATCACCCCCGTCGCTGGCACCGGGTCAGCAACGATCATCGTGGCCTTCGCCCGAGCCTAACCAAGGAGACACAGCATGGCATTCGTACATGGTAAGAACAGCATCATCAAGGTGGACAACGCCGCCGGTACCCTCGTGGACATTTCCACCGCGACCAACAGCGTGGAACTGCCCCGCTCCCTCGACACGGGCGAGACCACGGCCATGGGCGGCACAGGCGCCAAGACGTACGTGGCCGGGCTGAATGACGGCACCGTCTCCATCAGCGGCCTCTATGACCCGGCGACGGACGCCATCCTCTCCGCGGCCGTGGACGCCATTGCGGCGGGCACCCTCGCCAGCGCCTCGGTGGAATGGTCCCCCGCAGGCCTGCCCGCCTCCGCGACCAAGCCCACGTTCAAGCTCGAGGTCCTGTGGACCAGCTACAGCGTCTCGGCCGGCGTCGGCGACGTGGAGACGTTCAAGCTTGAGGGCCAGCGCACGGGCGCCACCACCCGCGCCATCGTCTAACACCTGTTTTACCGCCCGCCCCCACCCCCGGGGGCGGGCACCACCACCCCCTGAAAGAGAGTGACCATCGTGTCCGAAAACCCCGTTTACTCCCCCGCCGTCCTGACCGTCCCCGTGCCCTCCCCGGCCTCCGCGCAGGTTGCCCCCGTGGCCGGTGAGACTGAGGGCTACAAGGCCCCGGGAGGCACCCTCCGGCCCTCTATGCGTGAACGCATTGCGGCCCGCCGCCCCTACTCCGTAGAGCTCAAGTACGTGAAGTCGTGGGACGAGACCATTGAGGTGCGCTCCATCAGCCTCGGCGTCAGGAACGAAATGATGGAGCGGGTCATGGACCCGGAGACCAAAGAGGCCAACGTCAAGCTCCTCATCCCTGAGCTCCTCATCCAGTGCGCCTATGACCCCCAGACCGGCGAGCGCGTCTTCGCCGACGATGACCTTGCGTTCCTGAACGGTCAGGACTCCGGCGCCGCTGATGAGGTGGCCGAGGTGGCCATGCGCCTCAGCGGCATGGTGGAGGGCGCGAAGGATGAAGAGGCGGGAAAATCCTCCGAGACGGAGACCTCCGTCTCAGCTTCCTAATAGCGGAACGCACCGGGCGCACCCTGCATGAACTGAAGTACGGGGGCCCCCACTGTGAAGCGATGGACTCCCGGGAGTTCATGCAGTGGCGGGCCCTCATTGAAATTGTCGAACCACATGAGCAAGAGCAGGCGGAGGCGAAAGCCAAGAGCAAGCGATAACCGGTAAGGGGTGCCTGATGGCCACAGTTGTAGAGGTCATGGCCAAGCTGTCAGGCAACCCCTCCGGCATGGTGGGGGCGTTCAAGACCGCCGCCAGCGCGGCCGAGGGGTACCGGGACCGGGTGCGGCAGGCGACGGCGAATGCCGTGGACTCAGCGGCCGTCTCCTCCAAAGCCTCTGAGGCTGGCAAGCGCGCCGGTGGAGGGTTCTCCTCCGCGTTCAAGGGCGCCGTCTCCGGCCTCGGCCTCCTCGTCGCCGCCGCCGGGCTCACCAACCTTGTGGGAGAGGCCATGGCGGCCTCTGACGCCACGGACAAGTTCAAGGCCACCATGAACTTCGCCGGGCTGGACACCTCCAAGATTGATCAGGCCGCGAAGGTGGCGAAGTCCTACGCTGACCAAACCGTCTACGATCTGCCCACGATCCAGAACACCATCGCCCAGCTGGCCTCCAACGGCATCAAGGACTACACCGGGCTGACGCAGGCCGCGGGCAACCTGAACGCCGTGGCCGGTGGCAACGCGGAGACCTTCGGCTCCGTGGCCATGATGCTCACCCAGACCGCCGGTGCTGGCAAGCTCAGCACTGAGAACTGGAACCAGCTGGCCGACGCCATCCCCGGCGCCGCTGGCCCCCTGATGAAAGCCCTTGAGCAGGCGGGCGCCTACACCGGCAACTTCCGCACCGCCATGGAGAAGGGGCAGATCACCAGTGATGAGTTCAACGCCGCCCTGATGACCCTCGGCAACAAGCCCGTGGCCGTTGAGGCGGCCAAGTCCACGGTGACCTTTGAGGGCGCCCTCGGCGGGCTGGCCGCCACCGTCAACTCCAAGCTCATGACCGCCCTCGACGCGATCAAGCCCGTGGCGACGACCGCCATCACGTTCCTGACCACCGGCCTCGCCGGGGCCTTCGACTTCGTGGCGAACGCGGTGGGCAACGTGGCCTCATGGGTGGGGACGGACCTTGTGCCCGCCTTCCAGAACATGCTCACGTGGGGCCAGCAGAACATGGGCATGCTGACCACCATTGCCTCCGTCGTCGGCGTCATCCTCCTGCCCTCCCTCATCCGGGTGGGCGTGGCCGCCACCGTATCCGCCGCCCAGCAGGTCATCGCGTGGGCCACCAGCGGCGCCGGGGCGGTCACTGCCGGGGTCAAGTACGTGGCCACCAGCTGGCTCATCGTGGGCTCTTGGATCAGGCAGGGAGCGGCGGCCATCGCCTCAGGCGCGACGACCGTGGCCATCTGGGCCCTGTACGCCGCGGAGGCCATCAAGGGCGCCGCGCAATTCGCCATGCAAGTCGCCCGCATCGTCGCCGGGTGGGTCCTCATGGGCGTCCAGTCCATGATTCAAGCGGCCCGGATGGCGGCCGCATGGCTCATTGCCCTCGGCCCCATCGGCATCGTCATTGCCGTGGTCATCGGGCTGGTGGCCCTCATCATTGCCAACTGGGACGCGATCAGCACGTGGACGGCTCAGGCGTGGACCAACATCGTGAACTTCATCGTGGCCGCGTGGAACAACATCGTCTCGTGGGTGACCGGGGCCGTGACGGCCGTGGTCACGCCCATCGTGGACGGCTTCAACGCCATGGTCTCCTTCGTGACCACCATCTTCACGAATGTCACCAACTTCATCGTCGGCGTCTGGACGTGGGTGTTCAACCTCCTCGTCGCCATCGGTCAAGCCTTCTGGGCCGAGAACGGCGCCCAGCTGACGGCCGCATGGAACTTCATCGTCGCCATCTTCACCGGGATCTTCAACTTCTACGTCTCCATCTGGACGGCGATCATCACCTTCGTCGTCGGCGCCGTGACGGCCGTGGTCAACGGGATCGTGGCAGGCTTCACCGCGGCGTGGAACTTCATCGTCACCGTGTGCACGGCGATCTGGACCGCCATCGTCACAGCCTTCACCGCGGCGTGGACGTTCATTGTGCAGGTGTTCACCACCGTGGCGGCCTTCATTGGTGCCGTGTGGAACAGCATCATGGCCACCATCTCCGCCGTCCTCGCCACGATCTGGGCCGTCATCGTCAGCGTGTTCTCGGCCGTGTGGGGGTTCATCTCCTCCATCTTCAACACCGTGGCCGGGTTCCTCGGCGGCGTGTGGGCCCGGATCGTCGGCGTGATCATGGGCGCCGTCAACACCGTCTCCGCCGTCATCCGCGGCTGGGCCTCAGCGGCGTGGGCGGTCATCTCCTCCACCTTCAACTCGGTCGTCGGCTTCCTCGGCGGAGTGTGGGGCAACATCATCAACGGCGTCTCCGGCATGGTCGGCCGCGTCGGCGGGTTCTTCTCCGGCCTGTGGGGCACCATCACCGGCGCCCTCGCCGGGGCCGGGTCATGGCTGTGGAGCGCGGGTGTGAACATTGTGCAGGGCCTCATCAACGGTGTGCAGTCCCTCGCCGGGACCATCGGCTCAGCGTTCCTCTCCATGATCCCGGGCTGGATCGTGGGACCGTTCAAGGCGGCCATGGGCATCGCCTCCCCGTCAAAACTGTTCAAGCGGTTTGGCCGGTGGATCATTCAGGGCCTCGGCATTGGTCTGGTGGAGGAGAAGAGCACCGCCGTGCGGGCCATGGAGGGCGCCGCGGCCGCGGTCACGAAGGCGGGCTCAGGCATCACCATTGCCACGCCCACGTTCACCCTGCCCAAGACGCCCAAGCTGGACATGGGCGCCCTCGCCGTGGACCCCATCACCATCAAGGTCAGCCTTGACTCCTCCGCGTTCGACGCGGCCGCCAACAAGCTCACCCTCGGGGACATGAGCGCCCGCCTGCCGGGCTCAACGGCCGCCGGTGGCACCAGCACCCCCACGGCCGCGGGCAAGTCCGCAGACGCCCTTCCGCAGGCTCAGCAGGTCTTCAACATCACCAACTACAACCCGGTCGCGGAGCCCACCTCTAAGACCGTCGAGAAGGCCTCTTCACTGGCCTCACTGGCAGGAGCTCTCTGATGGCAGGTTCGTACACGCTTGACGGCATCCCGATGCAGGACGCGGGCGGCCGGTGGTGGCTTGACGTCAACACCGGCGTCCGCGCCATGCCCGCCGCCCGCATCGGCGCCTACAGTGCGCCCGGGCAGGACGGTGAGCGCACCAACCTGAACAGCACACTCGAGCAGGGCAAGCTCGGCCTGTCCTTCGTGGTCAAGGGCGCGGATCACGCGGCCATGATGGCGAACTATGAGCTCCTGACCGGCATCCTCTCCCAGCGCGGCCGCCTCCTGCCGCTGGCGCATGACTACGGCAACGGGCAGACCCGGGTGGCCATGATCCAGCTGTCCGCCACCTCTGACCCGGACATGATCAACGCCTCCACCCTGAGGTTCAAGGTCATCGCGTCCATCCCTGACGGGGTGTGGCGTGACGCCGCCCTCGCCGCTGACTTCAGCGCGCCGCTGACCACGACGACGACGACGCAGACCGTCACGCCGCTGGCCGGTACCACGGGGCCCATTGACGACGCGCTCATCAGGATCAAGGGGGCCATCAGCACGGCCACCGTCACTGACCCGGTGACGGGGGATCAGATCAGTTTCAACGCCGCCCTCCTCGCCACCGAGTACGTGATCATCGACTGTGCCAACTGGACGGCGCGCAAGGTCACCAGCAACACGTGGACCGGCGGCACCAACGTGGATTCCTCGTTCTCAAGCACCCGCGGGTCGGGCCCCGCTCTGGCGCTGTACCCCGAATACAGTACGGGTGCGGCCCGGGTGCAGATCAAGGTCGTATCGACTAACCCGGCCACCTCTCCCACGTGTGAGGTGCGCGCCAAGAGGAGCTTCATCTAATGCGTACCCGCCTCGTCCAGTACACGCCGCTCGGCGCGAAGGGCCCCACCCTGCCCGGGGCCCTCGCCACACAGGTCGTCACCCCCCTCGGTGAGCTCTCCACCGGGTCCATCCACTACCCGAGGACGGCGGTCAACGCCACCCTCCTCGACGGCGTGGCTGAGGTGGCTGTGGAGTATTGGACGGGCACGGCGTGGGCCGAGGCGCCCAACTGCCGGTTCTTCACCCTCAACGGCAACCTTGACTACCTTGAGGACGTCCCCACCCGCAAGTACAACCTGCTCTCCGTGGGCTGGCTCCTCCGCATGGCCAAAGTCTGGTCGGCCGGGGCCCTGCCGGTGGACAAAGACGGCAAGGTCCAGTTCAACTCCGCGAAGGCGGGGGCCATCATGGCCACCCTGTTCACCGCGGCGCAGGCGCGCGGCTGGGGCCCGGGGCTCTCCATCGACTTCACCAGCACCACGGACTCCGCCGGGGCCGCGTGGTCCAAGGTCATCACCATCGCGTTTGACCTTGACCTCGACCTTGACCAGATTCTCTCCAACCTCCGCGACCAGGGGATGGTGGACTACCGGTGGGAGGGGCGCACCCTGAGGGTGTTCAACCCTGACGGGGCCATGGCCAATGACCTCACCCTCGGAGCCAACCCGGTGAGCCTGACCACGGCGAACGGGGCCACCAGTGCGCCGGAGGAGTGGACGAATGAGGACCTCCTCACCGACGCCCTTGTCCTCGGCGACGCGGGCAAAAAGTGGACGTTCAACAACGGCTCTGCAGGGCCCCTCGGCCGCCTTGAGAAGGTCATCACCCAATCAGGTGTCACGGATGACGGGACGGCCGCCCTGCTGGCCGCCACAGACCTCCTCGTGGGCCAGCAGGCCCGCATGTCCTACACCAGTGAGTTCATCCTCACGGACGCCACCCCCGTCCGCCCCTTCGTCCACTACAAGGTGGGCGATTGGGTGCGGGTCCAGCGCGGCACCGCCTTTGAGCGCCTCCGCGTCATGTCCATCAGCCTGACGGCGGACGACTCAGGGGTGAAGGGCCACGCCGTCCTCGGTGACCGCATTGATGACGTGCTGACCAAGCTGGCGAAGCGCACCAAGGGCATCACCGGCGGGGCGGCGACGGGCGGGGCGGGGGCGCGCCCGGCACCGGCCGGTCCTGACCTCCGCGTCCCGGCCACGCCGACAGGTCTGGTCGTCCAACCTGACGTCTACCTCGATGATGACGGCGCCGCGCGCGGCCTCGTCGTCATTGACTGGGCCCACTCAGGGCTGGCCACGAACGGCACCAGCATGACCATTGACCGGTACATGGTGGACTACCGCGAGAACATTGTGGGCAAGCTGTGGAAATCCCTCGGCTCAGCCTCCGACACTGACCTGACCTACTCGCCCCTGCCGGTGTTCAAGGCTGACGGGGTGACGGCGGCGCAGTACGAGTTCCGGGTGCGCGCCATCGGCAACGAGGGCAAGACCTCCGCGTGGACGGCCGGGGTGGTGGCCACCATGGTGAAGGACACGACGCCCCCGTACGTGCCCTACTTCCTGTCCTCCAACGTCACCACATGGCTCCGCACGGTGCGGATCACGTGGAACGGCAAGGGCACCACCACCGGCTCCAACCAGCTGGCCATGCAGGCGGACTTTGACCACATCAACGTCTACTCCGGCACCTCAGGCACCATGACCGGCAAGACCCTCGTCGGCGCCATCTTTGACACCGGGGAGCTCTCCATCGGGCCCCTCACCGCGAACACCACCGTGTGGTACGCGCTGGCCTCCGTGGACCGGTCAGGCAACGAGTCCGCACTGTCCCCTGCCTTCAGCGTGACGCCGACTGTGAACGTGGACATTACCGAGGTCATGAACAAGGTGGGCGCGGCCGGGCTGGCCGATGCCGCGGTGACCACGATCAAGCTGGCTGACCTCGCCGTCGCTCAGGCCAAGCTTGAACAACAGGTGCAGGACAACATTGCCCTCGGCGTCTCCGCCTCCGGCTCACTGCCCGGCATCAACACGAGCATCAGCACCCTGCAGACCTCCGTCTCAGGCAAAAACAAGATCGTCAACAGCCTCTCCATCGCCTCCGGCACCACCGGCTACGTGGGCGGTGACCGGTGGCAACAGTGGACCTCCCTGAGCGCGGGCGGCAAGCTCATTGCCTCATGGCGGTACAACGGCTCCGCGTGGATCGCTGAGCTCCTCGACCCCACCTACCTGCCGCTGGTGGACATTGGCGCGGGCACCTTCGGCAGTCTTGACGGCGGCCGGATGACGGCGAAGAGCATCATTGCTGACGCCCTCGCCATCGGTGACTTCACCAACCTGATTCCGAATGCGGCCCTGCAGTCCGGGGTCCTCGGCTGGACCACCTCCAACTGCACCGTGGCCGTGGTGACGGCGGCGAATGGCCAGCCCGGGCTCAAGCTCACCAAAACCTCATCCACCCTTGAGGGCACCGTGTACGCCCAATGGGTGGACGTCGTGCCCGGCGAGAAGATCAGGCTGACGTTCGACACCGAGGGTAACTGGGACTCCGGCAACGCCAACATTTACGTCCAGAAGATGACCACCGCCGGGACCATCTCCTCATTCAACCCGGGCACCACCGGGGACATTACCGTGCCCGGCCCGGGCAAGACGGCCATCGTCACCGTGCCCTCTGACGCCGTGCGCGTCCGCTTCCGCCCCTACGTCTCTGCCACGTCCACCTCAGGCACGTACGCCATCTTCAGCAACATGATGGCCCGCCGCATGTCCGGGTCCACCATCATCGAGCCTGACTCCGTCACCACCACGCACGTGGCGGCGAACACCATGGGCGCCAAGCAGATCATTGTGGGCGACTTCCAGAACATCGCCGTGGGAGCTGACTTTGAGGACGCCACCGCGGTGCCCTTCGTGCTCAACAGCCTGCACACGATCAGCACCTCCCAGAAGAAATTCGGCACCTCCTCGCTCCGGCTGGGCCCCGGCACCGGGGTGCAGTCCTCCCTCTTCACCGCTGACACCCGGGTGAAGGAGGGCGAGCAGTGGTACGTGAAGTTCTGGGCCTACATCGACGCCACGTTCAACGGCACGAGCGGCGGCTCCAAACTCCGGGTGGGGGACCAAGCCTCCAACCACATCATCTCCGCGCCCTTCGACGCTGGCTCACTGCCCGCCCGGTCCTCATGGCAACCGGTCACCATGACCGTGACCGTGCCCGCCGGAGATACCTCGCTGAACATTCAGCTGCAGTCTGACCACACCGCCGGGTACGCCTACATTGACGACATTCAGATGCGCCGCGTGGCTGAGGCGTCCCTGATTCAGAACCTCGGCGTGGAGAAGCTGGTGGCCACCAGCGCCCTCATTGACTCCGCTGTGGTCACGAAGTTCTGGGCCGAGGTGGTCAACTCCCAGCTGATCACCGCGTCCATGATCGCCGTGAGTGACTTCACCAACCACATCCCCGATGCCGGGTTCCTCTCCCCGGAGATGACGGCGTTGCGGAGTGCGCAGTACAGCAACGGCGGCTCCGCGGTAGTCAACTCCTCAGGCGACCTTGCGCTGACCAGCACGAGCACGGGCAACAGCTACTTCCGCCCCACCGGCATCAACCAGTCCGCGGCCGACTACAAGAAATGGTTGCCGGTCACGCCCGGGGACAAGTTCGTGTTTCAGGCCAACATCACCCTCGCCGCCGGTCAGACCGGTGACATGCGGATCACCGGGCGCACCAAGGACGGGCAGGCGACGTCCACAGCCTTCAGCACGCTCAACGCCTTCCCCGCCCTCGTCAACGGCGTCAACACGTACGTGGCTGAGGTGCCCGCCGGGTGCTACTGGATGCTCCCCGAAATCCGCTTCGCCACCGTGGCGGGCACGGCCACCATCACGGCCAACAGCCTGCTCCTCAGGCGCCAGCAGGGCGGCCTCCTCATCGTGGACGGCGGCATCAAGGCGGTCAAGATCGACACCAACGATCTGGCCTCCGATACCGGGTTCATCGGCTCCCTGAAGACCACCCTGCTCACCGCTGACGTGGTGGATACCACCCAGCTGAAGGCCGGGGCCATCACCTCCAAGCACACCATCACGGGCGCCCTCTTCCAGACCGTCTCCACCGCCTCCCGCGGCATCAAGATCAACGCCGCCAACGGCTTCCGCCAGTACGACTCGAGCGGCAACCTCATCGTGGACATTGGCGGCGCCGCGGGCGCGAACCTCATGGTGGGTGACGTGATGACCTCACGCTCCGGCACCGCCGGGGTGCGCCTCGTCAACTCCTCCATCTGGGGCCTGCCCGCCATCGTGTACTCCTACGCCGGTGCGCAGGGCTCCACGGAGGCGTCCACGTTCATGCGCTACGCCGTGGCCGGTGACCCGGAAATGGTGCACCGCGCCCCTGACCGCTCCCTCGTGGGCGGCACCGGCCTCGGCTTCGTTCGCATCGAAGGTGACCTCGTGCTCTCCCTCGGCCCCAACAGCCGTCAGGGCATGCGGGTGGAGCAACCGTTCAACCTTGACGCTTGGAGCCCGGTGGACGGCTACCACGCCATGACGCTGAACGGGAAGCTGGTGACGGTCAACGCCACCGCGGGCAACGTCCAGCTGAACGCCTCCGCCTACATCCAGTTGCCCACCACGTACTCACGCACCACGGGCAACGCGGCGAATGTGTGGATCACGACCGATGGCGGCCTCTTCCGGTCCACCTCGGCCAGCAAGTACAAGATCCTCCCGAAGGTGATGGAGCTCGCCCCCACGCTCCTCGACGTCGAGGTGAAGAACTGGATCGACAAGGCGGCGGCGGAGGAGTTCAACGACTTCTACGCCAAGCCCGCCCCGTGGACGGAGACGGACACCAACCGGTTCAACGCCATCTCGCTGAAGCGCATCCCCGGCGTCATCGCTGAGGACGTGCTGGCCGCGGGCGGGGATGACTTCATCGTGTACGGGGAGGACGGGCAGATCGAGGGCCTGATGTATGACCGCCTCGCCGTCGCCCAGATCAAGCTCCTCAAGGCCAAGCATGACGCCCTCGTGCGGACGGTGGCCCTGCAGGACGATGACATTCAGGAGTTGCGGAGCGTCCTCGGTGAACTGGTGGACCGGTGCAATAACGCGGGCATCTGACCGGCGTTCCGCGCCCCCGGCGAGTCCCGCCGGGGGCCCGGGGGCCCGGTCCTCTACGCTCGGCCGAGTAGACCCCCCTTGACCCCTATGGAAGGCCTCTGAAGCCATGACAGAAGACCAGCTGAAATCGCTCGTCCAGCACTACCAGCAGTTGCACGCGAACGCGGTCCTTGAGGGCGCCCAGTTCAGCGTCCTGCACCAGTCCGCCGTGGCGGAGAACGCGCGCCTGCAGGAGCGCGTGAATGAGCTCGAGGGCGCCGCCCTCAAATCCAAAGACAAGTAGAACGGCCCGGTCCTGATGTGGAGCAAGTTATCAAGTTCCTTGGAGACCAACTGCCTACCGGTGTTGTCGGCGGCGGCCTCTTCGGCATCTGGCTCTACTTCCGCAAGGAGTACGCGGCCATCATCGCCGACCTCAGGGCCACCATCACGACGCAGGCGCAGACCATCAAAGACCTATGGGCTGAGAACCGGGCCCTCCGCGGGGACGCCTCAGGCAGGCACAACGCGGATAACGGAGAGGCAGAGTCATGACACGCAAAGCTGAATCCACGGGCCTCGTCGGCCACTTCCGGCGGTCCTTCGCCCGGGAGTCCTTCCCGCCCAAGTGGTTGCTGGTCGTGGCCATCCTCGCCGTAGTGGTGGGGCTCTCACTGGCCAATTACCGGATCACGGCGGCGGAGTCCAGCCTCGCCAAGCAGGCGCAGGAGACGGCGACGTTTGCGCAGTCCGTCAACCAGCAGTGCACCACCGGCCGCCCGGTGTTCAAAGACTCCAAGCAGGTGTGCGAGGAGGCGGCGGACAAGGCCGAGGACCCGGTGGCCGGTGCCGACAAGGCCCCCTTTCAGGGCCCCCGGGGTGAGCGCGGTGAGCAGGGCCCTCAGGGCATCCCGGGCCTCCTCGGCCTGAAGGGTGACAAGGGGGACAAGGGTGACAAGGGCGATACCGGCGCCCTCGGCCCCGTGGCCCCTGCCGCCCCGCCCCTGCAGGGCCCGGCTGGACCGGCCGGGGCTGACGGCTCCCCGGGCGCTGACGGCGCTAACGGGGCTGACGGGGCACCGGGGCCCGCCGGGGCTGACGGGACGCCCGGAGCGCCCGGCGAGCCGCCCCTGTCGTGGACCTACAAAGACCCCATGGGCGGCGGGCACACCTGCACCCGGGCAGATGACTACACCCCGGCCGCCCCCACCTACACGTGCGACTGACCAAAGGAACCGATTATGCCCAACCTTGACGATGTGGCGGGCGTCCTCCGCGCCGCCGGAGTGACCGTGCACGAGACGCCGGGGTGGATCACCCGCGGCTACGCCGGGCAGGACCTCGCCGGGATCAACGGGGTGCTCTGGCACCACACCGCCACCGGCCGCGGCGCCTACACCACCAGCGCGGCCCCCACCCTCGGCCTCTGCATCAACGGCCGCAGTGACCTTGCGGGCCCGCTGTGCAACATGGTGTTCGACCGCAACGGTGAAATCTGGCTCGTCGCCACCGGCGTCGCCAACCACGCCGGGGCAGGCAGTGCCCCGGGCATCCCGAAGGACATGGGCAACCACTACCTCATCGGCATCGAGATGGAGTCCTCCGGCGTCAAGCCGTGGGACTGGACGGCCAAACAGCTGAAGATGGCCCCCGTTGTCGGCGCCGCCCTTGAGCGGCACTACCTGCAGAAGCTCGCCCCGGAGCTCAGGCTTCAGCTGGGCCACATGGAGTATTCCTCGCAGGGCAAGATCGACCCGGCCGGGTGGCCGGGCGGAATGGACGGCCTCAGGGCCAGCATCAACGCCATCCTCGCGGGCGGCATCAAGCCCGCGGGCGGCACTACAACGACAGTGAAGGACGATGACATGCCCTCAGTAAAAGAACTCTTCGATGAGCCGATCCCGCGGCAGGGCGGCGTGCCGGGCGTCACCTCCCTGAAGGGGATGGTGGGCTACATGGATGCCAACCTCGGCCGGATCATCAACGCGCAGGCCGCGCAGGACGCCCAGATCAAGGGCCTCGTCGGCGCCGTCAAGGCACTGGCCGCCGGGGAGCAGTTTGATGAGGCCAAGCTCCTCGCCGGTGTGCAGGCCGCGGCCGCCGCCGGGGTCAAGTCCGCCGTCGAATCGATCGACACCACCGTGACCCTGAAAGGCTGACCATGGCTGACCACGCAACACCCACCACGCCGCTCTCCCCCAAGGTGCTCTTCTCGCTCCTCGTGGGCCTGCTCCTGACCGGCCTCGCGGCCATCCTGAGCGCCATCACCCCGGACATGCTGGTGAACCTCGGCCCCTACTCGGGCGTCGTCTTCACCCTCATCGGCGTCCTGTCCACGGCCCTGACGGCCTACCTGAAACGTGACCCGCTCAGGGACACGGGCCAGCTGGCCACGCAGGGCACCGTAATCAAGGGTGAAGTAGTCCCGGAGGCCGCAGACGTCGCGGCCCCGGAGCTCACCGCTGGCGCCTGACCACATACGACGAAAGACCCCCCATGGGCAAGCATGGGGGGTCTTTCCCTGTCTACGGGCCGAGGAGGATTTCCGCCGGGGCAGGCAGGCCGGTGAGTTCGCTGTAGGCGTGCATCTGGCCGAGGGCGGCGGCCTTGAGCAACAGCAGGGCGTCAGGGCTGAGGCGTCCGTCGAGGTCTCGGACGAGCTCCACGGTGGACTTCATGGCGCGGAACAGCCGGTCAACGTCCGGGTCCTGCCGGGCCGGGTGCACGCGCGGCTTCGTCTTCGTGCGGGTGCTCACAGCTGGTTCACCTGAAACTCGTAGGAGTCATGCTGGTCCCGGCGGGGCTTGACCTCACCGGAGGTGTTGCCCGCAATGAGGTACTCGGAAATGTCGCGGAGGCCGTAGATGACGTCTGCGAGCGCCGCTCCGGTGATGGTGATGCTGACCTTCACCGGCGCGTCTATGTCGATGCTCTTATCCCGGCGCGCGGGCATCAGGGCGTGACCTCGCGGAGGAATGAGCGGCGGACGGTGATGACCTCGCCGTCCGTGTCCACCCGGCCGCGGTTGCTGACGGACATGTATTTGAGGGCGTGGTCTCCGGCCAGCTGGATTTGCACCCAATCATCGTGCTGGAAGATGACGGCGCCACGGATGCGGCCCTTGCGGCTGTGCATCCACTCCTGCACGGGCACCTCCACGACTTCCTCCCGGGGCGTCTCCGCGGTCACTTGGAGGCCTCCTGCTTCGCGGCCCGGCGGCTGGCAATGAACGCCGCAATGGTGGGGTTGTCGTCCTTCCAGTAGGGGCTAATGCCGATGCGGCCGTCAGGCTCGGGCAACTGGCCAATGTGGGCCAGCTGGCGGAGGTTGACCATCGACTCTCCGGTGGCGGCCTGCAGTTCATTGTAGGTGATCATGGCGGGGTGTTCCTTTCGGTGGTGCCGGGCGCCCGGCGTGGGCGCCCGGCGGGGGTGGGTTAGCGGGTGTAGATGAGGGCTGAGGGCTTGACGTGCACGTGGCGGCGGC
>Ga0157375_10002892_pt1 | contig 14878 bp, 12 predicted proteins | sample M35metaG_FD_115311 | JGI IMG/M metagenome (GOLD analysis project Ga0157375, IMG submission 115311) | Miscanthus rhizosphere microbial communities from Kellogg Biological Station, Michigan, USA - M3-5 metaG | ecosystem: Host-associated > Plants > Roots > Rhizosphere > Soil | place: USA: Michigan...
TTACAACGTCGCCTGCATCGATGCCAATATCTGTGTCGCGATGGGTAACTCGGCCACGACGGGCCGGGATGTCTATCGCACTAGCAACGCCGGAGCAAGCTGGCAGAGGGTAACAGCGTTTCCTTTGGGCGGCTCCTGGTATCACATCGATTTTGTCAGTCCCACGGTTGGCTTCATGGGCTCGAATGGTGCCACCGTCCGCACCCAGGATGCAGGCGCGACCTGGACGCTCCAATCGGGCTACCCAAGCTGCCCAGTGATGTACGGGATGGATTTTCGCGACGCGCTGGTGGGTCTATGCGGCGGAGATCGGGTCTCGACCGGTGATGGCGGCCCGGGCATTTTCAAGACAACCGACGGCGGGGTAACGTGGGTGAGGAAATTTTCTCAGTCTGCTAATGACGTGCTCTGGCTAAATGACACCACCGCGATTGCGATTGTAGGTGTATCTATTTATCGCTCGACTAATACGGGTGACACCTGGTCGCAAATTTCCAGCCAGCTCTTTACCGGCCTGGATGAGATGGTCCTGCTCCCGAATGGGACGATCGTCGGTGTCTCGCCGGGAGGCGACGGTTGGCGGAGCACGGACGGCGGCGTGAACTGGACGCAGACACTGGTTGGAGTCGGTTCCTTGCCGGCCAGTTGGAATGTTTCCTTTTTCGATAACCAAATCGGCGCGATCGTCGGTCAGGGCGGGAATGTCTTTAAAACGATCGATGGCGGGTTGACCTGGACAAAGTTAAACAGCGGTATCGGCGGAGTCGAGTTTCATGACTTGGAGATGTTTGACGACAATACGGGCCTGGCGGTCGGTGATAATGGGTATTTCATCCGCACGACAAACAACGGCAACTATTGGTCGGTCGACCGATTGCAGGTGACCGGGGTTACTCTTTTCCGCGACGAAACCTTGCAGGCGATCAGCATCGTGGACCAGGATTTCGCCGTGGCCGCAGGCAATAATGGCGTGGTCTACAAGACTTTTGACCGCGGCGCCACCTGGCAATCGATTGGTTATCCGATCCTGCCGGATGATTACTACATCACCGACGTGAAATTCACCAGTCACGACGTGGGTTATGTGGGAGGCACGCAGCTCTCTGCCGGCGTCTTCGTTTATCGCACAACGGATGGTGGCGTGAGCTGGACGTTGCTCAATTCGATCGCTGGACACTTCGTCGATTTCACCGACCCCAGTCACGGCTGGGTGGCCACGATCGGTGGCACGGGTTACCGCACGACGAACGGTGGCACTAACTGGACGCCGATGACTTTCCCAAACAATGGTTCGAGCGTAATCATCAACCACTTGGATTTTGCCAGCCAAAACGTTGGCTGGGTCGTCGGCTGGTTTGGTTACGCTGCCCGCACCTCCGATGGCGGAGTGACTTGGAAACTGCAAAACGTGTCGAGCGCAGAGGAGACCTTGCTTGGTTTGCACGCCCTGAGTGATACGGAAGCCTACGTCGTCGGTGTGCATCAGGCTCCGACGACCGAAACGGCCAGTCTTTATCACACGGTGGACGGAGGCACTACCTGGACACGAAGCTTTTTGCCGGCTGATTTTCTCAATAATATCTTCGTAACCGCGTCCGGGAACATGTGGACCTCGGGCTACGACGGCACCGTGCTGCACAAAGCGGGTATGGCATCGACTCTGCAGCTGGTTTCTGCCCTATCTCGCCAAAGTCATCGCAACGCCGGCACTTTTGATATCAACCTTCCGCTCACCGGCGTGGCTGGAGTGGAGTGCCGCGATGGGGGCGGTAGCTACAGTTTTGTCTTTAACTTCACCACCAACGTCGTAAGTGGCAGCGCAAGCGTCACCTCAGGCACGGGGACGGCCGGGGCCCCGACCTTTTCGGGTTCGACCATGACCGTGCCGCTTTCAGCGGTGGCGGATGTCCAGACCCTGACCGTGACATTGAACGGGGTGACGGATACTTCTTCACAAGTGTTACCGCCGACATCCGTCAGCGCCAACATGCTGATCGGGGACGTGAACGGGGATAAGTCGGTCAACACGGCCGACGTCAGCCTGACGAGAGGCCAGGTGGGCATGGCGGTGACGAGCGCAAACTTCCGCGACGACGTCAAGGTTAGCGGCACGATTACGTCGCAGGACGTGAGGGTTGTAAGAGGCGCGAACGGCCACATTCTGCCTTAACCGCCTCTCGGACGATCCCGATCGACCACAGTGAGCAAACCCCGCTCGCGCAACCATGCGAACGCCCGCGGGATCATGCCGTAGCCGAAATGGGCTTGCGGCAACGTGATCAATTCGGATCCCGGCCACGCTTCGCGCAACGCGATCAGATCATTCATCGGGACGATGCGATCGAACTCCCCGCCGATGATCACGGTGCGCTCCGCAGCATCGCCCGCGGGCGGAGCGCGCAGCGGCGAGGAGAGATGCGCGTGGCGATCGATGAGCGCTCGTTCCAAACCGGCACGGACGAGCTGCCGGCGGATGGTCCAGCTCGACGGACCCTCGTAGAGTGCGTGCCCGCCATTCACCATCGGAGCGAGAAGCGCGAGAAACCGCAGATCCGGCTCGAGCGAGGCGACCAGGGCCGCGAGCCAGCCGCCATAGCTCGTTCCGAGCAATCCAAATTCCTGGCTCCCTTCTCCGCGCAGCCATTCGAGGAGTTGCCGGATCTCGACCACGGCCTGGCGCAAGGTGTCGCCGGTTTGGATCAGATCCGCCGTAAAACAGAGTTCGCCGTTGAGATGCAGCGGGGGCCGGCGCGAATAATGAAAGGGCAGATGGACAAAGGCCGCGTTCCAGTCGAGCGCGTTGAAGCGTCGTGCCCAGATGCGGTAGCCCGCATCGGAGGCTGACATGAGGGAATGCAACAGGATGACTGTGGGCGCATTCCGGCGGATCTGGAATAGCCTGGCGCTGGCGCGACCATTCATCGGAAATCTCACGACCGACTTGGCCGGGCTGCGCCAACTGATCGTGTCCCGCGCTTCGCGCCGCAAATCCTCCAGTTCAGCTGGAAAGGCAAAGTGCTCCGCACGCGACTGAGCTTCACAGGCCGCGAAATATTTCTCCGCCTCGGCCCGCGTCGAGGTGTGCTGGGCGTGGCGTCGGTGCAGCAGGGCGAGGGAACCGCAAAGCAGCTGGTCGATCGCCAGACCAAAACCTCGATGCAGCAGAGTTCTCACCTTCATTCGTTAGGCGAAGAATTGCGCCTCCCGCCCTTTGCGGTGCTGCGGTGTGGCCGGCAAGTCGTCCGGACCCAACGCGAAATGCGCGATCATGGCCGCGCCGATTTCGCGCAGTGCCTCCGCCAACCGCGCGTTGGCCTCATCATCGCGCAGCCCCGCAACCGAAAGCGGAACGCCGATCGTGATCCAGACGGGCGTGCGCGGCGGCACCGGCCGCCAGCTCCGCGCCGCGTAGAGACGGTCGCTCCCGAAGATGACACACGGAATAATCGGAACGTCCGCCAGCCGCGCGAGCGCAGAAGCACCACGTTTCGGGGGGACGCCGCCGAGAATGGAGGTCGGACCGGCGCGAATGCCGCCCTCCGGAAACATTCCCACTAAACGTCCCGCGCGTAGCCGCTCCACGCCCACCCGCAGCGCGCGTTGGTCCGGCCGCGCACGATCCACCGGAAAAGTATCGACCGCGCGCAGCCAGGCGGCTGCGAGGGGGTGCGAATAAAATTCCGCTGTGGTCATCCAATCGATGGGACGCCTGAAGGCAACGGTCAAAAAGCCAGGATCGAAATGCGAGATGTGATTGGACACGACGACCGCACCGCCGGAAAGCTCGCTCGACCCGGGCGCGCGCCAGACGCGCAAACGAACGAAAGGAGCCGACACCACGCGCACTGCCGCCCGGGTAAGACGATAGCCACTATTGCTCACCCGAACGCGAAGACCGTCGATTTACCGCCCTTGAAAGTGACCGAACGGTTCCAAGCCGAGCGGCGGACCCAGAATTTCGCGCAGGATAATGGCCTGGCGAATTTTCTCCCGGGAGCGAAGCAGCGGGCGCAGCGACACGGTCGAAAGAGCGCGGGCGGAGGAGACCGGACCGATCACTGGCGCGGCAAGCGCGACGGGTAGTGCCGGCGGAACAACGGGACCTGGCTCCGGTTGCGCCTCCTGCAGGACGAAAACCGGCGGCGGGACTGTCGTTAGGGGCGGACGTTCCGGCATCTCTGGGGGCGCAGTGACCACGGGAGGCAACGGTTGCACCCAGCTACGCTTGACCTTGGGAGGCGGAGGCGCGGCTGTCCGGGGACGCGGAGTGATCGTGCGCGGACGAACGGCTGGCGGGGGTTGCGTGCCTGGCGGCACGCCGAGCGCTTCGAGGAAACGACGCACCCGCTCCTCCTCGGTCAACGGCGCCGCGCGCTGCACCGGTTCGTTAGGCGGAGAAGGCCGCCGGGGCTGCTCCGCATCGCTCGAGCCTTGTTTGGTGAGCCATTTGAAGACGAGCGCGAGCCCGGCGAGGACGAGAAAGATGACCGTGTCGTTCATTGGTCAAAAGCTATGTCATCCCGAGCCAGCGCAACGCGGCGAGCGACCTCGCCCAAGGAGCCGACGCTTCCAAGCCATGACTCGCTTGCCAACAGAGCGGATGTGAGGTCCCTCGCCGTCTGCGCGGCTCGGGATGACAAGGCTGCTTGCGCGATCCACCATTCATCTTTCCGACATTCCACCATCGTTAGGGCGTTTCCGTCGAGGGCTTCTCCACTGTGCCTATGGCTTCGCGCATGGTCGTGTCGGCCTGCACGTTTTTCATCCGCACGTAATCCATGATCCCGAGGTTGCCGGAACGGAACGCGTCCGCCATCGCCTGCGGAACGAGCGCCTCGGCCTCCACGACTTTCGCGCGCATTTCCTGGGTCCGGGCCCGCATTTCCTGCTCGACCGCCACAGCCGCGGCGCGGCGCACTTCAGCTTTCGCCTGGGCCACTCGTTTGTCCGCGTCGGCCTGCTCGGTTTGCAGTTTCGCGCCAATGTTATCGCCGATATCGACGTCCGCGATGTCGATTGAAAGGATCTCGAAGGCGGTCCCGCTATCGAGTCCTTTTTGGAGCACGAGCTTGGAGATGCGATCGGGATTTTCGAGTACGTCCTTGTAGGTGTCAGCCGATCCGATCGAGGTCACGATCCCCTCGCCGACTCGCGCGATGATCGTCTCCTCGGTGGCGCCTCCGACAAAGCGATCGAGATGCGAACGCACCGTGACGCGCGCTTTAACTTTTACTCCGATGCCGTCCTTCGCTACGCCATCAATCGTGGTCCGGCCCATGGCCGCGCTCGGCACGTCGATGATTTTCGGGTTAATGCTCGTACGCACGGCTTCGAGAACGGTCTTGCCGGTGCCTTTGGTCGCAAGGTCGATTGCACAGGCGCGATTGAAATCGAGTGTGATGCCGGCCTTATCCGCGGCGATGAGCGCAAGGATGACGTGATTCACATCGCCGCCCGCAAGGTAGTGCGCCTCGAGTGGATCGCTCGCAATGTCGATGCCGGCTTTCACCGCGGTGATGCGGTTATCGACGATCAAACCGACCGGCACTTTGCGCAGGCTCATGCCGATCATCTTTCCCATCCCGACGGGCGCGTTCGCGATCCAGGCGCGGAGCCAAAGACCAAAGAATCGGAAGAGGATGATGGCCAGAACGAAAACGACCAGGAGCCCGACGAGCGAGCCAATGAAAATGATTTGCTGCATATTTCGAAGGTTAGGGGCGCAGCCGACGCACGAAAAGCGCAATCTGCATCGCGCATTCTCGCGGCGCGCGGCCCTGCCCTAGGAGAAACCGAGCACGGGATGTGGCACGTACGGTTCCTCGAGCGCCGCTATCTCGTTAGGGGAAAGTTTTAGCGCCAGCGCGGCGACGGCGTCGTCGAGGTGTTGCCTTTTCGAAGCGCCAATGATGGGCGCGGTCACAACCGACTTGTGCAACATCCAGGCGAGCGCGACCTGCGCACGCGGCGCACCCTTCCCTTGCGCGATTTCGCCGAGACGATCGACCACCGCGCGATCGGCCGCCGCGTGTCCCTGGTAAAGCGTCTTGCCGTACTCGTCGGTCATGGCGCGACCGCCGCCTTGCTCGCCCCAGGGACGCGCCAAAAGGCCGCGCGCGAGCGGGCTCCACGGAATCACGCCGAGACCTTGCGCCGCGCAGAGCGGCAACATTTCTCGCTCCTCCTCGCGGTAGATCAGGTTGTAGTGTGGCTGCATCGAAACAAAGCGAGTCCAGCCATGTTGCTCGGCCAGATAAAGCGCCTGGCATAACTGCCAGGCGTACATCGACGAGGCGCCGATGTAGCGCGCTTTCCCCGATCGCACCACGTCGTGCAACGCCGCCAGCGTTTCCTCGATTGGCGTCTCATAATCCCAGCGATGGATTTGATAGAGATCGACGTAATCCATTCCGAGCCGCGCCAGGCTATCCTCGATCCCGGCCATGATCGCTTTGCGGGAAAGACCACCGGTGTTGGGCCGATCGCGCCACGGAAAAAAGCATTTTGTCGCGACGACCAGCTCGTCCCGTTTTCCCATCTCGCGCAGCGCGCGCCCGACAATTTCTTCGCTCGTCCCATCGGAATAGACGTTGGCGGTGTCGAAAAAGTTAATCCCGAGCTCCAAAGCGCGCGCGATTAGGGGGCGGCTTTGTTCTGCGTTCAAACTCCAGGGATGACTGCCCCGTTCCGGCACGCCGTAGGTCATGCAACCGAGACAAAGGCGCGAAACCTTGAGGCCGGATTTTCCGAGTCGGGTATATTGCATCGCAAAATATACACAGGTCGCGCGCCCGCACGCACTGCTGTCATCCCGAGTCGGCGAAGCGCGAGGAGGGACCTCTCAACTGTAACCCGCGCGTTCCCGAATTTAGAAAACGCAGGCTCCGACTGTGAGGTCCCTCGCCGTCTGCGCGGCTCGGGATGACAAGGCGCGGGGTGACGCGTTGCCGGCCCGCATTAGATTACTTCAGCACATGAAATATTTCTCTTTGCTCGATCTCTCGCCCATCATCGAGGGCGGCGACGCGGCGCTAGCCTTGCGCAACACCCTCGATCTCGCCCAACACGCCGAGAAGTGGGGCTATCACCGCTACTGGCTGGCTGAGCATCACAATCTTCCCGGCATTGCCAGCGCCGCGACCTCGGTGGTAATCGGACATGTTGCCGCCGGAACCAACCGCATCCGGGTCGGCGCCGGCGGGATCATGCTGCCGAACCACGCACCGCTCGTCATCGCGGAACAGTTTGGGACGCTGGAAGCGCTTTATCCCGGCCGAATCGATCTTGGGCTCGGGCGCGCGCCCGGGAGCGACCAACTCACCGCTCGCGCTTTGCGCCGTAATCTCGGGAGCAGCGGCGACACCTTTCCGCAGGACGTGCTTGAGCTGCAGTCTTATTTCGAACCCGCCATGCCAGACCAGGCTTTGCGGGCGGTCCCGGGCGCTGGTGCCAGGGTTCCCCTCTACTTGTTAGGCTCGAGTGATTTCAGCGCGCTTCTGGCCGCGGAACTGGGTCTTCCGTTTGCCTTCGCATCGCATTTCGCTCCCGAATATTTGGATGTTGCGCTCGCCCTTTACCGGCGAAATTTCAAACCTTCCGCTGCGCTCGTCGCGCCCCACGTGATGATTGGCGCCGGCGTTTTTGCGGCCAAAACCGATGCAGAAGGCGAGCATCTTTTTACGTCCGCCCAGCTGCAATTTCTAAAAATGGTGCGCGGCGAACCGGGAAAACTTCCGCCTCCGGTCCAGAGTATGGAAGGACTCTGGAGCGCGGGCGAAAGGGCCGCCGTGATGGCGCGCACGCGCTGCTCCGCAGTCGGCTCACCGGAGACGGTGCGCCATCGTCTGGAGACGTTGCTTGAGCAAACGACCGCCGATGAGATCATCGCCACCGCACAGATTTACGATCACGCTGCGCGACTCCGCTCATTTGAGATCGCAGCGGACGTCCTCACGGGTCTCGTTAGGCGTGAACCCATCACGGACCGTAACCCGGAGGCGGCGGCACGATGATCTCTTCCCCAGTGTCCGCTACGGAAAGAATCCATCTTCCGTCGCGGGTCGTGCCGACGAGTTCCGCGCGTGCGGACCCGACTCGCAGTTTGGGCACAGCTCGGGCCCGTCTGGCGACGCGTGCGAGGTGGCTTTTCCTGGTCGCGGAATGAGTTCCGGAGCGCTCGGCGACGGATTGGGATTTCCGCCGTGTCGAGGCAGGTTTCGTCGGAGAGGCATTAGGCGGACTGCTCGTCGGTGCGTCCGCTTGTGCGATTTCCCTCATCGGCTTTTCCTCATCCGATGAGAGCTCAGGATGCGGTGAGGGCATGGCCGTGGCCGCATGGGGCTCCGCCGTATCCGCCATCGCCGCAGGTTTCCCGGTCGTCTGGTCGTTAGGCAAAGGAGTTGCTATCGGAGTCACCTCTGGGTCATTTTCCACCAACGCTTGCCCTGCGATTTCCGTCTCCGGCTTTTCCTCATCGGGTGAGAGCTCAGGGCGCGGTGAGGGCATCGCGGCGGCCGTACGGAGTTCCGCCGCATCGGCCATCGCCACAGGTGTCTCGGTCGCTTGGTCGTTAGGCAAAGGCGGTGCGACTGGAATTACCTCCGCGTGAACTGCCGTCAGCGCTGACGGACCCTCTTCCGGCGGAGGGGGTGCGGAGGTTGACGGACTGCTTTCCGTTGTCGTTATCGCTAATTCGTGGCGAGGAGTTTCGCTCGCTGCGCTTGCCGGTGGGGTGGCCGGAGCCGCCTCGCTACGTGAGATTCCGGAGGCGGCGGCAATCGAAGCCGATGATTCCTCCGATTCGTCGATGGGCTCACGAGTGTCGTTCGAGACGAAAGGGGATTCGTTAGGCAAACTCGCCGGGGAACGCTTGGGTTGTTCGGCAATTGCCGTCGACTTGCGACGGGCCGAGGGCCAGTGGAAAAGCAACAGCACCAGAGCGACTGGCACGAGCAGCGCGGCGGCAAGTGCCAGCGGCTTAAGCGGGAGCGGTTTTCCGGATTTCGGAGCGACCATCCGTGGCTGACTTGTAATCGGAATTCCCATGCGGCGTCCGATGTTGGCGCGCCGTTCGATCCGAGCGAGGCAAGTGTGAAGGTAATTGCCCAGCGCGACCGGGTCTTGCGGACGCTCCAACGGATTGGGTCGCAGCATGCGCTCGAGCAAATGCCTGACGATCTTGGGCACGCCACGCAGCCTGGCCAGCTCGCTCTTGGCCACGCCCGCGCTGGCAATCGCGGGAACCGCACCGGTGAGGAGAAAATATATCGTCGCACCGAGCGAATAAATCTCCGAACGCACGTCGACCTCGCCCTCAGGCAATTGTTCGGGCGCTGCGAAACGCGCCGCGACCTCGACCCGTGGATCGCCCGCGTCCGAAAATGCCGGGGATGGACCGTACCAATGCATTACCTTGATCGGAGGCCAGTCGCCCTCGACGGTTTGTCCGGCAACAAAGAGGATGTTGTCCGGATTGAGAGCAGGATGGTGAAGCCGTTGAAAAGCCGTTGCGTTCATTGCGTCCGCTACCTGCAAGGCCACGCGCAAAACAGCTGTGATTGAGAGCGGACCGCGCGCTACGACCCAGGCCGCGGCGGAGTGACCATCGCAATATTCGCTGACGTAAATCAGTTCGTTATTCTCAAGGCCGAAATCACAAAGCCGCGGAATGTTGATTTGGTTAATGGTCTGGGCCTTGACTGCTTCCGCCTGCAAACGTTCGAGCACGGCTCGATCACGCGGCGCGGGCGAAAGCGTCAGCGCGACTTCGCGACCCGTCTCGATTTCCTGGGCGCGATAAGTGCGCGCCGATGGCGCGCGATGCAGTTCCACGGGCAAACCGTTGCCACCCAACGAGAGCCGATAGCGTCCGAAAAAGATTCTGTTTTCCATGGGTCGGGGCGACTCCGATCCTGAAAGCGGGAGGCCGGGGGACACGAAGTCGTCCAGTTAGACTTCGTTTTTCGAATTTAATTCACGTGTTTTTGCCAACAACGTTTCGCGCCCGGGCGGCGCCTCGCAGACAACCCGGTTAGTCGGCCGGATGAATGAAGTAACCGCCGGCACTTTTGTCGCTGACGAGTTTTAGCAGGCCGCGTTTTTCCGCCTCGAGGAGCAGATCGCTGAAGGTGCGAAACCCATAGGCGCGTTCGTTGAAGCCGGGGTGTTGTCGCTTAATCGTCTGCTTCACCCGCGAGCCGTGAACCGGGTCTTCCTCACCGCGCGCCGCGCGCAAGGCATCGAGGGTGTCAGCGAGGAGATCGAGCGCTTCTTCAAGCGGCGGCCCCTGGTTTTGCGGCACCTTGACCGGGATCTTCGCGGCTGCCTTGCTCTGTCGTTTCCGCGCCGGCTCGCTCCGCACCAAATCATCGTAGTAGATGAACTCATCGCAGTTGCTGATGAAAAGATCGGAGGTCGATTTCTTTACCCCGACTCCGATGACGGTCTTGTCGTTTTCGCGCAGCTTGCTCACGAGCGGTGAGAAATCGGAGTCGCCGCTGATGATGGCAAAGGTGTCGACGTGACTCTTGGTGTAACAAAGATCGAGCGCGTCGACCACCATTCGAATGTCGGCGGAATTCTTGCCCGATTGCCGCACATGCGGGATTTCGATCAACTCGAAAGCCGCTTCGTGCAGCCCGCGTTTGAAACTCTTGTAGCGTTCAAAATCGCAATACGCCTTCTTGACCACGATATGACCCTTAAGCAGCAGGCGCTCGATCACCTTACGGATGTCGAAGGCCGGGAACTGCGCGTCGTGCGCGCCGAGGGCGATGTTTTCCAAATCGAGAAAGACAGCCGTCGTGGCCTCGGAATCATGGGCGCTCATCGCTCAGATGTGTAGGCGTGATCGCAGTCGTGAAACAGGAAAAAATTCATGGACCCACCTCAATCGCTCTGCGCAGCGCGGGTGTTCGCGAAGCCGGTGCGAGAATGCGCCGCGTTACTCCGTCCCCCAGATCATGGCCACGGAAGTCGTCAGGCTGCCGCCCATGTTGAAGGTGAGGAATCTTTTCGCGCCATTGATCTGACGCGCGCCGGCCTGATTGGTGAGGTGTTGATGGGCTTCCACGACCTGGCGAACTCCGGTCGCACCGACGGGATGTCCGTCGCCGATCAAGCCGCCGCCGGTGTTGACCGGGATCTCGAAATCGATCTTGCCGCTGACGTGTTCACCGCGCACCTGCGGTAAGGCCGTCGCGCCACTCTTGGCCAGCTCCGCCCCTTTGCCCGGTTCGGCCAATCCGAGGATCTCATAGGCGACAATCTCAGTGATTGAGAAACAATCGTGCACTTCCGCACCGTGCATGTCGCGTGGTTTGAGGTTCGCCATCCCGAACGCTTTCGCAGCCGCTTTGCGCGCGGTGCTGAAAGTGGGCGCATCTTTCTTTTCGAGCGCAAGGTAGTCGGTGGTGTGCCCGAAGCCGAGCAGACGCGGCAGCTTCGACTTATCGCGGCCGATACGGTCGAGATATTTTCCGGAAACGAGGACAAGACCCGCCGCGCCATCGGTGATCTGCGAACAATCCGAAACCCGCAGAGGCGGCGCGACGCTCGGATTTTTTTCCGAAACCTGCGAGGCGCAGTCGTAGGTCAGATTCGCTTCGCGCATCTGGGCAAGCGGATTCAGAGCGGCGTGCGCGTAATTCTTGAAGGCGACGGCCGCGAGGTCATCCGGAGAGGCGCCGTACTTGTCGATGTAGATTTGCGCGATGCGCCCAAACAACTTCGGGAACATGAAATCGCCGTACTCGGGTTTCTCGACATGATAATCGGCGGCGGCGCCGAGAACATCGGAACCATCGAGCGACGACATCGTCTTCTGTTGTTCCGCGCCGACGACAAGCACCGCGTCATGGAATCCGCCCATGATCCAGGTCGCGCCGAGCAAAACGGAAAGCGCTCCGGAAGCGCAGGCGGCTTCCGTGTGCATGGTCGGAATGCCATGCAGCTTGGGGTCGATCTCGGGAATGAACGCGCCGAGATGAAGCTGCTTGGTGAACTGGCCGCCGTTAAAATTTCCCACCGCCGCGGCCTGGATTTCGGCGGGATCGATCTTGGCGTCATCGAGCGCCTTGCGACCGCCTTCCTTGATCAGGTCGCGCAGAGCTTTGCCCTCTTTTTTCATGTTCCGCTTAAAGTCGGTTCGGCCTGCACCGAGGATGTAAACTGGCTCGTTCATAGGGCGATACTCTAGCGAATCATCGCGCGCTGTCATCCCGCGCGCCAGGCGCTGGGATTGGGGTCTTCGCGATCTCCTGTTCTAATAGAGTACCGACCGTCCGCCGGTCAGTGGGGCGTTCAAGCGTCTGAACAAACTGCCGAAACCGCACCGAGAAGAGATCCTGGCGCAACTTCCAATAATGCTCCATTCCGGGAGAGGCGATGTAGTGCTCAAGCAGACCGCACCATCCCCGCCAGATCTGCTCGTCCATCAGGCCGAAGATGTGATGAAAATGAATCGTCTCGAACGCCTTCAGGAATTGATAGGTGGAATGAAAAAAGCGCGCCTGTTCGTCCACCGTTAGAGAGGTCAAATCCTCCAGCCCGATCCGCCAGATGCGGGCCAACTCCGCGTTCTCGGCGAAGGGTCGCGTGACTTCGCGGAGTGCCGTGGAAGCAGCATCCTGGGCGGCCAGCTTCGCAACGCGCGTACTGCCATGCACTTGCAGGGCCAGGTAAAGCACAGAAAAAACTACCGCGATCGAGCCAACCAACTGCGAGATCGCGCTGATCTCTTCCCAGCTTGCTGAAGTCATGTCACGCCGTTGCTGATTTACGAACCACCGAAGGCGTTAAGTCCCGTGATGTCCTGTCCGACGACCAGGGTGTGGATGTCGTGCGTGCCTTCGTAAGTATAAACGCTCTCGATATTCAGGAAGTGCCGGATAACTGAATGGCGATCGACGATGCCGACGGCACCGAGAATCTCGCGTGCGAGACGGGCGCACTCGCGCGCCATCCAGACGTTGTTGCGTTTTGCGATCGAAATCTGCGCCGGCCTTACCTCACCCACTTCCATCATGCGGGTGAGACGCAGGGCGAGCAGTTGCGCCTTCGTGATCTCCTGCACCATCCAGACGAGCTTTTCCTGGACCATCTGGAAGCCGGCAATCGGGCGGCCGAATTGCTCCCGCTTTTTCGCGTAGGCAAGCGCCGACTCGTAACAATCGATCGCCGCGCCGATCACGCCCCAGGCGATGCCAACGCGCGCCTGCGAAAGACAGGTCAACGGCGCACGCAGTCCGGAAGCGTTAGGCAAGCGATTTTCCATCGGTATGCGGCAATTCTCGAACCAGCATTCCGACGTGCGCGACATCCGGAGACTGAATTTTCCCTCGATATCTTGGGCGCGAAATCCGGGCGCATCTTTCTCGACCACGAATCCCCCTACCCTGCCGTCGTCGTCCTTGGCCCAGATCACCTTCACGTCCGCGATCGACGCGTTGCCGATCCAGCATTTACTGCCATTCAAGACATAATGATCGCCAGCGCGCAGCGCGCGGGTCTCCATCCCGCCCGGGTCGGAGCCGTGCCCGTGTTCCGTCAGCCCAAAGCAGCCGACGAGTTCACCCGAGACCAATCCCGGCAACCACCGCGCGTGTTGCTCCGGGCTGCCAAAGGAATGGATCGCGTGGATGGTGAGCGAGCCCTGCACGGAAGCGAGCGAGCGCAGGCCCGAGTCGGCCCGTTCCAGTTCGAGCATAATGAGGCCGTAAGCTGTCTTGCTCAGTCCCGCGCAACCGTTACCGGTCAGGTAGGGCGCATAGAAGCCTAACGAACCCATTCGTGGCGTGAGGTGTTCCGGAAACTTGCCCGCGCGATGGCACGAGACGACCTGGGGCATGACCTCCTCGCGAACGAATTTTCGCGCGCGATCGCGCGCGGCGCGCTCGTCATCGGTAAGAAGTTCTTCCATCGCATAGAAATCCAGTGAGCTCATGATGTATGGCGCGGAATGGGCGGCAGTTTAGCGGCGGCTAGAGTTTAAGACAACGCCGAGAGTGGGGCGAACTTTGATGACAACGTGCTGCCGATTGCGAAGTTCGAACTTCTGAGTTGGACGTTGAAGGTTCCCCGTCTTCATCCAAATGGCAGCCCATGGCCCGACTCCACGAATATCAAGGCAAAGAAATTCTCGCCGCCAACGGTTTCAAAATCCCCCGTGGACGCGCCGCCGACACTCCCGATGAAGTGGTCGCGGCAGCGAAGGAGTTGAGCGGAAACAATGGCGCTGAGGTTGTGATTAAAATCCAGCCAGGGAAACTCGCGGACATGATTCTTATTGATGGCGACCCGACAAAGGAGATTCGCGACATTCACAAGATCACTACCGTTATCAAGGGCGGTAAAGTTTACGATCCGGTCGCAATTGAGAAATCCCTCGGAATAGCGCCGCGCGCGACGCCTCGATAAGATAGCGAGCGGAGTTTGTCTAACTCTGCATTTTCAATTACCAGGCAGAAGCGATGCGGCCGCCCTACAAAGCTTTGGAGACGCAAGCGAAGCCGGCGGCCGTGGCGGTTCTCTCTTCCCTCGTTCCCGAACTCTGTTTGGGAACGCATGTATCCCCGCAACTCCGTTGCCCGTTTCTCCGGTCGCTTAGACCAGGCCTTTGCCTTTCAATTCCGGGGCCAGCTCTTTCTTGGCTTCGCTTTGCGGTTTGCTCGTGATGGCGCCGAAAAGGCCGCAGGTCGTTTCCTTCAAAGCCTTGACCGTCCGTTCCGGCAGCGCGTTGCCTTCCTTGCACCAAATTCCCAACCGCAAGGGACGTGCTCGGCATCAACTTTCAGGCGGTCGAGGACGATTCGAGTCGCCTCCATTACATCATTGCCAACTCCGTCACCGGGCATCCACGCAATTTTATATTTCGCCATAA
>Ga0157375_10002896_pt1 | contig 14866 bp, 9 predicted proteins | sample M35metaG_FD_115311 | JGI IMG/M metagenome (GOLD analysis project Ga0157375, IMG submission 115311) | Miscanthus rhizosphere microbial communities from Kellogg Biological Station, Michigan, USA - M3-5 metaG | ecosystem: Host-associated > Plants > Roots > Rhizosphere > Soil | place: USA: Michigan...
AGCAAAGGCGATTTGCCGCGTATCAGTGCGCTGGGTTAGCTTCACCGATGGCGGACGCGACGCGCATCCAAATTCCAGCCGAGCTAGAGCAGAAAATGAACGCGGCGATTGCGCGTTATCCGAGCGAGCACCGTCGTAGTGCGACGATGCCGCTGTTGCATTTGTGGCAGGAACACTTTGGGTTCATCGGCGATGAAGCCATCTTCTGGATCGCGGAAAAACTCGGTCTCCAACCGATCAACATTCTTGAGGTGGTCACGTTTTATCCAATGTTCCGCCAGCATCCGGCCGGGAAAATCCATATCCGGATCTGCCGTACGCTCAGTTGCGCGTTGGCCAGTGGATTGGAACTGATGGACAATTTGTGTGCGAGTCTGGGAATACAGCGCTCGACTGATGGTGAAGAACCGCATAGTTCGATCGCGGTCAGCGCGGACGGCACTTGCAGCGTCGAATTTGTTGAGTGTCTGGCCAGTTGCCACACAGCGCCAGTCTGCATGACTGGCGATCAGTTGCATGAGCGTGTCAATCCGAATTCTGCTGCGGATCTCCTTCGCAATCCGCAATCCGCAATCGGCAATCCGAAATTGCCATGGCCGCCGCATCCTTTGGAACACCGTCTGGTCTATAAGAATATCGGGCGCCCCGGTTGGACTACTGACATCGATTGTTACTTGCGCGACGGGGGTTACGAACAATTAAAGCAAGCGTTGACCCTGTCGCGGGATGACATAGTTAACAAAGTTAAAAACTCGGGACTCCGCGGCCGTGGCGGGGCGGGGTTCTCCTGCGGTTTGAAATGGAGCTTTATCAAGCCGGACGAAAAGCGACCGGTCTATTTGATCTGCAACGCCGACGAATCCGAACCGGGCACATTCAAAGACCGCTACATCATCCACGAAGATCCGCACCAGTTGCTCGAAGGAATGTTGATCTCGTGTTATGCGCTTGGCGCGCACACCGCGTACATCTACATCCGCGGAGAATTCCCGGAAGGCGCTAACATCCTCGAGCGCGCCATCGAGGATGCGCGACAACACAATTTCCTTGGCAAAGATATCCTCGGATCTGGATTCGACGTTGAATTCTACATTCACCGCGGCGCGGGCGCCTACATTTGCGGGGAGGAAACAGGTCTCATCGAATCGCTCGAGGGGAAACGCGGTTATCCGCGAATCAAGCCGCCTTACTTCCCCGCGGTGCTGGGTCTCTATATGTGTCCGACCATCGTGAACAACGTGGAGACGTTATGTAACATTAAACATATCATAGCAATGGGCGGCGCGGAGTATGCGCGCCTCGGCCGGCCTAACAACACTGGCACGCGAGTTCTCTGCGTCAGCGGCGACGTGCAGCGACCAGGGTACTTCGAAGTCGAAGTCGGCGCCGTGACGATGGGCCAGCTGATTTACGAGATGGCCGGCGGCTTGCGACCGGGTCGGAAACTAAAAGCCGTCATTCCAGGTGGCAGCTCCGCGAAAGTCTTACGCGCCGATGAGCGCTTCAAGATAAAAGAAAGACAGACCGACGGCTCGACGAGTGAACGCGAAATCGCTATCGACGATATCGCAATGGATTTCGATTCCCTGGCAGCCGCAGGTTCCATGGCTGGTTCCGGCGGTGTGATCGTGCTGGACGATTCGCGCGACATGGTTTGGGCGCTGAACAATCTCAACAAGTTCTACGCACACGAGAGCTGCGGCCAGTGCACACCCTGCCGGGAAGGCTCGCTTTGGATGCAAAAAATCACCGACCGCATGCTTCGCGGCGGCGGTGTGGTGGAAGATCCGAAGACACTAAAAACGATTGGCGATAACATCGCGGGGCGCACCATCTGCGCATTTGGCGAAGCCTGCGCGTGGCCAACGCAAAGTTTTGTCGAAAAATTCCCGGAAGAATTTGCGGCACGCGCCCGGAAACCTATTCCCCCGCCCCTCCCGCCTGAGTACACATCCGAGGAATTAATCGAAGAAGAATCGATTCCCACCGTCCCCATGGCCCACGACCCCGGCTGGGAAAAAGCCGGCGCGAAAGGAACTATCTAGTGAAGACTTATGCTCGTAATCGTAATCGGAATTTTTCGATTATCGGCACAAGCACGAGCGCGATTAGGACAAGATAAATGGACAATCCATCTCCATCGCCTCCGATGTTCAACGTCCAGATCGATGGGATCTGGCATCAGTTTCCGAAGGGCACGCGAGTGATTGAAGCTTGCGAGCAGGTTGGAGTCTTTGTCCCGCGGTATTGCTATCACAAGAAGCTCAGCTCGCCTGGTAATTGCCGGATGTGTCTCATCGAAATGGGATTCCCGAGGCTCGGGCCCGACCGGAAGCCGGAGCTAGGCGCCGATGGCAATCCGATCATCAACTGGATGCCGCGCCCTCAGATTTGCTGCGCACAGGATGTAGCTGAAGGCATGGCCGTTCGCACGGACTCACCGCTGGTGAAGGAATGCCGGCACGGCGTCATGGAATTTCTGCTGATCAATCATCCGCTTGATTGTCCGATCTGCGATCAGGCCGGCGAATGTCGTTTACAGGAGTTCAGTGTCGACTATGGCAGTTCACAATCGCGTTTCCTGGAGAACAAAGTCAAAAAGCCGAAAGCGGTGCAGCTCGGCCCGCGGGTAACGCTCGATGACGAGCGCTGTATTCTCTGCTCGCGCTGCATCCGTTTCTGCCAGGAAATTGCGCACGACGACGTGCTCGGGTTCGTCGAACGCGGTAGTCACACAGTGTTAACAGCGCATCCTGGCAGATCTTTGGATAACAATTATTCGCTGAACACCGTCGACATTTGCCCGGTGGGCGCGCTGACATCCACCGATTTCCGCTTCAAAATGCGGGTCTGGTTCCTCAAAGAAACGAAGAGCATCTGCACAAGCTGCGCGACTGGATGCAATACCGTCATCGGCACTCGCGAGGATGTGATCTATCGCCAAACGCCGCGCGAGAACAATCAAGTTAACTCCTGTTGGATGTGCGATTATGGTCGGCTCAATTACAAATATCTCGAAGCGGGGGATCGCTTGCTGGAGCCGCAGATTCGTTCCGGTGGAAGACTGGTCCCCGCCGATTGGCCAACGGCAATTGGGCAGGCAGCGCTCCAGCTAAAGCAATTTTCAGGGTCCGAGATTGCAATCGTCGCGTCCGGCCGCATGACTAACGAAGAGCTTTGGTTAACGGCACAATTGGCTAACTCGTTAGGCGTGAAACGGATCGATATCGTTCCGAGGCGTGGAAAAGCAGACCACATTTTACTGAGCAAAGATCGCAATCCAAACACGAACGGCGCACGGTTGATTCTAGGTTCGAGCTCTGCGCCAGGCGCAAGACTGGTGAACATTGCCAGCGCGGTGAGATCAGGAGGAATTAAAGCGTTGGTGATTTTGAAAGAGAACGCGATGCACCTGGGCCTGTCCGTGAAAGAACTCGCGCAAATTCCAGCCTTGATCGTGATGAATGCTTTAACTAACGAAGCGACAAAAAACGCAACCGTTGTCCTCCCCGCATGCGGTTTTGCCGAAAAGCGTGGCTCAATGGTCAACGGCAAGGGCCGATTGCAACGGCTCAATCGCGCCATTCGCCCGCCTGGCAATGCTCGCGATGATTGGGAGATTTTACGCGACCTCCTTCAGGCAATCGGTGGCGGTGACTCGCTGCATTCGATTGAAGATGTTTTTCGACGAATCAGCGAAACAGTCCCGCGATTCGCCGGGTTGAGTCTGAGCAAAATTGGCGATCTCGGCGTGCAGATTCTGAAAATGGAAGAACTGCCCGAGACGCATCCCAGCGACGAAGAAGCAATCGAACAAGCGATCGAAATTCAGGCTGCGCGTCGCAGTGTTCGCTCACAGTTGGATCAAGCACAAGCGCATCCAGGTTCGTCGATGAGTCGGCAAACCGAACCACACGTGGCGCCTCGGCAGTAGAGCTGACGACGACGATGGACTCCTTTTTCATCATCACCTCGCTGCTGAAGATCGCGATTCTGCTGGGCGTGATCTTGTTCATGGTGTCTTACGCAGTGTATGCAGAGCGCCGGGTCAGCGCGTTTATTCAGGACCGCGTCGGGCCGAATCGCGTCGGGCCCGCCGGTCTCTTCCAGCCCATCGCCGACATGTTCAAGCTGCTGCTGAAAGAAGATTTCACGCCGCGCGCTACGAATACGTTTTACTATTGGCTGGCGCCATGCCTCGCGGTCATGCCGGCGATCATCACCTTCGCGGTGGTGCCATTCGGCAGCACGCTCTTCGGTGTGCCGATGGTGATTGCCGACGTGAACGTCGGAATTTTCTTTGTATTCGCGATCTCATCGTTAGGCGTTTACGGAATCGTCATCGGCGGCTGGGCGTCCAACTCGAAATATCCCTTCCTCGGTGGCATTCGTTCCAGCGCGCAAATGCTCTCGTACGAGCTTTCGCTCGGGCTCGCCGTCATTCCGGTCTTCCTTATGGTTGGAACTTTGCGACTGACTAGTGTCGTGAAATACCAGATCGACCATGGCTGGTTTATTGCGCCTTTCATCGGCGATTGGATGAATCCATGGAAATGGCTGCTCGCGATTCCAATGATCATCTCGTTCCTCGTGTTCATGATTGCGATTTTCGCTGAGACAAACAGGCTGCCATTCGATTTGCCTGAGGCCGAGCAGGAACTGGCCGGCGGCTACAACACCGAATACAGCTCGATGAAGTTCGCGCTTTATTTTCTCGGCGAATACGCCGCGATGATCACCGGGTCCGCTGTTGTTGTGACCCTATTTTTTGGCGGCTGGCATTTTCCGGGCATACCGGATGGCTCCCGCGGATGGATCTTCGGCCTGATTAACATCGCAATCTTTTTCACAAAGGTCGCCGTCGTGATTTTCCTGTTTATGTGGGTTCGCTGGACGCTCCCGCGATTTCGATGGGATCAGCTGATGCGGCTGGGCTGGCTTTTCTTCTTCGAGATTGCGCTGGTGAACATCTTCTTGGTTGCAGCGATTCTCGCTTACTTTCCGAAATGAAGCTTCTCATAATGAGTTGAAATGACGATCACCGTTCCACGGCCAAAGCTGAACTGGCGCGAGCGATTGTATTTGCCTGCCATCGCGGCCGGATTGGCGATCACATTGAAGCATTTCAAGAATATGCTGCTCGGACGCACCAAGGTGACGATGCAATACCCCGAGCAAAAATGGGACAGTCACCTGCCGGATTACTACCGCGGCGCACCCGCCCTGGTGCGCGACGCGGATGGACGGGTGCGCTGTGTCGCGTGTCAACTTTGCGAATTCATTTGTCCGCCGCGCGCGATCAAAATTATTCCCGGTGAGATTGCTCCGTCCGACCGTTTCGCCAAGGTCGAAAAATTTCCTCAAGAATTCGATATCGACATGATCCGCTGCATTTACTGCGGGATGTGCGAGGAAGTTTGTCCGGAACAGGCGATTTTTCTGCGCAAAGATTACGCCATCACCGGCTTCACGCGCGCCGACATGGTGCATCACAAGGAAAAACTCCTCGAGATCGGCGGAGTAATGCACGGCGTGGTGCTCAAATGGAACGAAAAAAAGTAGGAGCCACGGATTAACACAGATAATCACGGATCTTTGGATTCCGATTTACATCAGTGTTTGATCCGTGTTCATCTGTGGCCTGAAAAATGTCCCCTTTCCTATTCTGGATCTTTGCCGTGCTGACGGTGATTTTCGGCGCGGCCGTCGTCCTCAATCGGAACCCGGTCGCGAGCGCGCTCAGTCTGGTTGTTTCATTCCTCGGGTTGTCAGCACTGTTCATGTCTCTAGACGCGTTTTTTGTGGGCATCATTCAGGTTCTCGTCTATGCAGGCGCGGTGATGGTGCTTTTCCTATTTATCATCATGCTGCTCGATATCCGCGCCGAAGAGCGGCGCCGGATCAACTGGCTCGCCGCTGCCGGCGGCATTGGAGTAGCCATGATCTTGCTGGTTCAGATCTGCGTTGTCATTGGGCACTTTCAACCTGCGCGACGCACCTTTCCGCCGCTGGCAGGATCGACGACGGATGATGTGTGGAACATCGGTCGCCTACTTTTCAACAACTATAATCTCCCCTTCCAAATCATCGGCGTCCTGGTGCTCGTTGCTACGATCGGAGTGGTCCTCCTGAGCCGACGGGAACCACGGTAACATGATCACGCTCGGCGATTATTTGGTCGTAAGCGCGATCCTTTTCACGATCGGCTTCGCCGGCGTAATGCTACGTCGGAACCTCATCGTCATTTTGATGTCGCTCGAGCTGATGTTGAACGCGGCCAACCTGTCGCTGGTGGCTTTCTCGCGATTTCGCGTCGGTGCTACTGGGCTGCCGGATTACAACGCGCAGGTGTTCGTCTTTTTCGTCATCACCGTGGCGGCAGCTGAAGTAGCGGTGGGGCTCGCGCTTCTCGTCGCGCTATATCGCGCGAAGCAAACGACGGATGTCGCCGACATCACCAGCCTGAAGTTCTAACCCGCGAATCAGACGGAGCAATGAACTCATTCTACCCGTGGCTGATCCTTCTCGCTCCGTTCGCAAGCGCGACGGTCATCACGCTCTTCACGCTTCGATGGAAATTCTTGAGCAGTGCAATTTCCACCACTGCGGTGGTGGTAAGTTTTTGCTGCAGTTGCTTGATCTTCGCGCAGTCAGCCACGGTCGCATCTGAGTTGGTGTGGCTCGATGTCCCGCCGATCTTTCGAGTGCCGTTTGGCCTAACGCTCGATCCGTTGAGCAGGACGATGGCCGTTCTGGTTTCCGGTGTCGGAGCGCTCATTCACATTTATTCGCTCGGTTACATGCGCGATGACGAAGGGAAGTCCCGTTATTTCGCGGCGCTTTCGCTCTTCATGTTCGCAATGCTCGGGATCGTTTTTGCGAACAATTTCGTGATGCTTTTCATCTTTTGGGAATTGGTCGGATTCACGTCCTATGTTTTGATCGGTCACTGGTTTTTCCGGGACGCTGCGGCTGACGCGGCGAACAAAGCGTTCATCACCACGCGCATTGGCGATTTCGGATTTATGACTGGAATCCTGATGATTTGGATGGCCACCGGCTCAGTTGTTTTCGCCGAAATCGCGCCGCAAATGCCGATGTTCGGCGGCCATGCGACCTTTGTGGCAATTGTCGCGCTCTTAATTTTCTGCGGCGCGGTCGGAAAATCTGCACAATTTCCGCTGCACGTCTGGTTGCCAGATGCGATGGAAGGTCCGACGCCGGTCTCGGCGTTGATCCACGCGGCCACAATGGTTGCAGCCGGCGTTTACATGCTGGTACGCGTGGCGTTCATCATTCAAGCATCACAAACGGCACTTCTGATCGTCGCGTGGATCGGCACGATCACAGCGGTCATGTCCGCGTTAATCGCGACGCAGCAAAACGACATCAAGCGCATTCTCGCTTACTCCACGCTCTCGCAACTTGGTTACATGGTGATGGCTGTAGGTCTCGCCTCAGACGAGGCGGCCATGTTCCACCTTTTCACTCACGCGTTTTTTAAGGCGCTCCTGTTTCTTGCGGCCGGCTCAATCATCGTGATGCTTCATCACGAGCAGAACATCTGGAAAATGGGCGGTCTGCGCCGGAGACTTCCGATCACTTTTGTCACCTTCGGTGCGGGCGCGCTGGCTTTGATCGGCTGTCCGCCGTTCAGCGGATTTTTCAGTAAGGACGCGATTCTCGCGATCGCCTGGGAACACAACCCGGCAATTTTCGGCTTGGGATTGTTCACCGCGTTTTTGACGGCTTTCTACGTGGTACGCATGCTCGTCATTGTCTTCTTTGGTGATCCGCGCAGCGACAGCGCGCGCGAAGGTCGCGAGTCACCGCCTGTAATGACAATGCCGTTAATTGTGCTCGCAATTCTCGCAACGCTCGGCGGATTTACATTTTTCGCTCGAAATTTTCTCACACTCCCCACCGAAAAAGCCCCGAACGGGGTTGTTCCGGTACTAGCAATTATTGCACTGATTGCTGGAGTGGGACTCGCGATTGCTCTCTACCGCGGACGCGCATCTGAACCGGTTAAGGTCGAGTTATTGCGACGCAAGTTCTGTTTCGACGAGTTCTATGGCTGGCTCATTGATTGGACGCAGGAGCTGCTCGCTCGTGTGGCAGCGTTCATTGATCGCTGGATCATCGATGCAGGCGCGGTGGGCGGAAGCAGTCGAGGCACCTGGGGCGTCGGCGCGGTCCTGCGATTAATCCAAGTCGGCAATCTTCAAGCGTACGCATTCCTCTTCGGGCTTGGTGTTATCGCTCTGATTTACTTTGCAGTTATGCGCTAATGGTCCTTTCCACGATTTTCTGTCCCATCGTTGCGGCCGCCCTGATCATGCTTGGCGCGCCTGCACGGAAGACTGCGCTGGCCGCATCGGTATTGACGTTTGCGACGGCGCTGTTTCTGTTTGCGTCCCTCGACCGCGTTCACGCCGACTTCCAACACGTCACATCGTTTAGCATTTCTCCCGAGTGGCGGCTGAGCTTCACCACTGGCGTAGACGGCTTGAGCGCAATCATGGTGCTGCTCGCCAGCGTCGTCGCGCTCGCCGCAGTGTGGTTTGCCGGCGCGATCGAGAAATATGAAAATGCGTTTTATGCCTGTCTTCTTCTCATTTCTGGCGGCGCGATCGGCGCGTTTGCTTCAATCGATCTATTTTTCTTTTACGCGTTCCACGAACTCGCGCTGATCCCCACATTTTTGTTGATCGGAATCTGGGGTAGCGGGAATCGGGTCGCAGCGGCGTGGAAGATCACAATCTATCTAGCCATCGGCAGCTTCATTCTGCTGCTCGGCCTGATCTTGCTTTACCAAAGCTTTCCTCTCCCCTCGCGGAGTTTTGATATTCGTGTGTTGCAGACTGCAGCCGGAATGGGCCAGATCTCTCCAGAGGCGCAACGGCACGTTTATCTTCTGCTGCTTATCGGTTTCGGAATTCTCATCTCACTCTTTCCGTTTCACACGTGGGCGCCGGAAGCGTACGCCGCCGCGCCTGCGCCCGCTGCGATGCTGCACGCGGGCGTGCTAAAAAAATTCGGACTGTACGGGCTCCTGCGCCTCGCCATTCCAATGCTGCCCGACGGCGCGCGTCACTGGGCGACTCTGCTTATCGTGCTGTTACTCGGCAACATCATCTACGTCGGACTGGTGACCATCGCGCAGAAGCGGCTCGATTGGATGCTTGGTTATTCGAGCGTGATGCACATGGGCTACATCTTTCTCGGAATCGCCAGTTTTGGTGTTCTCGGCGCAACCGGCGCCGTTGTGTTGATATTCGCTCACGGTGTCTCGATTGCACTGCTATTTGCCATCGCCGGCGAATTGCGCCGGCGAACAGGCACTTTGGCGTTTGATGAGCTCGGCGGACTTGCAAGGGTGATGCCTTTCGCGGGCTTCGCCTTTGGAATTGGCGTGTTCGCCGCAATCGGTCTTCCGGGTTTTGCGAACTTCGCGGGGGAAATCATGATCTTTTTTGGCGCGTTCAGGAACGGCTGGGAAATCGAGCGGTTTCACATGTTCCAAGTCGCCACGGTGCTTGCGCTGTGGGGCGTGGTGCTATCGACGGTTTACATGCTGCGCGCCTACCGCAAAACGTTCATGGGTACTATTGCCGAGCAATGGCAAAAGTTGCCCGATCTTAGCCCGGCGCTCCGTGTGCCCATTACGCTGCTAGTGGCAACCCTTCTTTCCTTTGGATTTTTCCCGCAATCCTTCGTGCGACTCGTCACTCCTGCGTTTCGCACATACGTCCTCACAAGGACGAGCCACCATATGATGACCTTCAGCCACGGCGCTGTGCGCCCTCTGCAAGCCGTTGGTCCAAGCCAAGAAGACGTCCCGCAGGGGCGTGGCTACAGCATCCGATGATCACCGCGCCACTACTTGAGATTGCGGTGCTCGTGCTCGGGATGTTGATCCTGATGATCGAGGCGTTTGCCGGGAAAATAGATAAACGCGTTCTAGCTTTCGCTGCAATTACCGGGCTCGCGATAGTTCTTCTCGCCAGTTTTTTTGTCGCTCCTTCTGCCTCGCCGAGTCACGCAACGGGTTTCTGGACTTTTTACACGGCGGATCGGCTGGCAATCTTCTTCAAGCAGTTCGCGCTGTTAACCACCATTCTTGTGCTGATCATGGTGCTCGATTACGCCCCAGTGGTGCAGAGCTGGTTTCCCGGCGCCGCGCCGCAGGCAGGTCTCGGCGAATTTGTCGCGCTGCCTCTTTTCACCTGTGCTGGCCTGATGTATCTCGTTTCGGCGATCGACTTCATTTTCATCTTTGTCGCGCTCGAGCTGGTCACAGTGTCGTTCTATGTGCTCGTCAGCTTTACCCGGCGCAATCCTACGACGCTCGAGGCCGGAACGAAGTATCTCGTGCTTAGCGCGCTTTCCACGGCGTTTCTGGTGTACGGAATTTCATGGATTTTCGGCGCGACCGGCCAGACAAATCTCCATCGGTTAGCGGCCGCGCTGGCGAATGCAGGTGGCAGCTCCGGTGCAGCCTTGTTAGGTATCGTGTTTGTTCTCGTGGCGCTCGGTTTCAAGATTGCGGCTGTTCCATTCCAAATTTGGGTGCCGGATGTTTATCAAGGCGCGCCTACTCCAGTGACTGCATATCTCTCCGTGGGTTCGAAAGCAGCGGGGTTCGTCGTGCTGATACGTGTGTTGGAGCCGTTCATGAACCTGCCGCAGACACAACGACTGATTTTTGTCATCGCGTTGCTCACATTGATCTACGGCAATCTCGCAGCGCTACCGCAAACGAACATGAAACGACTGCTCGCATACTCGAGCATCGCGCATGCGGGTTATCTGCTGATCGGCGTCATCTGTTTCGATGTCCGCGCAGTTACCTTTTACCTCGTCGCGTACTTGCTGATGACACTATTGAGTTTTGCAGTGCTGATAATCGTCGCGCAGCAAACCGGTGAAGAAATTTCCGACTTTGATGGTCTTGCCAAACGCTCGCCATTTCTCGCATTCGCGATGTTGATCGGAATGGTCTCACTTGCCGGTGTGCCGTTCACGGCGGGATTCCTCGGCAAATTCTACATCTTTTATGCAGCCGTTTTGCAGCGTCAGATCGCACTCGTGGTGGTTGGAGTGATTACGGTGGGCTGTGGATTTTACTACTACCTCAAGGTTGTCCGAGCGATGTACTGGCAGTCTGATTCCAAGACGGATGCCATCCCTGTCAACGGCTTCTCGCGCGTCGCGATCAGCGCGTTGATCGTCGCCACTATTTGGCTGGGCGTTTACCCGCAACCCATTCTTGACGCGCTAAAGCACCAGCCACATCCAGCGGTCGAGACAGAAGCTGCCATTCCAGCGCTTCAATCCTGATCGACCTGATTGGACCACGGATTTCGGGCACTCTTTATTAGCGCCTGTTTTCCAAGCGCTAATGTAAGAACATCCTTTAGTTTTTTTGGTACAGCTTAAATGCCGAGTCGTGCACGACATTCTGCGCGTCTCGATACGTAACGGTCGTTGTTCCCAACAAAGTAAATCCGGCTGGCGCAGGTGCACTAGCAGCCAGTGTGAGACACGCCCCTGAAATCAACCCGGTTCCTGCTGGCCCTTGCGGTCCTTGTGGACCGACTGCCCCCGTTGCGCCGACTGCGCCTGTTGCACCTACTGCGCCGGCCGGGCCTTGGGGACCTGCCGAGCCCATGGCACCGGTTGCACCTGCCGGGCCTGCTGCTCCTTGCGCGCCTGTTGCTCCCGGATCACCGGGCGCACCTGTTGCACCAACCTCGCCTTGCGGACCGACTGCCCCTGTGGCTCCAGTTGCACCTGCCGGACCTCGTGGACCGGTTGGGCCAGGAACACCTTGTGGACCTTGCGGGCCACGAGGGCCCTGCAGCGTACTGATATCGACAGTGCCTAAATGACCGTTTCCATCAACTACTACGGGATTGCCAGTCACTGTTACTCCAGCAATGCCTGCGATGTACGCGGCAGTGTGTTGTCCTATCGTGCCGATACGGATGGTGTTGCCTTCGTCAGCAACACCCGGGTTGCCGATGTCGATATTGCTATCGCCTGTGGTGAGAGAAGACCCGGCGCCATTCCCTAACGCAATATTGTAGTTGCCGCTTGTGTTGTTAAAGAGCGCAAAAGAACCGCTGGCTGCATTGTTAAAACCAGTTGTGTTACTATTAAGCGCACTGGCGCCCGTGGCTGTGTTGGAGCTGCCGGTTGTGTTGTTCATAAGCGCCCCCGCACCGGTGGCTGTATTAAAGGCAGTGCTGGTGCCGCTCATAAGAGCGAAAGCACCGGTGGCTGTATTGAAGCTTCCGTCCGTATTGCTATACAGCGCATTATAACCGGTCGCCGCGTTGTTGAATCCAGTTGTAAGGCTTGAAAGCGCATTTGAACCGTTTGCCGTGTTCTGGGAGCCAGTTGTAAGGCTTAAAAGCGCACTTGAACCGTTCGCCGTATTCAGGGAGCCAGTCGTAAGGCTGGCAAGCGCACTTGCACCGTTTGCCGTGTTCTGGAGGCCGGTTGTAAGGCTGTAAAGCGCAAGATCACCTTCAGCAGTGTTGTAACCAGGATAACCTCCGCCTGGTGCCGGGAAAACCGCTCGAGCTGCTGGCGAAAACGCAAAGCAGACAAGTACGAGCGTGATCAGAATTAAGGTGGAGGTTGAACGTGGAATGGGGCTCGTGAGCATGTTTTCTCGCGAACCCTCAAATGAGATTTGGATTGGTGTCTTCACAGTATTATTGCTTTCTAATTGGTTTTGGGTTGTCCCTTTCGGGTAGTTGTTTTGCCATTCGCTATCCACTCCCGGAAATTCCGGACGAAGTTCCCGAAAATTTTTGAATGAATGGAGTTTTTTGACTCCGGACCGCTACGTTCGAGATGCCAGATTGACAATCCCCTCGCGCCGCGCGGCGTCACTGCACCACAAAAAACGACACGGCGTCCGGAATTCCCGAACGCCGTGTCTCAAACGTGTAACCGCTTAACGCTTCAATTATTTCGGTAGGTGGTTGTTACACAGACCGACTGCGGTGCGCATTATCAGTTTAGCCCAAAGGTTGCGCTGCCTACAACCTGGCCATTGATCAGAATATCAATGCGATATGTGCCAGCCCCAAGTGCTCGCGCGTTTAAATTGTAGGCATACTGGCAACTGCTGATTCGGAAGTTTGAGCCGGTGTCAGCGTTGCCGCTGTAATCGGACTCGTTGACCTGGCCAATCACCCCCCCGGCCGTTCGCGTCACAGCGATAGTGGCCGGCGGCAGATCACAGGTTGCAACACCATTCAGGGTTAGATTGAATCTAACCGGGACGACTCCGCGCCTGACGTTAAAGGTGCTGGAACCATCAGGGTTAATCGGTGGTTGAACCTGCGCACCATAAGCTAGTGTCGGGGTTGGAGTCGGCGTGGGTGTCGGTGTTGGAGTCGACGTAGCTGTAGCTGTTGCCGTAGGAGTAGGCGTTGAAGTCGCTGTTGCAGTAGCTGTAGCTGTGGGTGTTGGTGTAGGTGTCGGCGCTGCCGTTGTGCAGACTACGAACTGCGATTGGCTGAGGATGCCGTTGGTGAAGACAGTCACCAGCGCGTAACCAATTGGGAAACCGCTCGAACTGGTGGTCATCAGAGTGATCGGCGTGGAAGTGAAAGAGGTGTCCGACCAGCCTGTCATCACATCCACCGGCAGGAAAAGCGTTTGCTCGTTGGCCAGGCTCAGCAGTTGGACCAGCGGATAGTTCGACGAAGAGTTCTGCGCGCCGTTGCCGGAAGCTTCGGAGATGCCTTTGAAACGGGAACCGGACGCGGTCAGCGGGCTACCATTCGTCAGAATTGGGGGCAAGACCGTAGTGAGTAGAGGCTGCCAGCTGGCATCAAAGCCAAGGCCCGGATCGTGGAGCTCCGCGCTGCTCAAGTAACTACTGCTACCCAATCCCCCAGCGACCAGCACCTTGCCTGAGGGCAGCAGCGTCGCCGTGTGAGCGTAGCGTGCGGTGCCGAGGTTGCCGGTGCTGCTCCAGCTTCCCGTGGCTGAGTCAAAGAGCTCCGCGCTGCTCAAGTTGAATCCCCCAGCGACCAGCTCCTTGCCTGAGGGCAGCAACGTCGCCGTGTCTTCTTCGCGTCCGGTGCCGAGGCTACCGGTACTGCTCCAGCTTCCCGTGGCCGGATCATAGAGTTCCGCGCTGCTCAAGTAACCACTGCTACTGGATCCCCCTGCGATCAGCACCTTGCTTGAGGACAGCAGCGTCGCAGTGTGATGGGAGCGTGCGGTGGCGAAGCTGCCGGCGCTGCTCCAGCTTCCCGTGCCTGGATCATAGAGTTCCGCGCTGCTCAATGAGGTAAAGTTATTATCGAGTCCTCCCGTGACCAGCACCTTGCCTGAGGACAGCAGCGTCGCCGTGTGATACCCACGTCCGGTGGCGATGCTGCCGGTGCTGCTCCAACTTCCCGTGGCTGGATCATAGAGCTCTGCGCTGCTCAGCTGACCACTGCTACTAGATCCTCCCGCCACCAGCACCTTGCCTGAGGGCAACAGTGTCGCCGTGTGACGATAGCGTGGGGTGCCGAGGCTGCCGGCGCTGCTCCAGCTTCCCGTGCCTGGATCATAGAGTTCCACGCTGCTCAATGAGGTAAGATTGTTATCGAGTCCTCCCGTGACCAGCACCTTGCCTGAGGACAGCAGCGTCGCCGTGTGATTGCGACGTGCGGTGCCGAAGCTACCCGTGCTGCTCCAGCTTCCCGTCGCCGGATCATAGAGTTCCGCGCTGCTCAAGGGACCACTGCCATTGCCTCCCCCCGCCACCAGCACCTTGCCTGAGGGTAGCAGCGTCGCAGTGTGATGGGAGCGTGCGGTGGCGAAGCTGCCGGCGCTGCTCCAGCTTCCC
>Ga0157375_10002901_pt1 | contig 14859 bp, 9 predicted proteins | sample M35metaG_FD_115311 | JGI IMG/M metagenome (GOLD analysis project Ga0157375, IMG submission 115311) | Miscanthus rhizosphere microbial communities from Kellogg Biological Station, Michigan, USA - M3-5 metaG | ecosystem: Host-associated > Plants > Roots > Rhizosphere > Soil | place: USA: Michigan...
GGCGCCAGCGTCAAGCTGATGACCGACGGCATCCTGCTCGCCGAGACCCAGAGCGACCCGCTGCTGCGCGCCTACGACACCATCATCGTCGACGAGGCACACGAGCGCAGCCTCAACATCGACTTCCTGCTCGGCCATCTGCGCCAGATCCTGCCGCGCCGGCCCGACCTGAAGATCGTCGTCACCTCGGCGACGATCGACGCCGAGCGCTTCGCCAACCACTTCTCATCCAAGGACGGGCCGGCGCCGGTGCTGCAGGTCTCGGGCCGCCTTTATCCGGTCGAGATCCGCTGGCGGCCCTTCGAGGAAAGCCGCGACCACGATCTCGGCGACGCGATCTGCGACGCGGTCGACGAGCTTTGGCGGGGCACGCTCGGCAGCGGCGAAGGCGGCGTCGCCGCCGCCGGCTCCGGCGACGTGCTCGTCTTCCTTCCCGGCGAGCGCGAGATCCGCGACGCCGCCGAGAAGCTGAGGAAGCACCATCCGCCCGGGGTCGAGGTGCTGCCGCTCTTTTCCCGCCTCAGCCAGGAGCAGCAGGACGAGGTCTTCGCGCCGCACAGCGCCCGCCGGATCGTGCTCGCCACCAACGTCGCCGAGACCTCGCTCACGGTGCCCGGCATCCGCTACGTCATCGACGCCGGCACGGCGCGGATCAAGCGCTACAGCTTTCGCAGCAAGGTCGAGCAGCTGCCGATCGAGCCGGTGAGCCAGGCGGCGGCGAGCCAGCGCGCTGGCCGCTGCGGCCGGGTCGCCGACGGCATCTGCATCCGCCTCTACGACGAAGCCGACTTCGCCGCCCGGCCGCGCTTCACCGAGCCGGAGATCGTCCGCTCGTCGCTCGCCGCCGTGATCCTCAGGATGAAGTCGCTCAACCTCGGCGCGGTCGAGGACTTCCCCTTCCTCGAGGCGCCGCCGAAGCGCGCCATCGCCGACGGCTACCAGCTGCTGAACGAGCTCGGCGCCACCGACGACGACAACGCCTTGACGACGATCGGCCGCGAGCTGGCGAAGCTGCCGCTCGATCCGCGCGTCGGCCGCATGATCCTGGCGGCGCGCGAGCGCGAGGCGTTGCGCGAGGTGCTGGTCATCGCCAGCTCGCTGAGCGTCCAGGACGTGCGCGACCGGCCGCTGGAGCATCAGCAGGCCGCGGACCAGGCGCACGTCAAGTTCGACGACGAGAAGTCCGAGTTCCTCGGCATCCTCAAGCTCTGGGCGTGGATCGAGAGCTCGCGGGGAGGCCACGGGGAACATCGCCTGTCGAGCCGGAAGCACGAGCAGGTCCTGCGCGACAACTTCGTCTCGCCGCGCCGGGTGCGCGAATGGCGCGACGTCTTCGCCCAGCTGCAGCAGGTGGTGACGGAGCACGGCTGGCGCGTCAACACCCTGCCTGCGACCTACGAGCAGCTGCACCTGTCGATGCTCGCCGGCCTGCTCGGCAACATCGGCCTGAAGAGCGACGAGGACGACTCCTACCTCGGCGCCCGCGGCATCCGCTTCCATCGCCATCCGGGCTCGCACCTGTCGAAGAAGCCGGGGCGCTGGATCGTCGCCGCCGAGCTGGTCGAGACCACCCGGCTCTACGCCCGCGGTCTCGCCAACATCGACCCGCGCTGGCTGGAGACGGTCGGTGGCCACCTGCTGAAGAAGCAGCTGCTCGAGCCGCACTGGGAGAAGAAGGCCGGCCAGGTGGTCGCGCTCGAACGGGCGACGCTCTACGGCCTGGTCGTCTACAGCAACCGGCGGGTCGATTACGGCGCGGTCGATCCGGCCGCGGCGCGCGAGCTCTTCATCCGCGAGGCGCTGGTCGAGGGCGACTGGGAAACGAAGCTGCCGTTCGCCGCCGCCAACCGCAAGCTGATCGCCCAGGTCGAGGAGCTCGAGCACAAGGCGCGGCGCCAGGACGTGCTGGTCGACGACGAGCTGATCCACGCCTTCTACGACCAGCAGGTGCCGAAGTCGGTGCACGACGCCCGGACCTTCGAGCGCTGGTACCGCGACGAGCTGCGGCGCCAGCCCAACCTGCTGCTGCTGACGCGCGAGGAGCTGATGCGCCACGAGGCCGCAGGCATCACCACCCAGGCGTTCCCGCGCACCATCCGCCTCGGCGGCATCGATTGCGCCGCGACCTACCTGCACGAGCCGGGCAACCCGCGCGACGGCGTCACCGTCACCGTGCCGCTGTACGCCCTCAATGCCGCCGGCGAGGATCGCTGCGAATGGCTGGTGCCCGGCATGCTGAAGGACAAGCTGGTGGCGCTGGCGAAGACGCTTCCGCAGCGGCCGCGCTCGCGCCTCGTGCCCTTGCCCGACTACGCCGAAGGCTTCATCGCCCGGCATCCGTTCGGCGACGGCGGCCTGCTGGACGTGCTGACGGCCGACGTGCGGGCGAAAAGCGGCATCGAGGTCCGTCGCGCCGACTTCAAGCACGAGCAGCTGGCGCCGCATTTGCTGATGAACCTGCGCGTCGTCGACGAGCACGGTCGGCAGCTCGGCGAGTCGCGCCACCTGGCCGAGCTGAAGGCCCAGCTCGGCGGCCAGGCGCGCTCGGCCTTCCAGGCGCTCGCAGCGCTGCGCCTGCCCGGAGCGGTCGCCGCCGCGCCGGCGCCGCCCGAAGCGCCGGCGACGCCGGCTGTGAGTGCAAGGCCGGGCGCGACCGCCGGCGCGAAAGCCGGCGGGCGCGTCGCTTCGGAGCCGCCGACGGCGGGCGGCCCCGCGAGCACTCCGCCGCCACCGGCCGCAAGTGCCGCCGCTTTCACCGCCTGGACCTTCGGCGAGCTGCCGGAGCTCATGGAAGTGAAGAAGGGCGGACAGGCGCTGATCGGCTACCCGGCGCTGATCGACAAGGGCGGCCATGTCGAGATCGAGGTGTTCGACGAGCCCGAGGCGGCCGCCGAGAAGCATCGCCTCGGCCTGCGCCGCCTGTTCGCGCTGCAGCTGCGCGATGCGATGAAGTACCTCGAGAAGAACCTGCCTGAGCTGCAGCGCATGGCCATCCAGTACCTGCCGCTCGGCAGCACCGAGGAGCTGCGCGAGCAGATCATCGCCGTCGCTCTCGACCGCGCCTTCCTCGCCGAGCCGCTGCCCGCGGACGCCGCTGCGTTCGCCCGCCGGCTGGAAGAAGGGCGCGGTCGGCTGACGCTGATCGCCGGCGAGGTGGCGCGCGCCGGCGCGGCGGTGCTCGGCGAGTGGGTCGCGGCGCAGAAGAAGCTCAAGGACGCGCGCCCGCCGAAGGACGTCGCCGAGGACATCGCGGCACAGCTCGAGCGGCTGGTGTCCAGGCGTTTCCTGGTCGACGTTCCCTGGGCCCGCCTGGCCCACCTGCCGCGCTATCTGAAGGCGATCGTCCTCCGGCTCGACAAGCTGCGGGCCGATCCGGTGCGCGATGCGACGCGCCTGGCCGAGCTGCGCCCGCTCGAGCAGCGGCACCTGCGCAAGCTCGCCGAGCGGCGCGGCAGCCGCGATCCCAAGCTCGACGAGTTCCGCTGGTGGCTCGAGGAATTGCGGGTCAGCCTCTTCGCCCAGGAGCTGAAGACCCCGCAGCCGGTCAGCGCCAAGCGACTGGAGAAAATCTGGGCCCAGGCCTTCGCCTGAGCCGGGCCGGAGCGAACGAGACCGCGAACATGGAGACGAGCAGGTTCAAGAACCCCTTCAGGCGCAAGCCGCACGACGCCGACGACGCGTGGACCGTCGTCCCTGGGTCCGAGCGCGAGCTCGATTCGGTGGTGCGCCACTGCCGGCGCATGGTGAGCCGGCGGGCGACCGTGGCCGCCGGCGTGGCGATCGTGCCCGTGCCGGGCATCGACTGGCTGACCGACGTTGCGGTGCTGGCCAAGCTCATCCCGGACATCAACCATGCCTTCGGCCTGACGGCGGCCCAGGTCGAGCGGCTCGCACCCGATCGCCGAGTGGTGGTCTACAAGGCGATCTCGGCCGGCGGCAGCATGCTGATCGGCAAGCTGGTGACGCGCGAGCTCCTGCTCCAGGCGCTGAAGCTGGTCGGCGTGCGCCTGACGGCGCAGCAGGCGGCCAAGTACGTGCCGATCGCCGGCCAGGCGGTATCGGCCGCGCTCACCTACTCGGCGTTGCGCTACGTCTGCGAGCAGCACATCCGGCAGTGCGTCGAGGTCTCGAAACTGCTGCTGCTCGCCGCGCCGGCGCCGGCCGAAGCGCCGGACGCCGTCTAGGCCCCGGCTCGCGCCCGCTCGCGGCGCAGCCAGCCGAGCCCGGCGGACGTGCCTTGGGCCGGGCGGTATTCGCAGCCGATCCAGCCCTCCCAGCCGCTGGCGTCGACGACGTCGAACAGATAGGGGTAGTTGACCTCGCCGAGGTCGGGCTCGTGCCGCTCGGGCACGCCGGCGATCTGCAGGTGGCCGACCCGGCCGGTCGGGAGGTAGGTGCGCAGCTTGGTCGCGACGTCGCCCTCGACGATCTGGCAGTGGTAGAGATCCATCTGCACCTTCAGGCGCGGCGCGCCGATCTCGGCGAGCACGGCATGGGCCTCGTCCTGGCGATTGAGGAAGAAGCCGGGGATGTCGCGGGTGTTGATCGGCTCGATCAGCACGTCGATGCCTGCGTCGGCCGCTTTCTTCGCCACCCACTCGAGGTTCTTCAGGTAGGTTGGCCGGAGCGCCGTGCGCGTGCTGCCGGCGGGAACGAGGCCGGCCATCACGTGAACGCGCGGGCAGGCGAGGGCGGCAGCGTACTCGAGGGCACGGTCGAAGCCGCTCCTGAACTCGGCCTCGCGGCCGGGCAGGGCGGCGATGCCGCGCTCGCCCTTGGTGAAGTCGCCCGGCGGTGCGTTGAACAGTACCTGGCGCAGGCCGGTCTGCTTCAGCGTCGCGGCCAGCGTGTCAGCCGGCCACTCGTAGGGAAAGAGGTACTCGACCGCCTCGAAGCCGTCGGCCGCGGCGGCGGCGAAGCGCTCGAGAAACGGATGCTCGACGTACATCATGCTCAGGTTGGCGGCAAAGCGCGGCATCGCGATCTCCTCGAAGGTCTACCAGCGGGCGCCGAACTCCCGGCGCAACTCGTCGATCTGCGCCGGCGACAGGGGCGCCGGCTGCGGCTCGCAGCCCAGCCAGAGGCGCGCCGTCTCCTCGCATTCCTCGAGCACCGCCATCGCCGCCGCCGGCGTCTCGTGCCAGACGTTCGGCCCGAGCCGCGACAGCATCACCGCACGGATCGGCGCGCCGCGGGCCGCGGCCTGGCGGATCGCCTCGGTGACGAGATCGCCGACCTCGGGCGCACCGGGTCGCAGGTAGGCGATCAGCGGCACATGGCCGACCTTCATCACGAAGTAGGGCGTGATCGGCGGCAGCAGGTCGTCGCGCGACTTGTCCGGCGGGAAGCGCAGGCTGGCGTGCACCAGGTGGCTCGAGTGCGTATGGATGATGCAGCCCGCTTCGACGCTCGCATCGTAGATGCGGCGGTGCAGGGCGAGCGTCTTGCTCGGCCGGGCCGCGGTGTCGGCCGGCGCGCCGGCGGCATCGACCCGGACCAGCGCGTCCGGCTCCAGCTCGCCGAGGCAGGCATCGGTGGCGGTGATCAGGAAGCCGCCGTCGACCCGGGCGCTGATGTTGCCGGTGGTGCCGTGGACGTAGCCGCGGGCGTGCAGCGACCGTCCGACGCGGCAGATCTCCTGACGCAGCGCGGCTTCGCTCATGGGCCCACGGTGAAGGCGCGAGCGAAGAAGTCGATGCCGCCGAAGTTGCCCGACTTTAGCGCCAGGTGCATGCCTTGCGGGGCGAGCGCTGGAGCGGCATGGCACCAAGGTACGCCGGGGTCGATCTGGGCGCCGATGCGCAGCCGCGAGACGCCGAGCGCCTGCACGCAGGCACCGGAGGTTTCACCGCCGGCAACCACCAGCCGCCGGGCGCCGTGCTCGACCAGGCGGCGCGCCACCGCGGCGAGTATCCGCTCCAGGCGCGCGCCGACGTCGTGGCCGCCGCCCTTCGCCTGCGCCGCCGCGACCGCCTGCGGTGAAGCGGTGCTGTAGACGAGCACCGCGCGCTCGGGCGCCGCCGCCCACTGCGCGCGGGCCCAGGCGTCGATGCTCTCGACCAGCGCGTCGTCCGAACCGTCGCCGAGCGCGAGCGCATCGACCTGACGCGCCGCGCCACCCGACTGGAGGAAGTGCGCCACCTGGCCGTTGGTCGCCTCCGAGCAGCTGCCGGAGACGATGGCGCGAAAGCCGCCGACCGGCGGCAGCGACGCCGATTCGCTCGAAGCCGAGATGCCGAAGTTGGCTGGCAGGCCGATCGCCAGGCCCGAGCCGGCGCAGACCAGAGGCAGGTCCTTGACCGCGGTGCCGAGGCGCAGCAGGTCGTCGTTGGCGACGGCATCGGCGATCGCGATCGCCACGCCGCCTTGCTCGAGCGAGCGGAAGCGCTCGACGATCGCCGCGCTCGAGGCGCCTACCGTGCGATGGTCGACCAGGCCGACGCGCCGCGGTACCGCGCCCGGGCCGCGGGTCGTCGCCAGCTGCGCCTGCAGCACGCGCACCAGGTTGGCATCGGTCATCGGCGTCAGCGGATGGTTGCGCATGCCGCTTTCCGAGAGCAGGACGTCGCCGACGAACAGGTGGCCCTTGAACACGGTGCGGCCGTTGTCCGGGAAGGCCGGCGTGGCGATCGTGAAGCGGCAGTCGAGCGCATCCATCAGCGCCTCGAGCACCGGGCCGATGTTGCCGCGCGGGGTCGAGTCGAAGGTCGAGCAGACCTTGAAGTAGATCTGGGTCGCGCCGCCGCCCTTCAGGAACCGGCAGGCCGCGAGCGACTGCGCCACCGCATCGGCCGGGGCGATGGTGCGCGACTTGAGGGCGACGACGACCGCGTCGACATTCGCCTCGACCGGCGGCGCGCCCGCCTCGGGCATGCCGTTCAGCTGCACCACCCGCATCCCGGCGCGCACCAGGTTGTTGGCGAGGTCCGTCGCACCGGTGAAGTCGTCGGCGATGCAACCCAGCCTGAGCGTCATCGCTTCGCGCCCGGCAGCTCGATTCCGGGAAAGATCTTGATCACTGCCGCATCGTCTTCCTTGGCGAAGCCGGCGGTCGAGGCCTGCATGAACATCTGGTGGGCGGTGCTGGCCAGCGGCAGCGGAAACTTGGTCGCGCGCGCGGTGTCGAGCACCAGGCCGAGGTCCTTGACGAAGATGTCGACCGCCGAGAGCGGCGTGTAGTCGTTGGCCAGGACGTGCGCCATCCGGTTCTCGAACATCCAGCTGTTGCCGGCGCTGTGGGTGATGACGTCGTAGAGCGCGGCGGCATCGACGCCCTCGCGCAGGCCGAGGGCCATCGCCTCGGCGGCGGCGGCGATATGCACGCCGGCGAGCAGCTGGTTGATGATCTTCACCTTGCTGCCGTTGCCGGCACGGTCGCCGAGCCGGTAGACCTTGGCCGCCATCGCGTTCAGGCAAGGCTCGGCCTTCGCCCAGGCCGCGTCGCGGGCCGCGCCCATGACCGTCATCTGGCCCGAGGCGGCCTTGGCGGCGCCGCCGGAGATCGGCGCATCGACGTACAGCAGGCCGAGTGACTCGAGCCTGCGTTCGAAGGCGATCGAGACATTGGGATCGACGGTCGAGCACATCACGAAGACGCTGCCGGGTCGCATCGCGGCGGCGATGCCTTGGCCGGAGCTGCCATCGCCGAACAGCACCGATTCGGTCTGGGCCGCGTTGACGACCACCGAGACCACGACCTCGCTGGCCGCGGCGAGCTCGGTCGGCGTGGCGCAGGCGATCCCGCCCTGGGCCGCGAACGCCTGGGCCACGCCTTCGCGGGCGTCGCAGACCCGCAGCTCGGCGCCGGCACGGCGCAGCGAGCCGGCCATGCCGGAGCCCATGGCGCCGAGGCCGATCAGGCCCACCTTGCGCCCGGCCAGGGGGGAATCGTTGGACATCGAGCTCACCTCGATCGCGAGTGTATGGCGGCCCTCAGACCAGGCCGAGATGCTCGACCAGGATCGCCGCGCCGATGCCGATGAGGACGATGCCGCCGAAGATCTCGGCCCGCTTGCCGACGACGACGCCGAGCACCCGGCCAAGCAGCACGCCCGCCGTCACCAGGAGGAAGGTCGTCAGGCCGATCGTCGCCGCCACGGGGAGGATCGCGACGTCGAGAAAGGCCAGGCCGACGCCGACCGCCATGGCGTCGATGCTGGTGGCGAAGCCGGTGAGAGCGAGCATCCAGAAGGGGTGCCGGGTCGGCCGTTCCTCGACCGGCTCGTCGGCCGCTTGCAGACCTTCCCAGATCATCTTCGCGCCGAGCACGCCGAGCAGGCCGAACGCGATCCAATGGTCCCAGGCCTCGACGTAGCTCGCCGCGAGCGAGCCGAGAGCCCAGCCGACGATCGGCGTCGTCGCCTCGATGCAGCCGAAGATCAGCCCGGCGCGTACCGCCTCGCGCCAGTGCGGCCGGTGCAAGGCCGCACCCTTGACGACAGCCGCGGCGAAGGCATCGGTGGACATGGCCAGGGCCAGGAGGAGCGTGGAAAGAGGATTCATGGGGAGGAGGGTCGCGCAAGGCGGCGATCGGCAGTCTCGGGCACCCTGGCGATGCCGAGCCGGTGCCCGGAACGATAGCGGGCATTGCAAGCGTCTGTGGCCGCGCGCCGGTTGACCTGCGTCAAGCCGGGCCGCGAGGGCGTTCCTACGCTTCAAGCCATGGGGTTCCCGCCGAATTGCATCCGGGCACTGTCATGCAGCTGACCTTCCTCGGCGCGACCGGCACGGTCACCGGTTCGCGCTATCTGCTCGAGCAGGGAGGGCAGCGGCTGCTGCTCGATTGCGGCCTGTTCCAGGGCGTGAAGCAGCTGCGCCTGCGCAACTGGACGCCGCTGCCGGTCGATCCGGCGAGCGTCGGTGCCGTCGTCCTGACGCACGCCCACCTGGACCACAGCGGCTGGCTGCCGCGGCTCGTCCGGGATGGCTTCCGCGGCGTGACGCATGCGTCCTCGCCCACACAGGCGCTCTGCGGCCTGCTGCTCCTCGACTCCGCGCACCTGCTCGAAGAGGAGTCGGCGTACGCCAATCGGCACGGCTGGTCGAAGCATTCGCCCGCCTTGCCGCTCTACACGCAGCAGGACGCTCGCGCTGCGCTGGAGACGATCCAGGGCCATCGCTTCGGCGAGGCCTTCGAGCCCCTTCCCGGGTGGCGCGTCACGCTGCACCGGGCCGGGCATCTGCTCGGCGCGGCCAGCGTGCGGGTCGAGGCGGGCGGCCGCTCGATCCTCTTTTCCGGCGATCTCGGCGGCGAACGCGACCTGCTCATGCCCGGGCCCGAGGACCCGGAAACCGCCGACACCGTGGTCGTCGAATCGACCTACGGCGACCGCGAGCGTCCTCCCGGCGATGCCCTCGACGCGATCGCCGACGTGGTGTCCCGGACGGCAGCCCGCGGCGGCATCGTCGTCGTGCCGACCTTCGCCGTCGGCCGGGCGCAGGCCGTGGCGTGGGCGCTGCACCAGCTCAAGCAACGGCACCGCATTCCCGATCTGCCGGTGTTCCTCAACAGCCCGATGGCCGCCGCCGCCACCGGTCTCTATCGGGAGTACTGCCACGAGCAGCTGCTGACGCCGGCCCAGTTTCGCGACCTGGAGCGATCGATACGCGTCGTCGAGACGGTGGAGGAGTCGAAAGCGCTCAACGGCTTGCGGATGCCCGCTGTCATCCTCTCCGCCAGCGGCATGGCGTCCGGCGGCCGCGTCCTGCATCACCTCAAGGCCTTCGCTCCCGATCCGCGCAATTGCCTGCTGTTCGTCGGCTTCCAGGCCGCGGGCACGCGCGGCGCGGCCATCGTCGCCGGTGTCCCCTCGGTGAAGATTCACGGCAGCCATGTCCCCATCCACGCGGAGGTGCGCCGCGTCGATGGCCTCTCGGCCCATGCCGACCGCCGGGAGCTGCTCGCCTGGCTCGGCAGGCTCCCCGGGGCGCCGGCGCGCGTCTACGTCACCCATGGCGAGCCGGCGGCCGCCGACGCGCTTCGCCAGGCGATCGAGGAGCAGTACCGATGGCCCTGCGTCGTGCCGGAGCACCTGCAAAGCGTGACCGTCTAGCTCAAACGACAGCGGCTGGACCCGTCGGTTGGCGCTCCATCGCCGCGGCGGGCGCCGCTTGAGATAGATCAACGCGATGTCGCGGCCGGGCGTCGAGACTGGAGCCGCAGTCCGAACCGGAGAGTTCCATGTTCAATCGCATCCTCGTGCCCATCGATGGCAGCCCCACCGCGCACGCCGGCCTGGCCGAAGCGATCCGCCTGGCGAAGCTGACGGGGGGCAGCCTGCGGCTCGTGCACGTCCTGGACGAACTCGCCTTCACCGGGGGGATGGAGTTCTATGGCGCCGAGGTGCTGAAGCGACTTCAGGACGGGGGTCAGAAGGTCCTGGCGGAAGGCGAGCGCGTCGCCAAGGCGGCCGGCGTCCCCGTCGAGACGAAGCTCTACGAATCGTTCGGGGACCGGCTGGCCGACCTGATCGAGAAGGAAGTGGAAGACTGGAAAGCCGATCTCATCGTGATCGGCACGCACGGCCGCCGAGGATTGCGGCGGGCGCTTCTCGGCAGCGATGCCGAACAGGTCGCTCGGCACGCTACGGTGCCGGTGCTGCTCCTGCGTCCAAGAAGCCAGTCCTGAGCAGCGGCTTACCCGCCGCCCAGGCGCCGTTCATTCGCCGAGCAGGCGAAGGCGCCGAAGCGAAAGACCCCGGGAGGAAGGAGCGAGCCGGGCGTTGCCGCATGCCGCGCAGTCCCGCGGTGCGCTGCTCGACCGCGGAAACGAGAAGAACTGGCCGCACAGGGCGCAACGACGCCAGGAGCGGGTGTTTCGAGTTCCGGTCATTTCTGAGTTCATGACACCACTTTTGCGGCAAGTGCTGCCCGCATCCATCGGCCACCGGAGTAGCCGCTCGTCGGACGATTGCCCGTCCGAACCACCGACATCGCGCATCGCCGCGAGGCACAATCCAGTGATGTTTGATCCTTTCTGGATGCGGAGCCACGGCGAGTGGTGAAATGTCCCTCCTGCGGCGAGGAAAATCCGCCGAAGTTCCGTCTTTGCGGTTATTGCGGCACGCCGCTGGCAGCGGTTGTCGCCGCAGCGCTGCCGGCGCACGAGGTCCGCAAGACCGTGACGCTCGTGTTTACCGACCTCAAGGATTCCACCGCCCTGGGCGAGCGGCTGGACAGCGAGGCGCTTCACGAAGTGAAGGAGCGCTACTTCGCGGCGATGGCGGAGCAAATCACGCGCCACGGCGGCAAGATCGAGAAGTACATCGGCGACGCGATCATGGCGGTCTTCGGCCTGCCGCGCGCGCACGAGGACGACGCGCTGCGTGCGGTGCGTGCCGCCGTGGGCATGCGCGACACGCTGAACGAGCTGAACGCCGCGCTCGAGAAGCGCTTTGGCGTGACGCTCGCGGCACGCACCGGCGTCAACACCGGAGAGGTGGTTGCGCTCGACGATCCGACGGCGGATCAGAAGCTCGCGACCGGGGATGCGGTCAACGTCACCGCGCGGCTCGAAGCCGCGGCACCTGCGAACGAAATCTACATCGGCGCGATCACGTACCAGCTGGTGCGGGACGCCGTCGAGGCGGAGGAAGTCGAACCGCTGACGCTGAAGGGCAAGTCGCAGCCGGTCCAGGCGTACCGAATCATCAGCGCCACCGGCCTCTATGGCAACGAGCGAAGGATCGATACCCCGGTTGTCGGCCGCGATGCGGAACTCGGCGCCCTGGGGGCGGCGTGGGAAGCCGTCATCGCTACGCGCCGGGCCCATCTGGTCACCGTCATCGCCGACGCCGGCGTCGGCAAGTCGCGGCTCGTCCGCGAACTGATGGACCGCGTGCGCGCCGGTTCGAGGCTCGTGTTCGGTCGTTGCCTGGCGTACGGCGAGGGCATCACGTTCTGGCCGCTGCGCGAGATGGTGGTCGCTGCCGCCGGCATCGAGCGCGACGACACGCCCGAGACGGCTTACGGCAAGCTGCTCGAATGCGTCGGCGACGCCGACGTCGCGGACCGCCTGGCGTCGGCTGCCGGCCTGAGCCCGCGGCAGTTTCCTCTGCACGAAATCAACTGGGGCGCGCGGCGCTTCATGCAGCGCCTGGCCAAGGACGGGCCGGTGCTGGCGATGATCGACGACATCCACTGGGCCGAGCCGGCATTTCTGGACCTGATCGAAAGCCTGATCGACACGATCGAGGACGCGCCGGTGTTGCTGGTCGCCACCTCACGCCACGACCTGCTGGAGGCCAACGCGGCATGGGGCCAGCGCGAGCGTTCGACCCGGCTGGTGCTCAAGCCATTGTCGGACGAGGCCGCGTCGCAGGTCGTTCGCAACCTTCTGGGCGCCTCCGGCCTGCCCGACGAACTGATCAAGCGCATCGTCGCCGCCGCCGAGGGCATTCCGCTCTATGTCGAGCAGATGTTGTCGATGCTGGTGGACAGTGGCGCCATCGGCGAGGACGGCACCGCCAGCCTCGCCCATGCCGATGTCGACATGGTCGTCCCGCCCACGATCCATGCGTTGCTGGGGGCCCGCCTCGACAAGCTCGAGCGCACCGAACGCGCGACGGCGGAGCCGGCTTCGGTCATCGGGATGGAATTTGCGCGCTCCGCGGTCGAGTCGCTCGCGCCGCAGCAGATCCGGGAGAAGCTCGGCGACCAGATGCGGTCGCTGGCGCGCAAGCACTTCATTCACCCGGCTTCGGACGACCCCGACCCGCGCTATCGCTTCGACCATCACCTGGTGCGCGACACCGTCTACAACGGTCTGCTCAAGCGCGCACGCGCGACCATGCACGCCGAGTTCGTCAAATGGGCCGACAAGGTCAATGCGGAAAGCGATCGTGGCCAGGAGTTCGAGGCCATCCTGGGCTATCACCTGGAGCAGGCGTACAAGTATCTCGGTGAGCTCGGCCCGATCGACGAGGCGGGTGCCGCGGTCGGAAGCGATGCGGCGCGTCGGCTCTCGAGCGCGGGTCGCCGAGCCTTCGGTCGCGGCGACATGCACGCGGCAGCGAACCTCTTCCGTCGGTCGATCCAACTGCTGGAGAAGCAGGATTCGATGCGGCTCCAGTTGTTGACCGATCTCGGCGAAGTGCTCATGGAGGTCGGCGACTTCGCCGAATCCCGCACCGTCCTCGAGGAGGCGCAGGTCCTTGCCGAAGGGACCGAGAACCAGCGCATCGCGGCGTCGGCTCGACTGTTCAGGATGCGGGTGCGGTTCTTCAGCGCCGAGCCGGGCGACTGGGGAGACGCGACCTTGCGCACGGCCGAGGAGGCGATTCCGCTGTTCAAGGCCCAGGACGCGCATCCGGAGCTGGCGCGAGCCTGGCGGCTGATCGGTCTTGTGCACGGTATCGCCGCCCGTTACGGTCAATCCACGGAAGCGGTCGGTCATTCGATGACGCATGCCCGTCTGGCGAAGGACGGCCGGCTGATCGCACGCAATGCGGTGGGTTTGGCGAGCAGCGCATTGCTCGGCCCGACGCCGGTTCCGCAAGCGATCGAGCTTTGCGAGCAGATGGTCGCCAATGGACTCAGCGACAGGCAAGCCGAGAGCAAGATCCTGTGCACGCTGGCGCAATTGCGTGCGATGAACGGCGATTTCGACCAGGCGCGCACCTTGTATCGGCGCGGCCGCGCCATGCTGCGCGAGCTCGGTCAGGGCTTGAACGCCGCCGCCAACGGAATCGACGTGCTGCAGGTCGAGCTCCTGGCCGGCGATCTGGCCCGTGCCGAGCGCGAGGTCATGGCCGACCTGGCGTTCCTGGAACGTGCGGGCGAGACTTTCTATCTCTCGACGATGGCGGCCCTGCTGTCGCGTGTCGTGCGCGACCAGGGGCGAGACGAGGAGGCACTCGTCCTCTCACGCCGGGCCGAAGAAGCGACGGCGGCCGACGACGTCGAGTCGCTGGCGCTCTGGCAATCGATCCGCGCTCCTATCCTCGCGCGTGCCGGCAAGCTGGCCGAAGCGGAGTCGCTGGCGCGGTCGGCCGTCGAGCTTTCGCTAAAGAGCGATGCGCCGCAGATGCAGGCGGATTCCCTGTCGGAGCTTGCGGCCGTGCTGCTGCAGGCGAATCGGCCAGAGGAAGCCCGTCAAGCCATCGAGAAGGCCATTTCGATTTATCAGGTCAAGGGCGACGTCGTTTCTGCGGCTCGATCGTTGACCTGGGCCGAGCGGCTGGTCTAGCGTCGACTTCGGCACGGCCGCAAACAGCAAAGCCACGGCGCCGCCGATGCGGCACCGTGGCCTGTCAACTTACGTTGCGTGAATCCGGAGGCTTACTGGGTGTACTTGCCGTTTGTCTTCGCCCAGATTTCGAACTGCCAGTCGCCCACCCAATCAGGCGTAGGCGCTGTCTTCTTCGTGAACTCGGTCCGACCCTTGATGCACGGGATGCCCGGCTGTGGCAGCGGACCATAGGTGGTATCCGTGCAGGGGAGCACGTCATATGGGTAGAGGCCGGGGATCGGAGGAGGTTCTGACCCGGTGTAGGAAATCTTCGCGCTGCTGATCTTTGCGCCCTTTGCGATTGTCGATGCGTCGCGGCGTAGCCAGATGGTCAACTGCGGGAACGTTCCGGGAATCGACAAGGTGGAAGCCTCGCAGGTCAGCAGATCCGGGGCGCAGGTGCTCGGCAAGGTGGATTCCACCACCTCGGCCTTCGTCGGCGTGGGGACGTTCACGGTTGTCGTCCACTGATCGGTGGCAGTGGCCACGCCCGTGCTGCCAGTGAAGAACGTACCGCCGCCCGGCGGGACATAGGTCTTGACTTCCGTCGCGATTGGCGTTCCCAGCCCGACCGACGCGGTCCCCGCGTTCGTATCGAGATGCGCGCCGCTGTCGTTCGAGCCTTCGCTGTA
>Ga0157375_10002904_pt1 | contig 14856 bp, 16 predicted proteins | sample M35metaG_FD_115311 | JGI IMG/M metagenome (GOLD analysis project Ga0157375, IMG submission 115311) | Miscanthus rhizosphere microbial communities from Kellogg Biological Station, Michigan, USA - M3-5 metaG | ecosystem: Host-associated > Plants > Roots > Rhizosphere > Soil | place: USA: Michigan...
GCGGCCTTTCGCCCGAGTTCGACGTCCTGCGACGGCGTGTACTTGTTGTCCGGAGCTGTGATGACGGTCTGCGCGCCGAGCGCGGTCACCGACAACACGATGCCAAGGATGGCCGCCGATCTGTCGCGAGTGAATGGGGTGTTCATGGTCATGTCCGTCTAACGCTCGGCCTGGAGGCTCACGGGCTTATCCAGCCTGAACTTGAGGAGCGTTTCCGCCGGCACGCGCACGTCCTTGCCCTTATTGAGCACTTCGACGCCCGCTCCACCCGCGGCGCCGACCAGCACGCCGATGACCGCCCCCTTCGCGCCACCCGCGATCGCGCCGATAATCGTGCCCAGTGCGGCTCCCCCGCCGATCGTCTCGGCGGTCCGTCTGTTCTTGCCAATGCCAGTCCCGCTGTCCGTCTTCACGTCGCCGGTACTCACAAGATAGCGTCGGCCGCTGACGGTCATCGATTGCATGTCAAGGACGATGTCGGGGCTGCCCGTCAGGCCACCTGAAGAGACCTCACGCACGACGAGTACGGCGTGAGAGCCTGCGGGGATGATCACCGCGTCCGACTCGCCGAGAATGTCGCGCTCGACGATGGCCGAGAACGTTTGATTCACGACGGCGGTCGAAGAATCGATCTCTTCGGCCGTTCGAACTGTCAGGTCGGTCCCGCTCGGCAGCACTTCGAGCCGGCGGCTGCTTCCACTCGTCCCGACGGCGGCATTCTGTTGAACCGCCGGCCTGAATTCGAGCGCGTCGACTTGGTTGGCGTTGTAACGGCGCGAGACGCCCGAGGCGTCCTTGAAGGTCACCATTCGCGCGGCGACGCTCACGAGGCGACCAGAGATGCGCGTGCCGTCTTTCAGAATCAAGGTGTCGGCTGACGAGTTTGCCGGCAACGACACGACACCGAGGCTCATCGCCACGGCGATGACAAAACGTTTCATGTGACACTTCCTTTTTGAGCGACGCTCGGAGGTTGCGTGACGGAGGACGGCCGACGACTATGATGGTAGGAGCATTGTCAGAGCGCGGTGTGTACCCGACTGCACACCATACTGGCGCGCCGCATTACGAGTCCCTTCGACGCTCGGCGTCCTCTCCGTGCGCTTTCAGCTCCTGTTCAGCGCGAAACCAATCGTCGTTGGCGAAGCCATCTGCCTGTCCCCTCTCCAGATACAGCTGGTAGGCACGATTGGTGATGTCGTTGTGCGACAAAACGATGAACGCCGGTAAACTCGCATGTGGATCTTGATTCATTGGACCTTCTTCGTTGCGGCACGGGTCGGATCGCACAACCCAATGGTGTCGAGGGGATTCCCGTGGATGGTGATCGCGATCGTCAACACGTGAGCCTAGCAGTTGGCGCTGACATCCTGTGTGCACAACCGGACACTGCCGGCGACGCGCGGTGATCAGGAGCGAGGCAGAGAGCGCGTGAGTCTGAGATGTACAGCGCTCACGGCCCGCTGGCGGCATCTTCGAGGTCACGGCAAATCGGGTCCACGGTCGACTCTCTGGGCGGGCTATAACAAGCGTTTCGTCCGGAACATCATCGACGATCCGCCACTCCACCCAGCGTCGGAAACGACGCCAACGCGGCCTGTCTCGTTTTGAACATCCCTTCGCTGAGCTCAGGCATACGATCGAGGTGCCGGGACGTGCTCTATGCTCCATGAATTCATCGAAGTCAATCGCGACGAGATCATCACGCGGTGCAGAGCGAAGGTGGCCACACGATCCCTTCCACCGCCCACCAAGGCCGAGATCGACCACGGCGTGCCCGTATTCCTCGACCAACTACAAGATCAGTTGCGCCTCGGCCTCACGTCCACGCCGGAGATCAGCAAGACCGCGATTCTGCACGGACATGACCTCCTCCTTCAGGGATTCACGGTGTCGCAGGTCGTACACGATTATGGCGACGTCTGCCAGGCGATTACCGAGCTGGCGGTGGAACTGAACGCCCCGATCAGCGCCGATGACTTCCGCACATTGAACCGATGCCTGGACGATGCCATCGCGGGTGCCGTCACTGAATTCGGCCGAGAGCAGAATCAGACCACCCTCGAAGGCGAAACCGCACGCGCGGGGTTCTTGGCCCATGAAGTGCGGAACTTGGTCAACACGGCCATCGTCGCGTTCGAAGTGCTCAAGACCGGGAATGTCGGCGTCGCCGGGAGCACCGGAGCGGTACTCCACCGCAGCCTGATGGGACTGCGCGAGCTCAGTAGCCGTTCCCTCGCGGAGGTTCGTCTCACGCACGGCGTTCAGAATCGAGAGCAGTTCCCGGTGTCTGAATTCATCGCAGAGCTTGCCGCCGCCGCGTCATTGGAAGCACGCGGTCGGCGTGTCACGCTGACGGTGCTACCAGGCGAGGGCGGAATGATGATCGAGGCTGACCGCCAAATCCTCGCCGCCGTGGTGACGAACTTGCTACAAAATGCCTTCAAGTTTACCCGCCCTCACACCACCGTGACGCTACGAGTCGGCGGCAACACCGAACGCGTGCTCATCGAGATCCACGATGAATGTGGCGGACTCCCAAACGAGAACGTCGACGAACTGTTCCGCCCGTTCGAGCAACGCGGCGCCGATCGAACCGGTCTCGGTATCGGCCTCGCGTTCAGCCGATGGGGCGTCGAAGCCAATAACGGCCGAATCTATGCTCGCAACGTGCCGGGTACAGGATGCGTCTTTACCGTCGACCTTCCCCGAATTCCGGTTGCGAACGCCGCGATTGTATAGGTTGCCGATTCCTTCCACGGTGTGGGTCGTTTCTAATATCGCACCGGCCGCGTGGAGCGCTGCTGAGACGGGGTTCGTACTCGACCCGGGGTTTTTTCAGACGTTCTCAATGAAGCCCAGTGCCACGACTCCGACACCGGGCCTCGTGATCGCTCGTCGCTAGTTGCAGGATGACGAGAGCGTCCTCATCGATCGCACGCCGAGAAACGGCAGGTCGAACGCGCCGCTCGTACCTTCGCTCTTGGTCTTCGTCTCTTGATCTTTGCCGTTCTCGACCTCCGTTTTTGTCTTCGACTCGACCGAGACCTTGCCGTCGCCGTTCGTGACGGCCTTGCCCTTGATTTCGACACGCTCGCCTACATGCTTGGACAGGTCCTGGCTGGTGACAAGCGCATACCGAGAACGCTCCAAGCGGCCGTTGTCGCGTGCCGCCGTCAAGATGTACTCACCGGTTGACCGTTTCTCCAAACACCCGATGACGGTGACGTCCTTTCCACCTTTAATCTCGATCTTCGTCTTGGTCGTCGTTTGCGTCTCCTGTGTCTGCGCGGTAAGTGCTCCGACACACAGCCCGGCGAGGCCGATCGCTACTGCTGTCAAACGAGTCGTGGTCATAATGGCTCCTACGGCACTGGTTCGGTCGCGCGGTCGAAACAAGGGCCGAGATAATCCTCGGCACTTCATTGACTAACGGTCCGGGCCACATGGCGCTCCCGGCCTTGCCGATGCCTTCGGTCACTATGTCGGAACGAGCTATTCTGCGCTGTTCAATTCTGGACACGCGTGGCGTGTTGTCAGGGTTGTGAAGCGGAAACGTTCTCTACCGATCATGGCCCCTTGGCCGAGTAACTCGGTTGGCGAGGATTCTTGATGCCGAGCCTGGCTGCGCGCACGAGCCTACTGAACGCGAGCGTGCTGATTGGTGGCGTGTGGATGTTCTGGCAGCACAGACGATCACGGGGTTCGCCGTCCGCGCGACGAACCGTTGCCCCGCTGCGAAGGTAAAAGATCCGCGAGACCGGCACGCAGCCGATTCGGCGCGACCAGCGCCCCAGCCGTGACTTTCGCGTTCAGTATTGTTTCGGACCTTGTTCCGTAAGCCGGTATGTGCTGTTTGCTAGCCGATAGACAAACCAGCGCAGCGAACTCCCGGTGCTGTCGTCGTCCTCGACGCCGGTCAGGTGGCGACAGCGCGCGTAGGGAAACCAGGGCAACGACCGAATCAGAACTGGGGGGCCGTTGCGCGTCGGGTCGGCAACGGCGCGACGGTCAGCTTGTGCATCGCGTCATCGAGGACGAGTTCCAGGCGGCAGGCGTGACAGCGATACACCCGTCTCGGCTCGGGGAGGTCGCCGTCGTGAGTAATTGGCGTTTGGCAGGCCGGACACTTCCACGGCATGTCGCGAGTCTGTGCGGGAACGCAATGGTCGGTGTGTCCCACATAGCACACACCGGCGTTGGGTTTGCAAATAGGATGATGACCATGCCTTCCAGCTACGCGCGACTTGTAGAAGGTTTTCAGACTGACCACACCTCAGTGCATGAAGTCACAGCAGGCCCAGCGGGACGCTGACAATAAGCGCATGGTGACCACCGCGCGGGACGCGGCCAAACGCGCCGAACACCAGTGGATGCGTGCGAAGGCCGCGCAGGAACGCTTCGACGCACTCGTCTCTCGCAAAAGCCTTGATTTCAAACTGGACCCCTCCAGCACACCCAAGAAGCTCAGTGGGCGCGTGCGAACCCAGGGATCGATTGACTGGCGTCCGTAATCGTCCCACGGAGTAAGTGCCCTCGGTCACGTCGCATTTGGCCCATTTTCGTGAGAAAGACCACCTGTGCAAGATCGAACAGCCCGACAGCGGCACTTGGCTTTATCGTGGTTTTGCTTTCCCAAGCGCCACGCCCAGTTCGGCCGCGCCTCCGAAGCAAGACAGGAGCGCATGATGAAGTCCCTCCCAGCGATCACCACGGTGGCGCGGCTTAACGCGCGTCTGCATCAGCAAGTGCTTGAGGTGGCGACACTCCATCTCGCTCTCGACATGCAGCGCAACCGCATCGCGCTAACGCTCCCCGACCTCGTGTGGCCGGATCATCGCCACGCCCTCCCTGCAATTCGCCTCCGGACGCTCGCGAATCGCATGGCCCACTAGCCTCAGATTCGAAGCGGCACACATCTCGCGACTCGTCAGAGCAGGAGACTCCCGACATGACCGACGCCGAACGACTCGTGACCCTCCGAGCATGGCCAGGCTGGCCGTGGCAGACGTTGGATCCACTGGCGGTGGAAGCGGCGACGAAGGGCCGGCTGGTTGAGGCCGTCGACCAAGCCGACCGGCTGGTGGTCGAGCGAATGGTGAGTAGATCGAAGTCGACCTTGACGATCCCGGCCGCGGAGGTGACGGTTTCCGATTTCAGCTATCTCGGTAGGCGATCCATCGTGTTCTACAAGCGCCTCTGGGTCGAGCTGCACCGAGTGCTCAGGCGCGGCGTCCCGCTCAGCGAGTGGGAAGGCTGGGACTGAGTCGCACGCTCAGGACACTGGTCGATCTAACCGCCGCCGAACACGTAGCTGTGTGACATTGCACTACTTCATCACAGTCGACAAGTAGCGCGCGAGCGTTAGCCGGACACCAGTTTGGGCCCGGCGCCGGGCGACGCCCACCGTTTTGCGACGGTCACCGACGCTCTGAGGATTAGAAGTGCGATCGCGCGGAGAGAGCCGAAAATCGCTCCAATCTTCGTCATCTGTCCTCCACTACCAACTTCGGCGGACTTGGATTCCGGCGCTTCGTCGAAACGTCATACAAACTGTTGTGTCCGGCTGTCGGGCGGTCCAGATGGCCTTGCTTCTTCCCTTGTGCGGCTGGGGTGCCTGCTGCCCGAACGCGTGCGTTGCAAGCAAGACACAGCACAACGCCAACACTGTGATTCTCATCGGCGCCAACGGCTCAATATTCTGCCAGCCTACGACCCCTTCCCATTGGTGCCGCTTCTCTCGTCCGATCCCGTTATGGCTGGCGTCGCGTCGATATTCTAGGCCGGCGGCAGCATCGTGACGTTGATCGGATCGGATCCGAACGCTCGCATCATCGCGAGCTTTGAGGGCAAAGGGCTGTTCGTGTACGAGCCGCCGGGCTATATGCGCGTGGCTGTGATTCGATCCGGACCGCAGACCGTGTTGTCGATGATGTATCCCCTGGCGGGCCTGGTCTATCTGGTGATCGACGGGCTCCTCATCTTTTCAAAGACACGCCAATGCCTCCACGATCGCTTGGCGCGAACCGTAGTCATTCTCGGGACGCGCGAATGGTGGACGCGGAGCTCTACCCGGTGATGGAAGATTTGTCACTAAATGCGAGCCGCGCGGCTCATGGCAGGACTCGAACAACGTGCGCGTCGAACCATCGGCGATCAGCGCTCGCGAATCGAGTTGGAACCTAATCACGTTTCAGGTCTGGTGCAGTGCGGGTCGCTCCTCTGGTGGCTTCAACTCCACGCTCCCAGCGCGCGCCTCACGGCCACGATCTGTCCAAGATGATAGGCGTTGTGGTCGTTGACGAGGAGCAGCGCGCGGAAGTAGCTCTGGTGGCCCTTCCCAGTCGGAACCAGCGCGTATAGATCGGCCGTGTTCTTCGCGAGCGCGACGAACTGCGCGCGGTCCCGCTTGACCGCCGCGATGCTCTGCTCCCACGCCTCCGCACTGGGCGGGGCGGGATTCTTTGGCCAATAATCCTCCGGCCACTTCATGGTGTGCCTGTATTTATCGTTAACACAGAAATCGAGGATGTCTTCCTGCGCTATGCGGATGTGCTCGAGCAACTGCCAGATCGTGTGCTCGATGCCGGTCGCGCGCGTGCCGCGGAGCTGGGCGGGGATCCCGTCAATCGCCTTATCGAAACCGACGTGGGCTTCGTCCCAGTCCATGAACCGCACGAGTTGTTCGCGAAGCGGCTGGTTGGTCATGAGTGAATTATCGCGCAGTCGTCTACTCAGCGTTTCGTGATGCGAAAGAGCCTGGTGGGGGTCCAGATGAACAAGCCGCCGTTCGCAGCGCCCGGCCTGGCGAGCTTCATCCCGTCCAACGCGTTCCGCCCGACTAGCTTGAACTCGTGAATCGTTCGACGCTCCTGCCTTGAGGCCAGATACACGCTCCCGGATCATGTGAGAAATCACCAGCAGCAAACACCGATCGGGCGTCGCGGGAACTGACCGGGGTTCTATCACGTGATCGTCCGCGAGCACATGCACCGGTCCAGGGTTGCTCTGACGAACCGACGAATCGCGAATGTGATTACGACTCCTGAAACTCCGCGCGATCGCACGTGCTGCCGCGACACGTTGAATCGACGGTGACCGGCGAACGGCACTGTTGTTGCTGGCCCGGACGCTTCGGTGAAGCGCCGCGTCCCCAAACCTTCGAGGAGCCATGAGGACGCTTACTGCAGGTGTCTTGGTGTCCGTGCTGTTGCGTGGATTCTCAGGATTAAGGAGGGCAGATGACAAGTAAGCACTATGTCGTTGCGGCCATTTGGATGGCAATCGTGGCTGTCCCAGCACTTTCAGTCGCACAACATCACGATCTCACGCACCAGCAACCCGCCGATGAGAACGCGCAAGTCGGGTTCGGCATATTCCCTGTCGGCAATTCGCTAGGCCCGGAGCCGTTGTGTCTTGTCGTTGGCACGACCTACACATTCCCGGGAACACCACCCGTCACCCGCCCTGCGGTCGCTGCCGACATCGGTGGTCCGAATGACCCCTGCTCATACAAGAACCACCTTCTCACCCCCGAAGAAGTGACGGTCTTCAAAGGTGGGCAGGTGACCCTTCAAGTGCACGGCGGCGGTCATGCGCCAGCCATCTATGAGGTCAGCAAGGACACCACTCGCGACGACATCGGTCAATACCTGTGTCCAGGCTTCGACCGTACGCTCCCGGCTCAATTTCACCCCTGCCGAACCGGGTTGAATGCACCTCCTAATCCGCCTCCTACCGGAGCGGCGAACGCCGCCGCGGCTCATGACATCGCAGACGGCAAGGGCGATATCGTCATCGTGGCTGCCGCTGCCGACACCAGCCCCACGGGCAACCGCGTGTGGTCCGAACCGGGCCGACTCATGGCGGCCGGAGGGATCCAGTTTGCCAACGGCGGAACCACGGTGGCAAACGGCGAACTAATAGCGTATCGGTTCCTCAAGACCGGTCGGTATCTGGTTATCTGCATGAATCGTTCGCATTTTCTGAACGATTGGATGTTTGGTTTTGTCAACGTGGTCGGCGGAAACTAGGAAACCAAGGCCCTCGACTATCCGCCGCCGGTTTCCAGGATCGTCTTACTCCCGACTGGAACCAGCGGCGGCGTAGCGTCTACCTCGTCGCACGTCTTACGGGCAGGCGGTCGAGAAACCGCTGAAGCGGGTTGAGGCGGGACGGAACTGGCACCCCGCGCCGTCATTGATGGCCGTCGCGAACATCTCAAAGCCGCCGGGCACGCGGTCGTACCGAATCGTCGGTCCTCCAATATCAACGAGCCTCGCGAGCGAATGTGAAGAAGCGCATCACCGATCCGAGCACCTGCTCGAGTGATGCCTCGTGTCCAGGTGGTAGCTGCGTCATGGTACAAGCGACGGAACAAGGTAAGCATAGGCCAGCACGATCAGGCCGACGAGGCACGCGAGCACGATGCTGTGGACGAACACGGCCTTGAAGATCGCCGCTTCGCGTCCCGGCTGACGCGTGGCCGTACTTGCGACCACGATCGACTGCGCGTCGATCATCTTCCCCATCACGCCGCCCGTCGAATTCGCGGCGCCCATCAGGATGGGACTCAGCCCGAGTTGCGTCGCGGTGACCTTTTGCAGGTTGCCGAAGAGCGCATTGGATCCGGCATCGGTGCCGGTGAGCGCAACGCCCAACCAGCCAAGCAACGTGCCGAAGAACGGGAACAGCACGCCCGTGCCGGTGAGGCTGAGGCCGAGCACGGTGTCCATCCCCGAGTAGCGCGTGACGTACGCGAGACCCACCATGAAACTGATCGCGAGCGTCGACGGCAACGTCTGCACGAGTGTGCTCCTGAACAGCCGCAGCGTGCGCGCGAGCGGCAGCCGCGCGAGCGCCGTCGCGACGAGGCCAGCAACGAAGACGACGGTGCCGGGAATCGCGATGAAGTTCAAATTCACGATCGCGTCTTCGGGTGTCGGGGTCGGTACCACCGGCGGCATCTTCAGCACGGCCCGATGCAGCATCGGCATCGGCGTGCTGAGCGCCGGAAAGTTCAGGTACTTCGCGATGGCCGGAAGACCGGTGACGAAGATCAACACAGACGCGATGATGAACGGCGACCACCCGTTCAGTACGGTCGTCGCCGCGTGCTGCTTCGCTACGGTGTTCAACGCGCCGATCGGCATCACCACCGGCGGGTTCCACACTTTCAGGAACGCCACCATCACCAGCAACGAAAAGACCGCCGACACGATGTCGACGAGTCCCGGCTCCTGGAAATTGGACCAGTAGAACTGCATGGCGGCGAAGGAGGCGCCGCCGAGGAGCAGCGCCGGCCAGACCTGCAGCGTCTCGCGCCACCCGACCATGCTGCGCACCAGCCAGAACGGCAGAATCAGCGAGATCGGCGGCAGAATGCGTCCCGCCATCGCGCTGAACGCCGATTCGGGCAACCCGGTGACACCCGCCAGCGTGCGGATCGGATTGCCAACGCCACCCCACGCGACCGGCGCCGTGTTGGCGACAAGGCAGAGCGTCGCGGCTTGAAACGGCTCGAAGCCGAGGCCGATGAGGAACGCGCCGGCAATCGCCACGGGGGCGCCGCCGCCGCCGGCGCCCTCGAGAAACGCGCCGAAGCAGAACGCGATCAGCACCAACTGCAGGCGCTTGTCCGACGACAGCCCGGCAATCGAGTCCTTCATCACATCGAACTGCCCCGTCTCGCAGGCGACGTTGTAGAGGAAGATCGATCCGACGACAATCCAGGCGATCCGCATCAGGCCGAAGATCACGCCGTGGAATGCGGCGGTGCCGACCAGGAGCGCTGGCATACCGAAGACGAACCGCGCCAGCGTGACCGCGACGACGAATCCACTCAGCGCCGACACCCACACGCGTTTCTTCAGCGTCACGAGGACGAAGAAGAGTGTGAGAACCGGCAGCGCTGACACTGCCGTCGACAACAGACGGTTGCCGAGCGGGTCGTAGACCTGCGACCAGGACATGATTTCGGCTAATTCACGCGTGAGTGCGCATTATGCAACGGTTCCGGGCATATCATTCGCCGCTCAGTCAGGGAGTCGGTACATGCACGCAACACGAACCTTGACCGCCATGTTCCGGGCCGTACTGTCCCCTCACCTGTCGCGCGAACGGTTTTCATACTGATGGCATCTGTACCGACACGGCATCCCGACACTCGATACAGCAGCCTAACCCCGCGTGCAACCGTCGGCGCTCGCTGCTCCGTGAAGCGCCGTGATGCGTTAACGTTGGGTCCCGACACACGGCGGGGTGTTTACCAGCGGATTTACGGCACCCGACTGTGTCCGACGCGAAAGTCTTCACCGGTCAGTGCGTAGTTTCAGCGACAATGCCTCCATCGGTGTCAACGGAGGCGCCCTGCCCCCTCTGCGCACGTTTGGCGAAACGAAAGGGGATTTTGGTTGCGGGGGCGGGATTTGAACTCTAAATAACGTGTTTCTCTAAACTCGTGATGGCGCGGGACTTTTGGTCTAAGGGTTTGGTCTCACGTGCGTTACGCTCCTGTTCGGTGTGCTCTCGAGTGCTCAGACGACCACCTCATTCGCCCGCAGTCTTGGAGACATTTTGGAGACGGCCGTCATAGCCACCACTGACAATCGTACCGCGGGTGTCCGTTCCGCGACGGGTGGTTGCTATCAAACCTCGTCGTGCAGGACGTCCATTTTCAACATACAGCGGTATGTGCTTCGTCCGTGCTCTCGCTGGCGTTGCCAATAGGCCCCAAACCCAACGCAGCGGCGGCTGCCACGAGAGCGGACTTCAGTTACCGCCTCGCCGGCTCCTCGATCCCGTATTTCTCCAAGCGCATGTAGAGCTGGCTGCGCGTCAGTCCGAGGCGGTTGGCCGCACGCGTCTTGTTCCACCGGCATTCGTTCAGCACTTGCGCGACGGTCTCGCGCTCGATCGTGCTCAGATCGGTCGAGGCCGCGCCCGGCGCTTTGTCCACGGCGCGAAGCGCCAGGTGCTCGGCGCTGATCAGGCCACCCTCGCAGAGAATCGCCGCGCGTTCGAGAACATTCCGGAGTTCGCGGACGTTGCCTGGCCAGTGATAGCGGAGCAACGCTTCGCGGGCGTCCTGCGTCAAGCCCGCGGGCGGCCGCGCAAATGACCGGCTGAGATCCTGCAGCAGCGCTTTGCTGATCGGCATGATGTCGGCGCGCCGCTCCCGCAGCGGCGGAATCACGATGTCGAACACCTGCAAGCGATACAACAGATCCTCGCGAAAATCTCCGCGTTCCACTGCCTTCCGTAAGTCTCGATTGGTCGCGGCGATCACACGGATGTTGGCTTTCAACATGCGCGTGCCGCCGAGCCGCTGAAACTCGCGTTCCTGCAGCACGCGCAGAAACTTCGCCTGCGCCGACAGGCTCATCTCGGTCACTTCATCCAGAAACAGCACGCCTCCGGAGGCCATCTCGATTTGGCCCGGTTTGGCCTGGTGGGCACTGGTGAAGGCACCGCGTTCGTAGCCGAACAGCTCTGATTCGAGTAACTGCTCGGGGAGCGCCGCACAATTCAACGCGACAAATGGTCCCCGGCTGTTGGCGGATGCACGATGGATGAACCGAGCCACCACTTCCTTGCCTGTGCCGGACTCGCCGGTCACGAGCACCGTCGTGTTCGTCTCAGCCACCTGTGTCGCCCGTTTGAGCACGTCGCGCCATTCCGCGGATTCGCCGACCACGCGCGTCTTCGAGTCGAGTTCCTGCGAGAGCATCTCGATGCGTGCTTCGAGCCGCTCTGCGCGTGCCTGCGCCTCGGCGATCTGCCGCTCGGCTCCGACCAACTGTTCGTGCGACACCGAGAGCGCGACGTAGTCCGCGATCCGACGTGCCACCTGAACATCCCGCGCGTTGAATGCCGCCGGCCGCTTCGACCAGAAGGCGAGTTCGAGCATCTGCTGGCGTGCCGGGATCCTCACGCCCAAGTACGAGCGATAGCCGGCTGCCACGACCGGCGCGAACGCGTCCGCCGGTTCAACGGGCAGCAGTGCCGTGCTGAGGTCTTCGATGATGCTTTCCTTCGGCATCGGCACATTCGTCGTGACATGCGGCGGATCGGGAAAATCAGCCGGCGAAGCGGCTTGGCGCACGAAATGGCGGTCGCGATCGACGAACACCATCGCCAGCGCGTCGTGCGGCAACATCTTCTTTGCGATTTCAGAGATACGCGGAAAGACCGTCCGAATGTCGAGAACGTCTGAAATGGTCCTCAGCAGCTCGGCGGACGCCTCGATCTCGGCCGACCGCTGTCGCTCGACCGCCACATCGCGCGCCTGCTCCGCGAGCCCCTGGCGCATGAGCGCGAGTGAAACGAAGTTGGCCAGCCGTTCGGCGTACGTCAGGTCCGACGACGAATACGCGTGTGGCCGCCGCGAAAACAGCGCCAATGCGCCGACGACCCGATTGCCGATCTTGACCGGAACCTTCAGGCCTGACTGCAGGCGACGATCTCCTCCCGGTACGGCATCGAGAAGCTGCGGCTCGGTGCCTTCAGGGATCGTCTCGACGGCCGTGGCGTCGGTCTGCTCGAACCCACCATCGTGAGTGCATGCATAGCGACGTGCGGCGAGCCGCCCACTCGACACGACGAGCTGCGCTTCATCATACGGAACGAGACGGGGACCGACCGCACAAAGATGTTGAAAGAGGTCGCGCACGTCTGGGCCGCGCGCAGATGCTGCGAGCAGATCGTCGAGCACGCCGAGCTGTTGGCTATCGTACGCCGTTCGATCTATACCGACCACCGCGCCTCCTGTGTCCAGGGACCCGAGCCGTCTGGCGAACGTGACACCATCGCAGCACTGGCTGCTGCCCCATGCGATATGCCACGTCGAAGCAGGGGCTGTGCCAGAGGCCTCGTGTGCGGTGGCACTCGCCTGTGCCCTTCGTGCACCACGCCGATTGTGTGGACCGCCAGCCACAGTCACTCGATTGCGTGCTACGCCGACCACCGTCTGATAACACGCAGACCGTCTGAATCCACACAGACCGCGACACCAGACAGCGGCGCAATTAGGCCGCTTTTCTGAAATCGTCTCGGCAGCGGCGTTGCTCTGCCCATAGCCAGCAGCGAACTCGTACCGGGTTGCTGCGGATTGCGAAACCGATCGGAGGGTCTAACCCATGGCGCAAAAAAACGTGCAGCTAGTCATCGGCCGGATTCTGACAGACGAGGAATTCCGCGCCGATTTTCTGGAGCGACCGATTGTCACGCTCGCATCGTTGCGCGACCGAGGCTTCGACCTCACAAACACTGAAGTGGATGCGCTGGCCGGTACGGATGCCCGTTTGTGGCAATGCGGCGCAGAGTGGATCGACCCGCGCATTCAGCGCTGCCGCCTCAGCGTCGGCGACGCCAAATGAGACGTCTGCGCTGTCGCGGCGGTTACCGCCTGCACACGCCCAACGTGCGGCCACGACACCAGATCGATCAAGCACCTGCATCTCCATCCATCGCCTGACTGTTCGGTTGACCGTGATTGACGGCGCCACCCGGCGTCTGTTGCCGTCTGTCGCAATACCGAAGCCACACCCGTCGGTCAAGAACGCTTGCCGATCAGCCCGTTGCGGCAAAGTCGCTGGGCCGAAGTGCGTATGCGCGTGCATGGCGCGTGATTACGCGCACGGTCGGATAGCGCCGTTTTCCTAGAACGACGAAACCCCGTCTTCGTACTGGCCGCGCGGAGTGGCGTGGATGTTGCCTTGGCAAGGATGAGGGAGCGCGCTGTGACGAAAGAAGATGACGGTCGGGACACACGGATCAGCAACTGGACGTTGGCTACTGGAACGCCGCCTGGGGGGAGGCTGGGTGTTCGGGCTCCGGCGAAAGCGGCTACGGTCCGCCTTACAGAGCGGGAGGCGACGTCATGAGCACATCACTGCTCAGCGTTCTCGCGGTCAGCAACGATGCACTTCGGCCCGAGCTGCTCGACCGGCTGCTCGTTGACGACAACAAGTGCAACGTCATCGTCGTGGAGTCTATCGAACGAGCATATTCGAGAATCAGGCAAGTGCAACCGGATGTTGTCGTCGTCTTCATGAACATCGACGACACCGATGGATGCAGGCTGCTATCGATGCTGCACACCGATCGCGGGCTGCGCGACATGTGCGTCGTAACATGCACGACCGGTCCCGAGGCCGACGCGACACATCATTTACGTGACTTCGAAGAGCGACGTGATACCTGGCAGCCGGTGGCGAGCTGATGGTGTGCCGCTGCCGGCGTGTATTTCTGAGTAGATAACCGGCCCACCGAGTACGGCTAGGCTGACGACGACGGCCCCCGCGGGCGGTACGCCGTTCTCTCCGGCACTCGCAGCTCAATCTCGGTGCCAGCGCCGGGCTCGCTCCGCACGTCGAGCTGTCCCTTCACAATCGCCGCCCGCTCGCGCATGCCCGGCAACCCGAAATGGCTTGCGACCTGCTGCCGCGCCATCGTCTCCGCGTCGATCCCCTTCCCATCGTCACGAATCACCAGACGAAGCTGGCGCCGCTCGTAATAGATCGTCACACCGATATGCTGGGCGTGCGCGTGCTTGATCGCGTTGCGCAAGGCCTCGCTCGCGATGCGGAACGCTTCCTCGCGGACGATGGGATTGAGGTCCCGCGACTCGCCGTCGACCGCCACGTCAATCGACGGCACGGGACCAGGCGGCCGATCGCTGGTCAGTTGTAGACCGATCGCGGCAATGCCGTTCGCCAGATCGTTCACCGTCGTCGCCGACGCGCGCAATCCCTGCACCGCGTTGCGACCTTCGGTGATCGCCGCCTCCGCCTGGTCGAGTGCGCGCTCCAGCCGCTGGCTCGCTTCGTCCGGACGCGTCTTGATCACATTCGCGAC
>Ga0157375_10002906_pt1 | contig 14854 bp, 12 predicted proteins | sample M35metaG_FD_115311 | JGI IMG/M metagenome (GOLD analysis project Ga0157375, IMG submission 115311) | Miscanthus rhizosphere microbial communities from Kellogg Biological Station, Michigan, USA - M3-5 metaG | ecosystem: Host-associated > Plants > Roots > Rhizosphere > Soil | place: USA: Michigan...
ACCGGGCTCAGCTGGCGCAGCACACTCCCCGCCAAGAAACCCGTTAGCATCTACTACTCGGAATTGATCGCTGAGCTGCTCGCCCGACTACGGAACATCAGCGAGTGGAGCCCGGCCATCCTCAACACGCGCTTGCGCGCGAGCAGATGGTTCCTATGACCACACTCGGCACCGCCTACGCCCTGCTGCGAGCGCAACTCGCGCAGCAACTCGCAACCGCGACGTGGCCGAGTCCCGAGGCCGGATTCGTCGATTACCTCCAGCGTACGAACGGGAACAACACGACGAAACGAGCGCTCGTGACGGAGCGACTCAGCGAGACCCCTATGCTCGCTGCGGCGGGATACCAGTACGCGAACCCACGATTCCCGCGACCCGCCGGGTATGACGAGGACTGGGCACGCCACTTCAAGAGACTCGCGCAACGCCAAGCATTCCCGATTGACCGCGAGTCATACTTCTATCGCCCCCTCGACCTCCTCGGAATCTGCGTCGGCGCACAAGCATGCCCCGCACTCACGGACCAAGACCGGGAATGGCTCAAACAAGTGATGCGGGACGGCGCGACCAAACTCCCCGAGCACTCACGCGCGCACTATCTCGGCAGTATCGCCGCCCACCACGTCGGCATCGCGTGGACCGTGCACACCACGCCGCGAGTGACCGACCTCCCGCTGGCGTCATTGTGCCTCCTCCATTGGATGACAAACAATGATGGTCTCGCTCCAGGAATTGGTCTCGACCTCAAACCGCAAGAGCTCGCCACGAGCATCATCAACGAAACCTTCACGGGAACGAGCCATTACGACGACCTCGCCGACGCCGGACTCATCCTCTACGCGACTAGCGCGGTCATCGAACAGACCATCACGGCGCGTGTGGAGGAAAGCTTCCCAACGCCACGCAACACGAAGGCAGCGCTCTCACTCGTTCGGACCATCTGTGACCGGTTCACCATCGTCGCCAACACGCTCACTGTACGCCACGACAACCGGGCCACGATCACGATGAAGGACGAGTACGACGTACAAGACCTCCTCGGCGCACTCCTCAAACTCCACTTCACGGACGTCCGACCCGAAGAATGGACTCCCAGCTACGCCGGGAACGCGAGCAGAATGGACTTCCTCCTTAAACCCGAGCGACTCGTCATCGAGGCAAAAATGACGCGCAAAGGACTCGGACAAAAGGAACTCACTAACCAAATCGCGATCGACATTCTCCGCTACCAGGCGCACCAGGACTGCAAGACCCTCGTCTGCTTCATCTACGACCCCACGGGCGAGTGCAAGAACCCAACCGCACTAGAGAACGACCTGACCAAAGATCACGGCGGGCTCAACGTCACCGTGATAGTGCAACCACAGCAGCACTGACCATGCATGGGGTTCTTCTGAACGGCTTCGATAGGGTTGCTATCTTCAGGTTTGCACTTAACGCGGTTTCGAAAGTTTCTCCTCGATCTTTCTCCAGGCGCGGATGTCGTTGAAGCTCCGCGCGTGGCAGTGCCCTTCTTCATTCGACTGTTGACGACTGAAGGGCGCAACTGGTATTCGGGGATCAGTGCATACAGTGCTGAGCTTGCCGCGGGGGGTAAGGGGGTCGAAAATGCCCTGCGATCGTCTGCGCCGACCCTTGGCTACCTTCGTGCAAAAAATCCCAGGTTTTGAACTTTCTTGAGCTATGGATTACAAGATAGAAATTTGGTCGATTGAGAGGCTGGTTCCGTACGCCCGCAACCCACGCAAGAATGATGCGGCAGTTGACCGTATGTCCGCCTCCATTCGGGAGTTCGGCTTCAAGATTCCAGTGCTCGCCCGCACCGATGGTGAGGTCGTCGACGGACACTTGCGGCTTAAGGCGGCGAAGAAGCTCGGCATCACGGAAGTGCCGGTGATTTTGTGTGATGAGTGGACGCCAGCGCAGGTAAAGGCGTTCCGCCTGATGGTGAACCGCTCGGTAGCCTGGGCCGATTGGGATGAAGAACTGCTTTCACTTGAGTTACTTGACCTTGACGGGCTGGATTTCGATTTGTCCCTGACCGGTTTCGAGGAGAAAGAGCTGACGAAGCTCCTTAACGCGCAGGACGCCGCGCCGGGCCTAACGGACGAGGATGCGGTTCCGGAACTTCCAGAGACTCCAGTCTCAGTCCTTGGGGATCTCTGGATTCTGGGCGATCACCGTCTTCTGGTGGGCGATGCAACACATGCCGGCGCTGTGGCCAAACTAATGTCGGGAGCCTCAGCGGATCTAGTATTTACGGATCCGCCCTATAACGTCTCGTATGAAGGTTATACAGAAGATCGACTGACCATCAAGGGCGATCATATGTGCAGCAGTGACTTCAAGGAGTTTCTCGAAGCCACGTTTCAGTCATATCGGAGTGTAGTGAAGCCGGGCGCCTCGATGTACGTGTGCCACTCGTCTTCTTGGCAGCGCGAATTCCAAAACGCGCTGGAGTCGGCCGGCTTCGAGGTTCGCTGCCAGATTATCTGGGCGAAGAATACCTTCGCTTGGGGTTTTGGCCGGTACAAGTTTCAACACGAGCCAATCTTTTATTGCCACATCGCCGGGGAGAAGGATCCCTGGTATGGCGACAAGGCCCAGTCGACTCTTTGGAGCGAAAAGAAGCCGGCGGCGAACCGCATCCACCCGACGGCCAAGCCGGTCGAATTGATCGAGCGGGCCCTCCTGAACAGCAGCAAGGCGGGCGACATTGTATGCGACTTCTTCGGGGGCTCTGGGTCAACGCTGATCGCCTGCAAGCGTCGAGGGCGTCACGCCAGACTGATGGAACTTGATCCAAAGTACGCTGACTGCATCATTCGCAGATGGCAGGAATACACGGGTAGAGAGGCAACCATTGAAGGCGACGGCCGAACGTTTGAATGCGTGGAGCGGGACCGCCGAATCGAAGGCGATAGTGCCATCAATGCCACAGTGCTCGCGGAGGCAGAAAACTAATGGGACTCCGCGGTCCGGCCCCCAAGCCCACTGGCGTACGTGTGCTGGAGGGATGCCGTGCGCATCGCCCGCTGCCGGAGAATGAGCCGAACTACCCACCCGGCATTCCGGCGCAGCCGAAGAAGATGAGCCGCCAGGCGCAGCGGGTGTGGGACGAACTGGTGATCGAAATGGCGTCGGCCAACGTCCTCCGAACCGTGGATCAGCGAGCGCTATGGCAACTCGCTGAAGATGAGGCGCTGCTTTCTGAAGCCTACGCTGGTTTGTGGAAGATGATCAGGGCGGTCCAGGAAAAAGCCAGGAATGAAGGCAAAGAGCTTCCTGGTGGCGCGTTATTCGCTCTGATCAGCATGACCAGTGGACGTCTTGCGATGAATGCCATCCGGGATCTCGGCGCTCGGGTCGTCATAGAACGCCGGGAATTCGGGCTCACACCGTCTTCGCGGACACGAATTAGTACTTCGGGCGATGGTTCCGTGGATTCACTCGAGATGAAGCTGTGTGGCTGAGTATAGGCCTAACACGTGCGCCTATTGCCAGGCGGACACCTGGTGCGAGACTCGCGCGAACGGCAAGCCACAGTGCCGAGCCTGCAAAGTAGAGCGATTTTTCTCCGAAATCCTATATCCGCCCTTGGGCTATCGATTGCTCGATTGGCAGCGGAAGGTCCTGCGCGATCTCTATGGAACGGTTGTGCCGGAAAGTGGTTTGCGGCAATATCGACATGGTTACGTTTCGGTTGCCAAGCAGAACGGGAAGAGTTTCCTGTTCGGCGGCCTACCCATCTATCACATGTTGATGGAAGATGAACTGCAACCGGAGGCTTACGGCTGCGCCGCCGCCAAAGACCAAGCGGGCATCGTCTTCAAAGCCGCAGCTCGATTGGTGAATGCGAATTCCGACTTGAGAACGCGACTTCGACTACTTGAAAGCACTAAGCGGATCCTCCGGCGCGACGGCGGTGGATCTTATTGCGTACTAAGTGCTGACGGCGACGTTCAGGATGGCATTCGGCCAAGTCTGCTCCTTCGAGATGAGGTCCATAGATGGAAAACAGCGAGAGCACAGACGCTGTATGACGTGACCACCAAGGGTCAAATCTCCCGCAGCGAGCCGCTGGATCTTGGAATCAGCACAGCCGGCGCCGAGTACGAATCTCCCCTATGGTTTCGTGAATACGAAAGCAGCAAGAAGATTCTGGAAGGTTCACTTCGGGCAAACACTTCCTATGCGGCGATTTGGGAGGCCGACGCTCTAAGGATCGAGCGTGAACCGGAATACTGGAAGTCCCGGGAAGCCCGCGTGGCAGCTAACCCAAGCCATGAGGACCTCGGTGGTTTCCTCAAGGATTCATCGATCATGGGCGAACTCGAAAAAGCGCTTGCCCAGCCCTCAGAACGATCGAAGTATCTGCGCTATCACCTGAACATTCCGATCAAGACACAAGAAGACCCAGTCATTGACATGGCGAAATGGCAACTTTGCGGCGGCGGTGTGGACATACGCGAATGGCCCGAGTACGACGTCGATCTACTCATCCGACAGTGGGGGCTACTCGATAAACCATGCTGGGCGGGAGTGGACGCTTCCTGGACCACGGATCTAACCGCAGTTGTGTTCGTGTTCCCGCCAGTCAAAAGCGACGACATCTGGACTCTGCTACCGTTCTTCTGGATGCCGCGGGAGCGCGTCGTGGAGCTCGAGAGGATTTGCCGTGTCCCGTATTCGACCTGGATACAACAGAAGTTTGTCCAAGCAACACCGGGAAACGCAATCGATCTGCGGTCTGTAATAGAACGAATTCGCTGGGGTAAGGAAATGTTCGCTCTCCGAGAGGTTCCTTTTGATCGCTACAACTTCTGTACCGAGGCCATGAATTTGATTGATGAAGGTATAGAAGCGGTCGAAGTCCTGCAAGGTTTTGCCCATCTCAGTCACTCGACCAAGTTCCTGCTGAGCTCGTATCTGGATCAGAAGATCCGCCATGGGAACAACCCAGTGCTTAACTGGATGGCTAGCTGCCTGCAACTACAATATGATCGCAAAGATAATTGCGTGCCGACGAAGCCTGAGCGCGGAAAGTCGGCAAAACGCATCGACGGCCTCGCTGCGACTGTGACCGCACTCAATAGGGCGCTGCTAGCGAAACCCCAGACAGTTGGGACCATTGAGCTTTGGTAAATCCTTTCTTTGATGAAAAGATACCTACAAGGTGGTTCCCTTCAATTGTTCGGTGACTCTCGCCAAGCGTTACAATGGGGTTCGCAAAATGGCATATGACCGCAGGCCGCTTAAGAATCTGATCGCTGAAGCGGAATTGATTCCACAGACCACTCCGCCATTTCCTCGGAACCGAACCTCCGTCGCGCGCGACGGGGTAGTGCGCTAATTGTGGGGTGCTGATTCCTTCGCAGCGAGCGTATTTTCTAGGATCGTCTTTTGATAGACATTCTTGGCCGTTATCAGACCTTCAACCGATTCACGCATCGGACCGAGAACCTGTGATTGATCCTTGGCGCTCGCCTGGACGGGGTCTATTGGGGACGAGACGGCAGCCGTTTTCTTCGGTGCTTCCTCTTTGATCTGCTGATCCCGAAGGGCTCGTTCTGCTGTGCAGTCGCCGCACGTCTCGCGCAGCATCTCTTTAAGATCAGGACTCGGCGAGTCTGGATGGTTCTTATTGTATAGTTCGATTGACTCCTCAGAATCGAGCTCGAATTGAGCAGATCGCCCATTTGTGTCCGCAATCATCTTATTCAGACATTCAAAGACATGGAGCTTGTCGCATGGTGGCTGATCTTTGAGCGGCGGGTGCTTAGGGCGCGGGCGTCCTTCAAGTTCTTCGATGTCCGATTTTAGCCAGAGATTTTCGCGGTCGAGAAGTTCACTTTGCAGGTGCCTCACTTCTGCTTGTGAGTCAGCGAGTCGGTGAAGAAGGTGCCGGATTAGAACTTCGGCCCTGTCGTCCGTTGGAGGCTTGGCGATAGGCCGGCTACATCCTGTCAGTAATGCTATCGTGAGAACCGCCACAGGTAGGGTGGAGCGGTGCCATGTCTGTATAAATCTGGCCTGTATATATCCAGTAGGCATAAGCGCAGAGTACACCCACACTGCTCCTTATGCAAGATCAAGAGCGGCTTGGGGATACCGTGCGGGCGCTCCGAGTGGCGAAGGGCTGGTCTCAGGACCTTTTTTCAGACAAATCCGGCATTCACCGCGCCGATGTTGGGGCGATTGAGCGGGGTGAACGTAACGTCACGCTGCGTACTATGCGCACAATAGCTGATACGTTCGGCGTCAAAATCGTTGATCTTTTAAAGGGCCTGTGAAGAGGTTTTCGGGGGCTCAACCCACTTAAAGCCATCGTTGGGCGTGACGGTCGCGACATGAATGTGTCCGCCGATCCGGGCGCACGTCTCGGGATCGAGGGTAATGGGCGAGGACGGCGCTCCGAGCTATGTCGGTGGCCGCACGATGGTCTTATAACCATTTGATCCGGTCGGACGATACTTCACGAAGAGCTTGTCCCCTTCACATCCTGGCAAATCGTTGCAGAATGGTTTTTGAGCCGCATCTTATCGGAACGTCTAGTTCCAACTCGGCCCGATTGACTTCAGTGCGCCTGACAAAGCTGGGACATTGAACTTTATCGCCACGCATTCAGGCCCCTTATAGTAGCCTGCGAGCAATATCTGCGTGGTCCTTTGCATCTCTCAGTGGTCGATCGCGCAAGCCGGTACAATAGCCTAATCGCTAGAATAGGTCCGTAAAAACGAGAAGCTTGGTGCGAACACCGGAGTCTTCGATGCCATTCCCATCGCAGGCCCTCTTCGCGCTAGGCGCACGAGGCGCGATTGGATTTTCCAAACGATTTCTCTCAGCAGGCGAAAGCGAAGGTTGTTCTGGCGGAGATCAAGGCCAGAGCTTTCGTGGAGAAGGGTTCGATCGCTTTTTCACATGTTCCCGGGATAATAGAACATGCTGAGACGGCCTTAGTATTCCAATACATCGCTACAGTATTCGCAGCATTTGCCCATGAGTGCTGCGAACTTGGGCGGAGCGGATTATGGGATACCGTTAGAGTTGATCGCGAGGCACGCTCCGGATTGCGCTCTATCGCCTTGGGAGTGTGCGAGACGTTCGACTCCCAGGAATACCATCTGCCTGAAATGTTTTCCAGCCGGGATGGCGCTTTAGCACCCAAAATTCAGCGAGTGCTAGAGGCTACTCCCGAGTGGGCAAAATATCGGGATGAACTACTCGAAGTGGCGGAGACCCAGTCACTGCCATCCATTGGGGTGACAGGTGCTCAGATGGCTGGAAGTTTGCAGGTAAGTGCTCCCGATAAAGACCCCAGAAATCTAGTTGAGCTACCGGGTCCCGAAGTGTTGGACGATAGTGCTGAGGCGTCAACAACCCCAAGCATTCAGATGGAGATGCAGAAGATGGAGAACGAGCGGCGATCTAAGGTCCGTTTCAAATTACCCAAGGAGGCTACTCGAAAGCGTGGAAGACGCCCCAATGCAGACCGACGGAGCGCGATCCAAAAGGCAATCCTTAAACACGGTGATGAGTGGCGCAATCACCTCGACGACATCTTCAAAGAACTAGACGAAGCCGACGTGTACCTGGGAGACTTCCAACCAATGAAGATTGATCTCGAGGACGGAGAGAGCATCAAGGTGGAGAATTGGGGTGATCTCGGCCTTGCAAATGGAGCGCAGCGCAACAAAATCATAGACGTTCTTCGGAAGTACATCTGAGCAACCCAACGGCGGATCTAATTCCAATTCGTTCCAATTAATTCCACGCAGCCAAGCCTTCACGCGAGAAGACGACTCTCACAAACATCCTTTTTAAGTCATTTGGCTTGAGTGTCATAGCAAGCCCTACATTTTTATTGCTCAAGGCTTTCTGTACAGTCTGCGATTGAGGCAGTAAATTGAGGCGACAACATCCTGTTGTTGCCTAGCTATGACCATAAAAGAACTTCGATCCAAACGAATCGCGGCCGAAATCCCGGCGACGTTCCTCGCAGCAAAAGCCAGAATAAACCGTTCTCGGCTGTCTAACCGCGAACGTGGATATTCCCAGCCCACAGAGTTACAACGTCTGCGTTCGGCCTTGAATCAATTGATTCTAGCCAAGTCTGCGATTGAGCAGGTCGCCACCTCAGTCGGCTGGCCTACGGAGTCGTAGCAATGACCAATGAGCACTTGAATACAGTTTTGGCCCAGAAGGTCATGGGTTGGAACCTTGGTCCTGACCGGTTCATGATGGGTGATCGTCGTTGGATGCCTCGCTGGCGTTTTCAGCCAACTGAGAACCTCATGGATGCGTTTCGGCTTTTGGAAAGTTCTACACCTGATGAATACACCATGTCGGGCGGTAACGAAGTCGGATTCCTCGTTCGAGTTCGGATTGGCTCCGTCATCGGCGAAGCGCGAGGCCAATCTAAACCTCGGACGATAGCCTATGCGGTCGCGCGGGCTGTCGGCATCACCGTGCCCGTAACCGGTGAGGAAGAGAGCCTCAATGGAAACTGAGGCGCGGCATTTTCTTAAAACGCTCTTCGCTGGCAAGCCGGACGATCTCTACATTTTGATTTGGACTCGACAAGACAAGCAGTCGCAATGGTTCCGGAGTGTTGACGATGGGATCCTCTTTGTCGAATCTCTGAGTGGAAAAGATGTCTACGTAGGAATTGGCCTTGCTAACCGCGATCGTGGCTTGCTCAATCGATGCAAATCTGACGAAATCGCCGGGGCCGTCGCCGTCATCGTCGACATTGACTTACGCTCGGATGCTCACCCTAATAAGCCGTTGCCGACCAGCATAGAAGATGCGCTTCAAATATTGCCTACAAAATTTCCGCCCACATTCGTAATCGCCTCAGGGAACGGCGTCCACGGATGGTGGGTATTCAAGGAACCGTGGGTCTTTCAAGACGAAGAAGATCGTAAGCAAGGAGCTTCCCTTGCGAAACGCTGGAATACGATGATCAGCGATAACGGTCGCCTAAATGGCTGGCATATCGAGCGACTCGGAGACTTAGCTCGGGTCCTCAGAATCCCTGATACCTCTAACTATAAGGATCCCGTGAGTCCGAAAAAGGTGTACATTTACTCGTCTACGGATTCCCGCTACAATCCTTCGGATCTGGTCGAGCTTCTAGATGAGCTAGGCATCCCGGACGAAGACGCCGAGGAGAGTGCGCGAAGTCAGTGGATCCAAGGGGTGCAAGATAGGCCTCTGATCCTTGACCTTAGTGCTGAAATCCCAGAGGCGCAGCTCCTCAAATGGACCGAGTCTGACCCACGATTCAAGGACACGTGGTTTCGTCACCGGATTGACCTGCCCGATCAATCCCAATCGGGTTACGACCTTGCGCTGGCGAATTTCGGATATCGCGAGGGCCTCGAAGAACAACAGATCATCGACCTTCTGGTTCAGCACAGGCGAATCCACAAACAGAACCCACGGAACAAGTTGGATTATTTTTATCGAACACTCTCCAAGGCTGCCAACCAACCTAAGACCACCTTCCAATTGGCGCCGCCTTCCGAAGGCAAACAGTCCGCGGATGCGGCGATCGAAACGGAAAGTGATACGCGGGATCCGAACCCTGGATACAAGCCGGGGTCTGACAAGGAAAGAATAAATCTCTATAGACAGCTGTCGGTCGCTTTTGGCGTGGATCTGCTGCGGATAGTAAAGGTAAAAGGTGAAGAACCTTTCTACCGCATGGAACTGGCGGCTGGAAGCATCTCTTTCTCGAGTGTCGGAAAGCTTCTTAGTCAAACAGTTATGCGGACATCTATCGCCGGCAGAGTCGGCAAATTGATACGTCCTTTCAAGCGGTCCGAATGGCAGCTGCTAGCGCAAATGATGCTTGACGCATGTATCGAGGAGGATGGCGGAGAGGAGCTCGAAGCCCAGGGCTCCGCTCGATTGCTGATCGGAGAATACTTGGCAACTACCGAGCCTATTCCCGGACTCGAAGGCCAACATCCGCAGGACGTACGAAAGCCGATGCTGCACCGCGGGCGGATCTCTGTATGCGCCAGTGAACTCCAGCTTTACATTAACAAAGGAAGATCCCAGACCATCTCGATCCCGGTGGTTGTCGGCATGCTGCAGGCCGTGGGCGCCACGGTAGAGAGGGTAAGAGTAAAAGGGTGCAAAGAGCAAAGCCGGTGGATGTTGCCGCGTGTGCAGTTTGATCCGGCGGACAATCCTATCGCCGCTGCTCCCGGAGGGGCCATTCAGCATGATTGAAGAGAAGCGGGAGTCGCTGGAATCAATCGGCCGTCGTGATCACTCGAATAGCAACGAATACCCGATTTTTGGTCCGCCAGGAACCGGAAAGACTACAGCTGCAGCCGGCCAGATCGATCGTGCCGTTGATCGTTTCGGGGAAAACTCGGTGATGGTGATGAGCTTTTCCCGAGCGGCCGCCATCGAGCTCATGGGTAGAAACGTTCCGATTGATCTAGATCGAATTGGGACGCTGCACTCCCGCTGCTTTCATGCATTAGGCAAGCCTCGGATCGCGGAGGCGCATGTTGACGCGTGGAATCGAGAAAATACCCGCTTTCAGATCACACCAGTCTCTCGAAACCACCGCCTTGAGGGTGAGGATTCCAGAGCTGAGGAAAATAATGGATTAAAGAACGGCGATCGGCTCCTGCAGAAGCTCAACTGCTGCCGCGGACAAATTCTCCCGCCGGAGATATGGCCGGTTGAGGTCCGCGATTTTGCATCCAGATGGTGCCAATACAAGATTGCGAATGGTCTTCTGGACTTCTCAGATCTGATCGACATCGCTTTCAGCGATTTGGAGTTTGCGCCGGGTAAGCCATCGGTGATCATAGCCGATGAGGCCCAAGACCTCAATCCGAAGCAACTGGCTCTGATTCGGAAATGGGGGAAACCTGCCGAGTATCTTGTCCTTGCCGGGGATGACGATCAGACGATTTATTCGTGGACCGGCGCTTCGCCAGAGGGCATGCTGGATCCAGGGATTCCCGCAGATCACAAATATTTTCTCAGTCAGAGCAGACGCGTCCCGCAGGGCATCTATAACGTGGCTGAGCAGCTCATCCACAGAGTGAGTCGCCGCCAGGAAAAAAGCTACCGCCCGCGAGCAGGCACTGGCGAAGTGAAGCGCTTATCCCAAGGGTATAAATCGCCTGAATACGAGATTCTCAAAACAATCAAAAGGCACCTGAGTGAGAGAAAGCGGATCATGTTGCTTGCATCTTGTTCTTATATGTTGCGACCTCTCCTTGCCGTGCTTCGGAAAGAGGCGATTCCCTTTCACAACCCTTATCGCAAAAGCAATGGATTCTGGAATCCTTTGCGTATGAATAGTCGCAACTCTGCTGTTAATCGCATTCGCACATTGCTCGTCGGCCATCCAGGATTTGGCGATGACCATCACATTTGGCGAAGCAGCGAGTTCAAGCTCTGGACAGAATGGCTCCCCCGCGGAATGTTCACGGATATCGGCCCTCAGGTGGTCGCCGCCCTGCCGCCGACGACAGCGGTAACGCTTGAAATCCTGGAAAGTGTTTTCCAATCGCACGAATTGTCGAACATAGTCCAGATGTTGAACGCCGAGACTCCTGCTGGTCTTCTCGATTGGTGGAGAGGGCGCATTGCCTCGGAATTCCGTAAACGGATTGAGTTTCCTGCGAATGTAGCGTTCCGAAGCCTCGGACAATCGCTCGTCGATTCACCTCAGGTTGTCATCGGTACGATTCACTCAGTCAAGGGTGGAGAGGCTGATGTAGTCTACCTTTTCCCTGATCTCAGTCCAGCAGGTGATGACCAATACCGACGCGGCGGACCCCAGCGGGACTCGGTAATCCGTCAATTCTACGTTGGAGCCACAAGGGCGCGGGAGACGCTTTATCTCTGCGCGCCGAACAGCGGCTCGTCGATTTCTATATAGATCAGGCGACTTGCATGATGACGGGACACAACGCTACATTGCTGGAACTGACGGGAGGTGTCAGGTTGAAGCAGCGTGTCCAGCACCCGAAAGTTCACGAACGGAAAGATCGTGGAAAATACTATTGGTTCTTCCGCTATCGGCATGATGCATTGTTGCCCGATGGAAATATTAAGACCACGCGGAAATTCCACACGATTGGGCCAAGCAGGGGCGAGAACGCGATTCCGAAAAAGCAGGCCGAAATTAAGCGCGACGTATTACTCGCGGAAATCAACGCCGCGCCGGCTCGAAGCGAAGCGGCGGTTGCTGCCAGTCAGCCTTCTGAAGTAGGTGCGATTCTGTTCGGAAAACTTGCGGAGTTGTGGCGCAAGGATTATGTTGACAACCCCAAGATGAAGCTAGCGACGCCTACTAGGGAGAAGTACAGGGCTCGACTCGATAACCACATCTTGCCGCGATGGAAGAGTACGCGTTTGGGTGAGTTCCGCACGAAGGAGATCCTGGACTGGCTTCAGGGTGAGTGCACGTCGTGGCACATGATGATCGACCTTCGGAACGTCATGAGCGGCATATTCACCCGCGGCCAGGAGTGGGAGATCATACCAGAAACGTTCGCGAATCCTATGTCGCGCGTCAAGGTCGGCCGAAAGTGGACCGTGCGCGAGTGTCGCATCCTTGATGACGACGAGACCGCGGCTGTGTTTGTGCGTCTGGAAGATCCGAACTTGCTGATTTGCGAAACGTGCCTAGACGCCGGCACTCGGATTTCCGAGGCGGTCGGCCTACAATTGAAGCATTTCGATCCGAAGAAGGGAACCATCCGAATCGAACAGCGGCATTGCCGTGGCGATGTCGACGAGCCCAAGACTAAGAACAGTAGACGGGTGCTGGCGTTGGGCACCTTGACGGAAAGGTATCAAAGGTGGATTGCCGCGAAAAACATCACTCGTCCAAACGATTGGATCTTCTTTCAAGAGGATGACCGCAGCAAGCCTATGTGGGACTCGGGCGTGCGGAAGGCATTGAAGATCGCAGCGCAGTACGCGGGTTGCGATTTCCCCGGCTTCGGCCTTCATTCATTCCGGCGCGCTAACATCACGATGCGACAGGAAGAAGGCGGAAGCGCCATTGAAGCGAGCAAGATCGCAGGCCACGCAACTGTCAGCCAGACTGGCGATTATACAGTGGTGCAGTTGAAAAGGCAGGAGGAGTTGACGCGTGCGATACAGCACCGGAGGGCGAAGGCAACCGCCGAGAATTCTGAAAACGAAAGGCAGAAACTGGCGACCGTGGAAGCAGCGTGACTTTTGACAATCGGTCCGTCTGCATGGCCGACTGGCGATCCGCGAGATGACCGGGAAGCCACATATACGTTTTCCCGACGCTGCATCGAGCTCCAGTATAAAACGCCATGTTGCAGGGACTGAAAGAAAGCGGTGCTAAGGCGGTCGTGTCCTCCCCGCGCATTTTCAGTGATTGGTTAGGCGACCGCGCTTTCGATTAAGGATAAATATGGACAAGTACCTAGAGTTAAGAAAAAGGTGCCTCACGTTGATTAGCCGTATAGCGGCACGAGCTGCCAGTTCCCCACACCCAGGTCATGCCCGTATAGGCCTGTGGGAGCTGAACTATATCCTTCGTGAATCGCCCTACATTTCAGATGATGACGACGAGATCCTCAACGCGGACTACGAGCTTAATAAGCTTGATCAGTTATGTCAACTGCTGAAATTCATCGATGCAAATTCCCAAACTTATACTGCTTATCACGTGTTGAAATTTGCAACGCGAAGCACTTGGAATTGATTGAGCCGGGTCAATCCCTGGGCCGGATCTACGAAACACGGCTGCGCCTGGACTCGGTTACTGCGACCTGCCCGGAACCGTTAAGCCCGCCACTCAACGCAATTCATAAAGTTACAAGGAGCGTCCATGCCGGGTTTCCGCGCATCCTGTTCCCCATCGATTGTTTCTGAAAGCTCGAAGCCGTCTGCCAGTACGCGAAATCCTTCGCCGCCACTTCCAATGAAAAGGAAAAGCAGAAAGGGCAAACGTGGAACCTGCGTGACGAATTGAGTGGCGTCGAGGAATGACTTACTAGAGATCGCTACGGGGCGGAGCGCTAGAAAACTACAAACCAGGTGTCAAAAGAAAACTTAGCATCGCGTTCTTCGATGGCCGCAGCTGCTCACCTGTCAACCAGAAACGGCTTCCGCTGAACACTAGATAAAGGATTGTTCATGCACGTTCGAGTTCGCTTCCCACAAGCCGACTTGCGGAGACTAACCCGAATCCACGTACCCAATCTCCTGGTGGGAAGGGCTGTTCTCGCCAGCTATCGCTCCGCCTGGCGGGTTGATGTCCCGCAACCGGACTCCTGGAAGTTTTGAGCGTGTGCCGTGTAGGCTCGTTGACCTTGAAATTCCACGACGAGCGGTCGTGCCAAAAATATGGCTTCCGGATACGCCGTAATACAGGAGTTGCCTGCCGACTTCGACCGTTTGCCCGACAAACCAACTAAGTAGATCGGCGAGGCCAAGCGCGTTTGTCAGTACCGACCTGATAACTTCCACAACGGAATTCTGGCTCGTGACGGGAAGCCGTAATAGAACTTCTCAAAACCCCCATGTGCCTCTCTCTGCAGCGACAGGCTGAACACTTAAGACATCCTAGCGTGCATCGTCAGGTGGTTTCTGCGGAGCTCATAAAAGTAACAACTTCGCTACATCAGAATTATCTATTGGAATCTATTTGCTTTCCCAGCTAGTATTTGTCAATAGCTTTTATAGCTAGATCAGCCTCGTGGCTGTATCGGCCTCCCAACGATTCCGAACGCCTGCCGACCGGTTTTATGGCAGCGGCTCGGAGAGGTTCCTTGTAGACCGATTCGTACTGCTTGTCAGTAACCGGTTTCGCTGGGTCGTGCCCGCC
>Ga0157375_10002910_pt1 | contig 14842 bp, 10 predicted proteins | sample M35metaG_FD_115311 | JGI IMG/M metagenome (GOLD analysis project Ga0157375, IMG submission 115311) | Miscanthus rhizosphere microbial communities from Kellogg Biological Station, Michigan, USA - M3-5 metaG | ecosystem: Host-associated > Plants > Roots > Rhizosphere > Soil | place: USA: Michigan...
TATTTTTCTCATAAAATATTTTTGATTGGTGGATTGTCTTTGGATCTTAAAATGATTATTGTTTTATAAGTTTTATTGTTTTTGTTACACCAGACTGAGTGGCTTCCAGGTAATAAACTCCCGGCATTAATCTTTCACCAATTTTCAATGACTGCAGAGCAGTAATGCTATTCATTGTAGCAAGAACATTACCTTTATTATTTAACAACCGGAGATTAATTATGTCCCTCGAATTTGAACTAATGCTTATGATGAAGTAATTATGACTTGGATTGGGAGCGGCCGTTACAATCAGGTTAGGACGCTGGTTGCCCGCTGATTTAGGGACTTTAACCGTAGTTGTTGATGTATTTTCATTTCCACTAGGATCAGTAGCAGTGAGTTTTATTACATATGTCCTTCCATTTCCATGCTCAAGTCTTTCAGCTCTCAACCGTATATGATGGTTATCGAGTATCAGCCAGTCAGGTGACTGATCGCCTTTATCACGGCTTTGTACCGGCTCATCGCTTGAAACAGAAACTTGAGTGCTCACTATACCACAGTTATCAGTTGTCGTAAAATTTACAGTAATATCTTTTAGCTGATGATCGGGTGGCCACAATGTTGTTTCTGAAACACTGAAATTACTGATCACCGGTAGTTGCTTATCCTGAACGGTTACAGTAAAGCTGCATGATTTGGTCGCATCATTGCTTAATGTATAAGTGACTGTTGTAACTCCTTTATTAAATGCTTTACCACTGACCGACCCTGAACCTGTACCGGTCGTTGCACCTGTAAGCGTATAGTTAACTGTTGCGCTAGCCGGAGCTACTGCTGGATCAATATCGTTGACCTTTGCTGCGCATAGATCATTATCCGTATTAACAACCTGGTCAGATGGACAAGTGATTTCGCCTGCACCTTCAAGCTTATACTTGGCAATAATGCCCACACTCACCCCCCTACTATCTATCGAATTTCCTGAGCCAAAAAGATCGTTGCCTGATAAAAGACCATTGTACAGGTAATTATCAAGCCCTGTAAAACTAGAAGTCGTTTTTCCACTGGTTCCAAATGACAAGTCCGGATTTCCGTCTGCGGTAAACCTGGCAACTGTCACTTCTGTGTTGTTTTGGTTATTTGTCGTTCTGCCAAGAACAATTATTTTTTGGTCGTTCTGTAGCAAGAACAGGGCACCGTCTATAATTACTCTTCCGTTCTGACCGAAGTTGTTGTCAGAGCTTCCATCCTCATTTAAATGTTCCATGAAGATCTTTTCGGTCCCGCTGCTTGGCGTGGAATAGTAAGTAAAGAGGATCTTATTGTCATTTTGAACCTGCAGAAAACCCATATTATCATAATCTGACCGGTCAATGGTTAATTTCCCCTCGTTCCCAAAACTGGCATCTACAGATCCATCTGCATTTAATCTCGCGATAAAAACATCAAAACGAATAAAACTGAAATCTTGCGGAATGAAAATACTCGATCCGCCAAAGACTATTTTTCCATCCGGTGCTACAGAAATGGACTGGACCTGGTCTTCATTATAAAAATCCAGTTTGAAATAACCACTATTGCCAAAACTGGCATCTACAGATCCATCTGGGTTATACCGCGCTAATAAAAAATCAGAACCATTATTATCTCTGACAACTCCTCCTACGATGATCTTTCCATCCGTTTGAAAAGCTGCATTCCATACGGATTCATTCCCGCCAAAATCTGTGATAACAGTTCCTGCATTTCCAAACCCTGCATCCGGAGTGCCGTCTGCGTTATAACGCATCAACAGAATATCTCCGTTATTGGTTTGTGAATACCCCAGGCCAAGTAATTTACCATCGGGTTGGAAAAAATAAGAAAGATTAGTATTTATTTCTGCCGAACCGTTTTGCCCATAACTATTGTCAATGGTGCCATTTTGATCAAAACGATTTATAAAAGTTTTGGTATCTGTGCCAATATTTGTGCTGCCTATGGCCAGCAATTTTCCGTCAGCTTGTGAGAACAGGGTACCATATCCATAATAGCCAAATGGGAAAAAATCACTAAAACTTCCTCCTGTACCAAAATCAGCATCCGGCGTGCCATCCGTGTTAAATCTAAAACAAGTAAATGTGGACTGTCCATTAAGATAGTTATTTCCGCCAGCGACGATCTTACCATCTGGCCGAATGATCAAATAATTATTTTCATCATACTGTGAATTAATATCCGCCGTAACAAGGCCGTTGCCATTATTTCCAAATCCATTGTCAAGAGTACCGTCTGTATTCACACGGACCAGTTCTATATCATCGCCGGCTAAATTCATATCGGTCCTTCCGGCCGCAATTATTTTTCCGTCGGTTTGAAGGGCTAGATTGGACAGGTTATCCTGGGAATTTCCAAACTCAATAAAGATAGATCCAGAGCCATTGAAACTAAGATCGTGCGACCCGTCAGTATTGTAACATGCGATTCGAAAATGGGTGAAACCCGAAACATCGGAAGAAATGCCACCAACGTAAATTTTACCATTATTATTAACGACTACTGATCTTCCCCAATCATAAAACCCAAAATTGTCAGTCGCTCTACCCGTGGTGTTAAAGGAAAGATCGGGACTACCGTCTGCATTATATCTGGCAAGTGCAAAATCGCCGCCATCATTGGGAACGGTCCTTCCGGTTGCTACGATTTTGCCATCAGTCTGTAAAGTGAGGGATGTAAGGGTTGATGCAATGTTATCAAAATTTGTACTAGTAACTCCATTATTACCAAACGAAGCATCAATTGCTCCATCTGGTAAATATCGTACAATGGTAAATTGAGAAATGCCATTGACCTGACCATCACCTCCGGCAATTATTTTGTCGTCCCCAGCTATCGCAACGGCATTCAGGTAATCGTTTGAAGAACCAAGATCTGAGATCACTACTCCATTATTACCAAACGAAGCATCAAGCGTTCCATCTGTATTATACCTGGCAAGCATAAAGTCACTAAAGCCATTTGTAGTTCCTGCCACAATAATTTTTCCATTGGACTGCTTGGCCGCAGTCATGACCGACATCGATACAACATCAGAGTACCCGTTGTGCCCATAACTAACGTCTATATTTCCATTGGGCAGCCTTCTACTTAATCCTGTTTTAGCACTTTGTATTACCATGGTCAATTTTCCATCAGCGTCAATAAAGCACTGTTTAGCATTAGAAGAATAGACATTACCAGTTGTGGTTGGCGACGTTAAAATAGCACCATGATCTCCAAACGAAACATCAGGAGTTCCGCTTTGTCCATGGGTAATTTGATTCAATGACAAAACGCATAGAAGAAAAATTATTTTTCTCATAATATCTTAATTATTGTGGAAAGAATTAATTAGTGGCAATGTTTAATTGTCGGGCAACTTCTTTCGGAACTGTTTGCATGCCTGGGCGTAATTGATGCGTGACCGGATTTAACTGGATCACTTGCCATTTGGCGAGTTTCAAAGCATCCTCTTGGTTCTTTAAACCGTTAGGAGAGCCTGTGAATGGATTATTGGTTTGATGAATGAGCAAATTGTTATTGTAGAAAACGTCATAGCCATACCCTGTGCCAATGGTCTTGTACACACGGATAGTATGTCCATTAAAAACAATTTCACTTGTGTTCTTTAGATCTTTGGTTTGTGCATGAACCTGGGACATAATTGCTGAGAATACAGCAATAAGAAGCAGTCGATTTTTCATGTAATAAGTTTAACTTGAATAATGGTGGAAGGGAGCTTGTTAGGACTGCAGAAATGCCATGGCAGCTGCGTGGGAAAAAGGATTGCAGGTGGTTTTGGTTAATGCAGGCTAAACAATCGTCCTATTAAACAAAATATAAAAACTTTTGAATTTCTCATAGCCTTTAAAAGAATTTTCTTTGTCTGCTAAGTATTAATACCGACGCGTGTTATTCAACGTCGTTTGAAACTGCAGAAAAGAAAATTTTGAATGGTGTTGAATGGAGTAACATGATCCTCGGTTACACAACGAATTTTTTCAAACTCATTTTTAAATTCGCCAGTGAGGTTCTCTTCGCTGTATTGTTTTACATGGAGTCCGTTGCATTTTTTTGGCCCACTCGGTGAAAATGTGCTGATGATCAAATAGCCGGTTATGCACCTTTTTGCAATGGCTGCATATTTTGCAACCTGTTCACTTGTGGTCAGAAAATGAAATGTAGCGCGGTCATGCCAAAGGTCGAAATCTGTTGCAGGCTCAAATTCGGTAATATCGCTAACTATCCATTTTACGTTTTGAGATTTGTTGCCCAATCGTTTTTTTGCCCTCTTAATTGCATTGGCGGAGATGTCGAGAACGGTTATATCGGTGAAGCCCTCGTCAAGTAAGTGATCGACAAGTTTACTATCACCACCTCCCACGTCTATGATCTTTGCGGCCTTTGGTAAATCAAATGAATGGATCAACTCCAGTGATGTTTTCGGGAACTCCTGTGTCCAACTTACTTCATTTGGTTGTTTGGTTAGGTATACCTTTTCCCAGTGTTCCTCTTGTGAATTCATTTTGTTCATCACTCTGTTCGTAAAGACTTAACAGGATTAGCCGCACCCGCTTTAAAACACTGAATGGCTATCATTGAAAATGCCGTGATAAAAATGAACAGGCATACGAAAAGATAGGGTACTATATCCTGGTTTACCCTGTATGCATAACTCTGCAGCCACTTGTTGGTAATGATGTATGTCAGTGGCCATGCGATCATATTTGCAAGCAAGATAAGTATGGCATAATCCCTGATAAAAAGCGCGATAATAATCCTGACATTAGCACCCAGTACTTTCCTTACAGCTATTTCTTTTGTTCGTTTGGTAAGCGTAAACGCAACAACGCCAAATATACCAAGGAACACGATGATAAGATTGAGGACCGTGGCAATATTGGCAGCTTTTTTTAGTTGCAGTTCCGATCGGTACAGTGACTGAAATTTTTCATCCATGAAGCTATATTCAAATGGAGTTCCGGGTGACATCTCTCTCCATTTGTTCCTGACGTTTGCTACCGTTTCAACAATATTGCCTGAGCTCAGTTTTAACGACAAATATCTGTAGGCTGTTGCATCCTTTACGTGAAAAAAAGCAAGCGGTTCAACCTTATCCTGCAAACTGGAGTAATTAAAATCTCCTATTACTCCTGCAATGGTAAGTATGGTTCCGGATGAAGGTACTTTTATCTGCCGGTTTATAGCAGAGTTGACCGTTAATCCCAACGCTGTTACTGCTGATTCGTTTAATACAATTTGATTGGGTATAAACCCACCGGATTGCGCAAAACAGGAACCACTCAATACTTTTAAACCAAATGTAGCCGCATAATTTTCATCTGCTCCACATGAAGTAATAAGCACGGTCCTGCCGTCTCCATTTACAGGTTGCATGTCAATGCTGCTGGGTGGCTTGCGGTCAGGTATTTCAAATGACACCGATGCATCTTTAACCGAAGGTAGTTGCAACAATGCGTTTTTAATATTGATCATCCTGTTTACGCCGACCGAATCCCACTGTTTTGGGAAAGCACTAATGACAAGGACCTGCTCTTTGTTATACCCGATGTCTTTTGAGAAAACATAGCTCACCTGCCGTGAAACTGTCAGTGCACAAATAAAAACCATGATAGCCAGTGTAAATTGAACAGTGAGCATGGTTTTGCGTAAAAACAATCCACCCTTTGCAGAATCGATTTTTCCTTTCACTGCATTAATAACTCTTGAAGAACTCATGACAAAAGCCGGGTATACGCCTGCAATAAAGCCAGTAACAAAGACTAACGCAAATAACAACAGAACAGGCCGGGCGCTGAAACGAAAAACGGATTCAAGTTTTGTGTTCAACACCTGGTCAAAAACAGGTCTGAGCAACTGGTAGGCTATTAATGATATTATGGCAGCCACCATTGTTAATATGATGGCTTCTGCAATAAACTGAGTGATGAGTTGGGTCTTCGCTCCGCCGAAAACTTTACGCAGGCCGATCTCTTTAAGCCGGTAAGAGGATGTGCCGATATTGATGTTGACAAAATTGATCACCGCCATCAGTAAAATGAACAAGGCAGCCAATGAAAGTACCATGATCATTTTACGTGCAGCGCCTCCGTGATCTTTTATATAATAATCCTTCACTGCCGCCAGCTCAACGGTTAGATTCTGTTGAATGTTTTCAGTTGTGTACTTTGCTAATACTTGTTTCAATGGTGCTTCCAGGTCTTTTGGTGATTTGCCGAGTTGTAATTCGATCATCCCGACCTCATAGGCGCTGTTCCAGTACTGAGCCGGGTCGCCGCCTCCATAATAGCGGTTGCCCTCAGTGGGAACAAACACATCATAAGTATCACCGACCAGGTTCGTGACAGAGTTATACGGGATATCTTTTAAGACTGCGGATACTTTGTAATCCTGCTTTTCGCCATTTTGCGTGGTGAGTATACTGATGATCTTATTGATCACATTTTTTTCACCAAACAGCTTCATCGCCATCGTTTCAGTAATCACCGCTGAATTATTATCCGTAAACGGATGTTGCCTGTTTCCATACAACACAGGGAATCCGTACATAGCAATGAAGTTTGTATCACCGATGGCGATATCTTCTTTGAAATACTTATCACCGGCCGAAACGACGTTCGTGACCGGGTTGTACCGGTAATAATTCGCTATTAATGATGGGTAGTCTTCTTTTAATGTTTTGGGAAGTGGGCCAAATGTTGTGATATCAAGCCCCATCTCTTTCACTTTCCAGTTGCTTTTAACGATGTACTGGTTATTTACATTTTTTAGAGATGCGTTGATATTATATTGTCCCAATACATAGATGCCAATGATCAATGAGAACGTGATGCCGATTGCCAGGCAAAGGATATTGATAGCAGAAAAAAACTTATGTCTTAACAGGTGTCTCACCGCAATGGTGAAATAGTTTTTTAACATGGCGAAAAAATGGTTTCAGTAAAGTAAGATTAGGTCGCGATGATAAAGCTAACTAAAAAGTTGTTTTACTGGTTACCGGCAATCATAAAGGATGAATTGATCGCATCGAAAATTAATTTAGAAAAATTCCGGTAACTCATACGTTAAGTGGGTTATGATCAGTGTGTAAAGGCCACAAAGACTTAAAGACACAAAGTTTTGGCCTTCAGGTTCTGGTTTCTTCGCGTCTTGGTGGCAAAATAACAGTTTTGACAGAGCCTCATTTAATACAAAATTTTGCTGACCTCGTTTATGTATTGGGGATTATCTGTGATCCCATTATGGCCCTGACCGTTAAGGGTAATTAGCGTATCCGTTCTTTTGAAAAATTCTTTAAGTTTTATAGAGGAATTGAAATAAATTACTTCATCCTGGTTTCCATGAAAAATAGCAATGGGCATTTTACACTCTTTTATATATTGATAGGTATCAAACCTGTATTTCAAAAGAAAAGTTGGAATGACCGGGTAAGTATGCCTCATCATGTCTGTTAAACTGTAATAAGGAGCTTGTAAGATCAATAAGCTGGGATGATTTGTTGATGCAAGATATGCCGCGGGTCCTGTTCCAATGGAATAGCCCAAAACAACAATCTTGCTTTCCTTATATCTCTTTTTCATTTCATCATAAGCTATTTGGATGTCTTCATGAAATTGGGTTTGGCTATGAATTGAGCCTTCGCTTTTCCCATAACCCCTATAGTCTAACATAAAAACATCATACTTCAATCCCGTATACCTTTTTGCAGCTTCTCCCCAGGTATTCAATGATCCTGCATTGCCATGAAGATAAAAGATCAGCCCTTTGGAACTATCTGATGTAAATAAGGCGCCATTAAGAAATTTACCGTCTTTTGCCTTAATATTTAGCTCTTCGAATTTTTGATTGAATGCAAACTTGAAATTCTTATCTAATTTTTCGGGAAGGAAGATCAGTTTCTCCTGGAACACGAAAAGGATGATGCATATTACAACATATGCAACAACTAAGATCTTAAGCGTTCTGATAAGTATATTTTTCATAAGTCGACCTTTCAAAAAAACTTAAGAGATAAACCAGGATCACCTAAAAGGAATAACCAAATATTTTTTTCTGATCTCAGCACATTTATCAAGTTAGCAAAACTGCTTTGATACAGTCATCCAATTTTTTATCAAACACTTCATACGCTTTTGCTCCTTCCTTCAATGCAAACTGATGGGTGATGATATCTTCTATGGCGTAACGCTGCGGTACTTCTTCCTGTAATAGTTTTTCCGAGTAAAAACGGGCAGGGCAACGGCCGCTTTTGTAAGTGAGGTTTTTATCATATGCTTGTCCCGGGGAGAATGAAAATTTTTTTGCAGTATGCACCCCAACCGATGAAATAATTCCACCAGGACGGATAAGATCGATCGCCAGCTTCAACGATCTGTCGCTGCCCACAACTTCCATCACTGCGTCGACCCCTCGTCCTTTAGCCTTGTTGAAAATTTCTTCTTTAACATCAGTAAGTGATGCATTCAATGGAATGGCTCCAAACTTTTCTGCTATCGCCAGTCTTTCCGGGATCAGATCGATAGCAAACAGTTTTTCAGCGCCGAGATGTTTTGCTGCCAGTATCGCCATCAGGCCTACAGGTCCGCAGCCGATAACTGCGTAAGTAGCACCTGGTTTTATCTCCGCATTTTCTGCACAGAAATAACCGGTTGAAAAAACATCACCCAGCAATAATCCTTTTTTTTCAGTGAGATCATTGCTCAACGACAACAGCGTGCTGTCTGCCATCGGTACACGTATATAGGCCGCTTGTGCTCCATGAAGACCATGCCCATTTTGCACCCAGCCAAATAAATTTCCTTTTTCGCAGCGGCAGGTGAGACCGATGCGACAATAAAAACATTCACCACACGAAGTAGTAAAGGGGCTAAGAACCCGCGATCCATTTTTAAATTTTTTTACACCAGTGCCTGCTTCTTCCACTACACCGGTGAATTCATGGCCCATCACTGTGCCATGATCAAGGCCTGTTTCACGACCATGATATACATGCAGGTCAGAACCGCAAATTCCAGCCATTGTGATCCTAACGATCGCATCAGATGGATCAAGCAACTCAGGATCCTTGACCAAACTGTATTCAATTATTTCTTCACCGCCGAATGTTAACGCCTGCATGATGTGAATGTAGGAGTTTTATATTTTGTGCCAGAAGTTGATCAATAGCTTACATTATTCCCGTTATTGCGAGACGCTGAACTGTCGAAGTGAGTGAGGCAGTTAAAAAATAAAAGTTCAATGGCTCTATTTGCAAAAAAGCAGGAGGTTTTTTTTATCTCGCAAACAACGCGTGATAAGCCAGGTTCATTAACATAGAGATGAAAACTCCTGCGACAGCACCACAAACAGGCCAAACAAAATATAAATACAGAGGCTTCATCCACCAGGTTACTTCGGCAGTCGTTGTTTCCGCCGTTTCGATCCGGGGAACAATTTTCATCAGGTTATACGCACGCCTTGGAGGAGGAGAGGAAGTAATTGGAATAGTTGGAATAGTTGTAGTAGTTGTTGTAGTGAGAACAGTTGGAGTTTGGACAGCGTCAAGATCAGCAACCAGGTCAGCAACATTGAAATTGCCTTCGATCACGGGCATGGTTGCCAGCACAGGTTTTTTTGTCTCGATCATCTTTTCCGCTTCTTCGAAACTGCTTGCGGAGGCGACATCCGGATTCAATTTTGTAAATATCTTTTTTGATTTGTCGGGCCAGAGAATGATGTTCTTTTTTACCAGTGTTTCTTTAGCCATTTCGGTCAGTCCGATTGATATTCGTCCGCGAAAGGCATCCCTGTGCCATTTTATCGGTTGAGCGGATAACTTGTGCTCCTGGAAAACTAACTCGCAGGCAGTTTTTAACTCGGGGGTCATACCATTGATTTAAATAGACAAGGTCTGTTCAACAGAGATACAGGATGGAGTTCAGTAGAATATTAAACAAGGATTTTCGAGGACTCTCAAATTACGAAAATATTTTGATTGTGCAAGGTGATCGGCTTAATTAAGCAGTGGCCGAAGGAAGACCCTGCTGCGGAGAGATTTGCCGACAATCGCAACAGATTGCCTTAGATCCTAACATGAAATGCCGCCTGTATATTCCATCCGCCTTTTTTGCCGGGAATATACATAGGTTCAATGCTAATGGCATTTTCATTGAGGGGGTGAAGGAACTTTAGTCCTACGCCATAGAAAAAGCCCATATTCATATCCAGTCCACCGACCAGGTCGGTGTAAATTGAAAGTTTATAGGGGATTCTTAATATCCTGTATCCAATTTTGTTGTACATCCTGCCTGTCATTGCTGTATCACCTTCAGCCTGGTGTTTGTCCTTAAATGTTTTTGAAGGAAAGAAAATGTCGAAACCAACATGAATGTTGAAGTTGGATTCATCCCCCGTTTTGCCATATTCAAGGCCTGCGCCGTTCATTCCTCGATAGTAATTGTAGTGTATCCCCAAAGTTGTTTTGAAATCGCAGTCACAACTTGACTGGGAGTGGGCGGCACAAAAAATGGCCGTGAAGGCAAGGGTTACAAGCAGGTTTTTCATTTGAACCAGGATTTACAGGTTAACGAATTTTTGGCATGTTTAGTGCCCGACTGGTCTTTTTCACGGGTGGCTCAGTAGCAATCAATCTATGAGTTCTAATAAAGCCAATCGCTTTCAAAAACTTTTTTTTCGATTTTGTTTAGTAAAGAATCCTGCTCAGATCACTCTGTCAAAACTCAACGGTTTACAGAGGGCACTTTGAGAAGAGATGCCAGATAAAGAAGTTCAGAACACCTGGGAATGTGTTGGTGTTATTTTTCAAAGATATTGTTATTGGATAGTGGAGTTGTTATTAATTATCCACCTGTCTGCGTTTAACGGACCATGTGATCTAAATAGAAAGGCATGTTACACCAGCAATGGCTTCAATGCCGGGTCATTTAATTGATAGGATTGAACAAATGAATCTTTTTTATACCAATGCATCAGGTCCGTTTCTTTGATTGGTGTTGTTGAGACCGTCAATGCATCACCATCTCCCTCTATCCATGCGCTTTGCCAGATCACAGCCATTGTATGCGCACCATTTGCAATAGTTTGCTTGGTTTTTTCTCCGAAGGCTTCCCACAATTTTTTACCGGAATGGTTGGTGGCGTAATTGTCCACAATTTGTTTAGGTGGAATTAACTGATAAGTATCCCACATCAACGACAATATCTTCTTCGCAATATTCCTCCCCCCGGTTACCAGGTCAGTAGTTTTCACCGGTTGAAGCAATGCGGTAATACCAGCTAACAAATTGGCTTCGGGTTTCTTTTTATATGTATCCAGCATATCTCTTTCGTAAGCTCCGTGCACACCTGCTCCCGTACCATCAGGATAGCCATCATGCAGGCATGAAATATGAAGAGGTTGACACGCATCACCAACATAATGTGAAAGGGTGCCTCCTGCCGTTACAAACTTGGCCAGTTTGACATCGTCACTATCTGTTCCTTTTAATATTGACACCATCTCATTATACATTTGCCATACCCGGAACGGGAGGCCACCTAGCCGTGGTCTTAATTTGCCTGCTTTGGTTTTCTCCGGTTTTGCCACATCCAATTGTTGATAATAGTCCAGCCATTTAGCTACATCCACCCATTTATCTATTATTTTCCCGGTAGCAGTAAAACAAAGCTCCAATAAGGTCTTGTTATTATAGACACCTGGATCCTGGTCATCCATATCTGCAAAATGATTGCTTTCGTCGTCGGGTCTGTGATTGCGCCAATACATATCGGCCACATCTGTCATGGGAATAAACTTCTTCGTATACATACCCGGAGGTACCTTACCTGCGATCAGGTCTGCATCATCGATACCAATCCGGTCCGCATTCGCCGTAAGCAGCTCCTTCAGTTTGGCATTTGTTACAATGTCGCAGGCAGCAAAACCAACTTTAAAATGTCCCGTTTTCCCCCAGGTATAATCAAGATCGAGATTCCAGCCTCTCACTACATCCAGGTCGAGATCACGACAAACATGACTTAAGTTAGTAGCGAGTGCAAAAGTATCGGGCACGTCCTTGCCGCTATTCTTTACAGCCCGTTGCCCCCATTGAATCGCAACAGGCATGTATTCGTCTTTATCATTAGCCGGAGAATGAGGTGGAATAGCCCATATAGTTCCTGAGTCGCCATGTTTTGTTTTAAGCGAAGACTGATCGTGCCTGGGACCAATGAGAAAATCGGATATATATTCATATCCGCCGATAGATTTGTAACGATAGAACAGGGCGGCGATCTCTCCTTCGAGTTTTCCTGACACAGCGCCATGTGCTTCTACGTTCACACCGATCAGTTTCAAAGAAATATTTTTAACATTGATATCAACTACTTTGCCTAAAGGACCCAAGCCATAGATATCGGTCTTCCACGAATTGATATCATCGATCTCTATCAGCCCCACATCTACATTCAAAAAAAGATTGGGCTGTACCCATCCATCGTAGACAGACTGAAAACGGCTGTTACCGATATTGATATCTGTAGTGATACCAATTCTTTTATACTCTCCCCGCAACTTGCTGTAGATCGGAATGCCGGGTGTACCCGTTACGTGTTTGTTTGTGATGACATAAAATTTATTACCATCGGTGACGATACATCCTGCCGAAGCGATCTTTTTAATGCCCTGGCTGTTGATGACCAAGGGATATCCTCCGCTTACTACATTATCAGGAAATTCGACTTCCTCTTCATCTACATCCTGATCTGTTTCTGATTGTACCGGGGCTTCTACCACACAAATAGGAACGATGCGGCCATCAGGCATATAAATATTTGGAGGAACATACTGGACGGGATCGGAATTTTTCATTTCATTTCTATGAACCCAATGTGAAACAAAAACAAGAATACAGGGCCAGGATTGATCAACCACTCTTGAATTGCTTAATGAACGACCGTCTTTGTGCTCGTAATCTTTCGGCCTGGAAATTATTTTATCATTATCACCAAGGTCTTCGTTACGTATCCTGTACCGTCCAAGAGCTGTTCCTACAACGTTTTCTTTATTCATTAAATGAACATGAAAAAGATCTCTTGCTTCCAACAGATCCCTGACAGATAGATTATTGAATTGGGTATGTTGTTCAAGAACACTGATCATAAAAATGATTTTTGAGATGGACAGTATTATACCTTCAGGCCGGGCCTGATAACTTAGTCGTTATTACATTCAAACTGGCTAACAAATCAGAAGAAGAATTTACAGGGAAGGGAATAATAATTTGAAGCAGAAGCCAAGGTAGAATTTTTTGAGAACCAAACAAAAACGTTCTTTATTATCATTAAAAGAATTGCGTTATGCCTTCTATCGCCGAATTCTTTCATACTCTTTTCCGTTCCGGCGAAAGATAATGGCTTTAATCGCCTAAAAGCTTAACCAGCTTATAAAGTAGCAGGTAGTAGTGAATTGAAACCGCAAATAATGCAAGTGAATAATATTCCAAAGAGAGATAGCCGTTGAGATCAGTAGCTTGATTGAATCTGATTGCTATATACCGGGTGAAAACAAATATCCCGATACTTAAGAACCACCAAATTTTAATTTGCTTCCTTCCCCATGATTCGATTGACATGTTCCTGTTATAAACAGTCCATAGATCGTTCATAATTCTATAAGGGGCGACAAAATTAAATATTGGTATAATAAAGGAAAATAACGCCCATACCGGCTTGTATGATAATTTGGAAGTTGTTTGTTTATGAGCCTCTTTGTATTTTAAATAAAACCAAATGGACAGAAGTACGATAAAAAAAAGGACTGTGATACTTATAACTATGGATTCGATTTTAATTTCTTTAACTATAAAACGCAATTTAGTTCTGTATTTATCATTACCCCGAACCACGAGATCAATAATTACAATGTTATATACTCTATCCACTAATTGAATCCCTTTAAAAACAATTGAAATAATAAGGGACAACTTGAACAATTGTACCAGATAATTCTTTCTCATCTAAATGCTAAATTGGTAATAAACCATAAATATATATAGCACTGGCATTGTATTGTATTTTTTTTCAAGAAGCGCTGTATTTTCAGTTGCCTTTGGGCGACCAATGATCACGGGGATGTCCTGTTTATTTTAAGGTTACAATCACGGGAACGTGATCACTGTATCGCGTCCATGTATCAAAATCACCCACTTCAACTGAATGAAGATTGTCTGCGAGATTCTTTGAGAGGAAACAGTAGTCAATGTGATAAGGTTTGTCCTTGTGCCGGTACATGTATAAAGTTGGGTGCTCTTCCTTTCCTTGCAGTTGTTTGTGGTGTAAATGGTACGAACTATAAATTTTTCTTTCTTCCAGGAATTTTACAACGCTTGAATGATTGCCCCGTCTATGTTGTTTGTCCCAGATCGTATTACTGTTAAAATCGCCGATCAGGATCGTCGGTTTCTTTTTTAAATGTGCTTCATAATAATGAATGGCTTTCCATACCTGTTCAACATATGTGCCATCGGGATCGTCGGGATTAAATGCCCAGATAGCATACAGGATAAATTGGTATCGTGTGTTTTTAACGGAGACCGGCACGATCAATTTCAATTCGGGGTTATGCGTTTTGAGTAATTTAAGTTTGGTGTTGCCATAGGAAAAAATGCCAAGACCTTTATCTAAATTTTTACCGAACCATAAACTGTTAGTTGGCTTTTTCGTTTCAGATGCGAATTTTAATCTATCGGGATGTTCGCACTCGGGAACGATGACTACATCGGGATCAAAAGCCAGGATATGATCCGCTTTTCTTCTGAAGGCCATGTTGCAGTTCCAGGTAA
>Ga0157375_10002912_pt1 | contig 14835 bp, 10 predicted proteins | sample M35metaG_FD_115311 | JGI IMG/M metagenome (GOLD analysis project Ga0157375, IMG submission 115311) | Miscanthus rhizosphere microbial communities from Kellogg Biological Station, Michigan, USA - M3-5 metaG | ecosystem: Host-associated > Plants > Roots > Rhizosphere > Soil | place: USA: Michigan...
CGTACTTCCCTGAAGTCGTCCGTTACGTTCAATGCATTTGCATCGCTGTTTGAGTTACCATTGGCGTTATCGGCCTTGGCACCTGCGTTATCTGCAACGCTGGTCATGGTACCGCCAGCATATGCTTTTTCGGCATAAGTTTGGGCAGTTGCCGGGTCAACCTTAGTTAAACGCATAGCCACTCTCAACATTAATGAGTACCCTAGTCTTTTCCACTTAGCCACATCGCCACCATAAAACAGGTCGGAAGTAGGTCCTGCTTTTGATGCATCCAAAGCAGCGGTAGCGGTTTCAAGCGTTTTTAGCATTGAAGTATAAATGCTTTGCTGGGTATCAAATACAGGGGTGGTTATGCCACTTTTTGCCTGCAATGCCTGCGAATAAGGAATATCGCCATAAGCATCAGTGACACGCTGCAGCATCATTACTAATAAAATGCTTCCGCAGTTATCCAAGTTGCTGTAAGCAGAATTACCTTTCACCAGGTTTTTCATTTCATATACCAGTGTAGCAGCACCGTAGCTGGTGTTCCATGTCCTGGCTTTATAATCCTGGGCGCTCCCCCTGTATACATATTTATCACCGTTTCCATAATAATCGTAGGTCGAAGACAGTGACTGAGACCACATACTTTGATAAAGCAATTGATCGTACCCTGTATTAGAGAACTGGAATTGCGCCTGCGCCATTAAAAAGTTTGGATTAAACAAGGTAGCGCTTACTTTAGTTGGGTCGGTATTAATCTGATCAAAGTTTTTAGTACAACCCGCTATAAAGGTGGCAACTAAAAGCAGGCAACTATATATAAGTCGTTTTTTCATCTCGTTATTTTTTAAGTTTGAAGTTTACATTAAACCCATATGTCCTAACGGCTGGTACGCTTGTACCCTCGATACCTGCGTAATTGATTCCCGGAGCAAAGTTTGACTCAGGATCAATGTCGTTGGTGTGTTTCATGATTGTCCACAAGTTGCGGCCAACCAATGAAAAGGTGATGGAGTGAAATGGAGTACCTGTTAATAATTCTCTCGGGAAAGCATAACCTAAAGTTACCTGGCGCAGTTTAATGAAGCTACCGTCCAAAGCGTTCAGCGCAGATACGTTACGCGCTAAGTTCTGGTAATAGGTTTCGGCAGGTACATTAACTGTATTAGTTGCACCGGATTCGGTTACACCTACGCCTACAACACCTGTCTCACGACCAACTAATGTCATTTTATCTAAACCACGATAAATAGCATAGTAGTTAGTAGCTGATAACACTTTGTTACCAAAGCGATAATCTACCAGGAACGCGAAGTTAAAACGTTTGTAAGTAAATTCGTTATTCAAGCCGCCATATACTTTTGGCACAACGCTTCCCACCGGAATCCGGCCTGTTGATTCAGCATTACCGGTAGCATCAAATATGATATTGCCACTGCCGTCACGTTTATAGGCATTCGCCATGATCTGAGGTCCTTCCATACCTACCACAAACGCAGTTGTAGCATTCAGCGGGCGGTATGTACCCAAACCGATGTTTGCATTAGAAGCATCAGTAGATATTACTTTGTTTTTAACATAAGTAAAGTTGAACGAAGGAGTCCAGCTAAATACGCTGCTCTTGAATGGAGTACCATGTATTTCAACCTCTATACCCCTGTTTTGGTTAGATGCTGTTGCAACATAAGCATTGGTGTAACCGCTTGAGATATCAATACTGCTATTAATGATCTCGTTTTTGGTCTTCCTTGCAAAATAAGCAACGTCCACACCCAAACGATCACCGAAGAACTTCAGCTCGGTACCAACCTCAAACTCATTTAATAAGAACGGTTTCAGGAACAAGTTTGGCAATTGCTGGCTAAAGCTACCGGAATTGGTTCCGTTAATAGAATTAGCTACGCCATAGTACACCGCGTTAGCATAAGGCGGAGCACTCGCGCTGGTTTTGGCATATGAAAGACGGATCTTTCCAAAATCAAGACCATCGATATGGTACAGATCAGAGAAGATGAAACTCGCTGAAACTGATGGCGTGAATATTCCTCTCCCAAGCGTGCTTGATATACTACTGTAAGCATCATAACGTCCGGTGGTGCTTAATACCAAAAAGTCCTTTATGCTAAAGTCAGCAGTATAGTATGCAGAATTAGTCTGGAGACTTGAGATATTAAAATTACCGCTGTTCCTGCTTGGCAAGTTTGAAAGATCGTAAAAATAAGGGATGATAAAGTTACCACCACTAATGCTGGTACCTGAAGAGTTACTTTTACGAATGTTACCACCCACAGACAGATCAAGGTTTAACAAGTCCTTAACCAGGTCATGTTTGGCGCCTACTAAAACGTCAGCGTTGAACTCCGAAATTTGCGAGGTCTGTACGTTCATGTCACCATTGCCGCTTGCATAAGCTGTGCCGGTTGGTGTAATACCTAAACGTGAGTCATGTATTTTATCATAACCTACCCTACCCTGCAAATACGCCCATGGTGTAAAGCTGTATTTAGCTGATAACGATGAAATCAAACGCTCTCTTGTGGTATTGGTTACAAATTTATAGGCTGCAAAGTACGGGTTAGTTACGTAAATATCGTTAGTGAACGACACTTCCTTACCGGCTGCATCGTAACCCGGCGCCAAAATGCTCTGAGCTTCGTTAGGCGCTAAGAACTGTACGTTGTTCGGGTTACCCGGACCGTCGCTCAAACCTGAGCGGTTTTTCTCGTTATCCAAAATATAGTTGGCAATAACGTTAACATCCAGGTTTTTAATTACGGTTTGTGTGCCGTTAAAGTTGAATGTCTTTCTGTCCAGCCCGCTATTTGGTATAATTGCATGGTTGTTCAGATCAGACAATGACAAGCGGAATGCGCCAGTTTCGTTACCGCCAGTTAATGCTACAGTATTGGTAAAAGTACCGCCTGTTTTATAGAACTTAGTATAATCGTCGCTGGTTTTTGAGTAGGCGTAGCTTTTGCCATCAAACTGTATTACCTGTGAACCGTCTAATTTTGCGCCCCATGCTAAACTGCCTGAACTAAGTGCACCTGCGACAGTTGTAGGTTTAAGACCGTTTTCACCCTGACCATATACTGTCTGGAAGTCTGTATTGTCAACAACCTTGTCAAACTGATAGTTAGCGTTATATTCAACACCAAAACCTGAGTTCTTTTTGCCTGACTTGGTAGTGATAAGTATAACACCGTTTACAGCACGTGTACCGTAAAGCGCTGATGCTGATTGTCCTTTCAGAACAGTCATGCTCTCGATATCATCAGGGTTGATGTTGGCGATACCGTCACCGAAATCCGCACCGCCCCATTCGCCTGACTGGCCTCTCTGGGTGTTATCCATCGGTACACCGTTGATTACGAATAACGGAGGACCGGCACTCGCACTGGTTACGCCACGTAATAAAATACGCGCTGATGAACCTGCACCGCCATTGGTACCGCTGATACTTAAACCGGCAACACGGCCTTCCAACGAATAAGCCACGTTAGATTCTTTGGCTTTGTCCAGGTCGTTTCCGTTTACAGTAGATACTGAGTAACCCAGTTTTTTCTCTTCTTTTTTGATACCCAAAGCTGTAACAACAACTTCGCTCAGGTTTTTGCTGGAAACAACCAGGGTTACTGTGATAGAAGTTTTACCTCCCACTGCAACTTCCTGTGTTTCATAACCTAAGAAGGAAATAACCAATACAGCATTATCCGGCACATTGATGGAAAACCCACCATTTACGTCAGAAACTGTACCTGTAGTGGTACCTTTCAGCTTTACTGATACGCCTGGTAGTGGTAAGCCCTTTTCGTCGACAATTTTACCTGTAACTACTTTGTTGCTAACCACCTCACTTTTACCGGTAATAACAATAAGGTTATTTTCCAGCTGTGTATAAGTGAAATCAGAATTTACAAGTAACTGATCTAAAACCGAGGTAACATTCTCATTTTGAACATTAATCGAAATGTTTTTAGTCACAGGTATTTTTCGCTCGCTAAAAACGAAATGGTAATTGGTTTGTTTTTGAATGGCAGAAATGACTTTCTTAAAATCAGCTGCTTTTAAATTGATGGTGACTTTTTGCTGCGAATAAACATTAGCGAAGGATTGCAGGTTGAATATTACCAAAAATACTAATATCAATTTCATTATCAATAGAGACTTAAATAGCCAATATTTATCTCTTACACCCTTGAGGTGTTTAAAATATTTCATACATTTACTTTACTAAAGGTGAATGATTAAATAGCTACATTCTGTTCCAGAGAAGGTAGCACGATTAATTAACGGATTTTCATCTTTCACGGGAACTGCTTTAAGTAGTTCCCGTTCTTGTTTCTTAGTATTTCTTTCAATCCATAAGCGCTTAATTTTAATTAGGGTTAATAGATATAGACTGTTTCGTTTTTATATTTATAATTAAAGGGCTCAACCAGTTTCAAGGCGTTTAAGGCCTCGATAATATTTTCTTTTACAAACACGCCGGTAAAACGGTAATCTTTAGTTTCTGAACCTTTGAATTTTATCTTTACACCATACCATCTTTCCATTTGGTTAGCCAGGTCGGTAAAAGCTTCATCCTTAAAAATAAGTTCGTTATTCACCCATGAAGTTTCCACTACCGTGGTATCATTTGATTTGAGATGGGTTAAACTTGTAAGCGAGTAACTGGTATTAACACTTTCGGGAAGCCTGGTTAAATTATTAGTGGCAGGCTTTTGAAAGGTCGTATTGTTTAAGATCAGTTTTTCATTGGGTTTGAGTATGATCCTGTCCGATGGGCGGTCAGACAGCGTAACTTCTATCGCACCCCTTATCAGCGTTGTTTCAATGTTTTTATCGTTCGAATAGGACTTAACATTAAAAGCGGTGCCCAACACCTTGACGTTCATTTTTCCGGCGTGTACAATGAACGGATGTGTGTGATCTTTAGCCACATCGAAAAAGGCTTCACCATTGAGGTAAACTTCCCGGGTTGGGCCATCAAATGATGCGGGATATCTTAACACCGTTTCTGAGTTTAAAGTTACTACCGAACCGTCGCTTAAATAGATTTTGGATTTGGAACGGCTTGGCGTTTTTGTCACTGCAATATTGCCTGCAGCATTAGCTTTGTGTGAACGGAACGAATAATAATAGTAAGCAAAAGTGCAAACACCTAAAACCAATATGGCGGCGATGCTGCGCCACATAAAATACATTACTCCCCTGCCTGTATACCCGGCATCTGCTTCTTCAATATCTTCATTAACACCAATGCGGCTTTTTATGCGCTGAAACATCAGCTCATCGTCGGCGCATTTTTCCTGGTCCTCTGTCCAATAGCTTTTTAAAATATTATATTGCTGACGGTAATCTTCGTTATTAACAAGAACTTCATTTAACTCAGCTGACTCTTTTTCGTCTATCTCGTCTGAAAGCTTTTTTGTAAGCAATTCAATAAATCTCTCTTGTATCATTAATTTGAAAAAGGGTCGTTTTTAGCAAGGACAACTATTTCCAGCAAATTGCCTACAAGATTTAAAAAAAAATATTTTCAGGAGAAGAAATAATTAAAATCCGATTACCTGGCTATTAGCAGAGGAATTAGCTGCGGGCCTTGAGGATAACCGGTGCGTAGCTAAAATAGTACTCAATTTTTTGATCGCCCTGAAAAGCTGGGTTTGTACAGTACGGGGCGAAATATTCAGTATTTCAGCAACTTCCTTGTATTTCATACCGTCTTCCTTTATCAGCCGGAAAACAATACAGGCTTGCTGTGGCAGCTTAGATATCGCCTGATCCAGCAAAAAATGAAGTTCTTTTCGTTCAAATTCTTTCTCGGGGTCGTAGGTGTTTATCAGTTCAAATTTATCCGGTTCAATTTCAACCAAATGAATGTGAGAATACTTCTTAAGATAATTTAAGGATTGGTTTTTTACCGCTACAAACAGGTAAGTTTCGGGGTTGGCTATTTCAGCCAGGTTTTTGCGGTTTTCCCAGCATTTTACAAATACATCGGAGACGATTTCTTCGGCTGCCTCCTGCTGATGTATATATAAAACACAAAATTTGATAAGCCTGCTATTGAGTGCATAAAACAACGCTTCGAACGCCTTTAGGTCATCCTCGAAACATATTAGTTTCCATAAACCTGCTGTATCGGGCTTATTTCTCAATTTAGTTCAATTAATGTTAGTTAGACAATAATATGAGTTTAAGTAACAATTTGGAAACAATTTCTTATATTTTTTTTAATAAGTACACGAAACTTTTTAAAATAATCGCATTTTATAAGCAAACCTGTTGAAATACTGGCAATTAAGTTAGCAATAAATCTTCAGCTTTCAAAAACAAAACGATAATAAAATTAGCCGGCTAACGAGCCAACCATTGACAGCAATTCGAGTTTTGGCTCTGTTTCCAGGCCGTTTGCCCAAAGTTCTGCGTCGAATTGCTTAAAAGACTTCAGTTCCGTCAGAACCTGGTGAGCCTCTTCATTTTCGAAATGATCGAGGTGCATAAACGTCTTCCCGTCAGGCAGCAGGTAGACGCTGTATTGAATTCCGGGATGGTTGAGACCTTTCAATTCATTGATAATTGCAGTGATGTTTTCCTGATTTCGCGGGGCAAATTCAAGTGTGGTGGTATACAGTACTCTTACTATTTTCATAACCGTTAGTTAGTTGCATTGGTAAAGTTAACCACACGGCTTAAATAATAATATACTTAAATGAGGCTTTTTATAAGGGCATTTGCGACAAGAAAACTGATGAATCAGCAAGGCTAAACCAAAACGGCTTCCTTATTATACTTTGCCCGGTAATCCAAAGGGGATAAACCTGTTATTTTTTTAAAAACTTCCCTAAACGCCTTATCATCCGAATAGCCTACGTCATTCATTACCTCAAAAATACTTTTCCGGCCTTTTTCCAAAGTCTTTTTTGCTACTTCCACTTTTACACGCTGCAAATATTCCACCGGGGTATTGCTTGTAGCTTTAATAAAACGTCTGTCGAAACTTCGCCTGCTTATCGCAAGTTTTGAAGCCAGTTCCTCAAAAGAGATCTTTTCAGTCAAATTTTCTTCAATATATGTTTGCGCCCTGCAAACCAATTCATCACCATGGTTTTTCTGCGTTTCAAAAATGGAAAAGGGCGATTGCGATGTTCTGTCCATATCTATCTGGAAAGTTTTCGAGCAGAAAATAGCTGTCTGCCTGTCAAAATATTTTTCAACTAAAAACAGCATCAGGTTCAAAAATGAATAGGCGCCACCGTTTGTATATATTCCCTTTTCCGCTGTGATCAGTTTATCGGCAAGAAGATTTATATTTGGAAACAGTCGTCTAAAATTGTCTGCCAGGTTCCAATGGGTGGAACAGGTCCTTCCTTCCAGCAGGCCGGTCGCCGCCAGCAAAAAAGCGCCTGAGCACATAGTCGCTATTTCAGCACCGGTTTTATATTGATCCCTGATCCAGCTGATAAGGGCTTCGTTTTCCTTAATTAAACTATCATCATAAGAAACGGCGGGTATGATCAGCAGATCGGTTTTTTTGAGTTCATTAATATTTACGGGATGAATAGAAAAGAAACCAGCATCCAATTTCAGTTCTGACATAAAACCTGCTATACGGACTTCCATCATGGGTTTGTTTCCCATCCGTTGCCAATACCTGTTTGCACTGGTGAGGATTTGAAACGAACCTGTTATACTGCTCAGGTTGGCCTTCCCTTTTGGCACAACTATCGTCACTTGTTTCATCGTGGAATTTTTGGTTAAAGATACACGATCATTTTGTCCAAATCAACCCGTTACAATGTCCATTTCACACTGTGATTCTATTAAATTAAGACACTAACTTTACTTTATTCATATTGAAATACAAATAAATAACCAAATTATAAAGAAAATGACAGCATCAGATTTTACAACCACTTTGCTGGTAGACCAAACTCCAACCGAAGTATTCAACGCCATCAATAATCCCCGCGGATGGTGGTCGGAAGAAATTGAAGGCCGTACGGAAAAGCCCGACGACGAGTTTACGTACCATTTCGAAGACATTCATTCCTGCCGGATGAAATTAATTGAAGTTATTCCTGACAAAAAAGTCGTTTGGTTTGTTGAGGAGAACTATTTTAAGTTCACCAGCGACAAAAGTGAGTGGACAGGGACAAAAATCAGTTTTGAGATATCCAAACAAGGTAACCAAACACAGCTGCGCTTTACTCATCATGGTTTAACTCCCGCATATGAATGTTACGATATCTGCCAGGATGCCTGGGGCAATTACATACACAATAGCTTGTGCAGCCTGATCAGTACCGGTAAAGGGCTGCCCAACAGCAGGGGAAAAGCGAGAACGGAGAATGAAGAGAAGCTACTGGCAGACAAGCAGTAATTGCGGCAAGCATGCAAACCGTGATAGTAAACAGTATTAAATCAAAAAAAGACATGAACGATTACCAGAAAAGCATTACAGTAAACAATACGGCTGAAGAGGTATATTCAGCCATTACCGAACACATACAGGAGTGGTGGAGCGACGATTTTTCAGGAGCTTCTGCCCAAAAGGGCGACCACTATACTATTGCCTTCGGGAAAACACGAAAGACTTTTGAGATTGCCGAAGCGATTCCTAACCGGCAAGTCATTTGGTTATGCCGTAAGGCCTACATTGACATGGCTGCCCTGAAGAAAAAATATGAATGGGAAGGTACCCGGTTGATATGGACGATAACGGGTGACGACCATGGCACGACCTTAACTTTCTTACACGAAGGTTTGAATAAAAGCTTCGAATGTTATGACGTGTGTGAGCCTGGCTGGGATTATTTCATAGCAAGTCTGCATGCTTTTTTAACCACAGGAAGCGGGACGCCCTATCATAAACTTGAGGCTAAATTAGAGTGGGAGGATAAAAAGTAATGATGAAATAAACGATTTTATTTCACTTAAAATCATTTGTAACAGGAACAGAAATCCATTTGCTTTTCTATCTGAAAAAGAGAGCAACATGTTCCTGTTGCATGGTTTAATCCTTTTTTAGCCGAAGCGTTATTACAAAAGGATGCGCAAATTTTTGATTCCCCAAATGCAGATAGTATTCGCTTCCGTATAGTTTTTCAATAGCAAATTTCTTAGTACTATCTGCCAGCAGAGCGTTATCGGCAATTGTGACATTATCCGGAAGTTTCAATTTTAAAGTATTAGAAAGCGGTACGTTAAATACAATCATATATAGGTTATCATCGCCCGGCTTTTTGGTAAAATATCCCCAGTCCTGCTTTTCCATTCCTGCATTATCACATCCATATATTGTTTCTCCATTTATCTTCATCCAGGCGCCAACTTCTTTTGCCAGATCCTGCTCATAAGGGCGTATCATCCCATCAGGCTGAGGCCCAAAATTGAGCACAAAGTTACCGCCCATTGATGTGCAGGTTGCCAGCATCTCTTCTATTTCATAAGCAGTTTTTACATGCCCTTCCCATATTTTATGGTAGCCCCACTGATTTTCGGGCACTGTCATACAAGCCTCCCAATCAAAATCCAATGTTTTTACGCCCGTTGGCAAACGGCGCTCAAAACTGCCATCAAAGTCGCCGAAATGCCGTCCCTTGCCATCATGGTCAACATGGCCTTCGGCATCTGTACGGACACGGTTATTCAGGATAATCCCCGGCTTTAATGCCCGGCAATATTGCTCCAGTTCGTACCCCATTTTATAATTCTTTTTATACGATTCCTCCCACTGCCCGTCAAACCACAAACCTTTAACAGCAGGATAATTGGTTATCAACTCCTTCAATTGATTTTTAACGCATGTAAAATACCGTTCATAAGCTTTTTGGTCATCCGCTGTTTTTATAACAGATCTGTAATCGGAATGATGCCAGTCCAGTATAGAATAATAGAAATAAACATCTATACCGGCCTCTTGATATGCCTTTACAAAAGGTTGTAAAACATCTTTTTTATATGGCGTTGATGGGACAGAGAAATCGGTATATTTACTTGGCCACAGGCAAAATCCTTCGTGATGCTTGGTTGTGATAATGACATATTTTACACCCATATTTTTAGCTATGCGTGCCCACTCTGCCGGATTGTATTTTATTGGGTCAAACTGATGAACAAGCTCTGCATATTCTTCCCTTGAAATCCCTGCAGCATTTTTTAGCCATTCAGCTGATGCCGTGTAATTTTTGCCTTTCCATTGGCCACCCGCCACAGCATATAAGCCCCAGTGTATAAATTGCCCAAAACGGTTTTCACGCCATTTTTGCATGGCTGGATCGGCGCGTTTGTTTAAGACAGTTGCGCCGAACAATGAATCGGCACCTGGTGCCTGCTGAGCAAACGAAGATGTGTTTATTAAAGTGCAAATTGCAAGAGATAGAATGATTTTTTTCATTGTGAAGCATTGACTATTTATTAGGCAGACTAATCAGATACAGAAGGTAAATTAATTCAGTAGACACGTCCGCGTCTTACAATGCTATGAAAAAATACACACCAAAAAATAGTGAAAAGTTACGCAACCGTTTGCGTAAGCTATAACAACCGTTTGCGTGACTTTTACACCACCGGAGAGCGGGAGAGCGTTCGCATTTTATACTCAATTTTAATTAGTTTCGAATTTGCTAACAAAAAACAACTACTATATTTTCATGCGTAAACTAACTTACCTGCTCTTTCTATTATTACCATTGCAGCTTTTTTCGCAACAATTTGAACCTGTAAAGGCCCTGGTTAAAAGACGGGCGCCATGGCTAAGCAGCCATGTTATTTTTAAGCCGCTAAATGATACGGCGACGGATACGTTTGAGCTTCAAACCGTAAAAAACAAACTGGTTATAAGTGCCAACGGCGCAAATGCGGCAGCAGTAGGTATAAACTGGTATTTAAAATATTATTGTCACCGTTCCATGTCGCATATGGGCGACAACCTGGCGCCAGTATCGGTACTACCCATTGTGAAGCAAAAACTACACATTGCTGCTCCGGCGAAATACCGTTATGCCTTAAATTACTGCACCTACAATTATACGATGAGCTTTTACAGCTGGCATGATTGGGAGCGCGAGCTGGATTGGATGGCGTTGAATGGGGTTAATACGATGCTTACTGTTGAAGGTATAGAAGCTGCTTGGCAAAACACCCTGCGGAAAGTTGGGTACTCTGAAAAGGAAATTAACGATTTTATTGTTGGCCCTGCCTACACCGCCTGGTGGCTTATGGGCAATATCGATTCCTGGGGTGGACCAATGCCCCAAACCCAGATAGAGAACCGGAAACTCATCCAGCAAAAAATGATAAAGCGTATGAAAGAACTTGGCATGCAGCCCGTATTACAGGGTTTTTACGGCATGGTTCCAAGTTCATTAAAAAATAAAAACAAGGCCCATATCATTGACCAGGGTAACTGGGGAGCATTTAAAAGACCCGATATTCTTGATCCTGCCGATCCCGAATTTAGCCGTATAGCGGGCATTTACTATACCGAAATGCAGAAACTGTATGGAAAAGATATCCGTTTTTTTGCAGGTGATCCATTTCATGAAGGCGGGAAAACCGATAATGTAGACCTGGGAAAAGCAGGCGCGGGCATTCAAGCCGAAATGCAAAAATATTATCCCGGGTCGATATGGGTATTACAGGGCTGGCAGGATAATCCCAAGCAAGCCATGTTGGACGGGCTTGATAAATCAAAAGTGTTGGTACAGGAGCTTTTTGGCGAGTTTACCAATAACTGGGAAAAGCGGAAAGCTTATGAGAACACACCATTTATATGGTGCAGCGTAAACAACTTCGGCGAACGCCCCGGTGTGTACGGAAAGTTACAGCGCTTTGCCGACGAAATTGATCGTGCCCGTAATAGCCCCTACCGTAATTACTTGAAAGGTGTAGGAATAATGCCCGAGGGTATCAACAACAACCCGCCAGATTATGACCTTATGCTTGAATTAGGCTGGCGTAAAGACCATGTAAATACCCAAAGCTGGATTAAAGGATACGCAAGTTACAGGTATGGTGTAAGCAACGAACATGCAGATAAAGCCTGGCAGGGCTTTTTGCAAACAATTTATCAAAGTTTACCCGGATACCAGGAAGGTGCTGGTGAATCCATTTTTTGCGCAAGGCCGGCCCTTAAAATAAAATCAACTTCAAGCTGGGGTACGTTTGTGCGCAATTACGACACTCTGCTGTTTGAAAACTCGGTAAAGGAATTTGTCAAAGCCTCTCCACAGTTAATAAATACAGCCACCTATAAAATAGATCTGATCAATATGGTCAGACAAGTGCTGGCAAATAAAGGAGCAATTGTTTTTAACCAGCTGGTAACCGCCTATAATGACAAAAACCTTCAGGCATTTAATAAGGCAAGCGCTCAATTTGTACACATGATACAACTGACCGATGATCTTTTAAACACCGACAATTATTTCAAGCTTAATACCTATTTGAAACAAGCTGTTAATAATGGCAATACAACCGAAGAAAAGGCAAATAACCTGAAAAACAGTTTAATGCAAATAACCTACTGGGGAGAAAACAACCGGAGTGAAGATAATCTGCACGAATACGCCTATAAGGAATGGAGCGGCTTAATGGATAATTATTACTTGCCACGCTGGCAAATGTATTTTGATTATTTACGGGCAAATCTGCAGGGAAAAACTACACGCGAACCCGACTATTTTTCCTGGGAACGTAACTGGGTGGAACAAAATCAAAAATTAAGCGCAGAAAAACCTGCAAGGCCATTATTGAAGGTAGTTGCAGAAATTTTATCTATGTAACACCGATTCTTTATAAAGCCCTGATCCTTAAAATCAATCTTTCATCATGTTTCAAATCAACAGAATAATCGTAACAATTTTTCTATTAACAATTACCGTTTATCACCCTTTGCAGGCGCAGAATAAAATCGAAACTGAAACACCCGAACAGAAAGCGAAACGGATGGAATGGTGGTCGGATGCGCATTTTGGCATGTTTATCCATTGGGGCCTCTACTCGGAAGCAGCCAGGCATGAATGGGTAAAAAGGTGGGAACGCATGAACAACGAACAGTACCAGCCCTATTTTGACCTGTTTAATCCCGACCTGTTTAATCCCAGGCAATGGGCAAAGGAAGCCAAAGCAGCCGGGATGAAATATGCGGTGCTTACAACCAAACACCATGAAGGTTTTTGCTTGTTCGACTCGAAGTATACGGATTACAAGGCAACAAACACACTCGCTAAACGCGATCTTGTACGCGAGTTTGTAGATGCCTTTAGGGCCGAAGGCATAAAAGTGGGGTTTTATTATTCATTATTAGACTGGCACCATCCTGATTTTACCGTCGACGTTTTACACCCGTTACAACCCGCAAGCAACAAGGACGAGGACTATGATAAATTAAATAAAGGGCGCGACATGGCAAAATACCGCCTTTATATGAAAAACCAGATTAGGGAACTGCTTACTAATTACGGCAAAATAGACGTTTTATGGGTCGATTTTTCATATCCTGATAACGGGAAACATGGCAAAAGCAGCAATGACTGGGGTTCGGCGGAACTGCTTAAGGAGATAAGAAAATTACAGCCCGGTATTTTAATAAACAACCGTTTAGGGTTAGATGATAAAGATAGTTATGATTTTGTGACCCCCGAACAAGCCAGCCCTGCCGAACTTGCAAAATTCAAAGGAAAAACCTGGGAAACCTGCCAAACGTTTTCGGGGTCATGGGGATACTTCAGGGACGAAAGTACATGGAAAACAAATCGCCAGCTACTTGATCTTTTAATTACATCGGTAAGTAACGGCGGCAATCTTATCTTAAATGTTGGGCCAACAGCCCGCGGCGAATTTGATTATCGTGCTAACAGGGCACTGGATAGTTTAGCATTGTGGATGCATGCCAATAGCAAATCTATTTATGGCTGTACGTTTGCGCCAGAGGAATTTAAGGTTCCCGGCAGTACCAAACTAACCTATAACAGCGCAGCTAAGAGATTGTATGTGCATTTGTACGACTATCCGGCAGATGGCAGTTTAACGTTGCCGGGTTATAAGGATAAAATTAAATATGTGCAGTTTTTGCATGATGATTCAGAACTTCAGTTTAAATCATCGGATACCAATGGGAATGATTTATTATTAAAGTTGCCGGTAAAGAAACCAGGCTTTGAGATACCCGTAATTGAGCTTGTATTAAATTAAACTTTACCTGTGATTACTATAAACACAAGATCAAATCAATTTCAGCTATCAATAAATTATGATAAATAAATTACTACTATCCATTGGTCTTTTAGCCATTGGACAGGCGATGACAGCTCAAAACTGGCAGGACATACCCGGCACTTACCAGGTTCCAAAAGACTCGTTGGTGCGGCGAAAGCTGGCCGGGTGGCAGGATAAGAAATTTGGCCTTTTTATGCACTGGGGGCCTTACAGCCAATGGGGTGTTGCAGAAAGCTGGACAATTTGCCCGGATGATTGGGTTACTCGTACCGGCCCCTATAGCGCAAATTATTTTGAATACAAAAAAGCTTACGAAAACCTGCAAACTACATTTAACCCGGTTAAATTCGACCCGAAAAAATGGGCGGCGGCGGCAAAGGAAGCAGGTATGGGCTATGTGGTGTTTACCACAAAGCACCATGATGGCTTTTGCATGTTTGACAGTAAGCAAACCGATTATAAAATAACCTCGGCCAAAACCCCATTTTCTGCTAATCCGAGAAGCAACATAGCAAAAGAAATATTCAGCGCCTTTAGAAATGACGGCTTTATGATAGGCGCCTATTTTTCAAAGCCTGATTGGCATAACGAAAATTTCTGGTGGCCCTATTTCCCGCCGAA
>Ga0157375_10002915_pt1 | contig 14831 bp, 12 predicted proteins | sample M35metaG_FD_115311 | JGI IMG/M metagenome (GOLD analysis project Ga0157375, IMG submission 115311) | Miscanthus rhizosphere microbial communities from Kellogg Biological Station, Michigan, USA - M3-5 metaG | ecosystem: Host-associated > Plants > Roots > Rhizosphere > Soil | place: USA: Michigan...
AGGCACGAGCGTCTTCTCATCGCCAAACGGCGGCGGGAACGAAGGCGCCAACGACACGAATACGCGGTTCGCGTTCCTTGGCAACGTCACGCTCGTCCATAGTTGGGCTCAATCCTGGTCGGCCAACGTCGGCGCGGGTCAGAACGTCCAGTTCGAGCCAGGGTTCTCTGGGCCGCTGCTGTCGGATCAGGTGTTTGGAGGCTTCGGAGGACTGCTGGCGCCGCGCGTGGATTTCACGGTCATGACGAACTACAGCACCGGCACCGTAGGCTTTGACTCCGCGAACAACGGATACAACTCGTCTTCGGCCACCAGTACCCTCCGTGTCGCGCTGACACGCGGCCTCGCCGCGTACGCGCAGGGCTTTTACTACCGATACTCCTTCGAGAGCGGCGTCGTGCTTCCCACTTTCCTGCGGCCCGGGCTCGAACGATACGGCGCGACGGTGGGGCTGACCACGTGGATTCCTCTTATTGGCGGGCAGAGGCACTGATGATTCCTGGAAAGACATACACACCCGATGATGTGCTGGCCATCCTGTGGCGCCGGCGGTGGTTCCTGGTGATTCCCACCGTGCTGGCCGGCCTCGGCGCGTTCGCGTACACCAGAACGTTGCCCGATCGGTACAAGTCCCAGACCACGATCATGGTCCAGCCGCCGCGCGTGCGGCCGGATTTGGTGCGATCGAGCGTGAATTCGAATCCGGCCGATCGTATCCAGACGATCACGCAGCAGATCTTGAGCCGGACCCGCCTTGAAGGCATCATCACCGACCTCAACCTCTACCAGAGGGAGCGGCGCGACGGGTTGATGGAGGATGTGATCGAGAAGATGCGCGCGGACGTGGACGTGCAGGTCGTCCGCGGCGACGCATTCCGCGTGGGCTACCAGTCCGACGCGGCAATCACGGCCATGAAGGTCACCGAGCGGCTGGGCCGGCTGTTCATCGACGAGAACCTGCGCGACCGCGAAATGCTCGCGGAAGGCACGAGCCAGTTCCTGGAGTCGCAGCTCGACGACGCGCGCCGCCGGCTGGTCGAGCAGGAGAAGAAGCTCGAGGCCTATCGCCGGCTGCACGCAGGGGAACTGCCGTCGCAGCAACAGTCGAACCTGACGGCGCTCAGCAACCTCCAGATGCAATCCCAACAGCTCGTGGATTCCGAGGCGCGCGACCGCGACCGGCTGCATTACATCGAAACCCAGATCGCCGACCTCACCTCGCCAGAGGCGTTGCAGGACGACCCGGTCGTCGACGCCTCCGGGGGCACCGTGAAGGGCGGCACGACCGCGCAGCAGCTCGCCGCTGCGAACAGTGCTCTCGCGCAGATGGAGCTCAGGCTGAAGCCCGAGCATCCAGATATCGCCCGGATGAAGCGCATCATCCGAGACCTCCAGAAGCGGGCCGATGCCGAGGCGGCCGATGCCCCCGTGTCGCCCGAGGCCTCCAGACCACGCACGCCGGCGGAAGCGGTGCGTCGGTCGCGGATCAAGCAGCTCCAGGAAGAAGCGGAGAGCGTCCGCAAGTCGATCGTGGAGAAGGGAGAAGAGCAGAAGCGTCTCCACGCCGCGTCCGGTCTCTATCAGGGGCGCGCGGACGCCGCGCCGACGCGCGAGACCGAGCTCATCGAGCTCATGCGCGATTACGACACGATCCAGAAGATGTATACGGGCCTGCTCGCCAAGAACGAGGAATCAAAGCTGGCCGTGAACCTGGAAACGCGGCAGATCGGCGAGCAATTCCGCATCCTCGATCCCGCCCGCGTCCCGGAGAGGCCCTTCAGCCCGGATCGTCTGAAGCTGAACACGGCAGGTGCGCTCGCGGGTCTGGTGTTTGGCGCCGCCTTCGTGTTCCTGCTCGAGTGGCGTGACACGAGCCTGAAGACGGACGAGGACGTGAAGATGGCGCTGTCGCTGCCGGTGCTGGCGCTCGTGCCGTTCATGCAGACCGATCGGGAACTGCGACGTGACCGCCGCCGACGCTGGGCGCTTGGCCTTGCCGGCGCGACGTGCGTCGGCCTCCTGATCGCCGCGATCTGGGTGTTGAAGGTCTAGGGCCATGTATACCCAGTTTTTCGGGCTCACCGAGCTGCCGTTCGAGCTGAGCCCCAACCCGAAATATCTGCTGCTGACGCCGCGCCACCGCGAGGCGCTGGCCAACCTGCAGTACGGCATTTCCGCGAGGAAGAGCCTCACGCTGCTGACGGGCGAAGCCGGAACCGGCAAGACGACGCTCATCCAGGCGGCGCTGGCGTCCGAGGCGTGCCGCAGCACGAAGATCGTGCACCTGGCCAACCCCACGTTGACGCGAGGCGAGTTCGTCGAGTATCTGGCCCGCGCGTTCAACCTCTCGAACGACGCGTGTCATTCGAAGGCGCTCCTGATTTCTGAGCTCGAGATGGAGCTCGTGAGGCGCCGGGCGGCGGGCGTCAACACGGCACTCGTCATCGACGAGGCGCAGAGCCTCGAGCGGGAGCTGCTCGAGGAAATCCGGTTGATGTCGAACATCGAGACGCCGACCGAGAAGCTGCTCCCGCTGGTGCTGGTCGGCCAACCTGAGTTCGCCGATCGCTTGAACCTGCCGTCGCTCAAGCAGCTCAAGCAACGCGTGGCGCTGCGCTGCTCGCTGGGACTGCTCGACGAGAACGAGACAGTGGCCTACGTCGAAGGCCGCATCCGGATCGCCGGCGGTCACGCTTCCACGATTTTCACGCGCGAGGCCCTGTCCGTCGTGCATCGCGGCGCCGCGGGTATCCCGCGGACCATCAGCGTGATTTGCGACAACGCGCTCGTCAGCGGGTTTGCCAGCGAGACACGGCCTATCGGACCCGACATCATCAAAGAAGTCTGCGCGGACTTCGACTTGAAGGCCCCGGCCCCTGTGAAGGCGCCTGTGCAGGTCGTGTCCGTCCCCCCGTCGCCGCCGCCGGCGGCGCCTCCGGCGGCAGCGCCGGCCTCTGACGCGCCGAAGGCTGAAGGCCGTGTGCCGCTGTTTTCGAACTTCGGACGCAAGCGCGGATTTTCGTTCTTCTGATCGACCTGGAGTGATGTGAGCGTGTCATGAGCAGAATCAGCGATGCGATGAAGCGTGCCGGCGCGGCGGACCCCGGATCGTTCGGGGACGCTGGCGCCGGACCGGTCGGACTCGCCGGCGTGTCGGATTACATCCGGCCTCCCGCGGAGGAGTTCGAGGCGCCGCCAGAGGTCGTGCCTGAGGAGTTGCTCGTCGCCGGCGCGCCCGAGCCGGTGAAGACGGGCGTTCCGTCAAGGACGGGTCTGGCGCAGCCGACGGAGATCCTCGAAGCGGCCTCCGCCAAGCTGGAGCTGAAGCTCGTGGCGAACCCGGCGCTGCAGCCGCTGGCGATCGAGCAGTACCGCCGGCTGGCCGCCATCATGCACCACACGCAGGAGGCTCGCGGCATCAGGCGCGTCCTGATCGCCAGCGCAATGGCCGAAGAAGGCAAGACGCTCACGGCCATCAATCTCGCGCTCACGTTGAGCCAGTCGTTCGGCAGACGTGTGCTGCTCGTGGATGCTGACATGCGGCGGCCCGGCGTCAGCCACGTGTTCGGGCTGGCCCCGTCCGGCGGACTCGGTGACGCGCTGTACAACCCGAACCCCGGCAAGCTCACGCTGGTGCAGCTCTCCGACAAGCTGTCGGTCCTCCCGGCAGGCCACGCCATGCGCGACCCGATGGCCGGTCTCTCGTCGCCGATGCTCGGCGCCATCCTGGAGGAGGCTGGCGAGGCTTTCGATTGGGTCATCGTGGACTCGCCCCCGATTGGCGTGATGTCGGACGCCAAGCTGCTCGCGGCCACCGTGGACGCTGCCATTCTGGTCGTCGCCGCGGGCCGGACGCCGTTTGCGTCGCTGCAGCGCGCGACGGATGCCATCGGGCGCGACCGGCTGCTCGGCGTCGTGCTCAACCGCGTGGACGAGACCCTCGCCGCACCCGGCCACTACGACTACTACCACTACTACGGCCAGACGCCCCGAAACGGGCACGGCGAGAAACGAAGCTGGTTCCACCGACTGACGGGACGTAAATGACGAGGGTGCTCGGTCGGCGGGTCACGGGATCGATCGCGGCGACGCTGCTCTTCGAGAGCGGTCTGATCGTCGGAGCGGTGGCGCTTGGCGCGTGGATTCGCCTCGGCCAGGATGCGTGGCTCGTGCTGACCGTGGAACACGGGTTCGAGAAGGCGCTGGTGATTGCCGTCACCTGCCAGCTGTGCCTGTACTACGCGGACCTCTACAACCCGCGCATGATCTCCGATCGCCGGGAGCTGTTCGTCCGATCGGTGCAGGCGCTGGGCGCCACGTCGTTCCTGCTCGCAGCCACGTACTACTGGCTGCCGCAGCTGATCATCGGCCGAGGCGTGTACCTGATCGCGACCACGCTGGTGATTGTTGTCGTGATCGGCTGGCGCCTGGCCTTCGAGTGGTTCATCTCGAAGGTCGCGCCGCGCGAGCGGATTCTGCTCGTCGGCACCAGCAAGGGTGCGGTGGATCTCGCCCGTGAGCTTCACGAGATCCGCGGGCAGATTGGCGTCGAGATTGTCGGGTTCGTCGATCCCGATCCCGCGCGTGTGGGTTCGCCTCTGATCAACCCCGGCGTGATCGGCACGGTCGAAGACATCCCGGCCATCGTTCGCGCCCGCAACGTGGATCGCGTGGTCGTCAGCCTGTCGGACGCCCGCGGCACGCTGCCGATGAACAAGCTCCTCGAGATGAAGCTGGACGGCGTGCAGTTCACCCATCTCGCGTCGGTCTACGAGGAGTACACCGGCAAGATCGCCGTCGAAAATCTCCGGCCGAGCTGGTTCATCTTCTCCGATGGCTTCCGCCGGTCCCGGTGGCTGTTCGCCGTCAAGCGCACGCTCGATGTCGCCCTCGCCCTGATCGTGACCGTCATCACTGCTCCGCTGATGGCACTGCTGACCGTGCTCGTGCGACTCACGTCTCCAGGCCCGGCCATCTACAGCCAGCAGCGAGTCGGCCAGCACGGGCGCGTGTTCACCGTCCACAAGTTTCGGTCGATGAGGCAGGACGCGGAGGAATCGACCGGCGCGGTGTGGGCCAAGCCCGACGATCCCCGCACGACCGGGCTTGGCCGATTCATGCGGAGGACGCGGCTCGACGAGCTGCCGCAGTTGTGGAACGTCCTGATCGGGGACATGAGCTTCGTGGGCCCACGGCCTGAACGTCCGGAGTTCGTGACGACGCTGGCCACCCAGATTCCGTACTACGGCCAGCGCCACGTCGTCCGGCCCGGCCTGACCGGGTGGGCGCAGGTGAGGTACACCTATGGCGCCAGCGTCGAAGACGCGCTGATGAAGCTCCAGTACGACCTTTTTTACATCAAGAACATGTCGCTGTCGCTCGACCTGTTCATCATCTTCTCGACGGCCCGTACCGTGCTGCTGCGCAGGGGTGCGTGACGTGATCGTGAACGCCATGACCATCGACGTGGAGGACTACTTCCACGTCAGCGTCTTCGACGGCGTCGTCCCCAGGCAGGCCTGGACGACCCTCGAGAGCCGCGTGTGCAAGAACACCGACCGGTTGCTGGAGATCTTTGCCGAGCACGAGCTCCGCGGGACGTTTTTCGTCCTGGGCTGGGTGGCCGAACGGTTTCCCGATCTCGTCAAGCGCATTGCCGCGGCCGGCCACGAGATCGCCTCTCACGGATACGGCCATCGTCTCGTCTACGACCAGACGCGCAAGGCGTTCCGCGAGGACGTGCGTCGAGCCAAGACGCTGCTCGAGGACGCCTGCGGCGGCCCGGTGCACGGGTATCGCGCGCCGAGCTACTCGATTGTGCCGCGCTCGCTCTGGGCTCTCGACGTGCTGATTGAAGAGGGCTACGGCTACGACGCGAGCATCTTTCCCGTGCGTCACGATCGCTATGGCATCCCCGTGTCGGGACGCCACCCGTACTCGATCGCGCGAAAGCAGGGCTCGATCCTCGAGGCGCCCGGATCGACGACGCGGATCGGCCCGCTCAACCTTCCGGTGGCAGGCGGCGGGTACTTCCGCCTTCTTCCGTACTGGTGGACGAAGTTCGGCATCGATCGAGTGAACCGGCTCGAAAATCGGCCGGCGATCTTCTACCTTCACCCGTGGGAAATCGATCCCGAGCAGCCGAGGCTCGAGGCCGGACTTCTCAGCCGCGTCCGTCACTACCGGAATCTGCGTGAGACGGAGCCTCGGCTTCGACAGCTCCTGAAGGATTTCTCCTGGTCGCCGCTCGGCAGCCTGCTGTCCTCGTCGCCGCAGACGAAGCTCGAATCGGCCGTGGCGCTGCCCTATCTGTGGTGATGACCATCGCGGTGGCCCCAGAAACCGGGTCCGATGGATTCGTCGCGACGGGTGTCGCACCAGCCATGGTGGACACCGCTGAGATCGCTCCTGGCGAGTGGGACGCGTTCGTCGAATCGCATCCCGACTCCGTGGCGTACCACCAGTACTCCTGGCGCGGAGTCTTCGAGCGCGCCTTCGGGCATCAGGGCGTGTACCTCGGGGCTCGTCGCAACGGAGCGCTCGTAGGCGTCCTGCCGCTCGTCGACTTCAAGAGCCGGCTGTTCGGCCGCTTCGGTGTGTCCTTGCCCTTCGTCAATTACGGCGGCGTGCTCGGTGCCGATCGGGATGTCGAGCAGGCGCTCGAGCGTGCGGCGCTCGACACCGCTGCGGCGCGCGGCTGGTGTCACGTGGAGCTCAGACACTTCGATCAACGCTTCGCGCAGTGGCCGGCCCGGCGCCACAAGGTGACGATGTGGCTGCCCCTATTGCCCGATGCCGACGCGTTGTGGCAGAGCCTGGATCGCAAGGTCCGCAATCTCGTCCGGAAGGCTGAGAAGTCGGGTTGCGTGGCTGAAGTCGGCGGGATCGAGGTGCTGCCCGCCTTCTACCAGGTCTTCGCCCACAACATGCGCGACCTGGGCACCCCCGTCTACAGCCGGCGATTCTTCGAGGAAGTCGTCGGCACGTTCCCGGCGTCCACGCGTGTCTTCGTCGTTCGCGTGGGGACCGAGCCGGTGGCCGCTTCGATCACGGTCGGATGGCGCGATCGAATCGAGGTGCCGTGGGCCTCGGCGCTCAGGGCTCACAACGACAAAGCGCCCAACATGCTGCTCTACTGGACGATGCTGAAGCAGGCGATCGCCGCCGGCGCGTCCGTGTTCGATTTCGGGCGCTCGACTCCGGACGAGAGCACGTACCGCTTCAAGGCGCAGTGGGGCGCCGCGCCGCGACCGCTCGTCTGGGAATATCTGGGGATTCGCGGTACGGTGCCGGACCAGGGACCCGGGAGCGCCCGGTTTGGTCTTGCCGTTCGCGCCTGGCAGCGGCTGCCCGTCTCGATCGCGACGCTGCTCGGTCCCGTCATCGTCAGAAACATTCCCTGATCGCGTCGTCCTGAGGGTTCCCATTGCCAGGTATCTGCGGCGTCATCGACGCCACGAGCGAGAACCTCGCGTCTGCGTTGAAGGGAATGGTGGGGTCGCTCCGCCATTTCGACTGGCACACGTCGGTCGCTGAGGTTCTCGGCGATGCCGGGCTGGGTCAGGTCCTGGCCAACAGGCCCGGCAGCGAGCGCGCACCGCAACTGGGTCGCGCGGGAGATCTCGTCGTGGCGTTCGACGGCGAGTTGTACGGCACGTCGTGGCTGGCCGAAGCCGCCACATTGCCGGATCGCGTTGCGCGCGCCATCGCGGAGCGCGGGGTCGAATTCCTCGCCGCGTCACACGGGTCTTTCGCCTGCGCGGTCTGGGATCGGACCACGCGGCAGCTGCAGCTCATCACCGATCAGTTCGGCACCCGGCCCCTCTACTGGACGCTGACTCGGGGACGGTTTCTGTTCGCGTCGGAGATCAAGGGGCTGCACGCGCATCCTGGCGCCACGGCAGAATTCGGCGAGGAAGGCCTCGCGCAGTTCCTCGCTTTCGGACAATATCTCGGGAACACCACCCTCTACCGCGGCGTGGAAGTCGTTCCGGCGGCTCGCGTCCTGACGTTTTCACTCGAGACGGGGTCGATCTCGATTGGCGATCCGCCACCCCGCGAGTCGGTGACCGCCCAGACCGATCGCGACTGGCTGGCGCTCATCGAGAGCCGCCTGGTGGACGCGGTGACGGAGAGTTGTGGCGGCGACGAGCGGCTGGGGCTCTCGCTGTCGGGAGGCCTCGACGCGAGGAGCATTCTCGCGGTCGTGCCTGCCGGACGTCGTGTGCAGTGCGTCAGCCTCGGTATTCCGGGCAGCCTGGATCACAGAGCCGCTGGCAAGCTCGCCGCACTGGCCGGGCAGCCACATCACAGGCACATGCTGGCGGGCGACTTCCTGCAGCAGTTCGAGCCCCTTCTCGACGAGGTCGTCCGGCTGACGGACGGACAGTATCTCGACCAGGGCATCGTCCTGACGACGCTTCCGACGTATCGGGATCTCGGCGTGGACGTGCTGCTGCGCGGGCACGCGGGCGAGTTGATGCACATGTCGAAGGCCTATGCGTTCTCGCTGGACGACAAGGCCCTGACGATCGCCACGAGGGCCGAGCTCACAGACTGGCTGTGGCGCCACCTCACGGGCTACATGATCGGCTCGGTGAGCGACTCGTTCTTCCGCGGAGGCTTCGGCAGCCGGATGCGCGACATGGCTCGAGCCGCGCTGGAGCAACAGCTGGCGGCATGGGACGATGTCGAGCCCGTGCCTCAGCGAATCTGGCGGCTGTTCGTCGCCGAGCGACTGCGGCGTGAGACGGTCCTGTCGCTGCAGTTGTTCAGAAACTACGTAGAGGTCCGTGTCCCGCTTCTCGAGCCGCGACTGATCTCGGCGCTACTGGCCGCCCCAACGCACTTGAAAGTCGGCGAGACCATCCAGGCGTTCGTGCTGGGCCATCGCCGGCCCGACTTTCTTCGCGTGGTCAACGCCAACACCGGAGCGCCAGTCGGATCGAGCCGGGCCCGTGTCGCGGCGTCGCATTTCAAGCTTCGAGTCTTCGCGAAGCTTGGTGTTCCCGGCTATCAGCCTTACGAGCGCCTTGGCGCGTGGCTCGCGCAGGATCTGCAGCCCTGGCTCCGACGGCTGTTGGTCACCGACTCGAGCGCCGTGCCGATCGAACCCGCCGCCTGGCAGGCGGTGATCGATCAGCACGCCTCGAGAGAGCGGAACCACACGTTCCTGCTGATGGCTGGCGCGACGCTGGCCCTGCATGCCGGCCAGGCCGCACGCGCCGGCCGGACGATCGCGGTCTCAGCGAGCTGAGCGTACCCGCCCGCCGGTTTCGGCCGCGGCGCGCACCCGCTCGACGAGCGGCTCGAGCGCCGACTCCCAGCGAAGAGCGTCCAGGCTGCCTTCCGGGGGGCTCGCCTCCGAGTCGAGTGACCGCGACACCGCGGCCGCGAACGCTTCAGGCGTCCCCGCTACGGAGCACCACTCGAGCACCGACGGAGGAAGGCCTTCGGCGACTGACGGTGTGACCACGCCGCGCAGGCCGGCGGCGACGGCCTCGAGGACCTTGTTCTGCGTGCCGCGCGACACCGCGAGCGGCGCAATCGCGACTCGCGCACTCCATAGATGCGGCCGGATGTCGTCCACCGCGCCGGTCACCGTCACGCGCGGGCTGCGCGCGGCCAGACGTTGAAGTGCCGGCGTCGGACGCGCGCCGGCAAGGACGAGCTCGGCGTCGGGATGGCTCGCGAGCACTTTGGGCCACACGTCCGCGATCGTCCAGATCGCGCCGGCCTCGTTCGGCGGATAGTCGAACACGGCCGTGAAGACCACCTGCGGATTTCGGGACGACTGAGGCGGCCGCTGGAAGTACGGGACGTCTACGCCATTGGGCACGACGCGCATGGGGGCCGAGGGCGCGATCGTCGAGAGCTCTTCAGCCTCGCGCTGGTTGATCACGAGTACCGAGTCCGCGCGATCCGAGGCGGCTCGTTCGAATCGCGCCAGACACGTGGCCTCGCGCGCGTAGACGTATCGAAGCGGCCACGCGGCCGCCAGCGACAGATCGCGCCACTTGGCCGAATCCACGTCCACCATGTCGAGGACGAAGGGCAGCGAGTCGCATGGCGGCTCGATCGCCAGCCGCGCCATTCCCGAGCAGAAGGAGATCACGACGTGCGGGTCGAACGAGGCGATGCGCGCCGCCAGCCGCGCCCGCGCATCGGGATGGTCCAGCAGCACGTGCGTCAGCGGGGTGGACCCTGCGAGGGCCAGTCCGGCCCTGATCCTGTTGCGCCATTGCGGGAGGCGGAGAACGTCGTAAGACTCCGCCACTTCGCTCAGGCGACTCGCGCTGGAGTGCTCGGAGTCGTCGTGCGCGAACGCCACCACGTGAGCGCGGATGCCCGCCTGACGCAGGACGCGCAGGCTGTGGTAGGCCCGGATGCGATCGCCTCTGTTGGGCGCGTAGGGCACGCGATGCGCGAGGTACAGCACGCGAATCGCGCGCGGGTCCGGACCGGACGTCACGGAGTCGCGTGCCTCGCGCCGGCCGGTTCCGCATCACGGGCGCGGATGACCTTGGCCGGCGATCCGGCCGCCATCACGTCAGCCGGTATTGGACGCGTCACGACGCTGCCCGCGCCGACGATCGTCCGGGCGCCGACATCGGCCATGACGACGGCGGCGCTGCCAATCCAGCTGCCTTCGCCGATCGTGACGAGCGTGCGGCTCAAGCCCTGCTCTCGAAGGGGAAGCGCGGCGTCGCCGCTGCCGTGGATGTGCGCTCCGCTCGGGATGTGTACGCCGGCGGCCACGAGCACCTCGCGCTCGAGATGGACGAGGCCGAGGTGACAGCGCGGGCCGACGTAGACGTGCTCGTCGAGGCGCGCGGAAGCCGAGGAGAAGAGGGTGCCGAACTCGATGGTCGCGGTGTGGTGGCACGCGGCCAGCACCCGCGACAGGAAGGCGCGACGCAGATACTGGCCGATGATTCCCGGGACCAGTGCGAGCAGCTGGGTCGACCCTTCCAGCGCCCGGTCCGGTCCGAGCACCAGTGACTTCAAGGCATACGACGTCAGAGAGGGCAGGACCAGCACGAGGCTGACGCCGCGTGCGAGCGACTTGAGCGCGTCTCTCACGCCGCCACCCGGGCCGTCACGAGACGCTCGTAGATGTCCTCGAGCCGGCGGCAGCGCGTGTCGAACGACAGCTCGTGTTCGACGCGTGACCTGGCGTGCGCGACTCGATCCCGCGTGCCGGCGCCGTTCTCGATGGCGGTGCGCATCGCGGCCGCCAGACGCGATGCCGAACCGGGCGCGACGATCAGCCCGTCCACATCCGGCCGGCAGATCTCGGCGGTCCCGCCGACGTCCGTCGCGACGATCGGCGTTTCGAGCGCCATGGCCTCGAGCACGACATTCGGCGTGCCCTCGTAGTCCGACGACTGCACGAAGAAGTCCAGCGCGTGGTGGAGCCCGGTTACGTCGTGATGGTGTCCGAGCAGGCGGCACACCCCGGCAAGCCGGCGGTCTCGAATCGCGCGTTCCAGCCGAGGCCGCTCGCTGCCTTCCCCCGCGATCAGCAGCCGCAAGGTCGAGTCAGATCGATGGAGGTCCGCAAACGCCTCGATGAGAAGGTCGAATCGCTTCTGGGGCTCGAGGCGGCCCACTGACCCGAAGACGACATCGTCTGCGCCGAGTCCCAGTGCGTGCCTGGCGTCGGCCGACCGCGCGGCATCGCGGCGGAACATCCGGTGGTCGATCGCGTTCAGGATCACGGGCACGCGGCCCTCGTCCGCACCGGCGGCGACCAGGCTCGCGCGGATCTCGCTCGACACGGCAATCACCAGAGGAAATCGTGCCAGCAGGCGCCGGTTGAGCGGGTAGTACACGAACCGCTCACGCGGCGTATGGCCGGTCCAGCCGTGAGCCGTGGAGAGCGTGGCCACTGGAGTGCGCCTCGCGATCCACCAGGCCAGCAGGTCCGTCTTGTATTCGTGCGAGTGGACGATGTCGATGCCGCGCTCGCGAATCAGCTCGCCGAGCGCCGGAATGACACGTCGGTCGAACGAGTGCGACTCGCGGATCTCGACGTAGTCGAGCCCGAGCGCGGCCGCACGCTGATCGAGTCCGAAGACCTGATCGCGCTCGTCGCGAACGTAACAGACCGTCACGCGAGCTCTGGCAGGGTCGGCCTTCGCGGCACCGAGCAGGATCGTTTTCTCCGGGCCGCCACCGGTCCCGCGCACGGATCGCAGTTCGAGCACACGCACGGGGCCGGCTGACTTCGTTTCAGGCCTCATGCTTCACCAGTGGCGTGCCCGTGCGCGTCTCGTGTGATCCCGGGTACAACAACGAGACGCCGCGCGCGACCTCGTAGGTCGCTGCCACCGCCAGCACCGCGACGATGCCGGTCTGGCCCGCGCCAGCGGCTCTCGCCATCAGAGCCGTCCGCGTCACCACCGCGAGTCCGACGAGACCCGCGCCAGCGACCGTCGGCAGCACGCCGAGCCACGGCCAGATGACGAGCCCCGCGACCAGCAGCAGCAAACCGGCCGCTGCGGCGGCCGATACCGCCAGGCCCGCGAGACTCCGGAACGACCGCGGGCGCCGGAGGCTGACGCGCACGTTGTCGCGGCCGCGCCAGAGCTCGCCGCGAAAAAGCGCCCCGAGCGTCGCCGGGTCTCCATGGTGAACGCTCTCCATGCCCGGCTCCGCCATCAGCCGGAACCCACGGCCGCGCAGGTCCACGCAGAGCGCGACGTCTTCGCAGGTGTGCAGGCTGGTATCGAAGCCGCCGACCGCCTCGAAGGCGTCGCGGCGGATTGCCAGGTTGCCGGCGCCAAGCCATTCGATCGGCTCGCGCGTGGAGGGCCGGGCTCGGAGCGCGTCGTACACGGATTGAACCCAGGTCGGCGCGTCCACCGTCCGGTACGGCTGGCCGGCGGCCGCGATCGCCTCATCCGTCAGCGCCTCTTCGCAGGCCTCGAGCCAGCGCCCCCGGACTTCGTTGTCCGCATCCACGAACACGACGGCGTCTGTCGATGCCACGCCAGCTCCCGCATTGCGCGCCTGCGCCGCGGTCGCGCCCGACGTGTCGATCACGGTAGCGCCCCACCGACGGGCGCGCGCCGCTGTGTCGTCCTCCGACCCGCCATCGACCACGACAATCGGCAGATCATTGCGCTGGGCGAGAAGAGCGGCGAGACACCGGTCGATGTGCCGCGCGGCGTTACGTGCGGGGACGACGACGGTAAGCGTCGGCCGGCGCGTCATGCGCGTGCCTCCGAGCGCCGCGGCTCGACGCCAACCTGAAGGCCTGCGCCGGCGATAGCAAACAGAAACGGCATGACGCCGATGTGATGACGGCTGAGCGCCTCGAAGAACAAGTGCAGCACGAAGAAATAAACCAGGCCGAGGCCCGCCGAGTGGAATCGAGGCCGATCCCAGGCGCCCGCCTGGAACGTGCCCGCCCAGCAAAAGACGAAGAGCGCGCTCCACCCGACATTCAGGACGGCTTTCGCGACCGACTCGGCGCCCGTTGTCATGCGGTCGTACGACACGTACGACATGATCGAGCTCGACGTGCCCCAGACGTACACGACCTTTGCGATGGCCAGCCGGCACCACTCAATCGGGTGCCCGAGCATCCACGCGAATGCCGCGTCTCTGCGGATGCGATCGCGGCTGACTTCATCGTGCTCGCCAGGGAGCGGGGCGACCCCCATCGCCAGTCCCTGACTTTCCGGGTTGTTGGCCGCGTAGAGGACGACACCGCCGTTGGTGGAGACCAGGACCGGGCTTCCGAGCACCTGCCAGTTCCTCATCGTCCACGGGAGCACGACCAGCAGCAGGATCGTCGCGGCCGCGGCCGCGCGCGTCACGGCAACGAGACGAAGCGACGGCAACCATCGGACAAGACAGACGGCCGGGAGCAGCAGGCATACCGGCTTGATCAACGTCCCGATACCCATCACGGCTCCGAGAGCTGCGATGAGCGCCCACGAGGCCGTCCTCGACTCCAGCCGCTCGGTCAACATGGCCCACCCGCAGAGGACCACCGCAAGCAGCGGCTCGTAGCCAACCGTGACGCTGTAGAAGACGAGCGTCGGCGAGGTCGCGGCCAGCACGAGCGCCCAACGGCCTGCCATCCGTCCGAATGCCCAATCGGCAATCCGGTACGTGGCCCAGACGCACACCATGCCCAGGACGATGCCGAAGATCTTTGCCTGCCACAAGCCGATTCCGACGACCGCGAACCACAACGCAAGCAGAAGCGGCAGCCCTGGCGGAAAGAAGGCCGACGGGCCGTAGCCCCACCCGTAGCCCGTTCCGCCGGCCACGCTCGCCGCCAGCCGGTAGAACATCTCGTGGTCGTTCGACTGCGCGAGCGGGAAGTACAGCGCGGCTGCAATGCGCGCGACGAGCGCCATCGACAGCGCCGCTACGGCGAACTGACGATTCGACCACCGGTCCATCCAGCTCGAGAGGGGCGACCGCCAACGCCACAGCGCGGCGCCGAGGCCGAGCCCCATCAGTACCGGCGCGAACCCGAGCCAGAGGCCTTTGTAGATCGGGAACAGCGCGAGCGCAGCGCCCCACGCAACGATCACGGCGGCGCCGGCACGGCCGAGAACGGTCACGACGGAAATCCGGACCGCGTCGACGAACGCGCCAGCCCGGGATGTGCCGCCGGCGCCGGCGGTCCAATCGAGGCCATGGGCGGCGTCCTGGAATCCGGCACCGCCGCCGTCGCGGCGATGGGGACGTTGACATCGCCGCGGATCTTCAACGCAGCCGCACCAACCATCGCGAGGTAATACGGAACCTCCAGGCCCTCCATCGACACGAACTGCGCCGAGATGATGAAGCCGGTGAGGCCGCTCACG
>Ga0157375_10002916_pt1 | contig 14827 bp, 7 predicted proteins | sample M35metaG_FD_115311 | JGI IMG/M metagenome (GOLD analysis project Ga0157375, IMG submission 115311) | Miscanthus rhizosphere microbial communities from Kellogg Biological Station, Michigan, USA - M3-5 metaG | ecosystem: Host-associated > Plants > Roots > Rhizosphere > Soil | place: USA: Michigan...
GACGACTCCGGCGCGGTCCTCGGCGCAACGACGTACGAGCTGGCGCCGTACTCGCTCGAGCAGCACGCCGTCTCGGAGATCGTTCCGTCCGCGTTCCGTCGCGCCACTCTCCGCGTCACGCCGCCGTCGGGATACGCCGGGCAGGTCCTGGGCTACACCGCGGTCGTCGACAACGCCACGGGCGACGGCGCCGCGGCGATGCTTCACGCGTACCGGCTTCCCGACCCGGGCTCCGTTCGCGAGCCCGTTCTCGTCACGGTCTCCCGCTACGAGTTCAACCCGGGCGGACCGACGAGCCCGCCGATCCGGCTCCAGGCGGGCTCGAGCTACCGGATCACGTTCCACGCGACGGACACCGCGCACGGCATCTCCGCGATCCCGCAGCTCGGCGTCGCCGCGGCGGCGATCGCGCCCGGCACCGACTACGTCGTGGACGTGTCGCCGACGGCGTCGCAGCGGGGCCGCTACAACTTCGCATGCACGCGCGTCTGCGGCGCGGGCCACGGCGGGATGTACGGAGCGATCGAGATCCAGTAGGCGACTACCGGCTCCGAACATTTCCGGAACGGAGCCGGAACCCGGCGTGGAGACTCGGAGACGGGTGCGGCCGTAAGAAGGGCGCCGAGGAGGCGCCATGAGAACTGACCGGTCCCGCCGCGCGCACGACCCGCTCCGAAACGCCCTCACGATCCTCGGCTTCGCGCTGTGCGGGGTCGCCGGCGGGCAAAACCTCGAGCTCGTGCACGCGTTCCGCGCGTCGGGTGTGCCCGGCGGCCTCGTCCGAGCCCCGGACGGCACTCTATTGGGGACCACGTCCGCCGGCGGCGCGAGGGGCGTGGGGACGATCTTTCGCATCGAGCTCGACGGTGCGCTCACGACGCTTCACAGCTTTCGCGGCGGCGATGGCCGGAATCCGGTGGCGAAGCTCATCGTCGCCGACGACGGTTTTGTCTACGGTACGACGACCTTCGGAGGAGCCAATGACGGCGGCGTCGCGTTCCGGGTGGATGCCACCGGCGGAAACTTCACGAAGCTCCACGACTTCGGCGGCGGCGAGTTTCCCTGCGGCCTCGTGCAGGCCTCCGATCACGATTTCTACGGAACGACCTCGGGGGACGGCTCGAGCAGCTACGGGACGATCTTCCGGATGGACTCGCAGGGACAGGTCACCACGCTGCACAGCTTCGTCCAGACGGACGGTGCCAGTCCGAACGCGCTGATCCAGGCCACCGACGGAAACTTCTACGGAACCACCGCGGGTGGCGGGTCGGGTCTTCACAGGGGCACGGTCTTTCGGTCGGATGCTCAGGGAACCGTGACCACCCTTCACGAGTTTCAGGACACGGATGGCGGAAACCCGGGAGCCGGCGTCGTCCAGGCGTCGGACGGGGCGCTGTACGGCACGACGTCGGAGACGGTCGGGCAAGTATTCGGCACCGTCTTCCGGATCACGACCGCCGGATCCTTCACGACCCTCCACGGGTTCCAGGGCACCGACGGAGCCTCTCCGGGCGGGCTCATCCAGGGCTCGGACGGCGCGTTGTACGGGACCGCGGCCGGCGGCCTTGCCGGCGACGCATGTCTCTCCGGCTGCGGGGTGGTCTACCGGATCGACGCCCAGGGAAAGTTCGCCGTGCTCCACGCCTTCACGGGAAACGACGGAGCGTTCCCGAACCAGCTCCTGCTGACGCCGAGTGGAGCGTTCTACGGCACCGTGTCGGGCGGAGGGCCGACCGGATCCGGCGCCGTCTTCCAGATGGACTCGTCCGGCAACGTCGTTCCGCTCATTTTCTTCACCGACCCGGAGGGGGTCCGGCCCTTCGCGTCGCTCCTCGTTGCCTCGGACGGATTCTTCTATGGAACGACGACGGGCGCCGCCGGACCGGCGAACGACGGCGGCGTCTTTCGCCTCGGCGACGGTTGGAGAGTCGCGACCGTGCATCCGTTCGGCGCATCTCAGTTCGGCCCGGGGCCGTCGGCGCTGGTGGAATCCTCGAACGGCCTCCTGTACGGAACGACCTATTTCACGCCCGGCGCCGGAACCTTAGGCACCGTCTTCTCGGTCACAAAGACCGGGACCTTCGAGACGCTGCACACGTTCGGCGCCTCCGACGGCGCACACTCCGGGCTCGCCCTGCTGAAGGCGGCGGACGGACAGCTGTACGGCGCGACGACCGGCGGCCTGGCGCCTTCCTGCGGCACTCCGCTCCAGGCGGCGTGCGGCGCCGTGTTCCGGCTCGACTCGCAGGATCAGTTCACGAAGATCTACGCCTTCACCGGAGCCGTCGACGGGTCGTATCCCCACGCTCCGCTGATCCAGGCGGCATCCGGAACGTTGTACGGGACCACGGCGGGAGGCCTCAACGGCAGCTGCGTCGCCGGCCCGCCCTGCGGGACGGTGTACTCGATGGATGCCCAGGGAGTCGTCACGACCATTCACACCTTCGGCGGAGCGGACGGGTCGTATCCCGCGGCGCCGCTGCTTCTCGCGACCGACGGGTTCTTCTACGGGACGACGGTCCTCGGAGGCGACAACGGCTTCGGCACCGTCTTCCGCATGGACTCATCGGGAACGGTCACGACGCTCCACAGCTTCGGCTTCGCGCCCGAGGACGGGTCGGCGACTCAAGCCGGACTCGTCCAGCCGAGCGACGGAAACCTCTACGGGACGACTCCGAATGGCGGAACCCTCGGCTTCGGCACCCTCTACCGGATCGACTCTCAGGGCACCTACACGACTCTCCACGGGTTCAGCGGCCTCGACGCCGGCCATCCCTCCTCCGGGCTCGTGCAGGCGTCCGACGGGTTCCTTTACGGCACCGCGCCCGACGGAGGTCCCGCGAGCGGAGGCGTCGTCTACCGACTGACGTCGTCCCCGTTCTCGTTGAACGCGATCTCGCCGACGTCCGGCTCCGTCTTCGCGCCCGACGTGCTCGTCCTCGGAGGAGGCTTCGCGCCGGGCATGACGATGACGTTCGGCGGGCAGGCGGCCCTGAACGTCGAGATCCTCGACGCCACCTCCGCGGTCGTCACCGTGCCTTTCCTCACGCCCGGGAAGCTGTATGACGTCGAGGTCCAGGGAGCGTCCGCGCCGGCCATCGTGCTGCCGGGAGCGTACTTCGCGGACTTCCTCGACATCCCCGAGCTGGACATCTTCCACCGATTCGTCGAGACCATCTTCCGCGCCGGGATCACGGCCGGATGCGGCGTGGGCAACTACTGCCGCAACGCGCCCGTCCGGCGGGACCAGATGGCCGTCTTCCTGCTGAAGTCGAAGCACGGCGCGGCCTACGCGCCGCCTCCCTGCGCCGGCATCTTTCCGGACACTCCCTGCCCCGGGCAGTTCACGGACTGGATCGAGGAGCTCGCCGCCGAACAGATCACGGGCGGCTGCGGCGGCGGCGACTATTGCCCCGGAAACCCTGTAACGCGAGGACAAATGTCCGCGTTTCTATTGAAGACGGAGCACGGCTCGGCGTACGCGCCGCCTCCGTGCGCGGGAGTCTTCGGGGACGTCGCGTGCCCGTCGCTGTTCGCCGACTGGGTCGAGCGGCTCTACTCGGAGAGCGTCACCGGCGGCTGCTCGTCGAGCCCGCTGCTCTACTGCCCCGCTGCGTCGGTGACGAGAGGCCAGATGGCGGCGTTTCTGGTTAGAACGTTTCAGCTGCCGTAGACCCGGCAGCTTCGCGGCCGCGGCGGCCGTTCCCCGCGGCCGCCTCTTTCTTCCCTGCCCCCGAACGACTCCGGAACCGAACGGGAACCGGATCTGGAGACTGCCGGACGCCTCCTCCTCGATGCTCGCGTCGCTCCACGCCTCGGCGCGGCGGGAGTCACGAAAGCAAGGAGGTCCCATGATTCGCAAGGCTCTCCCGGTCGTCCTAACCAGCATCCTCATCCTCGGCGCTCAGGCGCTCCTCGCGGACGAGCAATGCTCGCTCCGCAGCGTGGCCGGCGACTTCGGCTACACCGTGACCGGAACCCGCCTGCCCTTCGGGCCGGCCGCGAGCGTCGGCTGGGTCCGCTTCGAGCGAGACGGTTCCCTATCCGGCACGCAGACCCTGAGCATCAACGGCACGATCGCCCAGGGAGAGGTCCTCACCGGGACGATCACCGTGAATCCCGACTGCACCGGGACTTCGACCATCACCGTCTCGAATACGCCGTTCCCCCGCACGTCGCACCTGGACGTCGTCTGGGTCAACAGCTCGACGGGGTTCCGCCTGATCTTCACGGACACGGGGCTGATCCTCACGGGGGAAGGAGATCGGATCCACCACGGCAACGACTGAACGAGATTTCGACCGCCGCGCCGAAGCGAGCATAGAAATCGGAGGCCGCCATGAGCCGACTCCCCTCTCCTCTTCTCGCCTTCCTCGCCTTTCTCGCCTTTCTCGCGGTGGTTGCCGCGTCGACGGGTCAGCCCATCACCGAGTACGAGCTGCCGCATCCGAACAGCCAGCCTTCGAAGATCGCGGCCGGGCCCGACGGCGCCCTCTGGTTCACCGAGACCGGCGCCTCCTCCATTGGAAGAATGACGGTACGCGGCGAGGTCACGGAGTTTCCGCTCGGGGACGGCTTCCTCGCCGGGATCTCGGCGGGACCCGACGGCGCCCTCTGGTTCACGGTGGAGGACCAGGACCAGATCGGCCGGATCACCACCGACGGACAGGTCACGCGCTTCCCGCTTCCGACGCGAGGCGTGTGGCCGCACGGCATCGCCGCCGGCCCGGACGGCGCGCTCTGGTTCACCGAGCGGCGCTCGAACCAGGTCGGGCGCATCACGACGGACGGGCGGATCACGGAATTCCGTGTCCTGGCCGAAGGCTCGACGGGCCCGATCTGGGGAATCGTCGCCGGCCCCGACGGCGCGCTCTGGTTCACGTGGGAGGTCGGAATCGGGCGGATCACGACGGACGGACAGGTCTCCCTGTTCACGGGGGCGTCCACGGACGCCATCACCGTCGCCGGCGGCGCGCTCTGGTTTCCGAAGTGCCACCTTTTCCCCACCCTTTCCTGCGACCTGGGCCGGCTGACGACGGACGGCACGATGACCACGATCCCCTTGAGCACTCGCTCGATCAACGGCGTGAACATGGACATGGCGACGGGACCGGACGGCGCGATCTGGTTCACCGAGCGCTACGGCAACGCGCTCGGCCGCGTCACAACCTCGGGCGAGTTCACCGAGCTGCCCGTCCCGACGCCCGACGGCTTTCCCTTCGGGATCGCTCCCGGTCCCGACGGGGCGATGTGGTTCACGGAGTACTCCGCGAACAAGATCGGCCGGATCGGCCAGGCCGCCTCCTGCGGAGGGCCCGACTCTCTCTGCCTCCACGGCAATGCCTACGAGGTCGTCGCGACGTGGACGCGCGCCAACGGAAACACCGGCGCGGGACACCCGGTCGCGCTCGGCGACGAGTCCGGCTACTTCTGGTTCTTCGAGCCCGGCAACGTCGAGGTCGTCGTGAAGGTCTTGAACGGCTGCCCCGTCAACGGACACACGTGGATCTTCGCGGCGGGAATGACGAACCTGGCCGTGTCCGTCACCGTGCGCGATCTGGCCGCCGGAGAGTCGCGAACCTATTCGAGCCCCGCAGGGCCCGCGTTCGTCCCGATCATCGACACGACGGCGTTTTCGGCGTGCCCGGCCCTGGGATCGCCGCCCGACGGAGTCGAGTAGCTGCCGCGTCGAGTCCTACTTCAGCCCTTCCGCCAGGACGAGTTCCGTCGTGTAGCGCATGTGCGTCCACACGCACGTCTTCCCGTCGGCGGAGAAGAGGATCGTCGGAATCATTCCGCCGGAACGCGGATTGGCCGGCGGGATCTCCTTCCAGAGCTCGCGCTTTCCCGTCCATGGATCGACGCGATAGACGCGAGTCGTCATCAGCGTCTCGCCCGGCCGCAGCTCATCGGCGCCGCGGACGTACACGAGCCCTTCGGGAGACGACGACTGCAGCGGCTCCTCGCCGGGCTGGATGCCGGAGGCCTTCCGGGGCGCGGCGCTCGTGTCAGTGGGATACAGGTACCAGACGAAGTCGGCGGCGCGGGCGAGGGCGAAGCGCCCGTCGCCGACGAGAACCGGGCGTCGCGTGCCGTCGGGCGTGATCGGACGGGGAGGCCCGCCGGCGAGATCCAGAACCCAGACGCGCGGCTCCTGCTTCGAGTCCCTGTTCCTCCCCGAAAAGAGAATCCGCTTCCCGTCCGGGAAGAACGCGGCGTGCCCCTCGATCCAGTCGTAACCGACCGTGCCCATGTTCGGAGAGATCGGCTGCCCCGGACCGGTGGGCCACAAGACGAAGCGGGTCCAAGGGGCCCAGCCTTCCACCGGCTCCTCGCCGAGCACGTACCGGCCATCCGGTGCGAGGCGAAACGAGCCTCCGCGCAGCGGTTTCGGATCGGAGCCGTCGGTCTTCCGGAGATAGGCTGCGCCGGGTTCAGCGGCGTGGGGCGAACGGAACGCGTCGCGGAAGACGATCCACTCGCCGTTCGACGAGAGATCCGCGGCCAGGTTCGCATCGAAGTACGACAGGTCCCGGACCCGCGAGTCGTTCGGGAAACTCCCGAGGACCTCCGTAGACTCCACGACCCGTCCCAGGAGCGCCCGCCCCCTGGCGAGATCGTAGAGAACGTAGTTTCCAGCAAGAGTTGCGACGAGGCGATCACGGCCCGCCGCATTCATCGCGCGGAGCTCGGTCTGCGCGGTGCGCGAAACGGTGTACCAGAGCTCACCGGTGGGATCGGACCAGGCGACTTCGAAGCTCTCTTCCGGTCCCGGATGCCTCACGCCCCCTCCGACATCTTTCCAGTACAGGTCTCCCCAGTCCTTGAACGCGAGCCGGCCCGAGCCCGGCGACACGCGGGGATGGTTGAGGTAGATGACCTCATGGTCGAAGACCGTCTTGCCGATCGGAAACTCGACTCGGAGACGTCCTCCCGCGCGACGCACGACAGCGAGATCGCCGTTCGCCGCCCAGTCCGCGAAGGCGACATCGTCCAGGAGCTCGCTCGGAGGCCCGCCGGAGATCGAGGTCTCGGCGAGAGTACCGTCGAGCAGCGACGGATCACGGTACAAGAGCTGCTCGAACGCCACGTGCCCGACTCGCGGATAGAGCGCGAACGGGCGAAGCAGCAGGACGGCCATCCGCCCCGTCTCGGAGATGGAGAGCACGTGCGCCGGCGGCAGGCCGAGCGGGCGCACTTCGGGGCTGTCGAGCCGCATGGAGAGGAGTTCCGGGGGCTTTCCCTCGGTCTCTGACGAGAAGACGATGGTCTGCCCGTCCGGCGCGAAGCGCGCTGTCCCGATACCGGCGCCTCGAAACGTGAGCTGGCGGTAGGTCGGCTCCGACATCCCGGCGCGCTCGAGGCGGCGCCCGAGGTAGAGCATTCCCGCCAGCGCCGCGAGGAGGGCCGCGGTGACGGCGATCGCGCGCCAGCGGGGTCGGCGCCGGGGCTCCTCGATCGCGATCGCGGAGGAGCTCGTCAGCTCCGACACGTGGTCGCGCAGCGTGGACAGGTCCCGCACGAGGTCGCGCGTCGCCGCGTACCGGTTCTCCGGCTCCTTGGCCATGCACCGTGCCACGATCCAGCGCAGCGGCGCCGGCGTCCCGGGCGCGACGGCCGGCATCGCCTCCGGCTCCTCCTCGATGATCGCGGCCAGCGTCTGCGCCGTCGTCGGACGCTTGAACGCCGGCCGGCCTGTCGCCATTTCGTAGAGCATCGAGCCGAAGGCGAACTGGTCCGAGCGGAAGTCGACCGGATGCCCGCTCGCCTGCTCCGGCGACATGTACCCCGCGGTCCCCATCGCGAGGCCCGGGCGCGTGACGGCCGACACCGTCATCGCCGACTCCGTCTGTCCGGAGTCCTGCTCCGGATGCACGAGCTTCGCGAGCCCGAAGTCGAGGATCTTCACGAGCCCGTCCTTCGTCACCATCACGTTCTCGGGCTTCAGGTCGCGGTGGACGATGCCTGCCTCGTGCGCGCGCGCGAGTCCCTCGGCGACCTGCGGCGCGATCGCGAGGAGTCTGCGGAGCGGCATCGCGGATCCCGCCATGACGTCGCGCAGCGTCCTCCCGTCGACGAGCTCCATCGCGATGAACGACGCGCCGTCGGCGCTTGCGACCTCGAAGATCGTCACGATGTTCGGGTGCGTCAGGGAGGAGGCGGCCTGCGCCTCGCGCTCGAAGCGCTTCAGCCGAGTCGGGTCGGACGACAGCTCCGCCGGCAGGACCTTGATCGCGACCTCCCGCGCGAGGCGCGTATCGCGGGCCCGCCACACCTCCCCCATCCCGCCCGCGCCGAGCGGGGAGAGAACTTCGTACGGGCCGAGGCGGGACCCCGCGGCGATGTTCATCGTGCAGAGGTGCGCTTCGAATCTTAATCAAATCCGCCGAATTGGGCGGCCAATACGTCCTGGCCTTGACCGAATCGGCACCCGGTGGACAGAATGAGGGCACCTTCTACCGATGAGCTCGAGGCCGGTGCCGCCGCACCGCGCGAGGTTGAGCGCCGCCGCCGCCCTGGCCGGGCTGCTCGCGACGGCCTCGCTCATGTCTCAGACCACGGGCCGCATCGGTGGGCAGGTCCGGGACACCGCAGGCGGCGCCCTCGCCGGCGCCGACGTTCTGCTCTCCGGACCGAGCCTGCAGGGCGTGCGCGCGGTCAAGGCGGATCGGGACGGCCGATACTGGATCCCCGCCCTGCCGCCCGGCGGCTACACCGTGACCGTTTCCGCCGCCGGGTTTCATCCGGACGCGAAGCCGGTCACCGTGTCCCTCGACGCAATGGCGACGCTGGACTTCGCGCTCCAGCCCGAGGTGCACGAGGCCGTCTCGGTTTCCGGCGCGGCGCCCCTGGTCGACACGAGCTCTGCGAGCGGCGGCACGAGCTACACGAGCGACGTGATCTCGCGGCTGCCGGTCCAGCGCAACTACGCGGACGTCGTCCGGTCCAACCCGGGCGTCGACACGGACCGCGGCGACACGCAGGGCCGGTCGCTGGCGCTGACGATCTATGGCGCGACTTCGGCCGAGAACCTCTGGATCGTGGACGGCGTGAACACGACGAATGCGTTCATGGGCCAGCAGGGCAAGGCCATCAACAACGAGTTCATCCAGGAGGTCGAGGTCAAGACCGACGGGTACGCTGCGGAGTACGGCCGGGCCCTCGGCGGCGTCGTGAACGTCGTCACGAAGTCGGGCGGCAACACCTTCCACGGCGACGGCTTCTTCTATTACGACTCCGGCGGGACCTCGGCGGTCCAACGCATCGAGGCCGGAGACCGGCTGGACGGGGAATCGATCCTGGCCGACTACCGCCGCCTGGATTTCGGCGCCGACCTCGGCGGCTACATCGTCAAGGATCGCGTCTGGTTCTTCGGCGCGTACGACCGGATCGACTTCTCGGGCGAGGTCTCGCCTCTCGAGGCCACCGACTTCGTGACGACCGAGGAGCGTTTCCCGATCGACGAGGCCGACAACCTCTACTCGGTCAAGCTCACGTGGAATGTCTCGCCGCCGACCACGATCGTCGGAACGGTGTTCGCCGATCCTTCGTCCGCCTCCGGCGCCGCCGGGGCGGACCCCCGGCAGAGCGCCGAACGCGTCATCGGGACGCCCGCGATTCTCAACCGCGACCCGAGTACGTGGTACTCGACCCGCGCGCTCGGCGGGACCGACTATGGACTACGGGCGACGCAGCTCGTCGGATCGACCGGCGTCGCGACGATACAGGGCGGATACCACCGCGACCGCAACCTGCTCACGGCGTCGAACGACGTCCGCACCGAGGACTTCACCTGCGCGAACGGTTCGCCCGGGAACGCATGTCCGCCCGAGGTCCCGAACTTCGTCAGCGGCGGTCACGGCTGGATCGACGGACAGACGGACCACAACCTCTCGAGCCGATGGCAGATCCGCGGCGACTACACGATCTACGCCGGCGAGCACGAGATCAAGGCGGGCGGCGACTACGAGGCCGTCCACAGCGACATGACCTTCGCCGTCTCGGGAGCGCAGCTGGTCACGAAGCTCAACGAGCTCGGCACGACCTACTACGTCCACCGCTTCTCGGCGGTCAGCCGTGACGACCTGACTCCGCTCCCAGGCGGAAGATTTCGAGCGAGCCTCGACTCGACGGCCGCGTTTCTCCAGGACACCTGGAAGCCCACCTCCGGGCTGACCGTCAACGCCGGGCTCCGCTGGGACGGCGAGACGCTGAAGGACTATCGCGGCGTGGCGCAGCTCCGTCTCGAAGACCAGTGGCAGCCGCGCATCGGCGTGGCCTGGGATCCGTGGTCGAACGGGATGACCAGGGCGTACCTGTCGTTGGGGCGGTTCGATTTCGCGATGCCGACGGTCGCGATGACCTGGTGGTTCTCGGATGCGACTGGGGTCGACGTCTACAACTTCGACCCGCTTTCGCTCACGCCGGACCCGAACGCCCTCGGCGCAAGCCCCGATAGCGACTTCGCCTCGGTCGACGATCAGGCGAAGGGATACATCACCTGGTTCGGCGGCGGACCGGCGGGCACGCCGATGGATCCAAACCTGCGCGAGATGTACCAGGACGAGCTGACCGTCGGGGTCGAGAGGCTGCTCGACCCGAGCTTTGCCGTCGGGCTCAGGGCGTCCTACCGGCGGCTCGGCAACGCCATCGAGGACCGCTGCGACTTCGACCCGGACGAGGGCAGCTGCGCCATCGTCAATCCCGGCTCGGGAGAGCCCTTCGCGCGGGGCGACGCGCCGCTCGACCGCGGCTCGCCCGGCGGCGCCACGCCCCCCGCGCGCCGCATCTGGCGCGGGATCGAGCTCCTCGCTCGAAAGACGTTCGGCAGCGCCGCGTGGATCCAGGCGAGCTACGTCTACTCGTCCCTCCGCGGGAACTACGACGGCGCCGTGAACGAGCGCGACGCCGGGCCGGTCCCCGGCCGCAACCTCGACTTCGACTGGCCCCAGCTCTGGCACAACGCGTACGGGCGGCTGTTCCTCGACCGGCCGCACCACTTCCGGCTCGACGCGTACTGGATCGCGCCGTTCAAGCTCACGGTCGGCGTACAGGCGTTCGCCGTCTCGGGACCACCGCTCGATCGCCTGGCGTTCTTCGAAGGCTCGGGAACGGAAAGCCTCTACCTCGTGCCCCGCGGCTCCGATGGACGGCTGGCGACCCAGTGGGAGGCGAACCTCTCACTGGCGTACCCCATCGCGATCGGGCCCGCGACGGTGACGCTGCAGGCGTACCTCTACAACGCCTTCAACAACCAGCTTCCGATGACGCGCGACGACGTCCTCATGACCGGCACGAACCCGGAAGACCACAACCCCGACTTCGGCAGCGCGACCAGCCGCCAGGCCCCGCGCTCGTTCCGGGCGGCCGTGCGCGTGAGCTTCTAGCTACCGCGCCGCGAAGAGCGTCAGCGCGAACCGGGCGTCCGTGTCGAGCCACTGCTGGCGCAGGTCGAAGCCGGCGTTGTCGCCCATGAGCGCGACCTGCTCGGCCGAGTACTTGTAGGAGCTCTCGGTCCAGATCCACTCGCCCTCGGCGAACCGCACCTCGAGGTCGGACCGCGGGATCGAGACCGACTGCGCGCGCCTCGAGACGAGGCGCATCTCGACGCGGCTCTCGGCCGCGTTCCAGACGGCGCGGTGCGCGAACGCGTCGAGGTCGAAGTCCGCGAGCAGCTCCGTATTCATGCGCGCGAGCAGGTTCTTGTTGAAGGCGGCCGTCACGCCGAGCGGGTCGTCGTACGCGAGCATGAGATCCCGCTCCGGCTTCACGAGATCGGTCCCGAGCAGGAGCGCGTCCTCCGGGCGGAGGCAGCCGCGAATCTGCTGGAGGAACTCGTCGGCGGCGGGGCGGTCGAAGTTCCCGATGTTCGAGCCGAGGAAGAGCACCAGCATCTTCCCGGCCGCGGGTCTCTGGGAGGCCGCGTGGCGCAGACCCTCCTCGTACGTCGCGCGGTGGCCGACGACCGAGACGTGCTCGAGCGCGCCGAGCGTACGTTCCGAGAGCTCGAGCGCGGCGGGCGAGATGTCGATCAGGTGGACGAGCACCCGCCGGCGGCGGCTGCGCAGGCGCTCCGCGAGCATCGCGAGCTTCTCGCCGCTGCCGCAGCCGAGCTCGACGATCGTGATCGGATCCTCGAGCGTCTCGACCATCTCACCCGCGTACCGAGCGAGGAGGCGCCCCTCCGCCCGCGTGATGCGGTACCAAGGCAGCCGGCAGATCGCCTCGAAGAGCGCGGAGCCGAGCGCGTTGTAGAGGTACCTGGACTGGACCTGCTTCGGCGTGAGCGAGAGGTCGCGCCTCACGTCGGCGGCGAAGTCCCGGACGACCTCGAGCGGCGGGGCCTGGGCGCTCAGCGGAATCGACATCGGTCGCTCAGGCGCTCCGGACCGTGCGGAACTTCGCGTACATGTACGGATACGTGCCGCGGAACCAGTTTCGAAAGCTCGCGCGCACGAGCTCCTTCGCCGTCGCCGGCGACGCGCCCTTCATGACCCAGTGCTTGCCGTCGAAGAAGTCCGCCGAGTACTGCGGATACGACGCCATCGGCTCGAAGCCCTCGAAGGGTGCGAACGGCGTCGAGGTCCACTCCCACCCGTTGCCGACCAGGTCCTCGACGCCCCACGCGCTGCGTCCGAGCGGGAAGGAACCGACCGGGACCGGATCGTCCGACGCGAAGTCGAAGTTGCCGCGCGTCGAGTCCGCCGGCGCGTCGCCCCACGGGTGCGCACGCTCGCGCCCGTCGGGAGAACCGAACGCGGCCCGGTGAAACTCGGCCTCGGTCGGGAGGCGCGAGCCCTTCCCTCTCCACCGCGCGTAGGCCGACGCCTCGGCGTGCGCGACGTAGACGGGCCACGCCATGGGCAGCGGGATCAGGTCCCACATCCCGCGCCAGAGCCAGACGCCGCGCCGTCTCTCCCAGAAGAGGGGGTATCTCTCCCCCTCCGGACGACGGGCGGCCCAGCCCTCCGCGTCCCAGAGCGACTCGTCCTCGTAGCCGCCCGCCTCGACGAACTCGAGGTAGTCGCGGTTGGTGACGCTGTAGACGTCGATCGAGAACGCGTCGACGTCGACGGAGTGTCGCGGCAGCTCGTTGTCCCACGCGAACGGCGCGTCCGGCGACGCTCCCAGCGTCGCGCGGCCGGCGGGGATGCGAACCGATCGGGGCGGCGGCGGCTCGCCGCCGATGACGGGCGGGCGCAGGTCCTCCGGCCGGATCCTCAGGTCGTACGGCAGGCGGTGCCGGATGTAGCGAAGCGTCTCCTGGTGCATCGGCTCGTGCTCGAGGATCGTGTGCAGCCCGAGTCCGCCGCGCAGCACCGCGCTGGAGGGATCCTCGACGTCGCGCGTCAAGATCGCCTCGCGGATCGCGCGGTCCGCGCTGGCCGCGTAGCTACGGATCTCGATCCGCGACGGCCACGCGCGTCCCTTCTCCGTCACGCCGGACTCGTCCTCGGGATCGATGCCTCGCTGAAACAGCGTCTCGAGCTCGGCGTGGATCGGCGGATCTCCGAAGCCGCGCTGAAGGAGCGTGATGGCGCTGAACGCGGGCAGGTGTCCCTCGTAGAAGCAGAAAGGGTGCCGGAGCGGGATCGGCCGCGCCTCGTACGCCTCGGGCGCGATCGAGTCGAAGAACTCCTCGGTCCGCTCGCGGTTCCGGTCGTACCAGGCGGAGAGAGTCTCCCGATCGAGCGCAGTGGTGGTCACGGAGGTCGCCATCACAGCAACATATATGCCGGTATTCGGTGCTAGATTCGCGAAGATGATCGCAGCGCTGGCCGCCGTCGGTGTCGCGGCGCTCTCAGGGCCCCACTCCCCCGTGGCCTTCGCCCCCGACGTCGCCGAGCGGCTGCGGCGCCTCCCCCGGACCCCCATCGACTACGACCGGTCCCTGCTCAACGAGCGCGACACGGCGGTCCTGAAGGAGCTGATCGAGGCCTCCCGGCCGGTGGGCGACGTCTTCCTCCGGCAGGTCTCCCCCGCAAATCCGGACCTGCGGCGGCGCCTGACCGCGGCCTCGGCCCGCGGAGAGGCGGGCGCCGGGGACGCCCTGGCCCTCTACCGGATCATGGCCGGACCCTGGGACCGGCTCGACCAGAACGCCCCCTTCATCGGAACGGCGCCCAAGCCGCCCGGGGCCGGCTTCTACCCGTCGGACATGACGAAGGAGGAGTTCCAGGCCTGGATCGCCGCCCACCCCGGCGACAAGGCGGCGTTCCAGGGGCTCTTCACGGTCATCCGCCGCGACGGGAAGTCGCTCGTCGCCGTCCCGTACTCGCGCGCCTTCCGCAGCTTCCTCGACCCCGTCGCCACGAGGCTGCGCTCAGCGGCCGCGAAGACCGGCAACGCCTCGCTCAAGACGTACCTCGAGAAGCGCGCGGACGCGCTGCTCTCGGACGACTACTACGCGTCGGATCTCGCATGGATGGACCTCGACTCCGACGTCGAGGTGACGATCGGACCGTACGAGGTCTACGAGGACGCGCTCTTCAACTACAAGGCCTCGTTCGAGGCGTTCGTCACGGTCCGCGACAAAGAGGAGAGCGCCCGGCTCGCGGTGTACGCGAAGCACCTGCCGGACATGCAGCGCGCGCTCCCGATCGCCGAGAAGTACAAGGAGACGAGCCGGAAGTTCGAGTCGCCGATCCGCGTCGTCCAGGAGGTCTACACCGCCGGCGACACGCGGTCCGGCGTCCAGACCGCCGCGTTCAACCTCCCGAACGACGAGCGGGTCCGGCAGGCGAAGGGCTCGAAGAAGGTCCTCCTGAAGAACGTCATCGAGGCGAAGTACCGCGTTGCCGGCAAGCCGATCGCCGAACGCGTGCTC
>Ga0157375_10002920_pt1 | contig 14822 bp, 7 predicted proteins | sample M35metaG_FD_115311 | JGI IMG/M metagenome (GOLD analysis project Ga0157375, IMG submission 115311) | Miscanthus rhizosphere microbial communities from Kellogg Biological Station, Michigan, USA - M3-5 metaG | ecosystem: Host-associated > Plants > Roots > Rhizosphere > Soil | place: USA: Michigan...
GAGAGACGGCGCATCGCCTTCTTTGGGGGCAGCTTCGACCCTCCGCATCTTGGGCATATTGGGGTGGCGCGGGCAGCCCAGAAAGCTCTGCATCTCGACGCTGTATTGTTTGCACCTGTCGGAGTTCAGCCGCTGAAGCCGCTTGGCTCAACGGCCAGCTTTGAAGACCGCGTGGCGATGACGGAGCTGGCCATCGCGGGAATGCCGCAGTTTGTGATCTCCCTTGCAGATGCACCTAACCCCAACGGCACACCCAACTACACCATCGACACCCTGACCCGCTTGCGCCAACAACACCCTTCGTCCACACTTTTTACGTTGATGGGCGCCGACTCGCTGATCGGGCTTCGTCGCTGGCATCGCGGCGCAGACATTCCCTTCGTAGCGTCACTGATTGTTGCCTCGCGTCCGGGCCGACGTCTCGAAGATCTGGCTGAGATCCTGCCGGACGGTCTGACGATCACCGAAGATGCAACGACAGTTGAAGACTCCTCAGGGGTGCGACTGCAAGTATTCACCGTCCGCAACAATGGCGGAGCGAGCGCTCCGTTGTATGTGCTGCCCGAGCTCGAAATCGAGATCAGCGCATCCGATATAAGAGATCAGGCGAACGCAGCTCTCGATCGCCTCTGCGCAGGCCACGAACTGCTGTCAGACGCCGTGTGCAGTTACATCGCCGGCCACGGGCTTTATCGCTGATGACCTCGCCTTTGAGCCCGGTTCGTGTTTCATTCCAGCGCTTAAACTCGGATGATCGCTTAAGCACGTCACTAACGCCTCATCCCCGCTTGCCGCTATAAGATCCAGAGACTACGATGAGCGAGGAGAGACTTTTCGCTGAATGAGCACAACCCAGGCGCACGAACAAACACGCAAACTCGTTCAAGCCGCAGCCGCGGCCTGTGAAGACAAAAAAGGCGAAGATACCCGCATTCTTGAACTTGACCCAATCGATTCCGGGCTGTCCGATTTTTTCCTTATTACCTCAGCCACCAACGATCGTCAGGCTATCGCCATAGCAGACGAAATCGAGTATCGCCTGAAGAAGGAATTCGGCGCGATGCCGCATTCCGTTGAGGGCCGGCGCCAGGGTGACTGGATCCTACTAGATTATGTCGACTTCGTGGCACATGTGTTCCTGACGGAGCGGCGCGCCTTCTACGACCTCGAACGGCTTCGGAAGTCAGCACGACCGCTGACGCCGGCAGAATTCGATGCAGAACTCAAGGAAGCTCTTGCGGCCAAGACACGCGCCGCCCGCGATAAGGCCGAGGCCAAGCCCAAGAAGCAGGCGGCCACGCCGAAGACGAAGAAGCCGGCCGACACAAAGGTTTCCGCAAAAAAGAAGGTTGCTTCAAAAGCTGTCGCGAAAAAAACCGCCATCAAGCGTTAACCGAGTGTGTGAGCGAAGTAGCTCCAGACAATTTCTCCGGCAAACAAAAAGGGCGCCTACATGGCGCCCTTTCGATTTGCAGTTGAGTTAGAAGGTGAATGATTCTTGCGCTGAATAAGACGCGGAGAAAGCATCGCCACCTAGAACACGAAATTGGCTTTGAGCTGGATCAATCTCGGCGATGCATCGCCGCCAAGGAAGGAACCCAGGATCGACGTTGGAGGGTTGACTGTGCTGAGAATGACGCCATAACCACCGGGTCCGTTCTCCACGTCATTCTGCGGCTGCGCGAAGTTCGGATGATTGAACACATTGAAGAATTGAACTCCCAGCTTCAGACTCGCAGATTCCCATTTAGGAATCCCGAAGCCTTTGACAACATCCAGGTCCGAGTCGGTGTAGTTGGGGCCGAACAATTGATTGCGACGCTGCTGCCCGAATGCGGTTGCCGGGGCGAAAAAGTTCGCTGAGTCGCAGGGAACAGCGTTAACTCCAGCATGCCTTGCTCCACCGCAATGTGTGTTGAAGCCTCCACCTTGTGTCTGCATGGCGAGAATGGAGCCCGCATAGTTCAGAGGCGTGCTGGAATCGATGTAGCTGTAGGGATAGCCGGTGCTGTGAAATACGGTGCCAGCGATCGTCCAGCGATCCAACAGCATTTTGGGTCCTCCAAAGTGAGGAACGTTGATAACGTAATTCGCGCTGATATAGTGGCGCACATCGTAATCGGAGTTTCCATAGTTCTGTTTGAGATTGTAGGGATTGAACGGATTAACCGGGTTGACGCCAAACGCGTCGAAGCCCCCATTCGAAATTTCATCGAGGGCGTGACCATAGGCATAGTTGAATTGCAATGAGAGGGCCTTGCCACGGCGCGCCGCGGAGAGGATCATACCGTTGAAGTTGGAACTGGCTCCGCTGTACACGCGGTTGACTTGGCCGAATTCTTCCGTCGGCGGAGCGGCCGGAAGAGTATCGAAACCGTACGCGTTGGCTCCGCCGTCTACCACGGTTTCGTGATAACCATGATTGCCAACATAGCTTGCCGAGAGTACGAGCTGGTGCGTAATTTCCTGCTCAAGCGCGAGACTCCACTCTTCGTAGGTAGGGTAGTGGATGTTCCTGTCAGCAGTGGTGAACGCCGGGGGTGCGAAACCAGGTACAGTTTCTGTCAGCGTGGTAAGGCTCGCGCCATTGTTGAAACCTGCTTGAAAGGCAGCATTCGAGCTTGCAACTGCCTGGGCGCCGCTGCCCGGTAAGGTGGGATCAACCAGGTAATTCCCACGCAAGTAGAACTGCACATTGTTCGGCGCATTGTTCATGAGGCTGCCCGCAATTTGAGCCGGGAATGCGTCAGAGAAGAGACCAAACCCGCCGCGCAGGGTAGTCTTTGCAAATGGCTGGTAGGCGATTCCCAGCCGCGGCTCATAGGACAACACCTGGAGATGGTTCAACGCCTGATGCCGGCCAGTCGCGATCATCTGGTTGTAGGGTGTGTTTTCGTCACTCGATGCGGCCAGGTCATAGAAGCTGGATGAGAGGTCAACGAAGCAATTGGTGACACAAACCGGATTTGAATTGTGCTCCATGCGCAGACCAGCCGTTATCGTCAATTTTGGCGTCATCTTCCATTGGTCCTGGACATACCAGCCCATCGTGTAGGCAGCAACCGGTTGAGTGTTCCGGGTTGGGAAACTCTGGCGATAGCGGGTGAGGTAGCCTGACATGAAAGCGTCATCAGTTGTATAAGCCTCGGGAGTTACGGCGCGAACCGACGGGCCGTAATCCGTCACATCGTTTCGTCTCATCGTCCAGCCGACTTTGACTGAGTGGCGACCGCGCGTCCAAGTGAAATCGTCCTGGAATTGATAGCCTGTGACATTCCGACCTTGTGGAAAGGCGTAGTTTGAACCGCCTACGAATCCCGCAGTGGTCTGATTGCCGAGAACACCGCCCAGGAATACCAGTGCGGCCGGGTAAATGGCGTTGCCTTTCGACGCGTTTGCATTTGAAAAGATGGCCCGATAGTAATTTGCTGCAAATAGAAACTGGTTCGTCGCGTTGGGACTGAACACGTGCGTCTCATTCAACTGTCCCTCGTACTGGGGCTGAGCGCTGTCGACGTCGTAAATCGGATTGAGAAGGCTGGTGAAAGTCGCCTGAACGCCCTTGTCGATCTTGAAGTGACCGAACAGATTATCGTTCGCACCCAGAACCTGGTCGATGCGACCGCTCATCATCCACTCTTTTGTAAAGTTGCCCGCCGTCCCGTTGTACTGAACAAAGTTACCTGTGCCATCGTCGACGGGAGTTGCATTCTTATAGCCGGGAGCATTGTTGTAGACACTGAAGATGTTGTTGTAGACCCCGCTCTCACCAAGTGCTGCAGCTGCAGCCAGGGCTGTCGCCTCATATTGAGCGCTGGGAGCATACACGGTGCCACGGGTAGGCAACACTACCCGCAGACCCTCGTAGTTAACGAAGAAGAAAGTCTTGTCTTTGTAGACTGGTCCACCGACGGCGGCTGCCCACTGATTTACATTGTCAAAGCTGCGCGGACTGCCGCTGTTCTTGTTGAACCAGCTGTTGGCATTCATCACGCGACCGTTCCACCAGTAGGTAGCATTCCCATGGAATTGCCTCGATCCGGAACGGCTGATCTGGTTTACCTGAGCTCCGCCAAGACCGCCGAAAGCAGCATCATAGGCGTTGGTAATCACGCTCACTTGGCTGATATCGTTGTTGCCCAGCAGCAGGTTGGTCGCGCCTGAGTTGTTCACGTTCAGGTACGGATCGTTTTCGTAGCCGCCATTCACCGTGTAGGTGTTCGAGGTTCCCGGCAGTCCAGATACCGAGAAGTTGCCGTAACCGCTTTGAGTGTTCATCACCGCGCCGGGCGCGGTTTGTGCAACAAACGTCAGATCGTTACCCGGATTCGGTAGTTCCTCGATAGCTTGCTGATCAAAGGTGGTGCTCAGCTGCGCATTGTCCGTTTGGAGGAGCGATTCACCGGCCGAGACCTCAACCGTCTCCGACGCTTGACCGACGGTCAACTTGATGTCGCCTTGAGCGATCTGCCCGGTGGCGACATTAAGCGTCAAGGACGAAGACTGGAAGCCGTTGGCCTTAACAGTGACCTTGTACGCGCCGGGTTTCAACAGGGGGAATCGGTAACCTCCAGTGCTGTTGGACGTGGTGACACTGGTAGCTCCGGTCGCCTCACTCGTAAGCGTCACCTGGGCATTCGGCAGCGCAGCGCCGGAACCATCCAAAACGGTGCCGCTGATGTCACCTGAGATATTCGATTGAGCGCTCGCGACAGGCGCTGAAACACTAGCTAAATATCCGGCGGTCGCGAAAAGACTTCCCGCCAGGATTGCATTTCTCAACTGCTTAAAACGCATAACTGCTCCTCCAAGTTTCATTCCGCTTGCAGGCTGAACATCAGAGCCTTCAAAGCGATACGCGCACAGGTTTGCTAGTCCCCGGCCAGCGATATATAGGCACAGGGAACACTCACGCGAGGCTGATCTACTTAAACCGCGCTTAAACTCTTGAATTTAGGTCTTGCTTTTGTCCCAGGGCGAGCGGGGAAGTACAGGGACAGACGTTCACGGCTAAGGATGCAAGATAGTTGCCATTCCGATTGCAGATCGGTTTGGTGCAAATAATTGACTGAAGTGCAAGGACTAAGCTTTGCGGATCAACCTGTAGAGGGGCGTTGGTCTCCTCCAATAAATTGGAGAATAGGCGTTGGGTCTTCAAATTTCTAGATATGTTGAATTCTCACGTTTCTAGATCCCGGCTGAATCATGTTCATAGCTCTACTTCCAACTAACTCCACGATGCTTCGCAGGCTGAAACAAGGCGAAGCCCAATTATTTGGCGGTCTTGCAGGGCGTCAACGAGTTCTCCGATTGAGGTTGAGACGAAACCCTACGAAACAGCAACGCTGCGAATCCAGCCTCTGACCGCTCCAAATTATCTGGCCTCAAAAAGAATTGGCCGCGGCATAAAGCCGCGGCCAGTTCAGACCCGCATTTGCAAACCGGGAACTCAGAACGCGATGTGAATTGAGAGCTCCGTATTGCGGTTACCTGACTTGTAAGCGAGGACGTCGGTGAAGACGGAGACATCGTTGGTCCCGCCGTAGGTCAAGTATGTATTGGCATGGTTGTAGAGGTTGATGAATTCGCCCTTGAGTTGGATGTCATACCGCTCGTGGAACTTGAAATCCTTGACAACTCCAAGATTTTGCTGCCAGGTTCCCGGACCGCGGAATGCATTGCGGCCGCTCATTCCAGGTACGAAACTGCAGCCGACTCCATGAAGTCCCGCACAAATGGGCATGTCACTTGTTCCCGTTCTGTCGTTGACCTGCTCGTTGTAATTGGCTGCGATAACATTGCCGTCGGCATCGTAGGTGGTCGGGAACTGTTTGTAAGAGTAGGTGTTGGGTCCTTGTGAATCGCTGATGTCTATCATTTTCCCTTTTCCCGGCGTTTGTTTCGCGACGAAACTCGCGCGCGGGCAGAGCGTGCCAGCATAGGTACAGTCGTACATGGAATAGGGAGTGCCCGTATTGGCGTTGAAAGTCGTTGCCAGGGTCCAGTTGTCGAGCAGCATCTTGGAGACGCCGGTCAGGGTCTTTCCATAGGGAACCGTCCAGACCATAGCAACAGCCACACGGTGCTTCTGATCGAAATCCGAGTTGCCCCGATCGAGCGACTTGTTCCAAGGATCGAGATACCCGAGAATTCCGCCGCCACCCTCGTCACCACCTTCACTGAATGCCGAACTCGTGTTGTCGATGGAGTGAGAGTAGGTATAGTCGGCGCGGACGTTCAGACCTGTCTGATAGAGATTCGAACTACGAAGCTCGCCCGTCACGCCATTGTAGTAAGAGTCGCCGTCGGCGCCACGCCAGTTGATGCTGTTGTATTGGTAGTTGGTGCGGTTGGAGGTGTGCGCATCACCGAGGTAGATCGCCCCGTCGAAAGAGCGATTGATATTCGCGATGGAGTAATTGTGAATGCCGCGCGTCCCGACGTAGGAGACACTTGCGGTCGTGGTGTTCACAAATTGATGCTCGACAGAGAGGCTATAGTTGTTTGCGTAAGCCGGCTTGATCTTCGGGTCTACAGCACGCAACGTTACGTTGGGCATATTGACCTTGCCAGTGCTCTCGCCGAACTGAGCATAGTTGTTTGTCGAGACAGGGATGATGCTGCCGCCATTGTCGGCGCTGGTGAACGCGACCACTCCGTAGTTTGGAGGATTCTGAATCACGTTGAAGGTGACGTTATTAAAGTTGCGCTCGTAGTTGATGCCATACCCGGCGCGAACGCTGGTTTTGCCGTTACCTGTAACATCATAAGCAATTCCGACTTTGGGCCCGAACTGCTTGGTGTTCAAATTCCAGAGACGTCCATTTGGCGCATTTTTACGCGTAAGCACCTGTCCATTGCGGATCTGGTCCCACGGGGTACTGCCGGCGCCAAGGAAGAAGTTCGCATCATACTCTGGTTTCTGCGAGTGCTGCGGACCATAAATCTCCCAACGAAGACCCAAGGTGAGCGTCAATTTTGGGCTGATCTTCCAGTTGTCGCTTCCATATGCCGCGCCGTCCTGATAGCGGTTAGACCGCGAGAAGTTTGGAGCTATAGCGGGCAGCTGAATCTGGCACTCAGGTGTTGGTTGGGGTACACCCAGGGCATTCTTGATACAAGGATACGTGCCGTTCGGATTGATGGCGACATTCAGATATCCCATGCCGCCCGCAACGAAGTTCTCCATGGAGTGCCGAGTGCCTGACTGGACTAGGGCGTCGACCGCATTCTCATAGGCGCCGAACATGCGGTTGTCCTTGATGTTTAGAAAATTACCGCCGAAGGAGAACTGATGCTTCCCTCTGGTCCACGCCAGATCCTCGCCTATTTGGATGAAGTTCTGTGGGCCGCCGAATGGAATCGCATTGCCTGGAGTTGTCGCCGAATAACCAGGGAAGTTTATGAGGCCACCACCTAGAGTGACCGCGGAGCTTGAATTCACGTAGAGAGTAGGACTGACAGGTGCTGCCCCCAGGGGCTGCGCATTGTCGAGCCGGGAACCAAGCAGCTTGGTCGCCGAAGCGAGGTTGGGACTTAAGGCCTTAGTAAATGAAACTTCGATGTTGTGGTTGTACTGCGTCTGAGGCGTGTCGAAGCCAGCATAGGGACTGGAGTTGACGTAGCCCGCAGGATTCACTGCGCTCTGCTGGATATACCTGACAAACATCGAGGTCGTTTGATTGATGGTGAAATCAGCCCTGTTGAAGCTGATCCATTGATTCACTGGCGCGCCGCCGCCGGAGTCGGCCGGTACGGTGTAAATGGACTGGCCGAAAAGGTTGGTTGTGAGAATGGCAGGATTTGTCAGCGCGATTTTATTGATGTCCGCTCCAAACACGGATTGAACAGCTTGTGACGCGCCCGTGAAGAGCGATCCATTAATTGGGTGGGCCAATTTGCCATAGGTAGAAAAGAAACCCTGCATATTTGCCGGGGTCATTGCGATAAATTCTGGGGTCGGAACTGTAGAGATGACATTCTGCGCGCTGCGAACCCTCGTCCACTCGGTGGACGAGAAAAAGAAAAGCTTGTCTCTCTTGATCGGCCCGCCGACTGAATAGCCGAACTGGTTATGCGTATAGCGCGGCTTCGCCGTAACATCCGGGTTCATTGCATGAATGTAATTGTTGTTGTACCCATTCGATGCGAAGGTCGAGATGCGATTGAACTCATAGACCGAGCCGTGGAAGGCATTGCTGCCTGACTTGGTCGAGACATTCACAGCTCCCGATCCGCGACCGTACTCAGCACCGGAGTTCGAAGTGACGATGCGAATCTCAGACGTCGCATCCATCGGCACAGTCTGCCCGACGCCCACGGCGAAGAGATCAGTGTTTTCAGCGCCATCGAGCAGGATGTCAACAGAGGTGTTACGAGCTCCCGAAATGTTGAACCCGACTCCGCGAGACTGTGCGGACGGATCGGCAGAAAGATTTCCAGAGAAGGCAACCAGGTTGTAAGGATCGCGATCGAGCGTTGGAAGGCTGAGAATCTGATCAGTCTGAATGACGGCGGCGACTTCAGGCTTCTCAAGATGCACGCCGGCAAAATCATCAGCAGTCACAGTGATCTGGGTGCTCTCACCTTTTACGGCGAGTTTGACGTTAACCGTATTCGAGGAGCCAACCGTGACCTGCAACACATGCGACGCAGGACTAAAACCAGGCGCGCTGAAGCTGATCTTGTAAACAGCGGGCAACAGCTGGCTGATTGAGTAGTCACCCTTGCTGTCGGAAATTGTGGTCCTTACCGCCCCGGTAGCTTCGTTTGTTGCTTTGACTTCAACTCCGGGAATCACGGCACCCGACGCATCAGTCACCACACCCGAGCACGAACCTAGGTCGGCTTGCGCCTGCGCTACAGGGGTCCCGATGCAGGAAACAAAGGCGGTAAAGCCCAGCAGACTCACGGTCAAAGCAGCAGCATGCAGCAATCGCAAGAATCGCATTGAAATCCTCCAGATCGACTCCGGATCGGGGGAGTTCATGCAAACAAAAATCCCCGAATCCGCTTATCGCGCTCGGCGTCTCGGGTCTAGCTGGGGAGGGTTAGGTCCGTTCCGCGGTTGACAATCGTAAAAGGCCAAAAACAGCAAAAAGATAAAGGTCCGGATTCGGCTACTTCGTAAGAAGTGACCAAAACCATCCCAAGGTAGACAGGGTTCTTACTTTCCTTAGTGCAAGCGTCGTGCCAAATGGAGACGACGAAACGTAATTTGCAATCTAAAGGATTAACAGAAATACGCCAGTGACCCAGATCACGGTCGAATATGGGAAGTTGTAGCGTGATCGTCAGCTATTTCACAAAATGTTGATCGACGACTCTGTTCGTCCCGATCTGGACACTCTCGATCATGTATCTTCGCTCCATGCAGATTGTCCTCGCGCATGTGGGAACACGGCTATCTTCGAAAGATCACTTCAATGAGTTAGCCGAGCTTTATTTAGGACGCTGCGCGCCCTACGCACAGTGCCAGGCTGAAGCGTTCCGAAGTGTGGAAGCATTTTTCGCGTGGCTCGATAAGCAGCAGCGCCGCGCGCCTGCGATCGCGGTGCTCCTCGACAGTCGTGGACAGCAGATGACTTCAGAGAAGTTCGCAGCGTGGATCGGTCGCCACCGGGACAATGGCGCCCAACAGATCATCTTCGCGATCGGCCCGGCAGATGGCTGGTCAGAGTCGGATAAAAAGCGCGCCTCGCTCTTGCTTTCGCTGGGACCTCTCACCCTCGCTCATGCACTGGCTCGTGTCGTGCTCGCCGAACAGGTCTATCGCGCATTTACAATTCTCACAGGCCATCCTTACCACTCCGGCCACTGAGGAAGACCGCTCTCCAGGCCGTGCTTCCCAACTACAGCTTGAAAACAAACGGCCGCTGAGCTGGCTAGAGGGAAATATGAGCTCCGAAGAATCTTCCCGGCGTGGATTGATTTTGATCAACACCGGCCCCGGCAAAGGCAAAACGACCGCCGCCATGGGCACGGCTTTGCGCGCTGTAGGCAACGGCATGCGCGTGTTGATGCTGCAGTTCCTCAAAGGGTCATGGCACTACGGAGAACTCGACTCCACGCAAGCCTTCGGCCAGAACTTCGTGCTCAAGCAAATGGGAAGGGGCTTCGTCAAAGTCGGCGGCGCGGAGACTGACCCTGAAGATGTTCGCATGGTGCAGGCCGCGTGGGCTGAGGCGCGCGAGGCGATCATGTCAGGCGAGTGGGACATGGTGGTCCTGGACGAAATCAACTACGCCATCGGCTACGGCATGCTTGACCCCGCTGAGGTCGCCGAGACTCTCCGCAACCGCCCTGAGATGGTCCACGTGATCCTGACCGGACGCAACGCGCATCCCTCGCTCGTAGAAATCGCAGATACCGTGACCGAAATGCGCGAAGTGAAGCACGCCTACCAGAAAGGCATCCTTGCCCAGCGCGGCATCGAGTTCTGATTCCCCGGCATCTTTCAAAAATAAATCCGCAAGTTTTTCCCTCCGCTGCGTTCCAAGGCCAGTTCCAGGAGGATGGACTTGCGAAAGACCTCGATTCTTCTAGCTGCGCTTTTTGTTGCGGGATTTGCGCAATCTCAGCAGCCTCAACCCGTGGCACTCACCATCTACAACCAGGATTTCGCGGTCGCGCGGACCTTTTTGAATCTCGATCTCTGCGCCGGCGTCAACGAGATCACAACTGACAGCGTCACCAGCCGCCTCGAGCCGGATTCGGTCGTCCTGCGCGATCCCTCCGGCAAACGCGTAGTGCATGTAGTCGAGCAAAACTACGACTCAGCAATCGTGAGCCAGGAGTGGTTGCTCGAAAAGTACGAAGGAAAGACCATCGACTTTCAGGTCTCTACGCCGCAGGGCCTCAAGATCGTGCCGGGCAAAATCATCCGCGCCGGCTTCTACCGCCAGCAACAGTACACCTTCGACGGCCAACTGCTGAGCGGCCAGTCCGCCCAGCCCCTTATTGAGATCGACGGCAGAATGCAGTTTCAACTTCCGGGAATACCATTATTCCCCGCGACTACCGATGGCATGCTGCTGAAGCCAACTCTGCGCTGGCAGATCGACTCTGCGTCGGCCGATCATTTCAATGCGGAACTGGCCTATATCACTGGTGGCTTAAGCTGGGACGCAACCTATAACGTGGTCGCTCCTGACAACTCCGACGTTACGGGTGACGAGAAGGCTGATGTGCTCGGATGGGTGACCATTCACAACAATTCGGGTTCAGAATTCCCGCAGGCAAGAATCAAGCTGATGGCCGGCGACGTCGCCAAGATCCAACCGCAATCGAGCTACAACGCAATGGCTCAATTGCGCATGGAAGCCAAGGCCCTCGACGTCATGCAGCCCGGCGTTACGCAAAAAGCCTTCGACGATTTCCACCTCTACGATCTCAATCGGACAGTCACGCTTCGCGATGGAGAAACCAAGCAGGTGCAATTTATCGATGCCGCGAATGTGAACATGCGGCGCAACTACATCTACGATGGCTTGGCCGAGCAGGTCCAGCCCATCTATGCAGGCAACGTAAATCAGAATCAGGCCTACGGCCTCGGCGGCGAGAATACCAAGGTTCTGGTCGTCGAAGAGATCAAGAATTCTGAATCGAATCACCTCGGCATGCCACTCCCTGCAGGCCGCGTGCGTCTCTATCGCCGCGATGCCGACGGGCAAATGGAGTTTGTGGGCGAGAACCTCATCGGCCATACACCTGCCGAGGAAACCGTAAGAATCCCGACAGGCAGCGCCTTCGATGTTAAGGGGTCGCGTCGTCAAACTGACTTCCACGTTGAATACAACAAGCGCATGCTCGATGAAACTTTTGAAATCAAGCTCACGAATCAAAAGCTACAGCCGGTAAACGTAGGGGTGCTCGAGCACATGTACCGCGGTGAGAATTGGCAAATCACCGAGAAATCAACGCGGTTCAAGAAGCGCGATAGCCACACCATCGAATTTCCGATCACAGTCCCTTCCAAAGGAGAAGTGACCTTAACCTACACCGTTCACTACACCTGGTAGTGCCACAGTTCCGAATTCACGGTTCAGATTCTCAGCTCAAGCTCGATCCCAAAGGTTCCAGCAACGACGCTCGCGAACTTTGAACTGGGAGCCGGAACTGCCCTCCGGGTCGCTATAATGACTGAGGCTTATGTCCTGGTTTAAGCGCGAGAACGGCGAGTTCGACAGCCCCGGTAACAACGACGGCGATGAGGAGAAGATCGTCCGTACGGAAGGACTGTGGGTTAAGTGCCCGGGATGCCGGCAGACCATCTGGAAGGCCGATCTTGAGGCCAACATGAATGTCTGTCCGAAGTGCCAGTTCCACTTCAAGATTGGCGCGCGTCAGCGGTTGGATTCGCTCCTCGAACCAGGCTACGAGCTGGTCGATGGCGGCCTTCGTTCTACTGATCCACTCAACTTCACCGACATCAAGCCCTACAAGCAGCGCCTTCGCAAGGCGCAACAAGATACGGGCCTCAATGACGCAATCTTGAACGCCGTAGGCCACATAGAGACGCATGCTGTCGTAGTCAGCGCCATGGAGTACGGCTTTATCGGTGGGTCGATGGGAGCGGTGGTGGGCGAAACCATTGCCCGTGCGGTTGATCGCGCCCGCCTGGAGAAGAAACCTCTTATCGTGATTGCTGCCTCGGGTGGAGCACGCATGATGGAAGGTGTCGCCAGCCTCATGCAGATGGCCAAGATCTCGACCGCGCTGGCACAGCTCGACGATGCCAGGGTCCCCTATATTTGCGTGCTCACTGACCCCACAACCGGCGGCGTTACCGCAAGTTTCGCCATGCTTGGCGATCTCAACATTGCCGAGCCCGGTGCGCTCATCGGCTTTGCCGGTCCGCGCGTGATCGAACAGACGATCCGCCAGAAGCTTCCCGAAGGCTTCCAGCGCTCAGAATTCCTCTTGGAAAAAGGCTTCCTCGATGCCGTTGTCCACCGCCATCAGTTGAAGAACTACCTCGTGCGCGCGCTGCAATTCATGAAAGTGCCGGAGACTGCTCTGACCGCCGCGAAATAGCGAGCACTAATCTTTGCTCTCTTCCCCCAAACAACGGTGATTGTTGCGATTCTGTCTTCTCACAAACAGCAACCCCCAGCCTGAGCCGGGGGTTGCTGTTTTCAGTTACAGGTCCGTTAGAACGTGAACTTCAGAGCCAACTGCATGCTGCGAGCATTGGCGTTGAAGAATTTCTGGGGCTGGTTGAATCCGGCATTTCCCGCAGTCTGGAAGAGGATCTGCGAAGTGTAGCCCGGCGAGTTGATGTTATCGACCGTGCCCGGGATGTACTGGGCATGGTTGAGAACGTTGAATGCGCCCGCCGAAAACTCCATGGCATACCGCTCAGCAAAGTTGAAGCGCTTCACTGCGGTTGCATCCAGATTGTTGATCGGGTTGATTGGCTGGGTATTGCGCGAGGAAGTTGGCAATGAACCTGCTGCCGCCGTGATGTACCTGGCATTTGGATTTACTGCCTGGTAAGCCACGAGGTTCGCATTGCAGGTCGTAGCGGGTGAAGCGCAAAGACCGGCACGGGACGGATCATATATCGCGGTGACTGCCGAACCGGTTCCACCCTTGCCATTCCTGTTGTAAATCGTACGATCAATCGCCGTTGAATCGCCGTTCAAGTTGGAGTTAACACCCGACAATACGGTGTAGTATTCCGGAGACTCGTAGGTATAGATCGGAGCGACTTCCCAGTTACCCACGAGGTTCTTCATCATCCAACCAGACGACTTGAAGTAGGGCAGGTCGTACACTGCTGCGAGCGTGAGACGATGAGTCCGGTCGAGTGCGGAACGGCTGTAGTCTGCCTTGACGTCGCGCGAGTTCTGCGGACGACGTGGGGTGAGCACAGTCGAAAACACGTCGGCCGTCGCATCGTCCATCGTCTTGCTGTACGTGTAAGCGAGATCCAGAAGGAACCCGCGCGAGAAACGGCGGTTGAGGCTGGCGGCCAATCCGTGGTAGTTCGAATCAGACCACGGCATGAAGGTAGTGATCTTGCTTGTGAAACCTGCCGCCAGGAAGTCGGGTGAGATATTCGAGCGGGCTTTGATCGTCGCCAGAGTATTTGGCAATGACTCGAGCTGCGCACTGGATGGCGTCTCGCCGATAAAGGTTGGAAGGGAGTGTTCCGCATCGGCACGCGGCCGCACGTTCAACTGGTTCTGGGTCGACAGGTGAAGACCGCGCGTTCCCACGTATCTAATTTCTGCGGTGTAATCCTTCGCGAACACGTGTTGCACGCCGAGGGTCCAGGTTTCGGCATACGGCAGTTTCTGATCGGGCACGTAAGCCGCCGTCGCCGCGCGTTGATCTGCAATGGTGTCGAAAGTCGCGAGTGAACCGTTGCCTGCAGGAAGACCACCATTGGTCAGAAAGTTGGGGGAGCCTACAGCCGGATTGTTTCCAGCGCCTACATCGTTGGTCGATGAATATTGCGGCGGGAAGGAGAGAATTCCAAGGTTGTCGTAAAGGACATCCGTCGCCATGCCGTACCCAACACGGAACGAAGTCTCAGGGTTGATCGCGTAGTTGATGCCCACGCGCGGGAGGATGTTCTTGTATTGCGGCTTCGGTTCGGAGAACACAATCAGCCCCGGCACGCTTGCCGCTGCGTTGAGAGTCTGTGTGCGCTCGCCGACTGGGACCGAGGTGAACTCGTAACGAAGGCCAAAGTTCAGGCTCAGCTTGTCCGTGATGCGCCAGACGTCGTTGCCGTAGCCGTAAAACGCCGTCTGATCACCGTAGTAGAAGAAGTTGCCCGTCGAGCGTTCACCGAACGCCGTGGGAGCGAGATC
>Ga0157375_10002923_pt1 | contig 14815 bp, 13 predicted proteins | sample M35metaG_FD_115311 | JGI IMG/M metagenome (GOLD analysis project Ga0157375, IMG submission 115311) | Miscanthus rhizosphere microbial communities from Kellogg Biological Station, Michigan, USA - M3-5 metaG | ecosystem: Host-associated > Plants > Roots > Rhizosphere > Soil | place: USA: Michigan...
CGTCCAGTTTTCGAAATGGTGGATGAACGATTCGATTTCGACTTCCTTGTTCCAGTCGCCGTCGCGCCAGCCGCCCGAGTTGTCCACCGTGATCTCGGCGATCCAATTGATGGTCGCGAGGCCGGTGCCGGGATCCGCAGGCGAGATGGGGTAGAACACCACGCGGTGACGATGTGTGCCAAGCCCGACGAACGAAGCGCCGGTGCGAATCGGCACTCCGGGTGTCGTGCCGCGCCACATGATCGCGCCGCCCCAGCGGATCGGCGGCTGGTCCGGGTACATCTGCGCGCGGATCGCCGAATGCAGCCCGTCGGCGCCGATCAGGAGCTCACCCGAGACTTCCATTCGATGCCCGTCGCGGCTTTGCACGAGCGCCGTGACGCCGTCGGCGTCCTGGCGGAAGCCGGTGACACGCGAGCCGGTGTACACGGCATCAGCTCCGAGACGCGCGATCGTTGTTTCGAGAAGCAGCATCTGCAGTTGCCCGCGATGAACTGCGTACTGCGGCCATTGGTAGCCCGCGAGCAAGCCGCGCGGCTCGGAATAGACGTCGTTGCCGTTCAGCCCCACGAGCGCCCATTCCTTGGCCTGCACGCCGATCGCGTCGAGCCTCTCCGGCCCGATGCCGAGCTCGTAGAGCTCGCGAACGGCGTTGGGTTGAAGGTTGATACCTACGCCGAGCGGCTTCGGCTTGGCGACAGCCTCGAGCACGATGCAAGGCACGCCGATCTGATGCAGTGTGAGGGCGACGCTCAGTCCGCCGATGCCGCCGCCGGCAACGATGACCGGCGGCCGATTCGCTTTGCTCATGTTTTTTGAGTTTGGTGGCGCGGTGATTGTGCCAGGCGGCGCCGCGCGCCGCGAGTTTGCATCGCGGCGGCGCGGACAACAAACTGCGTCGCCAAGTCGCCGCCGCACTCGAAATAGCAGGGGATAATCGGCCGATGTCGACTCAACGAATCCTGGTTCTCCTCGCGCTTCTCGTTGCAACGTCCGTGACGGCACAGGCGCAGACCGAGTTCGTCCCGGTTACCGACCGTATGCTCCAGAATCCCGATCCGGCCGATTGGCTGATGTGGAGACGCACACTCGACACCTGGGGCTTCAGCCCACTAAAGGAAGTGACCGGCAAGAACGTCGGTAGCTTGCGAATGGTTTGGACACGAGCTCTGGGTCCGGGCATTCAAGAGGGCACGCCGCTCGTTTACCGCGACGTGATGTACTTCCCCAATCCGAGCGATCTCGTCCAAGCGATCGACGCGGCGAGCGGCGATCTGCTGTGGGAGTACCGGCGTTCTTTACCCTCGGATCTCGGCGAATACTTTCCGGTGCCGTCCATCAATCGGAACCTCGCGATCTTCGGAGATTCGATCATCGACACGAGCTCCGACGACTATCTCTACGCGCTAGACGCGCGCAGCGGCAAGCTGCAGTGGGAGACGAAGCTGTTCGACTATCGGCACGGCGCCCAGCAAACGTCGGGCCCGATCGTCGCGAACGGTAAGGTGATCTCGGGGCGCGGCTGCGAGCCCGAGGGTAGTCCCGCCGCGTGCGTAATCCTGGCGCACGACGCAAAGACGGGTCGCGAGATCTGGCGACGGCCGACGATCGCGGCCGCGGGGTCGGAGGACGGCAAATCGTGGGGCGACACGCCGAATGACGAGCGTTGGCACGTCGGAGCTTGGATGGTCCCGAGCTACGATCCCGAGCTCAATCTCGTGTTCATCGGCACGTCGGTGACCTCGCCCGCGCCGAAGTTCGCGATCGCGGGCAACGACAAGAAATACCTCTACCACAATTCGACGCTCGCGCTGAACGCCGATACCGGCGACGTCGTCTGGTATTACCAGCACATCGTCGACCATTGGGACCTCGATCATCCCTTCGAGCGATTGCTCGTCGAGACGGCAGTCGCGCCTGATCCCAAAGAAGTCACGTGGATCAATCCACGCGTGCGCTCGGGCGAGCGGCGCAAGGTCGTGACCGGCATACCGGGCAAGACCGGAGTGGTCTACACGCTGGATCGTGCGACGGGCGAGTTCCTCTGGGCGCGTCCGACGGTGGACCAGAACGTGCTGCAGAAGATCGACGCGCTCACCGGCGAAGCGACGGTGAACCCGGACGTCACGTTCGTCGAGATGGGCCAGACTCGGCTCGTGTGCCCTTCGACGCTCGGTGGCAAGAACTGGCCGTCCGGAACGTACAGCCCGCTCGGTAACGTGATGTTCTTCCCGCTCCAGAACACCTGCATGATGTCGACCGCTATCTTGAGTCGCCCGAGCTTCGACTCGCTATACGGCCTCAAGAACGCCGAGCAGGTGGCGCCGAATCATACGAACGTCGGCACCATTTACGCGATCTCGGTCGAGACTGGCAAAACACTCTGGAAGTATGAGCAGCGGGCCGCGATGCTCTCGCTGTTGTCGACTGCCGGCGGCTTGATCTTCGGCGGGGATGCGAACGGCCGTTTCCGAGCATTCGACCAACAGACCGGCAAAGTTTTGTGGGAGGTAAATCTCGGCTCGCCGATTTCCGGCTATCCCATCAGCTTTGCCGTGGGCAACAAGCAATATATCGCGGTCAGCACCGGCTCTTCGTTGACCGCGATGGGTGCGAACCGCCTGACGCCCGAGCTGCATGCGAGCCTCGGCAACAACTTGTTCGTGTTCGCGTTGCCGCGAGAGTAGCGGCGAGCAGTCGTAACGGGGAGCGATATGAAGCCTAGGGTCGTTTGGTCGATTACGACGTCCGTGTTGGTCGTCGGCTCGTGGGCGCATTTTGCAGTGACACCTCTCGCCGAAGCGCAAAACAACCGGCCCGGCGAATGGGCGCACCGCACCTCGTGGGGCGATCCCGACCTCCAGGGAGAGTGGACGAGCGAAGGGGAGTTCGGCGTGCCGTTCGAGCGCCCGGCCGAATTCGGAGATCGTAAGTTCCTCACAGACGAGGAATACGCGAAGCGGATGGCGGACGTACGCCAACGCGACGAGCGAGATCTGAAGTCAGTCGACGTTCTCGCCGGCAAAGTCGACGCGCCGAACGCACCCATTCCGCATTGGCGCGAATACGAAACCGACTCGCGACGCACCTCACTCATCGTTGATCCGCCGAACGGACGACTGCCGCCGCGAACGACGCAGGCCGCACCCCTTCCAGTCGAGAGATGCGGAAGTCTGCAACGCGGCGAGCCGTGCGACTCATACAAGGACTACGGGCTCGGAGTGCGGTGCATCGTGCACGGCGGCGGCTTCCCGGACGCGATGTTCCCGGCGGTTTACAACGCAAATTTTCGAGTCGTTCAGGCCCCGGGGCTCGTTGCGATCAGCTACGAGCTGATTCACGACACGCGCGTCATCCCAATCTCTTCGTCGACGCGAGACGAGGCCTCGCATGTGTCGCCGGCTATCCGTATGTACATGGGCGACGCGCGCGGCCACTGGGAAGGAGCGACTCTCGTGGTCGAGACGACCAACCTGACGGCTGCGACGCGCGGCGCCTCTCGTGGCCTGCGTCTTGTCGAGCGGTTCACGCGTGCGTCAAAGGGTTTGATTCGGTATCAGGTCACGTTCATCGATCCCGACACGTGGACCGCGCCATGGACCGCCGCGCTCGACCTCAAGTCGCGGCCTGAGGGCGCCGGAGTATTCGAGTACGCGTGCCACGAGGGCAACTATGGCGTGCGTAACATGCTATCCACGGCGCGTTACCTCGAGCGAACGACAAAATAGAGGTGAGCCGGGCGGGAGGAACCGTCAGCCAGTGACGACCTCGAGGGTAATGCCGTAGTTGTCGCGGAAGCGGATTAGCGACGACTCCACCGAAAGCAATTCGGCGCCGGCTGTCTGCAAGAGTGGGGCGACTTTTGCGCTGTCGAACGGAGCGACTTTGACTCCGAAACGGACGAAGCGCGGCGTCGCGTTTTGGCCAGCTCGCTCGAGACCGATTCGCGTATTGCGCGCGAGCTTCAGCCAGATGCGTCCGGGCGCGGCGCGGTCCGGTGTTTCGATGCCTTCGCCGTACACGAGCCGGTAGTAGCGCCGAGCGCGCTCGAGATCGCTCACCGCGAGCAACACGTGCTCGAGGCCGACCGGAGCGAAGATTCCGTCGGGTTTCACCTCGAGCGCAGAGGGCACCGCGGCGGCCACGAGCCCGGCCGGTGGTTTGAAGAGTTGGAGCTCGAGACCGTCGGGGTCGGGGATCATGCCGAATCCGCCGCCGGGCGGCGGATATCCCGCGGCCGCGAGGTCCTTGCCGATGGCCTCTAGGTCCGCGGATTCGGCGAGCGCGCAGTAGTGTCCAACGGTGGTGGGCCGGCCGTTCGCGGCGCCGATCGCGATATAGCCTACTTGTCGATCGGGCGGCAGATCTCCGAGCAGCACGAAGTAGCGTTTCCCGCCACGAAAGTCTTGCTCGTGCAGTGGCGAGGAGAACACGCGCTTGTAGAAGCGCGCGGACTCGGCCGTGTCGGGGACGACGATATCGAGGTGCTCGAGCCCGAGATTCTTGAGCGGCAGCGCGCGCGACTGACCATGCGCGCGCCGGAGCGGCAGGAACGCCGCGCACACGCCGGCAGAAAGCGCGCCGAGCACCGTGCGGCGCCTAACGCGCGAAGCTTCGCAAGGGGCATTCTCGCGCGCCGCTGATGCCGAGCCGTGGTGCGATTCGCGCAGCATGTGGGTTACGGATGAGCGTCTTCGAGTAAGGGATAGTTCAACGAGTTCTACCGATCACCGCTTTGCTCACTTCGAAGCAACGTTCTTCTCGCGCCAGGCCTCGCCCGTCAAGAGGTTGTCTCGATCGTAAGGCGAGATGTGATGGCGGACACCGTGCTCGTCGTCCAAGCACTCGTCTTCGATGATCCTTGCGTTTCGCGCCTTGACGCGTTTCAAGTTCGTCCTGAGTGTCCAGGGTCGTGAATAGACCATCGGATCCTCGATACGAGCCTCGTACTCGATCGTATCTGCGTCCGTCAGCCGGTAACGCTCGACGACATGAAAATCGGTGCTGTGGTAGTTGCCCGCTTGGTCGAGCCAGACCTGGTCGGTTAGCGCCGCGACGTCTGCGACCAACGTGTCACCGTCCCAACGATAGCGCGTGTCGCCCATCCACCAGTCGGCTGCGTCGAAGTGTGGCCGGTCGTCGGGGTGGAACACGCGGAAGGAGTGATTCTCCTGGTACGCGATCGCGAAGTTTCCGGGGCTCTGCAAGATCTGAAGCGGCGAGGGGAGATACGTCGCCCGTGGAACGCCGGGCTGGTAGCACTTGAGCGCTGGGTCCGCCGTTGCCCGAGCTCGATAGTTTTCGTCGCGCTTTGCCAATGCGTCCGATCGATAAGGAATTTTCCCATCAGGCGGGTCGACGACGATGCTCGACGACGCGGCGACTCCCTTTCCCCCGGAGTGGCCCTCCACGTTTACATACGCAGTGCCTTGAGCCTGCCAAATGCCTCGAAAATCCGGAGTCTTGCCGTCCCACAACCGCTTCGGCGAGAACGACGCGGGCCCACTTGTCGCTTGTGCGGAAGCCGGAGGCGCAGGCATCAAACAAGCAGCGGTCAGCGCGAGGAAGTAGGAAGCGACCCGTGCAATACGTAGCACGCTCATTTGGCCCTCTGCTTGTTTCCGCCGTCTTCCTCGGTGAAGTGTTGCCTACTTCGTTCGCCCTCGAGGCAGCTGTACTCGAGTATCTGCTGTTCGGCAGGCACGCGCTTGAGCGTGAAGCGAAACTGGATGGGTTTTAGGAAAACGGTTGCGTCCGTGACGGTCGCCTCGTAAAGGATGGTGTCGCGATCGACTAGCGTGAAGCGCTCGATGACGTGCTCGTTCTCGTCGACGAAATTCCCCTGCATGTCGAGCCAGGTGCGGCCGTTGAAATTGCTGACGTCGACGACGAACGAATCGCCCTCCCATCGGCCCCGCGAGTCTCCGTCCCACGCCCAGTAGTTGCGCGGATGCTTGCTGTTGTCGGTCGGAATGATGCGAACATCGTGGTTCGCCTCGTGGAGAAGGGCGACGTAGCTTTCATCCTGGATGATCTGAACCGGGTAGAGTCCGGCCGGCTGATCCAGCGACCGAGGAACGCCGGGCAGATGACATCGGCCCTCGGGATCCTCATACGAGTGCTTCTGACGATACGCTTTCTCTGCCGCAGCCTGAGGCAAGTACTCGTACTGCGGAGCGGGGGGACCTCGGCCTCCGCCGGCGGCGAAGTTGGTTCCGTCTAGCGAGCCGATGAACAGGCCCTGGAATCCGCCATTGCTCTTCATCCATAGGCCTTGCAAGTCGGGATGGCCGTCCGGAAGCCTGGGCAACGTCGTCTTCTCGGGGTTGGCGGCGGCTGGCGAAGGCTGAGCGAACGACGACTCGATTGCCACCGATGTCGATGCGGCCCAAACGGCGACGACGATCGCGAGCCGCAGTTGCTTCGAGCGAATAGCTCTCATGGACGGCTCACTTGGCGTCGGAAGTGGTGCTCGGCGCGTCCTGCGCCGTCGCCGCGGAACCGGCGAATACCTTGCGCCCGTCGGCGAGCGTGATCCGAGAGGCGTTCGCCGTGCTCGAGCCGTCCTTCGCGAGATAGCCGTCGACCGTAATCTCGTCGCCGGTCTTGAGCGAGTTCTTCGTCCACCCGAGCCTCATCAAGCCGTTCGGATTCGAGGTCTCGATCATCCACTGCGTCGTCTTGCCCTCTGCGGTGACATCGAGCGTGATCCATCCGTGCGGATTGATCATCTCCCATTTGACGACGACGCCCTTGAGCGTAACGGGACGCTGACCGTCGAATTCTGCGGCGAATGAATGATGGGCGAGAGCGGCACGACCCATCAACAGGATGAAGAACGCAGCGAGCAGGCCCCAGGCGTTGGGTCTCATTGTCAAACCTCGTCGAGCTGGCGCGGCTTGAGTGTCAACCGCGACGTCACAGTAACTCCGCGCACATTGGGTAGCACCGGAGGGATTGAGAAATGGAATTGGTCGATGCGTGATATCGCGAACCACAATGAACGACCACCGGTTGCTCCGTAGCTCGCGTGACGGCCCGTGAGCCGCCTAGCACACCTCAATGCGTTACGAGCGCGCATAGCTCGAAGGCGGTTGAGACGTGGAGCCGTTGGTAGGCGCGCTGCCTGTAGGTCAACACGGACGTCTTGGCAATTCCAAGCTCGACCGCCGTCGCTTCGATGCTTCTACCCAGCGCGGCGAGTGCGCAAACCTGCCGTTCCCTGTGCGTGAGGCCGGAGTGGCGAATCGCGAACCGCTCTTCGAGCTCGGCCGGCGTGAGCGGCCGCGGGCCCAACTTGGCTTTGCGGTTCAAGGGAAGCATCGGAAGCACGAGACAGGCTAGATCGACGAGGGAATCCAGCTCCGCGTCGGAGCAGTAGCCGTCGGAGATGTGCCGGGCCACATTCATCCCTCGCCAGGCGTCGGGTCCGCGTTGAATGATCGAGACTCGCTCGACGATCCCGGCATCATCGAAAAAGCGCCGCCGGAACCCGGGTGAGGCAATGTCCGAAGGCCGAACGCGCTGGACGGCTACACTGCTGCATTCCTGCGCAGCTCGGAAGGCGTCGCCGACGGGATCCACAGGCAAGTACCAGCGCCGATAGGCGGGAAATAGATCCGCCAATCCGGGCTCGCCCGAGAAGTACTGCAACGAGCTGTGTTCGCGAGCCGTGGCTTCGAACAAGTAGAGTCGACGCGCTCCCTTGGTCAGTGACAGCACGGAATCACGCACGGTCGCGCCGAAACCGTCGGTGCCGATCGCTCCGAGCAATCTTTCGTAGACAACCGGCAGCGAGCCGAGCGCCCGCCGATTCTTAATTTGGCTGATAACCGACACGACGTTTTCCCCCGAAGCGGCTCAAGCGGCCACGACGTCCCCGAGACGCTATGGTGCCTGTTTTCCGCAGACCGGTCGCCCTTAGGGTAGCCGAGCCTGTCCATCCGGCAGAGGACAGCCGCAGGTGCTCGCCGCGCTAGATTGCTATAGACGTTTCAATCCGGAGGGCCGCATGCTCGACGGCAACAAGGTCATCGTTACCGTCGCCCTCAACGGCGGCATGCAGCAGGATCGCGACGGCGCCGTCATCCCGAAGCAGCCGGCAGAGATCGGTGCGGCGGCAGCTCGATGCTATGAAGCAGGCGCGGCGATGGTCCATGTCCACGCGCGCGACCCGTCGGGCAAGAACAGCGGGGATCGGGAGATCTACGCGGAGATCATCCGCCAGATCCGTGCGCGCTCGCCGATCTTGATTCAGACGACTAACGGGATCGGCGTGCGCCGCGATCCGGCGACGGGGCAGTTCATCTGGCCGACCGACAGCGAGCGACTCGGCCTTCTCAATCTCGAGCCGCGGCAAGACCTGTTTGGGATTGCCGCTGGTTCGGCCGATTTCTACAACCCCGAGGGTGGCTATCCCGAAGAGACGCCGTACGTGAACTCACCGGCGCTGCTCAAGAAGACGATCAAAGCTGTCTACGAGATGGATTCTGCGCTCGAGTACGAAGTCGTCGAGGCGAGCTCGCTCCATCGGCTCTTGCGGTACGCCAATGAAGGACTCTTCGATCGCCATCGCGACAATGTCTGGCTGCTGCACGGCGGCGGATTCGGTGCGACACCGCCGGTTGCGCGCAACGTCTTGTTTGCGATCGATGAGGGCCTGCGACTTTTTCCGAAAGCGATTTGGGGTGTTACCGCGACGGGGCGCGACATGTTCAAGATTGCGACTCTCGGACTCTCGCTGGGTTGCGACCTCGTGCGCGTCGGGTTCGAAGACAGCATCCATCTCCCCGATGGCAGCGCGGCGCGCGACAACAGCGACATGGTTCGCGCGGCGCTCCGCATCGCTGCGATCTATGGCCTGAAGCCGGCAACGGTTGAAGAAGCGCGCGCGCGGTTTCGGATCTGAGCGGCGAGGGCGCCCGATGGTGGCAACGCGCGTCTTGCAAAGCGAAGCGGCGGATTCGCTCAGCAAACCTGTCATCGTACTCATCGCCATCTGCTCGCTGATTTACCTCTTAGACGGCTTGATCCACTCGATTCTTGGGCCGCTTGCGCCGGAGATGGCGCGCTCGTTGACGTTGAGCAATGCGCAGTTGGGCCCGATATTCTCGGCTAACCTCGCCGGCCAGTGTGTCGGGCTCGTGATTTTCCCTGCGCTTGCGAATCGCTTCGGACATAGGGGCGTTGTGCTTCTCGCCGTGGCGGGGTTTGGCCTTGGGCAGTGTGCGTCGGCACTCTCGGTTGGAGCCGCCGATCTGTTCGGCTGGCGCTTCATCACCGGCGTGTTTCTCGGCGGCTGCCTGCCAAGCTGCCTCGCGGTAGTGAGTGGCGTGGCGCCACGCAAACGCAGAGGGCTCGCGATCATGTTGCTCTTCACGGGCTACGGCCTCGGCGCAACGATCGCGGGGCTCATCGCAGCCGCGTTTGCCGATGCCGGCGGCTGGCGCGCAGCAATGGTGGTCGTGGGCATCGTGTGCATCGTGACCGCGCTCGCCGCGTGGATGACGCTCGAGATCCCCGATCGAGTGAGCGCTACGGACGGCGGTGAATCCGCGGAAGGCAACGCCACGGTCTTCGGGATCCTGGCCCGTCGCTATCTCCTCAGCACGACGATGCTGTGGTTACTGTTCGTCGCTATGTTGACGATCAGCTACTGTCTGAACTCCTGGCTTCCTACGCTACTCGTCGAGGTTGGCCGCGACCGAACGCTTGCCGCGATTTCCGTCTCGATCTTTTCCTTCGGCGGCATCGTCGCGGCGCTCGGCGTTGGACTTCTCATCGATCGCTTCGGTGCCATGCAGACGTTGATCACCTTCGTGGCGCTTTCGACCGCGTTGTTGTTTGTGGTTGGGAGAGTGCTCCAATCCGCTTCGGCGGAGATGCTGCTCGCATTGCTCGGTGCGTGCGGATTCTTCGTCCTCGGCGCGTATGGGGGCGTCAACGTCGTTTTGGCCGACTCCTATCCCGACCACCTGCGCGCGACCGGCATCGGTTGGGCGAAGAGCGTTGGTCGCATCGGTACAGTGATCGCGCCGATATTGATCGGCTTCGGACTCAGCGCCGGAGCCACGGGTGCAACCATAATGTCTTGGTTTGCGCTGCCCGCATCTTTGGCCGTGTTGTCGCTGATCGTGTTGGCTTTCGGCACGCGGCCGCATGGACGTCTCCAAACAACCCTTTAGACTGCTATAAGGCCGGGGTTCGCGCCGCGCGAGCCATTTACTGCCTTTTGGTTTTCAATAGAGGACTGACATGAACTCACGTATTTCGCTGCTGTCGCGTTTGGCAATAGGCGGCCTGCTCGCGACTTGCCTGGGTCTGGCCCAAGCCGCGCCGCCGAAGCAGCAGCAGGCCATCGTTCAAAAGGCCGGCAGCGACGCGTTGCAGCTTCAGACGGTGGCGGTGCCCGCGCCTGCCGCCAACCAAGTCTTGATCCGCATCTACGCGGCAGCCGTTAATCCGGCCGACTGGAAGAACGGTGCGCCGTCGGATGATCAAATTCCCGGTGGTGACGTTGCCGGAGTCGTCGCAGCGCTCGGCGACGGCGTAACGGGTTTCAAAGTAGATGATCCGGTATTCGGCATCGCGGTTCGTGGTCGCGGTGTTCTCAACGGTGCTTATGCCGAGTATGCGGTGGCGGCTGTCGCAAACGTCGTGCTCAAGCCTGCGAACATCACTTACGCTCAGGCAGCCGGGTTAGGAATTGCAACCGTGACGGGTGTCAGGGTCGTCGATGTCACCGAGGTCGCGAAAGGACAACGCGTGTTGATCACCGGGGTCGCGGGTGGCGTCGGCAGCGCCGCGGCGCAGGCAGCGAAGGTGAGAGGCGCCTATGTGATCGGCACCGCTTCGGCACAACACAACGCTTATCTACGCTCCATCGGCGTGGATCAGGTGATCGACTACACGAAGGTCGATTTCGAAACCCAAGTCGGGCACGTCGATGTCGCGATCGATACGGTCGGCGGAGAGACCGCAATCCGTGCAATGAAAACGCTCCCTCGCGGCGGTTGGTTCGCCAGCACAGGGTCGCACGACCTCGACACGCAGTGCGTGGCAGCGGGCTTGAAGTGCGCTCCCTATAGCAGTGCCGCCGACGTCGCACACCGCGTCTACGAGCAAGTCGCGTCGCTGGTGAGCACCGGCAAGCTCGAGATCAACATCGACAAATCATTCACGCTCGCGGACGCGTCTCAGGCACAAGCCTACAGCAGGGCCGGCCATGCGGAAGGGAAGATCATCTTGCTCGTAGACGCGGCGCATGCCGAGCGAAAGTAAAAGGACACTAGACGTAAGACCAAGTTTCGCTGGCAGCGGGACTTGCGCCTAGCGACCCAAAACGGTACGCACGCGTGGTGTTACGCAAGACTCTCACGACGTGAATTGGTGTCGACAGCGGGCGTCGCCGCCGCGACAACCGCCCCCGGGGTCGGCGTGCGCGATGCGGCTGGCGGCGAGAGCACGCCGCGGCTTGATTCCAACCGCCTCGACGCGCGCGCAGCGCGATGCGGGTAGACTCTGCGTCGCGCCCGGGTGGCGGAAGGGTAGACGCAGCGGACTTAAAATCCGCCGACTGCAAGGTCGTCCCGGTTCAAATCCGGGCCCGGGCACCAAAAACAAAGAAGTGCGGGGCGAAACAACCGCCTTTCGGCAGCTTTCGTTTTGGGCGCGCGAAGCTCAGTGTCAGCGGCGCACCTGTGGCACGTTCGTAGGCGGCGGCTCCGGTTCGGTTGATCGGCGAGCGGTCTCGAGTAGCTCGGCCATGCCAAGAGATCGCGCCTGCCTCCTTTTATGAAAGGATTCGACCGATGTTCCTTTGAGCGCCTCAGCGTCACGGCGGGCATGCTCTGCAAACTCGCGACAAGCCTGCTCCAAGAGCTCTAGGTCTTCACCTTCGAGCGCAATCGTCACGCGTGTGAGCTCGCCATGGTGCGGGTCGGATTGTTCGGCCGTCGGATTCGGATGGTCACGCCTCGGCGCGGAGCGTATTTGATCGCGCATCCGAGCGCGCAACTCGAAGAATCTCGCCACAGCGCGAACAACGACGAGCCCACCCACAATAGCGAGCAGGAAAATGATTGCGTCCATGCAAGATGTTCCACGTTCGATTCCCTAGTGCAGTTCCGAAGGTTCATTGCTTGCATCATGCAACGGTCATGCCGCACCGCGCGAATCGCACGTCCTCTCGCTCGCTTCGTTCAGATACGCTATCCGAGCGCAGAGAGCGAATGGCTTCAATACGGAAGATCAGATCCATGCCGCACCCGCTTACGCGGGATTCTTTCGCGTTCTCTTCTTCGTCCAAGATCGCGTAACGATGAGGGCTGAGGAAAGCCCGTCCCTCACGCGTCTCAGCTTCTCGTGGATCTCCGTAAACTCCTCAGTTGAATTTGCACTTTTCTCAAGAGCGGCTTGCGCCTCAGCTATCAGCTCCGACGCCTTGCCAAGGGCGTCCGCCAATACGGTGCGCGTTTGCTGTTCTACGTGATGAGGCAGGTGATGCACAGTGGTCACGATTCGCTCTCCCTCGGTCCGATTGCAAATCGCACCGGTGCCGTTCGGAAACCTCTAGCGCAGCATGCCTAGGATCTTGAGGGCTTTGCCGCTTTTAAGATGCACCTCGTCACAATAGCGCTCCCACAAGGTTTGTGTACTCGAGAGTGGTCGGAAGTGATGCGCCACTTTGCGCGCCGTAGGTAGCAGATCGCGCACCAGATCGATGAACTCGCTCGAAGCCTTGCCGTGCTTGGCGAGCAAGTCGTCGATTGCCTCACGCAGTAGCACAGCCTTAGGGATTCGCGTCTCGGCGGCTAGTTCGTCGAGGAGGGCGGCCTTGTCGGGCTCTAGATAGAGCGGCTGTTGATGCATATTTCTTGGAGTCATGCCATCGACGATGCGTGACTAGTTACGGCAGGTCAAATAGACCGCTCAATGCCATCTGAGCAAAAGTCATCCCGGGTCAAATCCGGGCCCGGGCACCAATTGCACCAGCTTGTAACAGTCTGGTAATCCGAGCGTAAAGCAACTGCAACGTCCCCGTGTTGCACTCGCGACCTGCATAAGCTCGGGGTGCGCATGGGTAGCGCTGTTCTACTGGTACACGGGGAGAAACCCCTGCGGGACGCCGCTCGAGGCATGCTCGAGCTGGCCGGTCACGCCGTTCAGGAAGCTCACGAGCTGACGTCGGCATGGCGCCTCGTCGAGACCGCGCGTCCCGACCTGATCCTGCTGCCTTGGACGTCTTCGAAGCCGGTGCGCGAGTCCCTCGCACGACTCCGAGAGGACAGCGCGACTCGGCAAGCCCGCGTGATCGTTTGGGCGGCACAGTCCGACATTCGCGAGGCAGTCAATGCGCTCGAGTTCGGGGCGGACGACTGTCTCGCCGTACCGTTCGACCGAGCCGAACTCGTGGCGCGCGTCAACGCGTGTCTTCGCCGCCCGGCCGCCGCGACGACGCGGCCGGACCTCCTGATTGCGGGTCCCGTGGTTCTCGACAAGGCCGTGCACTGCCTGACCGTCAACGACCAACTGATCGACCTTGCGCCGACCGAATTCCGGTTGATGGCGTTCTTGCTCGAGAACCAAGGACGCGTCTTCAGCCGGGACGAGCTGCTGCGTCGAGCATGGTCGAAGAACATCAAGGCGGGACATCGCACGGTCGACGTGCACGTGCGCCGGCTACGCCAGCTGCTCGAGCCATTCGAGTGCGACGGCTACATCCAAACGGTCAGGGGCTTCGGCTACCGCTTCGCGCCGCCGGCGCAGCCGGCGCTGAAAGCACGCGGGTCGATCACGCACGAGTCCGCGTCGAGCTCGAGCACGCCTTAGCCGCGGGATCCGCGCGGCGGCCCACCCTCGATTACTTGATGGCGCGCATCGGGGCCGGCGACCGGGGTTCCAGCGACGGCATCAGCGCTGTTTCGGCGAGCGACGGCGACTGCGGGAGCGGGTTGCCGTGCGCGAGCCATTCCGGGATCTGGACCTTCATCCGAAACGGACCGATGGACAACACGTCTTGATCGCAGAGGACGGCGCGCTCGACTTGTCGGCCGTTCAGCGCCAAGCCGTTCGTGCTGTTCAAGTCGACCACGTAATAACCCTGCGGCGTTCCGACGATGACCGCGTGATGCCGGCTGAGATACGGACTCGGCAGCCAAACGTCGTTGTGCTCGCTTCGGCCGAGGAGGGTGCGCTGGCCGAGCGTCATCCGGTTGTAGACTTTGCCGTCACGACTGATGAGCAGGTATCCCTGCGGCGGCACCTCGGCTGCCTCGTCGCTCTCGACCGGGTCCTTCTCGAGCTTCGCGCTTTGGCGCGCCACGAGCAGCGCCGTGGCTTTCTTCGCAACGTCGGTGTCCACTCGATCGAGTCCGAGCTGACGTAGCAACAGCAACGAAATCTGGCAGAGGACGTCGACGCCCGCGTATCGGCCGCCGCTCATCCTCGCGATCATCAGCGCGGCGTCGGGCGTTATCAGGTCGCCCATCTCGAAACGCGCGAGCCGCCAGGCGATATAGCTCGCGAGATCCTGATCAGACGGAGGAAACAGCGAGCACGCCTCGAACTCCTTGCCGACGAGGGTGGCGCGCATGGTGTCGATTTTCTGCGCGAGCGCGGGCGGCCCCGCGAGCAGCACCTCGATGGCGCCGCGTTTCTCGATCTTGAACGCCAGGAGTCGCTCGATCTCTTCCCAAGCGCCGGACTCGTAGGTGTGTGCGTCGTCGATGGCCAACACGACGCGTTTGCCCTGCGCACGGCGTTGGTGGACGAAAACGGTGAACAGGTTTCGTTGCTCGACTTCGGAAAGCTCCCA
>Ga0157375_10002934_pt1 | contig 14790 bp, 14 predicted proteins | sample M35metaG_FD_115311 | JGI IMG/M metagenome (GOLD analysis project Ga0157375, IMG submission 115311) | Miscanthus rhizosphere microbial communities from Kellogg Biological Station, Michigan, USA - M3-5 metaG | ecosystem: Host-associated > Plants > Roots > Rhizosphere > Soil | place: USA: Michigan...
CGGGAGCGCGCTCAGCAAAAACAGTGCCAGCGGGAACAGCAGGATTGTGATCCAGCTGCTTCGCGGCTTCGCATTATCCGTGTCGTTAGAACTCATCTACGCCCTCGTTCCACTCACTAGCGATTTGTCGCTGTCGGGACCGAGACAGCCATACGTGGCTGGATTTCGGCGGTCCCGCCGTCATGGGGCTTTGAGGCCCGTTAGACCGGTGACTTTGCGTCGCCATCTTTCAATGGCTTTGCCTTTGTCAAAATCGCGTCGGAATCAACTGATCAGATTCGTAGCTCTGGCAACCTCCTGTTGCAAACGCATTCCAATTCGGACACCGGCTGTCACGCCGCCGGCAGGAAGTCGATCGGATAAACGATGGTCACGGCCTGAACGCCTTCCTTGGCGCCAAAATTGATCGTCCGGACACGGTTCACAACCTGAGTGGCGAGATCGGGCGCATTCATGTCCGTTGACTGCAGCGTGCACATCGAGACGCTGCCGTCTGCCTCGATGGTCAGGCGTAGCACCATCTTGCCTTGCAAAGCGGGGTTATTGCGCAATTCCCGGTTGTAAAGCCGATAGAACGCGGACTTGTAGCGGTCGAACACAATCTGTATTTCTTCGTCGGTGCGGGAAGCTCCCGGCCCGCTACGGGCCTTGGGTCGGTCGCCGCCGCCGATCGCGGCGATTGAGCTGGTTGCACGGGCTATCGGAATGCCGCCTCCCGCACCACCGCTGCCGGTGCCTCCGGCTCCACCTCCACCGCCACCACCTCTTCCGCCACCGCCTCCAACGGTGTGGTTGAGCGAACCGACGTCAATACCACCGCTGGATCCCGGCGTGTTGGTCGCCAATGTGGACAGGGACGATGGCCGACCCACATCATCGGCGGCACCGTACTGCGCATCAGCTCCGAGGCGCGGAGCGAGCTTGTCCTGTGCGAGGCTCGCGAACTTATCCTTGAACGCCAGAATCCCGGCCTTTCCCACGTTCGGCTGTGGTTGCGGCGGCTGTGCCTCCGCGGAGAAGCCTTCATGCGGACCCGACGGGAGTTCCGGCTTCCCAGGCCCTTCCGGTCCTTCTGGAGCAGTCGGTCTCGGTTTCAGTGCGGGTGCTGGCGCCCCGGGTGGGACCGCTGCCTTTCCTGCTGTCAGAGGAAGCGCGCGCGCTGGAACCGGAACCGACGGCGGACGGTAGAAAACAATGTCCACCTCTTTCTTGTTCTGGGGAACCGTGTGCAGCAGCAATGACGCCGACACGAGCATCAGTAAACCCAGGACCAGGGCATGGAGCACCATGCTCTCCGCCATGCTGCGGATGGAGGGAGCTCCGGATTCTTTGAACATGTGCCTGCCGATTTCCATGGTTGTCGTCACAGCAGCCACCTCAATTGCTCGTAATAAATTCGACCTGCAAATCCTCGACGCCCGATTTCGCTAGATCGAGAATGCGCAGAACGCCCTCATAGTTCAGGCGGTCATCAGCAGCCAGAAAGAGCACGCGCTTTTCGCTCGGCCGGTCAGCCAGGATTGCTGCCACCCGCGCGGGCAATTCGGCCACAGGAATCTTTTGGTCGGCCAGGGTCACGCGACAGTCCGCCGGAAGTCCTTCCCCAGCCGGGGGCGCCACGATGTGGCAGGCCGTCGGCTCAATGCTCAGAATGAGCCGTGCTTCCTGGGCCTGCGCGGCACCCGCGGAGCTTCGCGGGATGTCGACGTCGTAGCCGTGCATGAGCAGGGGAACGACGACCATGAAGATGATCAGCAGCACGAGCACCACGTCGACGAGCGGCGTGATGTTGATCTCGGACTGCAGACTGGAGCTGGAATCGCCTGTGTTGAAGTGCATGATGTCAGTCTCCCCGAGCCCCAGCGGGCTTGGCGATCAATCCCACCCCGCGGAAGCCGGACTCTTCGATCGCGGCCATGGCTAGCCGGACTTCGCGGAAATTGAGCTTTGCGTCGCCCCGGATCACGACCTTGGGATCGGTCTCGGCACCGACTGCAGCTCGAAGCGCTTCGCCGAAATGCTCGGGTGCGACCTGCCGATCGTCGATCCATATCTTGCCGGCGTCGTCGATGGAAACCAGGATCCGGCCTCTCTCGTCACCCTGGTTCGCTGGTTTCGTCGTGTGCGGAACGTTCACGTCCGGTCCCTTCCGCATCTGCGGCGCCATCACCATGAAAATGATCAGGAGCACCAGCACGACGTCGACCAGCGGCGTAATGTTGATGGCCGCCTGCATCTTGGCTGGTTCACCGAGCCGCATAAGCTTTCGCCTCCATCGCTACCTTGACCTCCGGCTCTATCTGCGGGTGCTCCATGATCTGTGGCACTTTGAATAGGCAGTTCACAAGCTGGGATGAGGCGCGATTCATCTCGACTTGGAAAGTCTCGATCTTGCCGGTGAAGTGGTTGAAGGAAACCACCGCTGGGATCGCGACGAAGATACCCAGGGCCGTCGTGACCAGGGCCTCAGCGATGCCGCCCGAGACCACAGACATTCCGCCAGAGCCCGTTGCTGCGATGTTCCGGAAAGCGTTGATGATTCCGGCCACCGTGCCAAACAGGCCGATGAACGGGGCGGTCGAGCCGATAGTGGCCAGGAGCCCAAGGCTCCGCTTCAACTGAATCAGCGTCTCGGAAATCGAATCTCTCAGTGCGCTCGTGACGAGCTCGAGTGAGGCAACCGGATCCCCGCCCCCTTGACGCACGCCGTCGTACTCGAGAATGCCCGCCGAGACCACCTGCGCCACATGGGAATTCGGGTGCTGCTGCACGGCGTCGATCAGTTCCTGCACTTCTCCCCCGTGGAGAAATTTCGTGAACATGGGCTTGAAAATCTGCGACTGGCGCGCCGCCAAGCGGAAACGCCGGTGCTTGTCCACGATCACTGCCACGGAAAAGATGGACAGCGCGACAAGACAACACATCACGGCGGCCCCGAATAGGCCGACGTTTTTCAACAGCTCCGTAAAGGTCATTGCTTCCTCCTGTGCGTCGCAGTGGTGAGCTGCGCCGCGTTGGTTTTGGTCAGTACATCGGCGAGTCGCAAGGCTTCCGACCTGATTTCGTAATAACTCAGCATCCGCATCAATACTCCCTTGTGAATTGGTTCCCTCGAGGCGTCGAGGATCATCGAGGTGACGAAGACGCTGCCAAGGCCGAGCTAGGTGCCTAGAATGGAAATGCCGAACCGCGCTGTTCGGGAGCGGAGATCGACTTCCGTCTGTGCCTGCGCATCTTCGGTCTGTCCCTGTGCGGCTTCCGTCTCTGCCAAAGCCACGCCAATCACAACGGACAAATGAAATGTTTTTTTCATGTCTGTATTCCCTCGCAGCCTTAGTACGGCAGTTTCAGACTTCACGTAGTGTTGAGCAGATGGTGCGCGACAACAAGAGCACACGGGTGAGGTAACCGCAGCGACTCATTTCATTCCTCGTTGTGACCCGCAGGGCCATGCGCGATTGATACCTTCGTGCGAGGTCACGTACGTAGAAGGAGGCACGGCATGAGCACGAAAGGCGGGAGCCACAAGCAGTCGACAGGAGGACGGAATCAGCACAATCGTAGGACTTACTATTCGGATTTAGTAGGAGGAGAGCTTCCAGGCGGTAAATGAGCTTCCCTGCATGACAGACATCAGCTTGGCTGATGCTGTGGCGGTAGAGCCCCAGCAGGAATGCTTATACCCAAATCAGGTGGGATAGATGGGTCAATGATTGAGAATCGCAGAATATAGTGTCAACTCATCTAGCCGTGTCATTCCGAGCGAAGTTGCAGTGTCCGCACGATAGCGCGACACAGTCGAGGAACCTGTTGTTCACAACCAGTGCGGTAGAAGCAGGCTTCTCGACTCCGCAGGATCGTCACCGCGCTCGAAATGACAGAGCTCGGGTATCGCCGCTATATTCTGCAATCCTCAGTAATTTCCTGTTTCTTTCAACCAAACGCGACGTTGCGTTTCATTGCTTCGTTTCCGATCTGATCTCGTAGTAGCGCAGGGCCCGCATGAACACTTCCTTATCCACGGGCTGCCTGGAATCGTCGAGCATCGGCGAGGTGCTCAGTGAGCGGCCGACTTCCGAAGTCTTCCAGGGAACAATGACCAGAGACGTCGGCGCTTCCTGATTGCCTAGCACGGACATACCCAGCGCCTTCCCCCCTGGGACGGAGGTTAACTTTCCTTCTTTATCTGCCTGTGACTGTGCCGCCGCTTCGCTCGGGTCTTGTGTTTCTGCCGTTTCACTCTGCCCTTGTGACTCTTGTATCTCTGGCTGCACTACTCCGGTCGGTACCTCTGTGCCCTTGGTCTTTGCCTGCGCTTCGTGAGTCTGTCCACCAACTACCGCCGTCTTTTTCTCAGCCGCAGCAGTGACGTGTTTCGCCTCAGGCTTCTTAGCGGCCAGCGCGACCTCTGTCGCCAGCAGCAACACGATTAATATATGTCGGCTCATGGTTTCTCCTTGCGGCTCTCGCGGTTGCGAAGATCGGCAATCCACTTGCCAACTTCGGTGTCATTCGGAACGAGCCGGCTATAGGCTTCGTAATGCTCCATTGCGCACTTGTAATCCCCAAGATATATGTCGCACAGGACCGCAAGATTCTTGTGCGCATAGTGAAAGTCGGGGAACTGTGCCAGGGCCGCCTCATAGCTGGCACGCGACTTCGCAAACTCTCCTTTGCGCCGCTGTACCAAGCCCAGCTCGTTGTAGGCGGCGGGGTGGTTTGGATTCAACTCCAGCGCCCTTTTCAGGCTGGCCTCAGCGTGGTCCAGGTCGCCGGTGTGCTCATATGCGATGCCGAGATCGATGTACGCTGCCGTTGATGTGGGCGCCTGTTCGGTTACTTTGAGCAACAAAGCGATGCCGCGCTCATACTGCGCTTCCTCTAGCATGCGAACCGCCGTTTCATAGTCGGCGCGCACTGCCTCGGTAACGGGCACAGTCTGTGTGATCGTAAACCCGCCTGCATCGTGCGCGACATTAACGGGAGTGGCTGACGGCGCCAACAAGGGTTTAGCCATCGTCGGAGTGCTCGTGCGCCGGGCAGCAGGTGCGCAACCCAGGGCGATGGACAGGGCCAGGCACGGTATTCCGCGGCACATCGCTTTTATGCCACCGGTTCTATTGCACGCTCGCATCTTTCACTCCTCCCTCGTGCATCGCCATGGGTACTGGACGTTGCATCGTCTGGTCCGGCTTACCTGTCGTCGCTGGGGCGTCGCCCGATGCTGGCACGGAGACCTGCGACACCGGCTCTCGGTACACATAACTGTCGATCCCGTCGAGCAAGCCGCTGCTCACTTCGTTTTTCGCGTAGCGGCCTGGCATCAGTTCGCCGAGCCTGCTGAGACTCTTCTGAGTCCACTCGTCGAGAATGCCGGCGTGCAGCATTTCCATGTTCTTCTCGTGTACCTTGATGGCTTTCTCCTCGAACGGAAATGCTGTCTCATCGAGGTCTGCTTCATACTTTTCCATGTCCGCGGGCTGCAGGTCGGTCGGACGCTCCGACTCCTTCAGCGAGCGACTGAAATCGAAGTAGGTCTCCGCCATGTAATAGGTCGCGGCGGCCGTCACGTCGGCAATTCCGTACTCCACCAGCCGATTCATGGCATCGATGGTGGCGTCCATGCGCTGCTGTTTCCCCTTCAGGCTGGTCTCAAATGGTTGGTGGAGCTTCACGGCTACGAAATCGCGGTAGAGCTGTTCCGCGAGGACCAGTGCCGAACGTGCTGCGAGGGTCCGGGTACGGCTGGTCCTTTCCGATCCCGCGGTGGCGTCGATCTTAACGATTTCCGCCAGCTCTTTCTGATAGAGAGACTCGTCATGCCTTGCCTTGTATATCTCCGAGATCTTGAAGCGAGTCTCGATCGCCGCCTCGACTGGGCGTGGAAATTGGTCGAGGTAGCGCCGGTACACATCCAACGCCTTTTCGTTTGCATTCGACTGCTGGTAGAGGTCCCCAGCCGCAAGCAACGCATCGCCGCGTAATACCGGGTCCTCGGACTCGGATGCGAGTCGGTCGTATTCGCCAGCGGCGCGCGACAACTGTCCGCTTTCCCGATAGGCTTGCGCGATCAGTTTGGTCGCCTCGCCGTGCATCTTGTGCTTGGGGTAGGCACTGCGAAACGTTTCGAGCACTTCCGCAGCCGAGTTCCAGTCCTGCAGCGCGATCAGCGCGGCGCCCGCGTCGTACTCGGCCGTAGGACGGATGGTGGACGTAGGCGCTGCCGTGCGAATCCTCAGGAAGTGGTCGGCAGCTGCGCGATAATCCTTCGCGTCTCTTGCAAGCTCGCCCTGCTTGTAGATAGAGGCGGCGAGGTTATCAACGAATCCAGCGTGCGACTCGTCGCTCTCGGGCGTGACCCTCAGCACCTGGGCGTAGGCGTGTTCGGCTTGCGAGTACTCGGCAAGTTCGAATGATCCGTGCGCAACCACAATCCATGCAGAGCGCCGGGTGGGCAGCTCGGCGCCTGGATATTTATCAACGACCCGCTGAGCGGAGGCTATCGCGGCGCGATAGTCCTTCATCTCGTACAGGTCATCGGCGGCTGCTCCCAGCACTGCCGCAGCCTGTGGGTGGTCCGGGAATGTGTCAGCAAACTTCAGCGAGCTTGCGATCGTCGCACGCTTAACGGCGTCCTGCTGTTCCTTGCCCACGTCCTTCAGTCGTTGACGGTAGGCATAGACCGCGGAGTAACCAGCGGCCGCGGATTGCGAGTGCGTCGGGTATTCATAAGCCGTGCGCTCGTACTGTTTGGCCGCCTCGCCGAAATCCTTGTTCTCAAAGAGAAGGTCGGCGAGCCGGTAGTTGATCGCGGGTGACTCGGCGTCCGTTGGGAATGACTTGAGGTAGTCGCCGTACCATCGGAGAGCCTCGTGATAATTCGCGAGTTTCTCGTTCGCGTCCTGCGCGCTCTGATACTCAGCGTGGTAATGGTTCGCGAGGTCCTTCAGGTTCGTCTTCAGGTAAGCGATAGCCTCTGGCAAGTCTTCGGGCTTGTTGTGTCGCCAATATTCGGCCTGCAGTCCATACCTGGACGCGAACTCCCGCTTCGACTCCAGCACGAGCTTGGGGAATCCGCCCTTGGTGAACGTTTCCACGATGCGCATACTGAAACGCGGCGCAGACCGGTGGAAAGGATAGAGCGCTATGAAAGCGTTGTACGTCTTTGCCGCGTCATCGTAGCGCAGCTTGTCGAGGTAGTGCTCGCCAAGATTGCTATAAACGCGGTCCTCGTAGGATCGGTTCCCGAACTTCGAGAAGTACTCATGGACCGCATCGGGCCCGCCGAGATTTGTGAAGCTCAAGCTGACGGCTCGAAAGGTGTCGTCAACGCGGCGTTCGTCCTCTTTCTCGTGCTTCTGATCGAAGTCATAGCCAGCTGAAACCTTATAGTCAAGCAGCGCCATGTACCTCTGCAGCGCATCCTCGTAGAGTTCCTGCTTGTAGAACGTCCACCCGAGCTTATAGAGAGCGAGTTCGTAGTACGAGGAATTAGGGCCCAGCTTGGTGATGGCCGAATAGGCGTTCTCGGCATCGCGGAATTTCCTGCGCGTGAAGAAGTACTCACCCCGCCGGAACTGCACCTCGTCGTAGTGCTCGGAGTGCGGGTTCGTGCGGATCAGGTGCTCCATGGTTTCCATGGCGTCATCAGTGCGGCCGAGTTCGTCGTAGGCGCGCGCCATCTGATAGAGAACCTGGTCGCTGTCTTTGTAACTGGGGTATTCGGTGAGCAGCCGCTGGTAGATCGCTATTGCCTCGAAGGGACCCTTGGGAGCTCCATCAGCACCACCCACCACGCCTGCAAGGGAAGCGCTCGCGTCACTGCTTGCGACGATCGGAGTCTCCGCAGTTGTGCGCTGCTCGAATTCGCGCTCGGATTCGCGAGGGCCGGTGCCAACAACTGCGCCTGCCGAATCGGGCGCATGGGCTGCGGTGTTCGCAGGTGCCTCACCGGGCTTGGGAGTGGCCATTTCGCGCGGCTTGAGATCGCCCGTGTGTATGCCGAACTGCTTCTCGATTTGCAGGTCCGCGAGACGCCGCATCGCTTCCGGAGTCATCGACGTCTCGGGGGTCTCCTCGAGGAAGCGCCGGTAACTTTGCATCGCTTGATCGAGACCCTGATCGACCTTTACCTCCTGCACGTCCGGACGCATGTTATGCAGGTCGGCGAGTGTCGCCCGCGTTGGCTTGTGATGCGCGGTGCAGCCGACGAGGAGAGCTGTCGCAAGCACGATGGCACCGGTATGGCGACGCATCAGTGTCCCTCCGCGCCGGATTGGAGGCGCGCAGTTCGATCGTAGCTATCGGCGACGCCGTAACGCGCCTCGGTCTGCTGGGCCACCAGTCGTTCCCGGCGGGCCTGGAGCTGGTTGATGGCGACGGTCTCGATCATGTGTCCCTGCTGGGCCATCAAGGTGTCGACACGCTCCAGCGCGCGGCGCGCGCGCTCGCGAAGCTGTGCGATCTGGGCGTTGTATCCGACATAGCTGTGCGTCGCTGCCTGCCTTGTCCTGACGAAGGCTTCGTACTGTCGGGTGAGAACGTCAACCTGCGTATTCAATTCGTTGAGGTGCTCATAAGCTGCGGACAGCCGGTCCTGGTATTCAGTTTCGAGTTTCCACGTGAGCACACCCCTCAGGCGTGCGGCGCGCTCGCGAAGCGCGAGTGATTCGGCGCTATCAGAGTTGCCGAGTTGCTTTTCGATACGTGCAATGCGCTCACCTGCATTCCGCTCGTCTGCGGTTGCCAGATAGTCGGGCCGCGGCGCGGTCAACATCGTCTGCAGGCGCTCGGCCAGGTGCTTACGTTGCTCGAGTCGCAGGCGCATGCGCGAATCCAACTCCTGGAACTGTGCGTCGACAACTGGCAACAGCGGATCGTAGTTCTGTTTGCGCAGACGGATGATGTCATCAAAGGCGTCGAGGCCGGTTTGCCAGGTCATGAGTTTCGATCGCAGGTCTTCCAGGTCTAGATAGTTGTGCAGAGCAGTCTGGAAGTCGTGGGACGCCATCAACTCCATCAAGTAGTAGGTCTCCGGCGCACCCGGCAGGCTGCGCAGGCGGATGACCCAGGTTTGGTCCTCACGGCTCTCCTCACGGATCAGCGCCTTGAGAAACCGCCCTTCCCTGACGCTATCCATCGACGCGTCCACCTTCTTGATCTGGTTGCTGAACAGCTCGAGTGCGCGCCCGTACATGATCGCGGAACGGCCGTACAGCTTTAGGCTGGCGTACGCATGTGGGACGGTAAGCATGGCTTCCTGGACTGCGACATCGGTCGGTTCGCGATTCGCCAGGATGTTCCAGGGAACAAGCGCACGATCAAATTGTTGTGCCGAGACCTCGGCCCACCCTGCCCGCAGCAGAGCCTGGTTCGAGAACGGTCCATCGAGGCGGACGCGGTCCAATGACTTTTTTGCCCGCTCGAAGTCTCCCGATTCAAACAGGAGAGCACCGAGCACTAAGTTGGCCTTGTCGCGGATCGCCAGCCCAGCGGGATCGTCCGTCGTCACTTGCCCGGCCTTATCCAGTTGTTCAACCGCATCCTTTTGCCGACCGGCCTGCAACAAAGCAATACCGAGGTTGTAAGCGACAAACCCTGACAAACTCTGATCGTTCTGCAAATGTCTGAGCACTTCGACCGCGTCGCCTGGCCGGCCTGTCGCCATATAAATATTCGCGCGCAGAAGCTCCACGTCGTCTTTTATTTGTTCGGGCACCGGTCCGTGGATCCGCCCGAGCGCTTGCAGCGCATCATCGAACTGATCCTTCTGGAAATGAATGCGGGCGAGCCTGAACGCGGCTTCGTTTCGTACGACATCATCGACATTGCCTTCGAGCACTCTCTTGATCGCGCGCCCTGCGCGGTGATGCATGCGGTAGTCAAGCTCAAAATCGCCGACTGAAAATTCAGCCTGGTTGACGTGATGGTGAAGCGAATCGAGTTCGGGCTCGTCCAGACCGTGGTACTGGGCAAGTTCGGTGTCGAGCCGCTGGATTGCCTCAAAATACTGTCCCTGGTCGGCGTGATAGAGCGCCTCGCCGAAAAAGAGGTCTTTTACGTCGTCACCGAAGGCCGGATGGGAAGCGAGTCCCAAGATTAGAGAGAATCCGATTATTGCGGGTGTCGCTCGCATCGATTACAACTCTCCAAAGGCAATCGGAGTCTTGCCGGACTCCGGACCGCTCACCGTCAGTTCCACCAACTTTGGTTTCACTTGCTTGTGAAACGTAAAGTGTTCGGTGCGGCTGAAGTCAGTGCCGGTCTTAAGCTTGCCGTCGACGAGCACGTTGAGCTGGTGGTCCCCCGTCGCTATATTGCCGACGTAGATACGTTGCACGCCGCCTTTGCGCAGAGCTTCGAGTTCTTTGGCGCTGTAGATGTAATGCGCAACCAGCTGCCCGTCGATCTCGAGCCGCACAGCGTCAAGACGCAGCTGGTCGCCCTTGGCCAGCGCGACAAAGATCGCGACCTGTGTCCCTGACGGATACAGCAGTTTCTCCTCCAGCTGGTTCAGCTCGGCCGCAATGCTGAGGACGTCTGACTTGACCTCCTGAACCTGTTCGTCGAGACCCCTCATCTGCTGTTGGTCAGCCGTGGCGTCAGTAACCTTCCTGTCAGGCTTGTTGTCTCCAGGCACCGGGGCGGCATGCAGGTTCCCAGGAGCGGCAAACGATAATGCCAGAGCAAGGCCAATCATCATCGACAATTGCGCTGTATTCTTCATCTTTGTGTCTTCCCGGAAGTTCTTGAACAATAGTTTTTCAGACGCCGGCTAGTATTCAGGAGATTGCTGGCCTCAACAACAGTACACGGGTGCTAACACTCGGCTTGCAGTTTCATTCTCGCTAGTTGTAATCGAGCGATCTTCATACTGACCCGCAGGGCATGCGCCGACCGATACTTTCGTGCGAGCCACCTGATTGCTGGGAAGCCGGCATTAGACAAGGGCAGTGCCAAGGGTTAGGTTGCGACCAGGGGCCGACTGGGGGAACAGATCAGCGCCTGCTCATCCTGGCCATCGCATATATAGAAGAGGCGAACAACTACCCCGAGGGCTGGAACGGGGATTCTCGACCGGGATAACGTCGTTTGGCTGATGCCCGAGCGTTTATGAGCCGGGGGACTTCGAGGCGAACTGAACGTTCACAGTGAAACCGCTAACCTGGAAATAAGCCGAGCTTTCGGTTCTACCGACCCGGATGATTACTTGGCTGAGGTACAGCGGTGTGACCAAGCGATTGACCGAGCAAACGCGAGGTACAGCCCATCCTGCTCCGGCCAAGCTCCCAACCCATAACACAATCGCAGCCACCCGGATACCGCTCCCGAAGCTGTCCTCAATGACGACCGTGCGAGCGTAGATGTCGCCAATGCGCTGGCGAGCAGCGGAGCAGGCAGCGACGGCCGTCCCCACCAGATAAAAGCCCAACCCGTCTATGATCCGTAGCAGATTGCGTAGGGCGCAATTTGATATAGAGCGCGGTCGTCCCGCTCCCGCAACCTTGATTCCGACCATGGCCTTGCCGAGTGTGGCGCCCCATGCCGCCTCCAGCAGAAAACCATAGAGAAAAAGCAGGGCGGCATTCATTGTGATCGCGATTAGCAAAGACGCTGTCGTGAGCCGTAGTTCGTTGCCCTCCACCGAACCCCAACGCATAAACGCCCAGGAATCCACAAGAGCATAGAGGCCGAACAGGAACGCGGTGTCGAGCACAAAGGCGATAAAGCGGTCGCCCAGCCTGGCGTAACGGTATTGCTCCTGAATCCCAGGCGCGCGTTTAGCGGCATGTCCCAAGGAAGCCAAAGAGGTAGGCTCGACTAATCCAGACTCCTCTAACAAATATTGGCCAGGCGGAATCGCTCTCCCGCAGTGTTTGCACTGCTTCGAGTACGCGACAATTTGGCGTTGGCAAAAAGGACATTCCATAGCTTGGCCGAAAAGAACCTAAATTGCCGGTCAAGTATATCGCCAGAGAAGCGGACGCTCGCATGACTGACGGCCAGCGTCAGGAGGACATTGTCCGAATTCGAACTTGATCTAAGTACAGAGGAATTACAACGGGCGGGCAGACGGATTCGCCTGCAACGACAACTATCCCGGGCCGATGGATTATTAATATCCCGAACTGGAGATCTTTCGCGCTGCATTAAGGTGCGACGAACCCAGCAGCGGCGATTCGTTCCGCCGTTGCTGACGCCTTCATCTTTTTTGTTTTCAGCCTGCGCTGTCAGCGTTTGACGTTGTCGTCCAAAAACTGAAAAACATCAGACTCCCACTGTGGGATGCCAAGATAGAGCAGACTGTGCCCATCCTCGGAGGTCTTGCCGATCGCGGGATAGATTTTGAGCAAATGGGCCTTGTGCTGCCGGTCGAGTTCCGCGGAGATGTCCTTTCCGGGTGTCGTGTCGAAATCATTGGCCGCATACACAAGCATGATGGACGCTACGGTTTTGTCGACTGCCGCGAGAATGCGGTCGCGCAATTCTTGCGAGACACGCCAGGACTTCGCGCCTGCGGCAAACGCTACTTCAGCGCGAATGTTGCTGTCGTGATCGCCAGAAAGCAGCGTGAGCATTCCGCCGAACGAATGGCCCGCGATGGCGATGCGTTTGGGATCTACATCTGGCGTGGCTCTCAAGAACTCTAGGCCTGCGAGAGCGTCATCGAGTTGGCTGCCCGTGATCAACTGGTAGTGCAACTGTTTTCTGGCGTCAGGGCCCTTGGCTTCCGCCTCTTTCAGGAGGTCCTGCGCAAATGGGCCTTGGTCGGCGGAAAGCCCCTGGCCACGGCGGCAAAGATAAAAGAAGGCGTAGCCGTGTTTAAGAAAGACGGGGGCGAGATCGGAAGCGGCCTCGGCCATGGTCCGACCAGCAGTATGCTGCGGGTCGTCAGCGCCAGAGCCATGATTGAACAAAATAGCCGGGAACGGACCTGGACCAGCGGGTTTCCAGAAGTACGCCTTCAAGCGGACAGCGCCGCTGCGGACTTCGACAATCCGAGGAGCAACGGCTTGTTGAATTGAGGATGGCGAGGACTGGGCGAAAACTGCGATGGAGAGCAGCAACGCGAAAATAGTGAACAGGAAATTTTTCATCGCAGTAGCGCTGCGCGCGATCGAGGCCTCCAACTGAGTAAAGGAAAAGACAGGTCGAAATTTCTGACTGGGCCAGTCGCTTGTATTGGAATTGAAGTTAGTCGACATGAAGCCAACCTCCCTGGGCTGCAGCTATCTTGCCTTCTCGTACGCGCCAATGTACGTAACGTTTTTCCCCGAGGGGTCTTTCGCAACCGTCATAATGGTCATCCGTTTTCCATCGCGGGAAACGACGCGGCGGCTGGTCGCGACCACTTGCAGTCCCCTCATGTACGAAGCAATTACGGTGTGGGAGTCCGGTCGTTTGAGTGAGACCGGTAGTAGCAAGCCGCGATCGCCCACCACCAGAACTTGCCTTCCGCCATAGTTTGCCGTGTACTCGGAATGAGCCGTAATACCGTCGGAGTAAATAGTTTCCGAGCGATAGTGGATACCTTGACCCGCACTTTGCATCTCGATGACCATGCGCCTCGGGCAAGTGCCTAGCGGATACTTAGATCGTCCTGGGTTCAACACCCATTTCCCTACAAAAGGGTCGGCGGAGGCCATCGCACTTGTGACCAGCAGCATCAGGACAGCAGCATAACGTGCGGGTTTCATGAATTTTCCTCTGTAAGAGGCTTCCCGCCAGGCAGGCCCCTGTTATCACTAGAGCGATCGCAGGAAATTGAGTACTGCTTGTTTCTCTTCTTCTGAGAGCGCGTTGAAGCGCTCCACTACAGCGTTCGCTTCCGAGGGGCGGTAGGTGTACGAGCGCAGGTCCTTGGCGGGATTGTCGCCTCCATCGGAGAAACGTCGTGAGAAGTGATCCTGAATCGCTACCATCAGATCGCTGGTTCGTCCGTCGTGGAGAAAGAACAGGCGGTGTCCTAGCCCCCAGAGAGGGGTGGTGCGGAACTCATCCGGCCCGGCATTGCCCTGCACGATGTTGTCGGCTAGGGTCGCGCCCATATGGTGAACCAGTAAGTCAGAGAATAGATTGACAGTTTGACCACGGAGTGCAACGGAATGGGGACCGATTTCTTCCAGCGGAGTGGTTGGATTCGGCGTGCCGCGCGTCTTGAACGACGGCGTGTGGCAGAGCCCGCATCCAACCGTATTGAAGAGTTCCTTGCCGCGTTGCGCACTGGCTGACATGGGCGCGGGTTGGGGAGCGTCAACAAAGCGCATGAACTCAGTGAACATCAGCCACGCCGGCATGATCTTCAGAGGATCGCTGTAAAGCGAAGGCTCAGTGCGCGGGATGTCAAAAGGCTCGTAAACTTCGCTGCAAGTAGGATCTTCATTCCGGCCGATTGGAAAAGCGTCGTTGCTGATGCCCATTTCCACGTTGTAGGCTTCGCCCGCGAAGATGGTGATCGAAGCGTTCTGCGCTTTCCATCCGAAGCGGCTAATGGTGCCATTGTTGGGAACGATATTGGGATGACCAGCAATGCCGAGAGCCCGCTTTTGCTCCAGCATTGCATTCATGTTCGCGCGAATGGCTGAGTCTTGAATACTCTCGATCAAGCCCAATCCAAACAACTGTAGCGGAGTGCGGAAGGCGATGTTGTGCTCGCGGAGCGCTTTGGCGAAGTCGGGCTGTTTGAGATTGCAGGTCGGGGTGTCGGAGCGCCCCTGTAAAGTGAAGAGACTGTGGACGCCGCCATCGCGCGCGCCATCGGGATTGTACTTAAAGCGGACTTCACGGAAC
>Ga0157375_10002936_pt1 | contig 14787 bp, 25 predicted proteins | sample M35metaG_FD_115311 | JGI IMG/M metagenome (GOLD analysis project Ga0157375, IMG submission 115311) | Miscanthus rhizosphere microbial communities from Kellogg Biological Station, Michigan, USA - M3-5 metaG | ecosystem: Host-associated > Plants > Roots > Rhizosphere > Soil | place: USA: Michigan...
CGCGTATGTGTTTTCCAGGTAGCTAAACATTGTGTTTCCTAACGTCGTGGGTTGGTTGGTTGGCTAGTGGTGCATACCCGCTAACAGGGTGAGTCCTGTTAGCGAGTAAACGCCGCTAGTTGGTTCGGTAGATGTAGAACTCTCCTTCTTGGCACTCGTGCCCGTCATACTGTCCCAGGTAATGCCCTCGGCCGTCCGCTGAAATAGCGTCGGAAATCAATTCTTCAATGTCTCCACACTTCGTCACCAGAGTGTAGAAAACAGGGTTAGAGTCTTCGCTCCGCTACGCTTGAATCATGCTGAAGACTTCAGCGGGAAGACCAGTGTTGTCTGCCAGAAATTCAGCATTGAATGCCCAAAGGGAGTCCCGGATGTAATCGGAAGCAGCTTTATCGGCTTCCTCATCCGTCAGCACAAGGTAATCGTTACCCTCTGCCGTCAGCTCAAAATATCCGCCATAGCTGGGGTAGACAGCCTCTTCAATGTGGTCTTCCCAGGTCTCCCCATCCTCAAGCGTGATGCCCAGGTGCTTAGCAAGTGCTTCCATGCGTTCCATTGTGTTGTGTCCTGTTCTCAGTTGTTTGGTTGGTTGGTTAGTTGTTTGCTTCAAACATGGTGGACAACTCAATGCCTGTTTCCAGGCCACCGGCGATCACTGAAGTGTTGTTTTCCAGCGTGTCCAGGACTGCGGAAATAATGCCGGTGTTGAACTCGGGGTCGATACCCGCGCGCTGTAGTTCACGTACTGCGGCGTAGGCGATACCCCACTTTGTAACGCCGGTGCCATGTTCGGACTTCTTACCTGCCACCAGCAGGGAGTACAGCGGGACGCTCACCGTGTCGGAAACAACAGGGTCCACTTCCCCCACAAGCTCGTTCGCCCAGGTCGTAGCTTCCCAGTCCTCGCTGCTTTCCTTCCGGTAGGCGTAGACAGCATCTACTTCAGCGCGGGTAGCTGTCTCCAGCTTGCCGGTGAAATCATTCCACTTGCCACCTGCCGCCATTGATTCAAGCGCGTAGTCATCGAAGCAGCTCAGGTATTCAAGACGCGCGGCCGGTGTTGCTGCTTCAGCTTCAAGCTGGGCGATGACTGCCTTTGTGTAGTAAACCGCGCTGGTGGCTTCGTTGTGTCGGGTGATAGCAGCAGTCCAAGCATCAAACGTGCCAGCAGCGCCCTTGCTGTCTTTCCAGGTCTGGTGAGCCTCTTCAGCTTCAGCAGCAAGCACAGTAGCGCGCTCCTCAAGCTCTGCTACTGCCATCTCCAGTGCTTCAACGTTGGTTCCCATTGTGTCCCTGCTTTCCTGTCGTCCCCGCGTGTATGTCGAGCCTTTAGCGTAACAACACCAACCTATAAGTGCCACTTTCCACAGGTTTATCCACAGAAAACAGGTAGTTATCCACAATTTGAGCCCAGGTATTCACAATATGCAATTGGTTATCCACAGTTTGAATTACTTTATCCACAGGTTATCCACAGAAATTGTCGGGTTATCCACAGAAAACGTGTTACTGGCGAGTAACTAACGCATGAGTTGGCTTTATCGTTACCTAACCGTTATCAATGGCGAGAGTATGCCTTACTACTAACGCGCGCATACGCGAATAGCACACAACGGGGCATTAGTCCAGGGTTATGCAGCTATTCAGCGCACATTGGATAGCTATGCAACCTGGGCTCCCAGGACGTTGGAGGCATAGTTAGGTTGCCTAATGGTTGCCACTTCAACTATGTCTGTGAGGTCCGTCACATTGAATCAATCCATCGACTGTACGAACCCCGGAGAGCGGTTTGCGAGCACACGAACAGGCCCACCCAGGGTCCGTGAGGACTGTGAAACAGGTAAAGAACCCCTTTCGCCGCCTTTCCAATCTGGGCGAAAACTGGGGGGATTTGACAAATGGATTTTGGGCAGGAATTATTGCGTGCATGGCTAAATCACTTGGAAATGCAAAGATCACCGTCGAAAACCAGTCTGAAAGGTATGAGTTCCGAACTTCCGATGCAATGATCAGCAGCGTGGACGGGGGAGCCACGCACCACTTGGCTACCGGATACCTGCATGACATGCAGAGCACCAAGAAATTTCGGGTGGGATTCTTTGCCCCTGATACAGCCCCCAACGTGTCTGTAGCCGAGAGCAACGAACAGGCCCAAGGCCTCAACGCTGTAGCACAGAAGGCCAAGGCCATCGAACGACGTAAGCTCATGAACGCACGAGCTGTTGAGGGGGCAATCCTTGAGGCAGAACGCAATCTCAAGGCAGTAGAGCACGAGTTCAATATGGCTGTGCTTGAAGCCCTGCACACCGGACTGACCAATGAAGACATTGAGAAGCACCTGGATGGTGCAAAACTCTTTGGCTTTGAGGGCCACGTTGAGACAGTGGGCCGAGCTGACCTTGACGGCCTCTACACGCTTGACATGACCAACTGAAAGGTACTAGGCTCAACCCATGACAACATTCGAGAAAGACCAGAAGGTACGAATCACCCCCGAGTACGCCAAGGTTGACGGCCACACGGACACCAGCTTTGAGAAACTGGTGGGTAAGGTTGGCATTGTCACGGAAGCCCTCAGTGCGTGCGGCCAGTACGTTCGTGTGGCCCTTCCCGAGACCGAATGGCCGTGGCTCTTCCTCCCCGAGGAACTGGAAGCAGTCTAGGGGGTACACCCCCTCACGAAACGATTTCAAGAACTGGCAAAATGCCGTTTTACCCCTAAATATGATGGAGAGAGATACACAGTGACTACCACTTTCAAAGCAGGCGACAAGGTACGAGTCCTGAGCACTGGCTACACCGACAAGGCATGGATTGGTGTCGAAGGCATCGTGCAGGGTCATGGCCTCTACGCCAACCAGTACAAGATCAAACTGACCGATCCCAAGGCCACGGGACTCGCCGTAGGCTACCTCGCCAACCTGGGCGGCAAGCTTGAACTGGTCGAACCGTCCTTCACCTTCGCTGACATTCAGGTCGGTGACACGATCCGCCGCACCCAGACCTTCAAGAGCGGGGCCACAGAGGTCCGGGAAGGCACCGTGGGCCACAAGGCAAGCTGGTACGCCGAAGACGGTAGCGACTACATTCTGGCCTACGACACGGATGACAAGCCGGAAGTCACCCTGGAACTGCTCAACCGTCCCGAGCCGGAGCCGGTCAAGGAAGTCTGGGAAGACGCCAAGGTGGGCGACGTGTTCAAGCGCGTCAACAAGAACGGAAAGTGGAGTTACTTCATCCACACGGGAGACGGCTGGGATGTAGTGTACGAAAACGGCTGCTACTCCAAGTTTGGGTTGGGCTCCACTCATCTGTTCAATCCGTTGTCTTACGTAGTCACCAAAGCCTAGGTTGCAGCAGTAGAAAAGGTGCGATACCATCGGGTATCGCACCTTTTTTATTTGTCAGGAGACACAGTGCAGGAATTGAAAGAGCAATACGGCAAGTGGTCCAACTTCACCTCTGACCGTGAGGCAGCACGACGGGAAGCGGCAGACCCCGAGCACACCAAGGAACTGCGGCAGCAGATCAGGGACAAGCAGGCAGAGGTACAGCAGGCCCAAGCAGCCTTGCAGATGCTCAAGGCGCAGCTCACCCTCTCCAGTGCTGAGGGGATCGGCTACCGCAAGGCAGCGTTTGACCTGGAATGGGCTCAGCGCAAGAGCCAGCTCAAGGCCAGCGTGGAAGCCCTCATGGCCGAGCAGATCGAAGCAGGGGTGTCTGTGCCCAAGCTCATGAAGGAACTCCAGTGCAAGAGCCCCAACTGGCTCTACAGCGTCAAGGAAAACCTTGACCTCTACCGTGGAGCAGCCAAGGAAGAGATGGCTGGAGCACACTGGGAGTGGAGTGACGCCACCAGCGTCCACCGTTACGGCCTTGCCAAGGCACCTGAGAACAACGAGTGGACCTTTGTGCTCCTGATTGGGGCCATTGAGTCCGAGTTTGAGGGCGAGAAGTGCGTCTTTGACTTCAGCACCGGCAACTTCATCAGTGGCAGCAAGGCCCTGTACGACGCCGTACCCCGCAGTGTGATGATTCAGCGGTCCCAGATGCTTAGTGAAATCCTGGATGGCACGTACACCAAAAAGGTGCGCCGTGACACCAATCCATATTTCGATACCCAGAAGTAGACAACACACCGATAGGTGTGTACTATCGACTCATAAGCACGAAACAACCACCCACTTAGGAGAGAAACCACAGTGAAGACCATAACCACCACCGTGAAGACCGGTATCGACCGCACGCTGACTGTCGAAAATTGGGGCCGTAGTGCCTCCATCGACGTGCGAGACACCTCACGGAACCCCGATGACGGCGAGCGCGTCTACAGCCTGCTTGAGTCGTCTGAGGCCGAGAAGATCGGCCTTGCCCTGCTGGGTGAGAACGCCACGGTCATCACGGACCTGCCGGAAGCCAAGCTGAAGGGTCTCTGGGTAGAAGCCGGGGACATTGACCGTCACCACGGCATTGACCCCGCCGAGGTTCTGGACCACGCCAAAAAGCTGCTCGCCATCCACAAATTCCTGGTGGAGAAGAAGGCCAAGGAAGCTGAGGTTGAGGCCCAGCGCATCAAGGAAGCTGAGCTGGCAGCAGAGGCCGCGAAGCTGGCTGAGGACGCCCGCAACAAGCGCCGTGACGAGCTGGCAAAGGAGTTCCGGGGTTTCGGCAACTACGACAACAGCAGTGTCGTTTTCAAGAAGGCCATTGACCGCATCGTTGAGCTGGAAGCGGCTCAGGCGTAGCCATGAAGAACCTGGATGAGGTCATAGCTGCAATCAGGTCCGAGCGTCTGGACAAGGGCATCAAGCAGGCTGAGATTGCTCAGCGCATGGGATGCAGCGTGACCTTTGTTCAGGCCATAGAGTACCGACACAACGTGGACCGCCGCTGGGGTACGGTCCTAGCCTACGCAGAAGCCGTGGGCGTCACCCTTGAAATAACGGTCCAGTAACACCCTTTCGCAAGCCCCTTGTGCCAATCGGTGCAGGGGGCTTGCGTCATACCCATGAGTGTGTGTATTCTTGGTAGTACACACCCCCGAGAGAGGCAAGACATTGGAAAACAAGTTCACGGACTGGAAAGCAGAGCGGCACGAGAGCACGCCGCGTGGCTGGCTTGTCATCTGCCGTAGGCTGGTGCCGGAGAAGCGTCGGTCAGACATGAAGATTCATCGGGCCAGCACAGGGGCACCGATCTGGTACACCGAAGCCGGGGCAGTCAAGAAGGCCAAGGAACTGAACAAGAAGGAAGAGGGCAAGTAAATGGAACAGCTTACCGCACAACAGGCCAAGCAAGTGATCGAATACTTCGCCGCTCAGGCAGCGGAGGATGCACCCCTGGAGAACGCGGACAAGCACATGTGGATGACCCGCTACCAGACCAGCCTTGCCATTGAGCGCCAGATCACGGAAGCTGACTGGGACTCACTGGTGGGCCGCATGGCTAACCTTCAGAGCTTTGACCGTGACCCTGAAGGCTGGATGACTGAGCACGGCTTTGACCTCAGCTATGGTGACAACGGCGTTACCTACGTGAAGGACGGCCTTGAGGATCAGGTAAGCTGGGCTATCGACACCGCCTACACCTGCTCAGGAGCATAGTGGACAGATACGAACTAGATGAACGGTTCTGGTCAAAGGTAGACAAGTCTGGTGATTGCTGGCTTTGGACAGCAGCCCTCAATGACAAAGGCTACGGAAGCTTCTGGGACAAGGTAAACCGCAGGCAGATTCCAGCCCACAGAGCCTCTTATGAAGGGCACCACGCCAGGATTCTTGGCAGGGGTCTGTGCGTCGATCACATATGCCACACTCGCAACTGTGTCAGACCGAAGCACCTGAGAGAGGCGTCCAACAAGCAGAACTCTGAGAACCGGCGTTCAGCTAGTCGGACTAGCAAGAGCGGTGTGCGTGGAGTTAGCTGGCATAAGAAAACGGGTAAGTGGGTGGCTCAGGTGGGCCACAACTACCGCAGGTACCACCTTGGACTGTTCGATTCGATTGAGGAAGCGGAGGTAGCAGCCATAGCAAAACGCAATGAGCTTCACACCCACAACGATAAGGATAGGAGTCTAAAGTGCTGACCCCCATGACTCCGTTTGAAGACCAGCGACGTGCCATTGACTACATCGTAGAGAACAAGGCCGTACTGCTGAAGGCACCTACCGGAGCAGGGAAGACCCTTGTCGGCGTAGAATCGGCTCTGCGAGCAGGGGCTAACACGATTTTGGTCATAGCGCCCTTGAACACGGTCAAGGGCTGGAGAGAGACCGTGGAGCGCCAGTACCAAGGCACCATGCCCTTCCACCACATCACCTCCAGGGTGGCAGGCAAGCGAGCACACGGGGCTGTCCTCAGCAAAGAGCGGGGCTTCTACATCATTGGCCGTGAGTATTTCAAGCGTCACGGCTGGAGCAAACTCAAGGCAGACTTCATCATCTACGACGAGTGCCACGGGGCAACCAACTGGGGCTCACTCATGTGGAAGATGCTCAAGACAGCCAAGGCACCCTACCTACTCGCCATGTCAGCTACCCCGTTTGGGAACAAGGTGGAAGGGGCTTGGGCACTAGCCCGCTGGCTCTGGCCCAAGGAAACGCCGCGTGGCTACTGGAACTGGATCACGGAGTTCTTCACCACGGCCACGAATATCCACGCGGAACGACTAGCTGAGGAAAAGGGCATACCAGCCAACCCAGACGTTGTGTGTGAGAAGGTTCCTGGGAGCGTCTGGAAGTCCCTGCCTCACGCAATCCGCATGAAGTCCGTCTACAAGGCCAACCCCGTCATCCACACGGTAGAGGTGGAGTTGGCACCAGCACAGCGCAAACACTACAAAGAGCTGGAGGAAGAGGCAATCACTTGGCTGGATGAGCACCCGCTCGCCATTGACCTACCGATTGTGCTCAACATTCGACTGAGACAGATTTGTCTTGCGGTCCCGTCCATCACCCAGGATTGGGTACGTCGGAAAGACAAGGACACTGAAGAGTGGTACAAGGAATGGGCTGACGTTGTGTACTTTGACGACGATGCCAAGAGTTCCAAGGCTGACGCCGTACTGGAAATCCTCTCAGACCTCTACGCTGAGGCCCCTGTGCCGGTGGTCATCTACACTGACTCACGCATCTACGCCACGCTGCTGACCAAACGCTTGCAGTCCAAGGGCTATGCCGCAAGGCAGTTCGTGGGCGGCATGTCTGCCGCTGAGCGTGAGTGGAAGAAGGACGGCTTTGGCACCGAGTTTGACATTATTGTTGCCACGATTCCCACCGTGGCTGAAGGCCTTGACGGCTGGCAGCGTGTAGCAGCCAACGAAATCTGGATGAACGTGAGCTACAACCGCTTGCTAAACATTCAGGCACAGGGTAGGCTCAGCCGTACAGGCCAGAAGCAGACAGTGAACCGCTGGCTGATTCAAGCCAAGGACACCATTGAGGCCAAGCAGATAGGCAAACTCAAGTCCGATCAGGACTTGATGGATGCCGCCATTGAAGAGAGTGAAGAGGAAGCAAGTTGACCACTGAAGTAATTGAAGGCGAAGTCACCCACCACCCGGTTCTCACGAACCTGCGTACCGAGCTGGCTGTCACGCAGCACCAGTTGGATATCCTGGGTGAGTATTTCCTGCTGGCCTTGGCTCAGCTACCTGAGAACTCCCTGAAGGTCAGCCTGACCGATCAGGCGTTGCTGGGTGAGCTTCCCCTTGCCTTGCAGGCCCGTTCGGATGACCACGGCAACATCATCTTCCGGGCGGTGGAAGACAAGTGAACAAACAGCTAGCTTCCTACGTCGGCATGGGGCTGGGAGTGCTCATTGTCCTAGTGTCCGTAGTTGCCTTCATCTATGGAATTTGGACGGGTGACGAGCGTTGGGCACAGACTGGTGGGGTGCTCATTGCCGTTGGATTCGTGCTGTTCTTCGGTAGCGGAATCGCGGGCATTTGAGCAGCGCCATCTTTGAGCAGGCAGCACAGCAGTGGCACACCATGCGCAGTGACTTCCTGGGACATGTTGACAACGAGTACGACAAGGCGCTTGAAGCCTGTGCCGGTGTGCTCGTGAACAAAGAGGGCCGTGAGCAGCATGTAGATGGGTACACGCTCTTTACAGGCAGCAGACGGCGGGCTGAGAAGTTCGCCAGCCCTGAACTGCTGGAATACTGGTTGGACAATCCGCGTCTTACCATTGAGGACTTTGAGCTGCTCTGGATGAGTGGTCAGATCGAATATCAGGGGGTATGAAGTGGGAACACTCAACCGTGCAGGATTCACGCAGTACATGGTGGCAACGGACGCGGACGCAGATGACTGCTTTGTGCATCACTCCGTGGGCGTAGACAGTGCCGTGGGCCTCTACGTGATCGACGGTCAGGGCCGTGAGATGAGCTTCAGTCAGGAAGTCCAGGAGCAGGTCTACGAAGCCCTGTTTGACTACTTCAAAGAGCGTCACGCGGCTCAGGAGTAGAATAGACGGATGAAAGATCACGCGCCACACTGCCCACGAGCAGCCAAGTCCCCCGTCAGCAACGCCTATACCTGCACTTGTTGGAAGGCTGACGGCACTCCCAAGAAATAAAACCAACTCAAGAGTTGACAACGAAGGCCCTGTGCCCTTACTGTAGAGATACAGGGAAGGCACGGGGCCTTCCTGCTAGGTAGGAGAGAACCGATGAGTGACAAGACCAAAGTCAACTGGGAAACCTTTGAGGGTGAGACTCAGGGATTTCTGGAGGACGGACGGGAAATCACCATCACGGCCCGCACCCGGTACTCCCGCTGGGGAGACCACGACAGCAACACCCGCGAGTGGTTCGTTCACAACGACAACAACCAGCTACTCGCCAAGGGCAGAGCTGAAGGACTCCGGGCCGCTAAATCAGCGGCTCTGGCAGTAATCCACAACTAACAACCCGCAATTAGGAGAGAACCGAAAATGGCTAAGAAGCCCACCCTGAAGGAACTGGAAAAGCTCGCTGACATTGCCCTCCGGGCACAGGTCAAGGCTGACGCAGCCAACGCTGAACTGACCAAGGCCAAGTCCGAACTGATCGGCGCACTCATGGACGCTGGCAAGTTCAACAAGGACACGAAGGCCATTGGCAACGTGAAGCTCAACATCACCCCCAACCGCTTCTTCGACGTGGAAGAGGCCCTGACGTTGGTCACTCCCGAGGACATTGAGGCCTCCACCGTTGAAGTCGTGGACGCCAAGCTGCTCAAGCAGCACATGACCCCCATTCAGGTTGAGAAGGCCATGAAGTCCTACGATGTTCCGTTCAAGCTGGGCCTCCGCCCGAATGTGCTTGACGAAGCCTAAATGCTAGAGCCAACAGAGCGTGACCTAGTGCGGTTCTGGTCCAAGGTCAACAAGACTGATACTTGCTGGCTTTGGACCGCCGCGCTGACTTCACAGGGATACGGGCACTTCACCCAACGCAGCAAGTACGTGGCAGCACATAGGTTCTCCTACACCCTGGAGCACGGACCTATTGCTCAAGGCGTCGAGATAGACCATAAGTGCCACGTAAAGAACTGTGTTAGGCCCGAGCATCTGCGTGAAGCTACCCGCAAGCAGAACCGCGAGAACCTGTCAGCCGCCTACAAGAATAGCCAGAGCGGGGTACGTGGAGTGTCGTGGCACAAGGCCAATGGCAAGTGGGCCACTCACGTAAAGCACAACGGTAAGTCACACTATGCGGGTTGCTATGACCGTATTGAAGACGCTGAGGCGGCAGTGATCGCTAAGCGTCAGGAACTATTCACACACAACCAGGAGGCGTAGTGGCGGAAGAGCCCGAGCCGTACTGTGACCACGGACCATTCGACGCATGTAGATGCCTAGTAGACGACCCCACCAACAAGGAGAAGCAGTGACCTTTCAGAACAAAGTCGAATTTCAGGCATGGCCCAAGACCTCGCGCTTCTTCCGTGACATTGTAATCACGGAGAAGATCGACGGCACCAACGCCGCTGTGCAGATCATCAAGTCTGACAACTTGACGCACTGGAAGCACGAGGACGGTACCCGTACCTTCTTCGATCCCCAGCCGCTTGACGGTGTGATGCTTGGGGGTGAGCACTACGTGGTGTATGCACAGTCGCGGAACAAGCTCATCTTCCCCGGTCAGGACAACTACGGTTTCGCTGGCTGGGTGCAGGCGAACGCGGCGCAACTCGTGGAGTTCCTGGGTGAGGGCACCCACTTTGGTGAGTGGTGGGGCAGCGGTATCCAGCGGGGCTACGGCCTGACCAAGGGTGAGAAGCACTTCAGCCTCTTCAACACGCACCGCTTCCACGACATTCAGGCAGTCTCGGATGACCTTGTGCGCTGTGTGCCGATCCTCTACACCGGCCCGCTGGAACAGAAGCTCATCACTGGTGCCCTTGAGCACTTGCAGACCTACGGCAGTGTGGCAGCACCCGCATTCCCGAAGCCCGAGGGCATCTGCATCTACCACACAGCCTCCCGCCTTGTCCAGAAAGTCACCCTGGATAACAACGACGCTGGCAAATGGGAACACCTGTAAAAATAGCTTGACATAGCGGCGGATAGGTGATTGACTATCACTTATCCGCCACTTTTATGAGAGGGACACACCATTTCAACGTATAACGAATACCAGATACAGGCTTTGAGCACTGCTATCTACCCGAATGACCGCGAAGTTGACTACACCATCGTAGGGCTTGGGTCCGAGATTGGGGAGCTGGCCGAGGTCTACGCTGAGGCCAAGAAGGGCTTCTACGGCAAGCTCAACGGCACAGACACCAAGGAAGCACTCAGCGAGTGTGGTGACATTCAGTGGTACGTCGCGGCGACTGCTGACGCTCTTGGCTTCCAGCTTGACTGGGTACTCCAGCAGACCAACACAGACATTCACCACGTCAGCAAGGGCCTGACGCTCGTGGACATTGTTGTGTCGCATGGCAAAATTCAGGGCATCCTGAAGAAGTCCATCCGTGACGATGACGGCTTCCTGTTCTCCGAGCGGGAGCAGGCTATTGCCGTGGAGCTTTGCCACATCTGGAACCACACGGCCCAGTTCATCTACCTGCTGGGCGGCACAGAGGCAGGCGTCATGGCGGCGAACCTGAACAAGCTCGCTGACCGCAAGGCCCGTGGCGTCCTCCAGGGATCGGGGAACAACCGCTAGTGACTGTTGACAAGCGTAAATTCCTGACCATCCTCAAGAACCTCTACAGTGGTGAGACTGCAACCATCAACGCAGCCCGCAAGGCACAGACCCTCATGGAGGACAAAGAGGCAGTAGCCTTTGCAACCTTCCAGATCGACGTGGGCGCTCTGTTCCTTGAGCTGAAGGAAGAACTGGATCAGGGCCTTGAGGAACTGGCACCAGTTCATCCTGAAGAGCCTGACCCCCGCAAGTGGGACGTAGGCGACTGGTATCAGTTCCACCTGACCACTCAGGACCACGAGTTCTACGAGATTTACCGAACAATGGCTAAGGGTGAGCCCAACATTGACCTCATTTGGAAGGAACTCGAAAATCGCATCTTCGTTCCTTGAGACCCTTGCAGTAACCCCTGTGCCTTGCAGAGACCCCGAGAACAACCCTAACTGGTGGTTCGGGGACTCGGAGGACGCAGACGAAGAGTACGGCACTGAACACGCAGTAGCAGCCGTGAGGCTGTGTGGTGAGTGCCCCATCCGGTACGCTTGCCTGACTCAGGCTGTCACCACCCAGGAAACATACGGTGTATGGGGCGGCATGACCGTAGCTCAGCGTGAGGCCTTGAGGGGCCGCATTTGAAATCCCTGACTAACGAACTACGTGAAATGCTGAGTGCCGAGTCAGAGCGTGACAAGCAAAGGCTGGTAGGCCCCTCATCCTTGGGTGCGTGTGCCTACTGCCTTGGCTTGGACATGCTGGGTCTCAAAGAACAGTCCTTTGGCTGGTACCCCCGCTTGGGGACTGCCTTTCACTATTGGGCTGAGCACCACAACAATATTCCAGGGGCTATCACCGAGCAGAAGGTGACCGTAGGCGAGATTGAGGGCTACGGAATCATCAAGGGCACGATGGATTTGTATTTGCCCCACCGTAGCACTATTGTGGACTACAAGCTGGTAGGCAAGAACACCAGACAGGCCGCAATGGTAAACGGCCCGAGTATCCAGTACCGCAGTCAGCAGCACCTTTATTGCAAGGGTGCGATTGCGGCAGGGTACAAGGTAAAGAAATTCGCCATTGCGTACATCCCCAGGGACTCAGCGAGCCTCAAGGACATGTACGTGTACACCGAAAATTACAGCCCAAGATTTGCCGCTAAGGTACTTGACAGGGCACAAAAAGTGTGGAACTATTCATCAAGTGGAAGAGTTGAAGAACTCCCAAGCGATTCTGAATGCTACACATGCCAACGAGAGGGACGCGCACCAGTTGACTAAAACAGTCGAAGAGGTTGATCCATTTGCAGATTTCGATTTGAGCACCCTGGGTCTCGAAATGGAAGAGCCTACGGAGGCCACCGACAAGCACACGATGCTTCTCTACGGTCGGCACCGCGTAGGAAAGTCCACCCTTGCGGCTACGATGGCAGAGGTTGAGGGCAAGTACCCGATCCTCTGGGTAGCCGCCGAAGACGGCACAACGGCATTTGCCGGTAAGCACCCCAAGGGCCGTATCAAGGTAGTGAACGTCCGAACGTGGGAAGACATTTACAAGCTGGCAATCATGCTGCTTGACAACGACACCCCGTTCAAGACCGTCGTGTTCGACACGATGGGCGAAATTCAGGAAATCATCAAGCGTGACTTCCTGAAGAAGAACAAGACTTCATCCTACGAGATGTGGGCACAGATTGCGGACAACCTGACTTGGCTGGTGACAGCCTTCCAAGACAAGGAAGCTCCGTACAATGTGATCTACATTGCTCACACGGAGAAGGTCAAGGATGACAACCTTGGCGCTGTGCTTCTTTCCCCGTACTTTCTGGGTAAGAAGTCGATTGTGGACATTCCGAAAATCCCTGACTCCATTGCCTACCTTGCGAAGGCACAGGATGAAAACGGTGAAACGGTGCGTGTGCTACAGTTGACAAGCACAGAACGGGTGGATGCAGGAAGCCGGTTGGAGCACAAGCTCCCCGAGCAGATGGCAAACCCCAGCATGGAAGAGTTCTTCCAGTACCTCACGGGTGAGAAGACGCCCGAGAAGTAACACCTGCACTACAGCTACAAAACCTACAGAGCTACACAAACCAAGAAAAAGGACGTAACCCATAGTGGCACGCGAAGCACTCATCATTGACGAAGAAGTTGCCAACGGCGGAGGCGCATTCAAGCCTCTCCCCCAGGACTGGTACCACGTCGAGATTGAGGATGTTGAGGAAGTCGAGTCCAAGTCTGCCAAGAACCTTGGCAAGCCGATGTACAAGTACAAGTTCAAGATCATTGGCGGCGACTTGGACGGTCGCAAGACGTTCACGCAGGCCTGCCTGTGGCCGGAAGCCATCTTCACCCAGCGCGACATTCAGAAGGCAATCGGCTACCCCTCCCTGGGTGAGCCGCGAGCGGACGGCAAGCGCCCGTTCCTCACCGCTGACGAAGACGAGCTGATCGGCAAGGAACTGAAGATTTACGTCGTCGTCAAGGACAAGTTCGTCAAGGAAGGCGAAGAGGCCGAGAAGAACCCGGACGGTTCTCTCGTGCAGGACAACGAGGTCAAGAAGTTCGCACCTCTGGCGGGTACGGCAACCGGCCCCGCTGCTGCAAAGAAGGCTGGCGCTAAGAAGGCCGGTGGCTTCGCTCTCTAAGTGAGAGCAGTCCTGAGCATCGACTATAAACTGCTCACACGGGGGTACAGGTTTTAGGCCTGCGGCTACGGTCAGGAATCGAGTTCCGAAGCCCCCACCTACGGGAGATAGTTCAATCTGGTATGGCCGAACATATTGTCTGTGACGGGCGTGAACACCTAGGGAACGTCACAGCAACTTGCTGGTAGGTCTAGAACACTGCCTTTGGTGGCAGAGATACAGGTTCAAATCCTGCATCCCGACTCACTCATTGAGAGGAAGTGCAACGTGGCACAGAGAAGCATACGTGACGGGCAAGAACTGATTATTGGAACCTGCTCGTGTTGCACCCAGGATCAACCAGAAGACAAAGACTAGGGAAGGCCCCGAAAGGGGCTTTTCTTTACCCAAAGGATAATGGAATATGTTTCACTGTGATACAGTAGGACTTTTGGAGGAAGGAGAGCGGTGACCGACGTACAACGAGAGTTCCTGGATTTCGTATGGGGCGAACAGGAAGGCTACGCCGACATTGCCCGCATGGATGACGGAGACCTGAGAAACCACAAGTGGTTTGAGTGGCCCATCCAGAAGGAAGAGCTGCTGGCCTACGTGGAGAAGTACAGCCACGAGGACATTTACTACACCCCTGTGCTCTTCAAGGCACCCCAGCGCCGACGCTCAGCAGTCAAGACAGCACAAGTGGTCTACGGTGACGCTGACCTCTTCAAGCCTGAGAACCTGTACGCAACGCCTTCCTGCATCGTACACACCTCCCCCGAGAAGACCCACGTCCTGTGGCTCGTGGAAGACAGCAACGACGTAGCCACCCTGGAGGGACTGGCACACAGCGTATCGCTGGAGCACCCCAAGGCAACCACCGGCTATGACAACGGCTGGTCAGCTACCAAGCTGCTCCGTGTCCCTGGGACCAAGAACCTCAAGTACGAGGGCCAGTCATTCGACGTGACCGTGGAGTACACGGGCGAGACGTACACCACTGCCCAGTTCAGCGAGTCCTACGCGCTC
>Ga0157375_10002937_pt1 | contig 14781 bp, 10 predicted proteins | sample M35metaG_FD_115311 | JGI IMG/M metagenome (GOLD analysis project Ga0157375, IMG submission 115311) | Miscanthus rhizosphere microbial communities from Kellogg Biological Station, Michigan, USA - M3-5 metaG | ecosystem: Host-associated > Plants > Roots > Rhizosphere > Soil | place: USA: Michigan...
CAGGGTGGTGCTCATGACCTGGCGGCCGGTTTTCGGGTCGATGTCTTTCCAAAACGGGCGGTCCACCACGACGAAGGTTTTGGAGGACTGCATGTAGTGGCTGCGTTCAATCGCCGTCCACAGTTTGTGGCTGAAGAGCGATTCGTCGACTTCGATTCTGGCTGAGAGGAGCCAGCTCTGGCAGGTTGCGATGACTGCCGGGAAGGCGGAACTCTTGCCCCATTTGTCGGTGACTTCAATGGGGCCGGGCGCGCCGTCGGCCGCCGGGATCCGGCGGATGGCGGCCACACCGGGGCGGTGGTGCCCGCCGTGGAGCGAGGTGAGGCTGGTGCCTGCGGGCCAGTGTGTCAGAGCGTCCGGTGCGTGGTTCCAGAGCCTTTCGGGGAGCAGTTGGGCTCCGCCGATGATGCGGTGCTGGTCGGCGTCGGCGTCCACGTAGACCACGCGGAGGATTTCCAGAATCGAGTCCGGGAAGTTGGTGTCCCAGCCGCCCGTTCCGAAGCCCACCTGTCCGAACGCTTCGCGGTATTCGAACGGCAGGGCAGAGAAGGCTTTGGAGGTGGCGAGGTAGCCGGAGAAGGAGGTGTCGTCGAAGCGGGGGACCAGTTCATTCCACAGCGCCTTGATGGCGGGAAGGTCCCTGGTGCGGATGGCCTCCTGCATGGCGCTGAAGTGGGCGCGCTCTTGGAGGCAGTCGTCCCAGGCGCGGGAGACCTCGCCGAAGAACTCGGGGAGGTCGGCGGTCGTTTCGGCGTAGTGGGCCTGGCCGCCGAGTTCGATCACGGTGCTCCCTGCGGCAGGGGTCAGCGGGTTGGGGAACGGCTGGGTTTCGATGCCCGTGAGGTCTGCGTAGTGGAAGAAGGAGGTCCCGGACCGGGGGAACCGCATTCCGCCGAGGTCGGCTACAGGCCCGGCAGAGCCGGGCTGGGTGCCGGCGCGGAGCCGGCCGCCGATGCGCGCTGATTCGTACACAACGGGCTTGAGGCCCATCTTCATCAGCTCGTACGCAGCCACGAGGCCGGAAAGTCCTGCTCCCACGACGGCCACTTCAGTGCCGTGCATTTCTTCGGGCACCGAGCCGAGCCCGGCGGTGTGGCCGAGGTACTCGTCGTACGGGAAGGGGAAGTCGGGGATGAGCATGCTCAGGGGAGTGGCAGTCGAAGTGCTGCTGGCTGCGGTGGTCACTGGGGTCCTTTACTCGGGAGGGGTGCGGTGAGGGCGCCGGCGGCCGCCGGCGTCCGGATCGTGAGGTGGGAGAGATAGTCGGTGTCGCGCCGGGCGCGGCGAAGCACGGCCGGATCGACGTCGGCCAGGATGAGCTGGTCCTCGTCGGCTGCTGCTGCCAGGCGGCGGCCGTAGGGGTCCGCGACCGTGCTCAGACCGGCGAAATGCGAACCCGAATGGTTCGCGTACGCGATGAACATCTGGTTCTCCAGTGCCCGGGTGGGCACCACCATGGACGGGATCAGCCGGGTGTCGAACGGGTGGTCATCTCCGCCGTCGCCCGGGTTTCCGGAGCGGAGCGGGACGGCGGTGGGGATGCACAGCAGCTCGGCGCCGGCGACGGCGGCGGCCCGTGCGAATTCAGGGAATTCGATGTCGAAACAGATCCCCAGGGCCACATTGATGCCGCTGAAGGGGACGACGGCGGGCTGTTCCTGTCCGGGCTCGAAGGCTTGCCGTTCGGCCGGTCCGAAGAGGTGCTGCTTGCGGTAGCGGGTGAGTTCGCTGCCGTCCGGGCCGAAGAAGGAGGCGGAAATGTAGTGGTTGCCGCCAGCGTGCTCCACCGTGGATGCCACCAGCGCAAGCCCGGTGGACGATGCGATGTCCGCCAGTTGTACCCGCTGGGCCGCGCCGTCCTTGCCGTGGACGAGGCTTGGCGCGTACCCGGATATGAAGAGCTCCGGGGTGACCAGAATGTCTGCGCCGAGCCGCCGGGCTTCGCGGGCACGGGCGGCGATGCGGCGCAGGTTTTCCTGGGGCGAATTGACCAGCCCGGTGGACTGGAGGACCGCCACCCGGAGGGGGCCGGTCATGCTGCCCCGTCCAGGTCGCCGTTGCAGAGCCGTTCCACCACGCGGGTGAGCATGTCCACGCCGGCGCAGGCGTCGTCGTCGTTGGTGAATTCACGCTCGTTGTGGGAAATGCCGTCCACGCTGGGGACAAAGAGCATGACGGTCGGCACGATGTCCTTCATGTTGATGGAGTCGTGCCCGGCGAGGGTGAAGACCCGGCGGTGGCTCAGGCCCAGTTCCGCGGCGCATTCCTCGGCCAGCTCCACCCCGGCAGGCTGGTAGGGATTGATGCCCCAGGCGTGCGATTCTTCGACGTCGATACTGACGTTGGTTTCCGCCTCGATCCTGGCGATGCCGGCGCGAAGCAGTGCCTGGGCTGATGCCAGCACGTCTTCGTCCGCGGTGCGCATGTCCATCACGAGGTCCACCTTGGACGGGACCACCACCGGGGAATTCGGGTAGACGGTCAGCTGGCCCACGGAGGTGTGCAGGACGGCGCCGGGGAAGTGGTCGGCGATTTCCCGCAGCAGGACCACCAGCCGGGAGGCACCGAGCAGGGCGTCCTTGCGGTCGGGGATGACGGTGGAGCCCGTGTGGGCCTGTTCGCCGTGCACCGTGGCGGAGTACTTCACCGCGGCCCAGCAGGAGTGGACCAGGCCGATCGTGGCACCCTCGGCCTCCAGGGAACGTCCCTGCTCGATGTGGATCTCGGCGTAGGCGGCGGCCTCAGGCCCGTTGCCGCTGCCCAGGTGACCGATCCCGGCGAGGGCCTCGCGGACGCTGATGCCCCCGACGTCGGTCACGGCCAGGGCCGCGTCGGCGGGCAGCTTTCCGGTGTAGACGGAGCTGCCCATCATGGACGGGGCGAACCGGCAGCCTTCCTCGTTGAACCAGTCCACGACGGCGAGGTTGTACTTGGGCTTCACGGTGCTGCCGGAGGCGGCGGCGGCGCCGGCTTGCTCGGCGAGCCGGCGCCCGGCATGCATCGCGGCGGCGACGCCGTACGCGCCGTCGTACTTTCCGGCGGTGGGCTGGCTGTCCAGATGGGAACCCACCACGACGTATGGCGCTCCGGGAGTCCAATCGATCAGGGCAAAGAGGTTTCCGATCCGGTCGGTTTCGGTGCGGAAGCCGTACTGGGCCGCGAGAGAGGTGAACCAGGTCCGCGCCTGGGCGTCAGCGGTTGTGGCGGCCTGGCGGTCCACGCCGTTCCCGGCAGTTTCGCCGATTGCCGAGAGGCTGCGGAAGTCTCGGAGGAAGGCACCAGCGTCGGTGGCTGGGTTGGCCGGGCCCGGGGTGGCGACGGCGTCGGTGTGGGCGGGGCGGGTGGCTGCGGTGGTCATGACGTGGGCTCCTGGCTCTGGTGAGGGGTGGATGAAGCGGGTGTTGAGGGTGCTTCCAGGACTGCGAAGGCACCGGTGAGGGGGTGGGTCCGGGCGAGCTCGTTGACACGGCCTCGGACGGCGTACCAGCCGGCGATCAGGGCCGGGATGATGATGACGAGGGAACCGACGGTGTAAGTGCCGACCGGGAAATCGAAGAGCATCAGCACCAGGACGGCGGCCAGGAACCCCAAGGTCAGGTAGGAGGTCCAGGGGGCACCGAAGAGCCGGAAGGTGGGGCGCGCCATCAGACCGGCCTTGGACCATTTGTAGAGCTTCAGCTGGCACAGGATGATGGTCGCCCAGGTGCAGAGGATGGCCAGGGCGGTGGCGTTGATGGTGATTTCGAACGCCATCTTGGGAACGACGGCGTTCAGGGCCACACCCAGCAGGGTGAACGCGGCGGTGAACAGGATGCCGCCGTAGGGCACCCCGCCGCGGCTCATCCGTTCCATGAAGCGCGGCGCCGCACCGGTCTGGGCCATGGAGCGGTAGATGCGCCCGGTGGAGTAGAGCCCGGCGTTAAGGCTGGACAGCGCGGCGGTCAGCACCACGAAGTTCATGACGTCGCCGGCTCCGGGGACACCGATGCTGGCGAAAAAGGTCACGAAGGGGGACTCGCCGGCCTTGTATGCGGTGTAGGGGAGCAGGACAGCCAGCAGGGCGGTGGACCCGACATAGAACACGGCGATCCTGACGATGACGGCGTTGACCGCCTTGGGCATGATTTTCCGGGGCTCCTTGGTTTCCCCGGCGGCGACACCGATCATGTCGATGCCGGCGTAGGCGAACACGATGCCCTGGACAATCACGACGGCGGGCAGCAGCCCGTTCGGCAGCATGCCGCCGTGCTCGGCGATCAGGGAAAAACCGGGCTGGTGGCCGGCCACCGGGAAGTTGCCGGCCAGGAAGATCCCGCCCACCAGCAGGAACGCCACGAGGGCGCCCACCTTGATGATGGCGAACCAGAATTCGAGCTCGCCGAACAGCTTCACCGAAATGAGGTTCACACCGGTGACCACGACCAGCGCGGCGAGGGCGAGAATCCACTGCGGCACGCTGCTGAAAGCGGTCCAATAGTTCAAGTAGACGGCGACGGCGGTGATGTCGACTATGGCGGTGAGCGCCCAGGACAGCGAGTACACCCAGCCCGAAATGTAAGCTGCCTTTTCCCCGTAAAACTCGCGGGCATATGAGACAAACGAACCGGACGAAGGCCTGTGTAGGACCAGTTCGCCGAGTGCACGAAGGATGAAGAACGCGAAGAGCCCGCACACGGCATAGATGACAGGCAGCACCGGCCCCGCGGTGGCCAGCCGGCCGCCCGCGCCGAGAAACAGCCCCGTGCCGATGGCCCCGCCGATGCCGATCATCTGGACCTGGCGGTTGGACAGGCCCTTTTTATATCCGGACTGCTCGTCGGGGCGGACGGCTGCGGTCCGCTCTTCGACTGGGTCAATGGTGGTCATGGAATCTCCTGGCCGGTGAAAGTGTGAGAGCCGCCACGCTGCGGCTAACTTCGATCGTCCCAAGGACCACGGCCGTTGCCCATGACGGGAAAGACCGGAACGGGGGCCAATAATTGTACGAAAGTACATCCCCTCTGCCGGCGGATTCGGCGATGATGGAGTGAGATTCAGGATGAGAGGCTCACGTGGGCGAAATTGAGCGGTGGCAGGCCCTGGTTGACGCTGTTGGCGGCCAGCTTCCGGACCTAGTGGAGAAGTTTCTGACCCGGATCCTTCCCGATCCCGCCTACGCGGAGTCCGGCCTGACCTTGGAGGAGCTGCGGCGCAGCAGCCTTAGTTCCTTCTCTGCCATGCTCGTGGCGCTGCGCGAAACGGCCCCGGACACGGATGCGCTGGGGCTCATGGCCGCCGAGCTTGGCGCCCGCCGGGCACGTCAAGGTGTGCCCCTGGACAGCCTCGTCCGGGCGATACGCCTTGACTTCTCGGTGCTGTGGGATGCCTTGTCCGCTCCGGCGCTGGGCGCCGATCCGGCGCTGCTGGTCACGAAAGCCGAAGTTGTCTGGTCTATCGTGGACCGGTTCGCTGCCTCCGTTCACGAGAAATATTTGGCGGAGCTGGCGGAGATTGAAGGCGCCGACGCCGATCTGCAGCAGCAGTACCTGACGCAGCTTCTGGCTCCATCGGAGCCGTCGGCCACGGACCTGACACGTATTGCGGGAGCTCTGCGTGTTGACGCCCGCTCGGCGTTTCTCGTGGCGGCGATCGACCGGAACGACAGCCTGACAGTCAAACGGCGGGTTCGGGCCCGGCCTCCAAGGGACACCGCTGTCTTCACCTACGATCAAGGGCACCACACCCTCATCATCCGGCCGCGGAACGCCTCCGCCGAGGAGCGGCTGAGTTTTCAGGAGGCTGCCTTGTTCGACGGCATGGCCGCGGCGGTGGCCCCGCACCCCGACGGGATTGGCGGCGTGCGCGCCGCTGTCAGCGCGGCCCGCGAGATCATGAAGGACCTGCCTATGGGCAGTAAGGGTATCTTCACGCTTCGGGACCGCTGGCTCTCCATCACCTCACACCGGTTGTCGCAAGTGGGCTGCGACCCGGCGCGGCTAGTTGGTGCCGGCCTCCGCGGCTGCGGGGGAGAGGAACGGAACAGGATCCTCGAAGCGGTGGCTACGTTCCTGGACTGCGGCAGCCTCGTGGAGTCGGCCGCCCTTCTCCGCTGCCACCGGAACACTGTCGTCAACAGGCTTGCCGCCTTCGAGAAATACACCGGGCTGGACCTGCATAAACCTCGGGATGCGGCTCTGGCACTGCTCGCCCTTCCCGCGGCCGACGCCCGCGCCGGCCACGGGTGAATACAGTGCCGGACCACGGGAATGAATCGGAAGCCTCCGGAGGTACCGCGCAGAATTTCATAGCTGCCTTTCATGTGCTGATCCTTCTTCTGCGGCGCCGCCCACCTGTCCCTGGCGGCTGTCTTCTCAGAGGCGGGTAAATGCCGCACGTGCGGTTGAGGGTGAACGGGAGTGTGGCGCCTGGCGGCAAAGCCGGCGCCACACCAACTCGATATGTAGGGATCGTCTTTTGGGATGCGTCCCTTTTGGACCGGCATTACTCGGACACCGCCAAGTGACACGGCACTGCCGCGGACGGCGATCCGCCGCCCGCGGCGGTTGCCTATCCCCGCTGGTCGCGGATTGCCTGCCGCACGGTGGTGGCCAGTTCGACGGCGTTGGGCAGGTCCGAATGGATACAGATGGTGTCCGGACGGGCGGGGATTTGCTCGCCTGTCACAGCGGTAAGTGTTCCGTGTTCCAGGACCTGGCGGGTCCGGCTGGCTGCCCGGTCCAGGTCCAGCACGTGGCCGCTGCGGTTGACGATGACCGTCCCGTCGGCCCTGTAGTCCAGGTCGACGTAGAGTTCGGATACGAAGGGTACGCCGAGGGTGAGCGCTGCCGATTCGTGGCAGGTTCCGGCCAGCCCATAGACCTGAACCCCGTACTGCAATGCAACGTCGCATAGCGCCGACATCAGTGCTTCGCTCCGGGCCAGCATGGCGTAGAGGGCGCCATGAGGTTTGATGTGGTTAAGCGGGATTCCGGCCGCGCCCAGGAAGCCTGACAATGCCCCCACCTGATAGCGGACCAGGTCCCGGACTTCTTCCACGGCGAGATCCATGGTTCGCCGGCCGAAGCCAACGGGATCCGGCAATCCCTGATGGGCGCCGACCAAGACATCCGCTTCAGCCGCCTTCGTCACGATCGTGTGCATGGAGCCAGGGTCACCAGCGTGCATTCCGCATGCGACGTTGATGGATTCCATGAGGGGCAGCAGCGCGGTGTCATTGCCAAATGTGCGGATTCCGTAGGATTCGCCAATGTCCGCGCTCGGTTGCCCCCGGCGCACCGGAGCCGCGGGATCGCCAGCAGCGCGTTGAAGGCACTGGCCGCATTCGCTTGTAACATCCCCACTCTGCACAGGATCGGGCTGTACATCGAGCCGCGGAACAGCAACTCAAGTCGCGTTGCCTAGGCATCCGGTTTCCAGTGGGAGGGCCTGCTCCGCAGCCCCCTGGAGGTTGGTGACACCCGGCGCGACATGCGGCTCTACGCGACATGCGGCTCTACGCGACATGCGGCTCTACGCGACAACGCGACGTTGACAGCATCTTGGCCGTTGGTGTTCGTTTCTGCTCAGCCGTGGTGGCGCAGCAGGGTCCGCTTGCAGAACGGCTGGCTCCACGAAGGTGCTGGTCGGTCTGACGATTACACTCGCCGAAACTACCATTCCGTCTTTTCTTGCGTAATTCCATACGGTACGTCCGGGCTCAAACTGGCGACAAAGGTCGTAGGCGAGACACGTTTGACTAGGACACCGTGCCCACGGACAAGTGCAGTTTCGGAAAGTGCACGAACAGCCTCGTCGAGCGTGCTTTCCATCTGGGCTCGTTGTTCGATGTTCAATGTCAGTAATTCACATGCAATGAACGTCACTTTTTGCTCCTTCTTCCTTGAAACAGTCGGGCGGCGTTGTCCGGAGGCCTGGCATCCCGTGCGCTATCAGTGATGCCAGTCGATCTTGCAGCGGGCGCTTAGGTTGCCTGCGACGTGGGCTTGAGGTCGGTCCACGAGCGAATCGCGTCGATCGACAGAGCGGTGCTTGATCGCTATCGGTGCGTGGGTCGGTAGTCGTTTGATGGTTCCGAGGGTTTGAGCCGTCGTGGCCAGGAGGTTGGTCCTTCTTCCTGGAAGCGTCGGCTTTTGGGTGTCTTCGCGGCAGGTATTTGAAGCAGGGATCAATCAGAGCCGGGTTACATGGTTTGCGTGACCTTGGCCCAAGGACGCTAACGATCCATGGAGCGAAACTGGCCGGGGTATCACCATGACAGGTAACGGAATACTCCCCAACCGGAGGTGGTCACCACGCACCCTGGGCAGTGGAAGGCGCCGAACGCGGGTCGACGGCCCGCCGAGGAAACGCGAAAGAACGCAGGGGAGTCGCACCCGATGCATCTCAAAGAGGTTCGCAGCTGGCGCAGCCTGTTCGGTTCCTGACGTTCGAACTCAGCGGCCTCCCACTCCTTGCCGTCAAGGTCACTTATTGCCCATCTCATCGTGGTTCCTTAAGTCCAAATGCGGGGGAGATGCCATGGCATCCTTGAAACTACGGGTGAAGAGCGCGAGCCAAGGCCACCGAGGATTCGGTAGGCCCTGACTCGGCACGGCTTGCTACCCAGCGGCAGGAACTGCGATACCGATGTATTGGGTTGTGAGGTATTCCTCTATGCCCTCGGCTCCGCCTTCGCGTCCCAATCCCGACTGTTTCACGCCGCCGAAGGGAGCAGCAGCGTTGGAGATGACTCCTGCGTTCAGACCCAGCATCCCGGTTTCGAGTTTCTCGGCCATTCTCAGCCCTCGGTTCAGGTCCTGAGTAAAGACATAGGCGGCCAGCCCGTACTCGGTGTCGTTTGCCAATCGGATTGCTTCCTCCTCCGTGGAGAAAGTGACGATGGGTGCAACGGGACCGAATATTTCCTCGGCAAGGATGGGCGATCCCTCGGTGACGCCAGCGAGGATCGTTGGTGCGTAGAAGTAACCCGGCCCATCAACACGGTCCCCGCCGGTGACTACTGTGGCGCCGGCGGATACTGCGTCCGTGACCAGGGAGTGAACCTTTTCCCGACTCTTGGCGTCAATCATCGGCCCGACATTCGATTCCGGTTCCGTGCCGCGGGTCGTTGTCATGGCACTCATTAGTGCGGCGAACTTTTCCGTGAATTCGTCAGCCACTGATTCTTGAACAATAAAGCGGTTCGCGGCGGTGCAGGCTTCGCCCATATTGCGCATCTTGGCTAGCATTGCGCCGTCCACCGCCGCGTCGAGGTCGGCGTCGTCAAAAACAATGAACGGCGCGTTCCCTCCAAGTTCCATGGAGGTGCGCAGCACCGTTTCCGAGGCGTCGGCGAGCAGGCGCCGACCGACCTCTGTGGAGCCGGTGAAGGACAGTTTGCGCAGCCGGGAGTCCTTGATCAATGGTCCTGTGGTGGCGCCTGCGCTCGTGGAAGGAATGACGTTGAGAACGCCGGCGGGAAGTCCGGCCTCCTGCATGACTGCCGCGAATAGCTGGGATGTCAGTGGCGTCAGCCTTGCGGGCTTGAGGATCATGGTGCAGCCAGCGGCGACTGCGGGGGCGACTTTCCGTGTGGCCATTGCCAGCGGGAAGTTCCACGGAGTAATCAGGAGGCACGGACCCACCGGCTTCTTCTGGACCAACAGCCGGGACTTCCCGTCGGGCGAGACCGAGTATCGGCCGGAAGTGCGCACTGCTTCCTCGGAGAACCAGCGCAGGAATTCTGCGCCGTACGATACCTCGCCCCTGGCTTCAGCCAGAGGCTTGCCCATCTCAAGAGTCATAAGCAGGGCAAAGTCCTCGGCTCGCGCTGTGACCAACTCGAATGCGCGCCTCAGGACCTCGCCGCGCTCCCTGGGGGCCACGGCTGCCCAGGACTCTTGTGCGGCGGAGGCTGCGTCGAGCGCTGCTGTGCCGTCCGCCGGAGCAGCGTCTGCGATACTCAGCAGGACCTTCCCCGTGGCTGGATCCTCGACGTCGAATGTCGCGCCGGATCCGGCCGCCCGCCACTGGCCGCCAATCAGCAGCCCGGTCGGTATTGAGGCGAGCAGTTCGCTCTCGCGCCTTGCAGATATCATCTTGTTCTCCTTGCTGGTGCTGTGTGCCCGGTGTACGGGTATCCGCATTCCTTACGATCCGCATGGCGGATGGCACGTTTCGAAGCCGCGGCCCGGTGGCGCTGTGTGGCGGTGCCCGACGTCGGCGGCGTATTGAATAACGTTACCGCTTGACGGACAATCTGTCTGCTATATGAAAATATCTAATTTCTTGCTTGCGTGATGCCGCCCGCGTATCGTCGAGTGCAAGAGTTGTCCGTAGGGTGAGAGAAGCAATATGACTGAGAGCGCCGAAGCTAGCGCCGGTGGCATGGGCCTGATAACCAAGTCGGCATCCGTCCTTCGCGTGCTCGCGGCCTCCGGTGAGCTCACAGTGGGGCAATTGTCCACTGCGACAGGCGACCCTGTGAGTTCGCTTTACCGGCTACTCTCCTCGCTGGATGCCATCGGCTGGGTCGAGCAGGGCAGCAAGCGCGGCAAGTTTCGCCTCGGTCTGGACTTCCTCCGGCTGGGGGTCCGACTGGAAGCCCAGTTAGACCTGCGCCGGCTTGCCCTCCCGGAACTGACCCGCCTCCACGAGATCACCGGTGAGACAGTGTTCCTCTGCATACGTCGTGGGATGTCGGCCGTGTGCATCGAGAGAATCGACGGACGCGACGTCCAGATTCACAGCCTCCGGCTGGGCGAGTCGCTGCCCTTGGGAGAGGGAGTTGCTCCGAGGGCCATCCTGGCCTTTGAAAATCCGGAGTTTATAGCCCGATACCTTCGGGAGGCAGCGTCGCTCGCTCCCATTAGTGCGATCGCACCGGGCCGGGCGCAACTGGTGCAGCTGCTTGATGAAACGGCGGCCAGGGGCGTTGCCGTGGCCGAGGCCGATTGGGTCGACGGGATAGGAGGCGTTGGTGCCCCGATCTTCGACCACTGGGGCAATGTCGTGGCGGCCCTATCAATCAGTGGGCTGTCCCGTCGTCTCTTTTCGGGAGAGTTTGACGCCGTAGCCATGGTGATGCAGGCTGCGCAGGCCGTGAGCCGGAAGCTCGGTTCAGACCTATCAGGAGGAAAGGCGGACCATGGCCAAGCCAATTCAGCTGCTAGCCAAGAGCAGTAAGCTGCTTAACTTACTCGCCGACAGGGGGGCCCTGCCCATCAGTGAGTTGGCCGAAGAGTTGGATATGCCGCGGCCCAGCGTCTACCGCCTGACGGATGCGCTGGGGCTGGTCGGTCTCGTCTCTGTCGCGGAGGACGGGCGTAGCCAACTTGGCCTGGAAGTGCTCCATCTTGCCCGCGCAGTTCTGGATGCACTCCCGGAGGTGCAAGCGGCACGGGATGAACTCAGGCGGCTCAATCGGGTCACCGGCCAAACTGTGTACCTCTGTGCACTCAGGGAAAGCGGCGTGGCCTGCCTTGACTGGGTCAAGGGAACGCGCGTCTCACTTCTGGCGCTCAGCCCCGGGGGCGTCCTCCCGGTCAATGCCGGCGCGACCAGCAGGGCCATCCTTGCGTACTCTCCCGGATTACTTAAGCGACTTTCCGGGATGCCGCTCGAGGAACTCACGCCTAAGACCCTGACCTCGCCGGTGGAGCTGGAGCGTGACGGCAGCGAGATCCGCAAACGGGGATACAGCGTGTCGAATGAGGATGTCACTCTAGGTGTTTCCGCGCTTGGAGTTCCGGTTTTCGGCGCATCCAATGAGCTCAGTTGCGCGATTTCGCTCGCCGGATTGAGTGCTGACATTTTGGGCAATGAGTCGGAGTACGCAGCCGAGCTTCTGATGTCAGCGGGCAGGATCCAGGGAGCACTCAGGGCCACTCACTAGCGCCCTGGGGTCGCGCGTCCGTGAACAAGGAGCGCAGGGACCCGTCCCGCCAAGTGGCGACGCTGCTTTCGCCGGCAATGACCGCGCCTTTCCGCGGCCCCGATGGAGCCAATTCAGCTGCATGTCACGGCTCTACTTCCCCCTGAGCGGCTGCGCCTAGCCAACCCACGGAAGGAAAGTGGGTTCTCCACACTCGAATTTTCCTCTCACGCCATAGACAACATGTCCGTTTGACGGTAAATTTGTTGTTACTTCGTTGAGAGAGGATTCCCATGAACACGAACACTGAGCTCCTCACCGACTCGGATTTGAGCAGCATCATCCAAGAGGCCCGATGGCGGGTCATTGACACTGTTGCTTCCAGCCGGGCCGGACACATAGGCGGACCCATGTCCGCCATGGACGTGCTGGTATCGCTCTACTTCAAGCATCTGCGCATCGATCCCAGCAACCCGAACGATCCTGACCGCGACCGTTTCATCCTGTCGAAGGGCCACTGCGCGATCGGCCTCTACACTGTGCTCGCCCTGCGCGGATACTTTCCCACAGAGGAGTTGGCTACCTTCGATCACGGCAATTCACGCCTTCAGGGTCACCCGGATATGCTCCTCACCCCTGGCGTGGATGCCTCCACGGGTTCACTGGGCCAGGGGCTCTCCAGCGGTGCGGGCATGGCGCTCGGTGCAAAGAAGCTGGGAAAGGATTTCCACACTTGGGTAATGCTGGGCGACGGCGAGATCGAAGAAGGCATGGTGTGGGAAACGGTCCTTTCCGCACCGAGGTTTGGTCTCGACAACTTGACGGCAATCGTGGACGTCAACGGGCTCCAGCAGTATGGATGGCCGGCCGGTCCGGGGGACCGGTTCGACCGCAGCGAACCAGTGGGCCACGTGGATCTGGAAGCGGTGTTCACCGGCTTTGGCTGGAACACGATCAGCATTAACGGGCACGATCTTAGCGAGATTTCGGACGCCCTCACCTTTGCGCAGTCGTTCCGGGGAGTGTCCGGTAAGCCGACGGCCATCATTTCGAACACCACCAAGGGGTTTGGAGTCTCATTCACCCAAGGAACTTATAAGTGGCACAACGGCATCGCCACGGAGGAACAACTGCGGACCGCCAGTGAAGAACTCGGCCAGAACATGGAGGCAATCAAGTGAGCACCAAAGCACAGCGCCAGGTTTGGGGAGAGACGCTCTCTGAGCTCGCCGAAGCGGACGAGCGGATCCTTGTTCTGGACGGGGACCTGGCAACGTCAACCAGGGCGGACATCCTCGCCGAGTCTCACCCGGACAGATTCATCCAGGTGGGCATCGCCGAGCAAAACATTGTTGGGATGGCCTTCGGCCTCAGCACCCTCGGCTACCGGCCGTGGCTGTCCTCTTTCGGCGTCTTCTTTACCAACCGCGCCCTGGACCAGGTACGGATGCTGGTTTCCCAGACCAAGGCGCCGGTTCGCATCGCTGCGGCCTACTCCGGCTTGTTGAACGGTTCGAGCGGCAAAACTCACCAGGACATCGAAGACTTTGCCATCATGCGGGCCCTGCCGAACATGACGGTCATCGCACCTGCCGACGCTGTCGAGGCCCGGGCAGCGATCAAATGGGTAGCCGAGCACGATGGCCCCGTTTACATTCGCTTCGCGCGGGATGCCGTTCAGGATGTCTTTGACGAGAACTACGTCTTCACCCCGGAGAAACCGGTGATCCTGCGTGATGGCTCCGATCTCACCGTCGTTTCAACCGGCGTGCAGACCTCCAGGGTGGCGCAGGCACTGGACTCCCTTGAAGCGGAGGGCATCCGGGCAAAGCATGTGCACGTCCCTATGCTGAAGCCCCTGGACGAACTTGAACTGCTGCGTGAACTCCGTGCCGCACCGCTGATTGTCACGGTGGAGGAGCACAGTGTCCTCGGTGGACTTGGCGGGCTCGTGTGCGAGCTTACTGCCGGCTCGGAAGAGCCCGCGCGTGTGGCCCGGATCGGACTCGCCGACCGCTGGTCAGAATCTGCGCCTAACGATTTCCTTTTGGATAAGTACGGGTTGTCTCCGGCCAAGGTCGCCCAGCAGATCAAGGCCAGCCTGAAGTCGCGGAAGTGAATGACGTCCACCATGTCCAAGCCACTCCAGACATTGAGCCCCCTGGGAACAGTTGGTCGATCCGTGTCCTTCGCTCTCTCGCGCATTGTCACCCTCACTCCGGCCCCGGCGATTGACAGGGTCTACTTCCTTGATCGGATGGTGGAGGGCCACGTCAACAGGGCCACCAAGGTGGAAACGTATCTGGCCGGCAAGGGCATTAATGTTGCACGTGCCTTGAGCCTGGCTGGAAACGTTGCAACCGCAGTAGTGCCCATAAACGCGGAGGATCTGGAACTGGCCGAGGGCAGCGAGAGCGTGCGTAACAAGGTCTTCAAGACCGTGGACGTCACTGCGCCAACCCGTGTCAACGCCATCATCGTGGATACGGAGGGCGCCACAACCAACTTCAACGAGAGTGCCACCCCGCTGTCGGGGGAAAAGTGGCATGAACTGTGTGCGGCTACACTTCATGAAGTTCAAAGGGTCCAAGCGGACTGGCTGGTTCTTGGCGGCTCACTCCCCGAAGACTTGAGCACGGGCAGGGAAGTCGATCCGGGCGACCTTTTCAGGTCGGCACACCGGGCAGGCGTTTCAACCTGCCTGGACACTTCAGGCGAGGCCCTCAGGGTCTGGGCGTCGGCGGCAACTCCCGTGGATCTGGTGAAGCCAAATAAGGAAGAACTTGCGGACATCACCGGTACTCAACTGCGGACCATGCGTGATGTGGTGTTTGCAGCGAACATGCTCCGGAACAGGGGAGTCAGGACTGTTCTGGCCAGCCTGGGCAGGGACGGACTTGTGGAAGTGAACCAGCACGAGGTTCTCTGGG
>Ga0157375_10002939_pt1 | contig 14777 bp, 10 predicted proteins | sample M35metaG_FD_115311 | JGI IMG/M metagenome (GOLD analysis project Ga0157375, IMG submission 115311) | Miscanthus rhizosphere microbial communities from Kellogg Biological Station, Michigan, USA - M3-5 metaG | ecosystem: Host-associated > Plants > Roots > Rhizosphere > Soil | place: USA: Michigan...
AACCTCTACCACGAGACCATCACCTGGGCGTACCTGCTGCTGATCCACGAACGGATGGAGCGAAATCCGGTCGATGACTTCCCCACATTCGAAGCCGCGAACGCCGATCTGTTCTCCTGGAAGCCGTCCATCCTCAACCGCTACTACGATCAGGAAACGCTCGACTCGCCTCTCGCGAAACGCACCTTCCTTATGCCCACCAGGTAAACATACGAAACTCTTCGTTGACATCAACGAAAAACTTCGTATGATGTGTTGCGTATACGAGGAAATGATCATGAGCGATCGACAGCCACCACGACCTACCGACTCCGAGCTGGCCATCCTGCGCGTGCTCTGGAACCTCGGACCGAGCACGGTCCGCGACGTCCACGAGCAGCTCAACAAGGATGGCGCCACCGGCTACACCACCGTCCTCAAACTCCTGCAGATCATGACCGAGAAAGGGCTCGTCGTCCGCGACGAGACCGAGCGCGCGCACGTCTATGAATCGCGTTACGGCGAACAGAAGACGCAGCGCCAGCTCCTGACCGATCTGGCCGAGCGCGCCTTCGGCGGTTCGGCCACGAAGCTGGTCATGCAGGCCCTCTCCGGACGCAAAGCAAACGCCGCCGAGCTGACCGCGATTCGCGAACTGCTCGACACCCTCGAAGGAGAATCGCGATGAACGGAATCAGCACACTCCTCGGTACTCCGCTCGCTCAGGCCATCGGCTGGGCGCTCCTCCATCTGCTCTGGCAGGGCGTTCTCGTCGCCGCGATTCTCGCCGCGACGCTGGCGCTGCTCTCGAAACAGAGCGCGAACGCGCGCTACCTCGCCTCCTGCGGCGCCCTCGCGCTGCTGGTGGTCCTCGGCGCGGCGACGGCGTATCAGGCGTACGAAGGGCGTGGGGAGTCGGGTGTGGGGAGTCGGAGCGAAGCAGCGAACATCTCCCTCATCGCTGCTCCCACCTCGGACAAAACTGTCGAACTCACATCGGACAACCGACAACCGACAACCGACAACCGCCTGACCAGCATCGCCACCTACACAAAATCTCATCTCCCGCAGATCGTCCTGGTCTGGTTGACGGGCGTTCTGCTGCTGTCCGTCCGCCTCCTCTTCGGATGGCTGCGCGCGCATTCGATCGCGAAGAAAAACGCCACCGAGGCGGCGCCGGAATGGCAGCGCAGCGCTCGGCGTCTCGCGCAGGCGCTCAAGCTGCGCCGCGCGGTGCAGCTCCTCGAGTCGGCCGCGGTCGAAGTGCCGACTGTCATCGGCTGGCTGCGGCCGGTCGTCCTGTTGCCCGCCACCTCGCTGACCGGACTCTCGACCGAACAGATGGAGATGATCCTCGCGCACGAGCTCGCCCACATCCGGCGCAACGACTTCTTCGTCAACCTGATGCAGGCCGTGGTCGAGACGCTGCTCTTCTACCATCCGGCCGTGTGGTGGATTTCGAACCGCATCCGCGTCGAGCGCGAGCATTGCTGCGATGACGTCGCGGTGGCCGTCTCCGGTAAGCCGCTGGTCTACGCCCGCGCCCTGACCCGCCTCGAAGAACTGCGGATCGAAGACGCCCAGGCCTTCGTGTCTGCGAACGGCGGCTCGCTCATCGGCCGCATCCGCCGCCTGGCCGGCGCGCGCGCCGAATCGCCGAACGCACCGTCGCGCTTCGTCGCCGGCGCCGCGCTGCTCACCGTGCTCCTCGCGCTGATCATCGCCCCGTCGCTGCCGCTGCGTGGCCAGCAGCAGAAAGCCGATCCGCCCACTCCGAAACCGCAGGCGTCGCAGACCACGGTCGAAGTCAAGGCCGACAACGCCGCGGATGAAGACGATTCCGATGATGCAGAGACGCCCGAAGCGGATGACTCCGATGACGTGACTCCGGCTATTGCGCCACGCGCGGTCATCGCCGGCGTGCCGGGCGGGATTCCGGGCGGCGTCGCCGGCGGAATCGCCGACGGCGTGGCTGGTGGAGTGGCCGGCGGTGTGGCGGACGGCATCATCGGCAACATCGCTCCGATGGCCATCGCGCCGTCTGTTCGCGCCACGGTGGCCGTCGCGCCGCGCATTGCCATGCATGCCTTGTCAAACATCAACTTCGGCGACATCGACATCGAAACGCCCGAGGCACCGCCGACGCCTCGCGCGGAACGCCATCGCCGCCGCCACATCGGCGAAGGCGGCAAGCTCACTGTCGACGATCTGATCGAGCTGCGCGCCTGCGGCGTGACTCCCGCCTACATCGACAACATGCGCAGCGCCGGGTTCGGCGAACTGTCGCTCGACGAAATCGCCGAGATGCGCGCCGTCGGCGTCACCCCGGAGTACATCAAGTCGCTTCGCGATGCGGGCATCAAATTCGACAGCGCCCGCAACGTCACCGAGCTGCGCGCCCTCGGCGTCACCGGCGAGTACCTCTCGCAGATGCGCGCCGCGGGATACAGCAACCTGACCACCAAGCAGCTCACCAACCTGCGCGCCATGGGCGTCACGCCGTCGTACATCAAGCAGATGTCGGACGCCGGCTACCGCAACCTCACGCCGACCGAGCTGGTCGAGCTGAAGGCGCAGGGCATCCGTCCCGAGTTCATCAAGTCGCTCAACGACGCCGGCTACACGAACCTCTCCGTCAAGGACCTGGTGCGCATGGCCGCGATGGGCGTGAACGCCGATTTCATTCGCGACCTGGCCAAGTACAAAGTGAAGTAACGGCTTTTTTCGCAAACCTTCTAACAGGACGCCCTTCACGGGCGTCCTAATCAAGGACGGGGGATATTCAAATGCGCCGCACCTTAGCTCTTGCTCTCTTCTTTTTTCTCGCCGCCTTCATCGCTCGCGCCGCCGCAACTCCGCATGGCGCCTGGCATCTCAGCCAGCGCGAAGACGGACGCATGCAGATCGAATTGATCAGCGATCACAACCAGAACAGCCATTCCATCGAACGTTCCGCGTTCACCGGACTGACGGCCGCGCAGATCGACGCCAGCGCCGACACGCCCGTCGACTTTCGCATGATCAAGGACGCTGGCACGTTGCACTTCACCGGCATGTTCCAGCACGGCGACGGCGTCGGCCGCTTCACCTTCGAGCCGAATCCTGCCTACGCCGCCACCCTGCGCGGCCTGGGCGTCGCCGCGAGCGATCTCGATGACGACCGCCTCTTCTCGCTGGCCATTCACGACGTTTCGTCGAGCTTCATCAAAGAGATGCAGTCGCTCGGCTACCGCGAAGACCTCGACCAATACGTCGCCTTCCGCATTCACGGCGCCACGCCGCAGTACGTGCGCGAGATCAACGCTCTCGGCTATCGCCCTGACGGCGGCGACCTGGTCGCCTTCCGCATCCACGGGGCCACAACGTCGTACATCCGCGACATCCGCGCCCTCGGCTACCAGCCGGACGCGGGCGATCTCGTCGCCTTCCGCATCCACGGCGTTTCGGCGGACTTCATCAAAGGGATGAAGGAGCTCGGCGTCCGCGACCTCAACTCCGACAATCTGGTCGCGCTGCGCATCCACGGCGCCACCGTCGACTACGTCCGCGACCTCCGCGACCTCGGATACCCGAATCTCAGCGCCGACGACCTCGTCTCGATGCGCATCCACGGCGTGTCGCCCAACTACATCCGCGACCTGAAAAACGCCGGCTTCGCCAACATCCCGGTCGAGAAGCTGGTGGAGATGAAGATCCACGGGATCGATGCGGAGTTCGTGAAGAGGACGAAGTAGTTCGTGTGGCACAGACACTCTTGTCTGTGCTTTGGCAAGGTGAAGCGGCTGATCCTTTTTACTTTTTCCGGCCTGCCAAGCCTCACCAGCACAGACAAGAGTGTCTGTGCCACACATTCAGTGCCGCACCGCCCGCCCCCGCCCGACCGTCCGCGCGGACTCCTGCCAGCCGAGCTGGATCACTTCGAAGTCGCTGCCTTTAATCGCGCTGAACGCCGGGTTGAGGATGTCATTGTCCCAGCGCGTGTCGTAGGTTCCGCTCACGTAGAGATCGCTGCCGTTGTCGGCCACGATCAGGCCGTAGGTCTTCATCGCCTGGAAAATGCGACGCAACGGCTCGGGAAAGTTGGAGATGTCCTTCGACGCTTTCAGGCGCAGGCGCGCGCCCATCGGCAGCGCGCCGTTCGTCGAGCCGGCGCGATGGGATGCGGGAAAAACGTAGCCGTTCGAATGACGGACCGTGACCCGAAACGCGTGGCGGATCGGAACGCTGCCGTACACCTCGTCGTAGCGGACCAGTCCCGGCAGGATTGCCAGCCCCGCCGCGTCGGCGCTCGTCCATCCCTCGGGACGCCGCGAATTGGCGTCGAGCGGGAACGTCGCGCCGGAGCCCGCGGTCCACTGAGAGCCGGTCCAGTGCAGCGCGTAGAGCTCGTACAGCATGCGGTTGTCACGATCGACGAGCAGCATGTGCCGGTCGCCGTCCGCGTTCGGATCGTTTCCGGCCAGTCCGCCTTCGATCCACTTCTGCTGCGTCTTCGCCTCCTCGGGGATCGGATAGCCGGGCGGACGTCCCGGCGCGGCGACGTCGCTCTCGTCGTCGTAGTCGAACGTCACCGGCAGCAGCGGCTGCGAGCCGGCCACGACGATGAACGGCATCCCGTAGATTGGTGCCGAGGAATCGCCGCTGTCGCCGCCGAAATCGGGATGCATGCCGCGGGTCGCGCCGACGTCCGCGATGAAGGCGCTGCTTTTCGGATCGACCGGCGCCGCGCTGATGTCGGCGTTCCACCAGTTGCCGGGCGGGAAGAGCGGCAGCGGCTGAGGAAGCGCTCCGCCGCGTTGCGGGGACTGCGCGAGAGCTGCCGAGGAGAGGGCGAGGAGGAGCAGGGCGAGACGGGGCATGAAACGGATTCTCCTCACATGCCACTAAACGTTTGTGCCTGTCATCACAGCGGGGCCGGACTTTCCGAATGAGATTGCTCTCCGCTACAATAGGCAGCTTCAAATAAGTAACGGAAGAAAACCGGGAGGGAGCGCCGGTCTACCGCTCCCGCACGCCATCAGAGAGAGGTCCCACCCGTGAAGCAAATCCGCCTCATTGCCGTCATTTCCTGCCTTCTCGCCTCGGCCGCCTCGGCCACGGTGTTCCAACCGACAACTGACCGCCAACTCGTCGATCGATCCGACGCCGTCGTGGTCGCCACGGTGCGCGATGCCTCCTCGCACGTGCGGACGGACGGCTACGTCGTCACCGACTACCGCTTCGACGTCGAACAGACGCTGAAAGGGGCGGCGGCGGGAACGATCACCGTCAGCGAGATCGGCGGCACAGCAGGATCGCGATTCACCTTCATCTCCGATTCCGCGTCGTACGCGCCGGGCGAGCGGGTGATGGTCTTCCTGCGCAAGCGCGGCGACGGAACGTACTTCACGACCTCGATGGCAATGGGCAAGTTCTCCTTCACGCGCACCGCGCGCGGCGAGTCGGTGGTGACGCGCGACGTGTCGGAGCTGCGCGACGATCCGGCCCGGTTGGTGGATGGATTCGAAGAATTCGTTCGCGACGGCAAGACCGAGGCGTACCAAACGACGCTGACGCCGATTGCAACCGCGCTCCATCCGAAGGCCACCGCAACCGCGGCGCAATACTGCATCCTGGCCACCGACCAGCTCAATCAGACACGCCCGATCCGTTGGCCAGGCGCTGAAACCGGCGCGCCGCCGGTGACTTTCTACGAGCACGGAACACAAGCCGGCGTCAACGGGACTCAGGGGATCGCGAACGGCCTGGCTGCGTGGACAAACGATCCAGGCAGTTTGATCGTGCTGAGCGCAGGCGGAACTGACAGTTCCACCGCACCTGCGGCAGAAGGGCGCAACGTCATCTACCTCGGGTACACGGGAGCGGATCCACCAAACGCGGTCTGCGACGGTGCCATGGGATGCACCGTCGGCTCAGGAAATGGCGAGCACACGTTTCACGGCGAAAGTTTCTTTTCGATCGCCGACGTCGACATCATCATCAAGCCGTCTGTCAACGCATCGCAATTCGACGCGCTGATCACGCACGAGTTGGGACACGCGATCGGGTTCCGTCACTCCAACGAGGGCACGCCGTTCGACACGTTCGCCGTCATGGCGAGTCCGGTCAACGCAGGCTTTGGAGCGAGCCTCGGGCAGTGGGATCGCGACGCCGTCGATACCGTCTACGGCAATGGCCCCGTATGCCAGCCCCCAACCTCCGCCTCCATCTCCGGCGGCGGCTCCTATCCCTCCGGACAGACGGCCACGCTCATCGCGAACGTCACCGGCGGCAACGGCACCTTCACCTACGCGTGGTTCGAGGGCGCGCTCAACGACACCTCGCATCCCGTCGGCACGAACAACTCCAGCTTCACCACGCCGCCGATCACCACCACGCACGACTACTGGGTTCGCGTCTCGAACACCTGTGGCAACGTCACGGCCACCGCGTCCGTTAGCGCGCAGCCCGTCGGGCCGGGATGCACACCGGCCAGCATCGCCGTCCAGCCGGCTTCGACCACGATCAGTTTCGGCGGCACGGCCACGCTCAACGTCACCGCGGGCGGCTCGTCGCCGTTCAGCTACCAGTGGTATCAGGCCACGAGCAACCTCGACACCAGCCATCCGGTCGGAGCGAACAGCCCGAGCTTCACGACGCCGGCGCTGTCGCAGGCCACGTCGTACTGGGTCAGCGTCACGAACGGTTGCGGCGTCGCGAAGAGCAACGTGGCCACGGTCAGCATCTCGGGACAGTGCACGCCGCCGTCGTTCTCGATCCAGCCGTCCAGCGCCACGATCCCGTCCGGAACGCAGACGTACCTCATCGCCTTCGCCACCGGCGCCACTTCGTACCAGTGGTACAGGGGCAGCGCGGGCGACATCTCCTCGCCCGTCGCGGGAGTTGGGCCGTCGAGCGACCGTTTCATCAATCAGGTCTACACTGATCTTCTCGGCCGTCCTGCCGACACGACCGCGATCTCGACCTTCAACGCGCTGCTCGCCGGAGGTGGAACGCACAGCGATGTCGCCACAGCCGTTCTCACCTCGACCGACTATCGCCAGAAGCTGCTGAACGACTTCTACTCGACCTTCCTGCATCGTCCGGTTCTGGCGGCCGAGGTAGGGTTCTGGCTGCCGGCATTCGGGTCGGGAATGACGGACGAACAGATCGAGGCGCAGATCACTGCATCGCCCGAATACTTCGCGCTGGCCGGCGGCACGAACGCGGGTTGGATCAACCGCATGTTCAACGACGTCCTCGGCCGCTCGCCGAGTGCGCCGGAAATCGCAACGTTCCTGACGCAGCTCGGCAGCAACTCGCGGCTGAACGTCGGCCTGGCCATTCTCAACTCCGGCGAAGCGATCACCCGCCGCGTGCAGCAGGCCTTCCCGCGACTGCTGCGCCGCACCGCGACGCCGGTCGAACAGACCACGTTCATCGCCGCGCTCCTCGGCGGCACCACCGACGAACAATTCCTCGCGCAGCTCCTGGCGTCGGACGAATACTCCAACTTCGGAACAGTGCTCTTCACCGTCCCGATCACATCGACGACGAGCTTCTGGGTGCGCGCCATCAGCGGTGGATGCAACACGGATAGCAACGCGGCCACGCTCACCGTGCCGCAATGCACGCCGCCGTCGATCGTCACGCAGCCGTCGAACGTTTCGCTGATTGCCGGCGAGACGTTCTCCCTCGCCGTCGTCGCGACCGGGGCAACGTCGTACCAGTGGTTCCGCGCGCAGAGCGGCGATCCTTCGAATCCGGTCAGCGGCGGCACCGGTCCGGTCCTTACCAGCAGCATCAACAACGTCGGCCCGACCAGCTTCTGGGTTCGCGTCACCAACTCCTGCGGCAGCACCAACAGCAACACCGTGACCGTGACCACGGCATGCGGGCCGCGCGTGCCGGCGATGTCAGCCCCGCCCACCGCTCCGTCAGCCACGAATTACCCGGTCTCGTGGAACGGCAGCCCGGAGCGCGATAGCCGCTACGAACTGCAGGAAGCGACGAAGTCCGATTTCAGCGACGCGCAGACGTTCCAGGTCAACGGAGCGACGACGCGCAACTTCACGCACACCGTAACTATCGATACCCGCTACTACTATCGCGTTCACGCCGCGCCGGTCTGCGGCGGAGACTTCGGAGGCTTCTCGCCTGCCGTGAGCGTCCTCGTCACCGCGCCGCAATCGTCGAGGCAGCCGAATTTCAACTTCGCGCAGCTCCCCTGCCCGCAGTCGCCGTGCGTCATCACGCAGCAGATCTTCATCCCCGGCATCACCACGAGCGGGAAGACCGGGCCGCTCGCGACCGGCGATACCTTCAGCGTCGCCTCGGACAAGTCGTTCATGACCATCTCGCCGTCGAGCGGTCCGCTGCCTGCGGATGGTGCGACGGTCACCGCGACCATCGATCTCACGCAGCTCGACACCGGCTCGACGCAGGCCAGCGTCACCATCAACCGCGCTCCGGCCGCCGGTAAAGTGGGCGCGCTCGGCGATCCTCCGGCGCCGATCAACGTGCCCGTTTCCGTCAGCGTGGTCGCGCCGGTCACACCGACGCCAAAGGATCCGAACGCCGGATTCAACGCCCTGCTCATCCCCGCCGTCGCGCACGCGGACGGCATCGGCTCGCGTTTCGTCAGCGACGTGCGCCTGACCAATACCGCATCGCAGTCGATCAACTATCAGCTCACTTACACGCCGAACGGCACCGACGGCACGGTCACGGGCAAGCAGACCACGCTCACCGTCAACGCCGGCGACACGAAGGCGCTGAACGACATCGTCAAAGACTGGTACGGCTCGGGCGTCCTCGGCGAAGCGCCGCAAGGCTCGCTGGAAATCCGTCCGCTCAATTTCGCGGGCAAGGACACCGTCAGCATCAGCCTGGCCACCGTCGCCGCCAGCCGTACGTACAGCGTCGCGGCGGCCGGTACGTTCGGGCAGTACATCCCCGCGCTTCCGCTGGTGAACTTCCTCTCGAAGGCGAGCGCGTCGAAGATCTCGCTGCAGCAGGTTTCGCAGAGCAGCGCCACCGGCGGCTTCCGCACGAACCTCGGCTTCATCGAAGGTTCCGGCCAGGCCGTCGACTTCGTGGCCACGCTGCTCGATGACGCCGGCCACACGGTCGCCGAGCGCGCGTATTCACTGAAACCGTACGAATCGCAGCAGCAGCGGCTCGATCAATTCTTCGGCATCTCGTCGATCACCGACGGCCGCGTGGAAGTGCGCGTGACCAGCGACACCGGCCACGTCAGCGCGTACGCGTCCGTGCTCGACAACACCACCACCGATCCGCTGCTGGTCTTCCCCGCCGATCCGGCGAAGATTTCCGCGAAGCGCTTCGTCGTTCCCGGCGTGGCGGAGTTCGACACGTCGTTCTCGAACTTCCACACCGACATGCGCATCTACAACGGCGGAACGTCGCCGGTCGATGTAACGCTGGCCTTCACCGGCGCGAGCGTGCCGAACAAGGTGAAGACGATCGGCGCAGGCGAAACGCTGGCCGTCGACAACGTCCTGCCGACGCTCTGGGGTATTACCGGCGGCGGTGCGGTCGTGGCCACGACGGCGGATGCGTCGCAGCTCGTCGTCACCGCGCGCACGTTCAGCCGCGACAAGACCAACGGCGGAACGTTCGGCCAGTTCATCCCCGGCGTCACCGCGGCCGAGGCGGTCGGAAACGGCGAACGCGCGCTGCAGATCGTGCAGCTCGAAGAATCTCCAGCTTTCCGCACGAACCTGGGCCTGGTCGAAGTAACCGGAAATCCGATCACCGTGGAGCTCCTCGCCTACACCCCCGATTCAAAAGTGGCCGGCAAGCTGACGATCCCCCTCGGCGCCGGCGAGTACCTCCCGCGCAACGGAATCTTCAAGTCATTCGGATTCAACAACGTCTACAACGGCCGCATCACCGCCCGCGTCATCAGCGGCACGGGACGGGTGGCCGCATATGGATCGGTCATCGACAACCGGACAACCGATCCGACGTACGTTCCGTCGCAGTAGTGGCCGCGTAGCCGCCATGAGACCCGTAGCCCCCAGCTTCGAGCTGGGGGTTTTTCGTTGTGCGCAATTTCGTGAGCGCGCTTCAGCGCGCGATGGAGCGCTAGCGTCCTCGCCGGCGTTCCGACCGTGAACGCGGCGCGAACCTAAGTCGCTGTCAGGCCTTGGCCTGTCGTTCCACAGTCCGAGGCCTGTCGTGGCTCAATCCATGGACTGACGAGTGACAGGGCCCGCCCTGTCGCTGTCAGGCCCTGGCTTGTCGTCGACAAGCCGAGGCCTGTCGTAGCTCGATCCATGGACTGACGAGTGACAGGGGCCGCCCTGTCGCTGTCAGGCTTTGGCCTGTCGTCCACAGGCCGAGGCCTGTCGGGGCTCAATCCATGGACTGAGGAGTGACAGAGGCCGCCCTGTCGTTCTCAGGCCTGGCCCTGTCGTCGGCACGACGCACCCTGTCGTCGATCAATCCTTGGGCTGTGCAGTGCGTTGGCCGGCTCATACACCGACAAGCTCATCACTGAACTCCGGCTACACTCCGCGCGATCAACCGGAGGAACGTATGCCGTGTGATGTGCGGATGCTCGCGAAGAACGAGCTTTTTGAGCAACTCACTGAAGAAGATCGCGCGCAATTGGCGCAGGTCGTGGACCGGCGTGAGCTGGCCGCCGGAACGACGCTCTTTCAGGCCGGCGAACCGGGCGAATCGCTCTTCGTCGTCAGCAGCGGCGAGGTCGAACTGTTCATCAAAGACACGGCCGGGCAGAAGATCGTGCTCACGGTCGCGCGCGACGGTGAGATCTTCGGCGAGCTGGCCCTCCTCGATCGCGGCGCCCGCACCGCCACGGCCCTCGCGCTCGTCGACACCGTATTGCTGGAGCTCGACCGCGACGACCTGCTGCTTCTCTTCCAGAAGACGCCCGAAGCCGCGGTGCGCCTGCTGGCGGCGGTGGGGCACATGACGCGCAAAGCGGACGAACTCCTGCAGACGCGCGTCTCGCGCAACGTCAACATCGAGGTCGAGGAAAACCTCAGCCCGCTCCAGAAGATCGCCGACTGGATCGCTTGGTTCAGCGGCAGCATGCCCTTCCTGCTCATCAACGCCGTCTGGTTCATCGGCTGGATCATCGTCAACACGTTCCGGCTCGGCATCCCCGCGTTCGATCCCTATCCGTTCGGCCTTCTGACCATGATCGTCTCGCTCGAAGCGATCTTCCTCTCCTGCTTCGTCCTCATCAGCCAGAACCGCCAGGCCGAAAAGGACCACGTCCGCTCCGACGTCGAATATGAGGTCAACATCAAAGCCGAGCTGGAGGTCGCGCACCTCCACGAAAAGACGGACCGCATCTACACGGAAATGCTGGAGCGCTTCGTCACCATCGAAGGGCTGCTCAGGAAGGGCTAGGCGTTATACGCAGAGTTGGTGAACTCTGCGTATAATTTCTGCCGTGCCCTACGTTCGTCTTCCGGAAGCGGTTCAAACGCTCTACGCCGAGCTGCTGGACCAGGTCCGCACCGCCGACGCCGAGGCGGTCCTCGGCGGCGTGCGCGGTTCCTTCGTGTCAAAGGAGATTCGCGGCCGGACCTACTGGTACCTTCAGAAAAACGGTGGAGCCACGAAACGGCAGATCTACCTCGGCCGCGACACGCCGGAGCTCCGCGAATGGATCGAGAAGGCCACGGAGCAACGATCGGAAAACAAGTCCGATGAAAATCACCGGCGCGATCTCATCGCGATGCTCGCGGCCGGAGGGATGTTCCGCGATTCCGCGCCCAAGGCGACGGTGCTGCACATCCTCGCGGACGTCGGCGTCTTTCGCGCCGGCGGAGTGCTCGCCGGAACGGAAGCATTCAGTTGCCTTGCAAACATGCTCGGGGTCACGTTCGAAAAAGAAAGTCTTCGCACTGCCGACATCGACGTGGTTCACGACACAAACATCCCGATCGTCATCGAGGAACGGCCGGACGAAAATGATCTCCTCGTGCGCCTGCGCGCGGCCGACCCCGCATTCTTCGCCGTGCCGGGACTCGATCCTCGCGACGTGAGCACCTCGTTCCGTGTTCGCGGCCGCGACCTCGGCGTCGATTTCCTCACACCCGACCGCAGCCATGGACGGAACACCAAGCCGGTCCGCCTGACGCATCTCGGGATCGCCGCACAACCGTTGTACGGACTCGATTACCTTATCGAAGACGCCGTGGATGCCGTCGTCGTCGGCGGAAGCGGCATCCGCGTCAATGTCCCTCTACCCGCCCGGTTTGCGTTTCACAAACTGTGGGTCTCGACCTCGCGATCCGTGTCCGAGGCAGCGAAGTCGCGAAAAGACGTCCGGCAGGCGATGCAGATCCTGGAAGTGCTCGCCGACGATCGGCCCCGCGACATCACCACCGCGTACATCGCGCTTCAGAAACGACGGCGGATGACGCGCGCCGCACACGAGAAACTGAAGTCGTTCGATCCCGAATTGTTGAAGCGGCTGCGGCCGCTCCTCACGCCGTCTCGATAAGCTCGTCAACCACCGACGATCTCATTCAGCCCCTCGACGATGCGCACCACCTCTTCGGGAGAAAGGCCGCCTATTTTTCTGCCAAGGCGCTCGACCGACAGGGTACGAACTTGACTGATCTTTGCCCATGAGCGTTTCGGCAGTTTGGTACTCGTGATTTCCAGGGAAAGTGGAAAGCTTGCACGCGGCTCCTGGCTGGTCAGGGCAATTGCGATCACGGTACCCGACCGCTCGTTGAAAACGTCATGGCTGATTACGACGACCGGTCTCAGACCCGCCTGCTCGCTCCCAACAACAGGATTCAGGTCAGCCCAGAAAACGTCGCCTCTCAGTATTCGGGCCAGTCGGTTTCTCCCGAAAAGGATTCCTCGGCAAGCGCCTGCTCTTCGTCACGGTCGAGTTTCGCCGATTCGGACGCGAGCCTGGTGCGGCGCATTCGTGCCAGCCTTTCGATGACGGCCAGCTCAAACGCCTGACTGCGGTTTGGAAACACGCCGGCGGTGACCAGGTGGTCGACTTCGGAAAGCGCCGCTTCATCCACGGTAATGGCGATCTTCGCTCGACTCATAGGTATGATGATACCTCATACTCATTGCTCACGCCGTCTCGAGCAAATCCTTGAACTGTTCCTTGTCGATCGCCTTGTCGTAGGCGGTGCGGGCGGTGATCTCGCCGTCTTTGAAGAGGCGGCGGATGGAGCCGTCCATGTCGATCATCCCTTCTTTGACGCCGGTCTGGATCGCGCTCGTGACCTGCGACGTTTTGCCCTCGCGGATCATGTTGCCGATCGCCGGTGAGGCGAAGAGGATTTCCAACGCCGCCACGCGGCCGCCGCCGATCTTCGGCATGAGCTGCTGCGCGACTACGGCGCGGATCGTTTCGCCGAGGATGTTGCGGGCGCCTTCCTGTTCCGAGGCGGGGAAGACGCTGATGATGCGATCCATCGTTTTCGCGGCGTTGTTCGTGTGCAGCGTTCCGAAGACCAGCGTGCCGCGCTCGGCGGCGGAGAGGGCCATGGCGATCGTTTCCAGATCGCGCATCTCGCCCACGAGAATCACGTCGGGATCTTCGCGGCCGGCCGCCTTCAACGCCTCGGCGAACGACTTCGCCTGCGACCCGATCTCGCGCTGGTGCACGAGGCACTTCTTGTTGGGATGAACGAACTCGATCGGATCTTCGATGGTGATGATGTGCAATCCGCGCGTTTCGTTGATCAGATCGACGATCGCGGCGAGGGTCGTCGACTTGCCCGAACCGGTGGGGCCGGTGACGAGCACGAGACCGCTGCGGATGGAGCCGATGCGCCGCAACTGATCGGGCAGACCGAGCTGCTCGATGGTCATGATCTTCGTCGGGATGACGCGGAAGACCGCACCGCCGCCTCGCTGCTGACGGAAGAGGTTCACGCGGTAGCGCGCCACGTTCGGAATCTCGTAGGCGAAATCGACGTCGCTGCTCTGAACGAACTCCTCCCACACTTTGGGCGGCGTGACCGGCTTCATCATCTCGTTGAAGTCCGTTTCGGAGATCGTGCGATAGCGGATCGATTCCATCAGTCCCGAGGCGCGCAACATCGGCGGACGTCCAACCGTCAGATGAAAATCCGACGCGCCGCGGTCGTTCATCAGTTTGAGAAAGCGGTCGATCTTGTTCATCACGCTTTCCCTCGGGCGATGAAGTCCGCGCTGACCATCGGCTCGAAGTCCTCTTTCTTCAGCGCGGCCAGGTACGCGGTCTCGGGCGAGATCTGATCGCGGCGCAGCAGGTCCTTCAGCGCCTCATCGAACGTCTGCATGCCCATCGAGCGGCCGATCTGCATGGCCGAGTAGATCTGGTACGTCTTCTCGTCGCGAATCATCTGGGCGATGTTGTTGGTGCCTTTGAGCACCTCGAACGCCGCCACCTGCTTGCGCCCCTCCTTCGCGGGAAGGAGCCGCTGCGCGATGCAGTACTTCATCGACTCGGAAAGCGACGCGCGGATCTGCGGCTGTTCGTCGGCGGGGAAACTGGTGAGGATGCGGTCGATCGCTTTCGGCGCGCTGGTGGAGTTGAGCGTGCCGAGGACGATGTGGCCGGTCTCAGCGGCGGTGAGCGCGAGCGAGATCGATTCGTTGTCGCGCAGCTCGCCGATGACGATGACGTCCGGATCCTCGCGCAACGCGGCCCGCAACGCGCGCGAAAACGACTCGGTGTGCGAACCCACCTCGCGCTGATTGACGAGGCAGTTTTTGAAGGGATGGACGAACTCCACCGGGTCTTCCATCGTGATGACGTGATCGTTGCGCGTCTCGTTGAAGAGGTTCACGAGCGC
>Ga0157375_10002946_pt1 | contig 14770 bp, 12 predicted proteins | sample M35metaG_FD_115311 | JGI IMG/M metagenome (GOLD analysis project Ga0157375, IMG submission 115311) | Miscanthus rhizosphere microbial communities from Kellogg Biological Station, Michigan, USA - M3-5 metaG | ecosystem: Host-associated > Plants > Roots > Rhizosphere > Soil | place: USA: Michigan...
GGACTTGAAGACGAGGTCGCCGAAGTTCTCTTCGAGGATCTCCACCGCCTCCTTGGCGTGGACGGTCCGGGCGTCGAACATGGTCGGCAGGATGCCCTCGATCTTGACCTCCGGGTTGAGGTTCTCCTGGATCATCTTCAGCGTGTTCTGCAGCTGGACCAGCCCCCGCATCGAGAGATACTCGCACTGGACCGGGACGATCACCTTGTTCGCCGCGGTCAGCGCGTTGATCGTCAGCAGCCCGAGGCTGGGCGGGGTGTCCATGCAGACGAAGTCGTAGTCGGCGGAGACCTCTTTCAGCGCCTTCTCGAGCGAGCGCTCGCGGCCGATCTTGGTGCTCATCGCGATCTCGGCCCCGGCCAGGTCGATCGAGGCGACGGCGATGTCGATCTCCCGCTTGACGATGATCTCGGAGATCGGCATGTCGTTGACGAGCACGTCGTAGAGGCTCTTCTCGACCTTGTCGGGGTCGATCCCCTGGCTCATCGTCAGGTTCCCCTGCGGGTCGAGGTCGACGCAGAGGACCCGGTAGCCGGACTCGGCGAAGGCGACGGCGAGATTGAGGGTCGTGGTGGTCTTGGCCACCCCGCCCTTCTGGTTGGCGAAGGCGATCACGTCGGCGTGCTTGACCGGAACCTCGGCCTCGGCCTCGCGCTCGCGGACCACTTCGAAGCGGCTCGGCGCGATCAGGTCGCGCGGCATCAGCCTGCCGGAGTCTTCGGGCTCGGGCGCGGAGATCGGCTCGGGCTCCTTCACCTCGAGGCGAGCCTCGGGTGCCGGCACCGTCTCGGCCGGGGCGATCTCGCGCTCGACGAACGCCTCTCGCGCGGGTGGCGGGGGCGGCTCCTCGCCCGCACCCCGGGGGGACGAGGAGTCGTCCTCCCCGACGGAACCCGCGGGCTGGCGCTCCTCGGTCTCGAAGTCTTCCCCCTCCCAGGTGTCGGGACCCGGGCGCTCGGGTACCGCTTCCTCCATACGCTGAAGCTCTTCGACGATCGGATGCTCCTCGTCGACCTGGATCGGGGCGGGCTTGGGCTTGCGGCTTAGAAATCCCATTGCGCGGATATTCGTATGGGCGGCCGCTTTTCCTGCCGGCCCCCGAAATTGCTAGGAATTGCCCGATCCCCGAACTCCTCGACAAGCGGCTGGTAATCGTCACCGGCAAGGGCGGCGTCGGCAAGACGACGGTCGCCGTGGCGCTCGGCCTGCGCGCCGCCAGCGAAGGGAAGCGGACGATCGTCTGCGAGGTCGCCTCGCAGGAGAACGCCTCGCGGATGTTCGACCACGCCGAGGTCGGCTTCCACGAGGTCGAGATGGAGGAGAACCTCTGGTCGATCTCGATCGACCCCGACGAGTCGATGCGCGAGTACGTGCTGCTGCAGCTGAAAGTGCGGGCGATGCGGGACATGCTCTTCCGCAGCCGCATCTTCAACTACCTCACCGCCGCCACCCCCGGCCTCAAGGAGCTGGTCACGATCGGCAAGATCTGGGAGCTGGTCCAGCTCGACCGCAAGGTGAAGAAGGGCCGCAAGTACGACCTCGTCATCGTCGACGCGCCGGCCACCGGCCACGGGGTCGGCTTCCTGCTGACGCCGCGGACCTTCGCCAACATCGCCCGGGTCGGCCCGATCCACTCGCAGGCCGAACGGCTCAACGCCTTCATCACCGACCACGAGCAGACCGGCGCCGCGATCGTCGCCCTGCCGGAGGAGATGCCGGTGAACGAGTCGGCGGCGCTGGAGAAGGACCTGCGCGACGAGGTCGGGGTAGCCGTCGACCGCGTCTACCTCAACGGGCTCTACCCCGAGCGCTTCACCAAGGCGGAGGCCGAGAGCCTGGCCACGGTCGCCGAGAACGAGGACGACGGGATCCGCGCGGCGGCCCGGGCGGCGCTCTCCGAGCACGGCCGCGCCCGTTCGCAGCGGGCCCAGCTGTCGCGGCTGCGGCGGCGGGTCGAGGCGCCGGTCAAGACCCTGCCCTTCCTCTTCGAGCCGGAGCTCGGCCCCGAGGCGGCGCGGCGGCTGGCCCGGAGGCTCGGCTGATGTCGACCCTGCTCGACGTCCTCGAGGGCAAGGAGATCTGCATCTGCGCCGGCTCCGGCGGGGTCGGCAAGACGACCACCTCGGCGGCGATCGCCAGCGGCATGGCCGCCCGCGGGTTGAAGGTCTGCGTGCTGACGATCGACCCGGCCAAGCGCCTCGCCGACTCGCTCGGGCTGAAGGAGCTCGGCAACGAGGCGCGCCGGGTCGACCCGGCGCTGTTCGAGAAGCAGGGGGTCGAGATGAAGGGCGAGCTGTGGGCGATGATGCTCGACGCCAAGGCGACCTTCGACGAGCTGGTCGCCCGCCAGGCCCCGGACGAGGAGTCGCGCGACCGCGCCCTCGAAAACCGCATCTACCAGCAGATCTCCAGCGCTCTCGCCGGCTCGCAGGAGTACATGGCGATGGAGAAGCTGTTCGAGCTCCACACCGAGGGCGAGTTCGACCTGCTCGTCCTCGACACCCCGCCGAGCCGCAACGCGCTCGACTTCCTCGATGCCCCGAAGCGTCTGACCCAGTTCATCGAGGGCAAATCGCTCGGCATGTTCATGAAGCCCACCGGCCTCGCCGCCAAGGTCGCCGGTCGCGGGACCTCGGTCGTGCTCGGCGTCCTCAAACGCATCGTCGGCTTCGACCTGCTGGCCGACCTGGCCGAGTTCTTCAACGCCTTCAGCGGCATGGTCGACGGCTTCCAGGCCCGGGCCAAGCGGGTCAACAAACTGCTCGCCGACCCCGGCACCTGCTTCCTCGTCGTCTGCGGGCCGCAGAGCGAGCCGGTCAACGAGGCCGTCTACTTCCACCGCAAACTGGTCGAGGCGAAGCTGCCCTTCGGCGGCGTCATCGTCAACAAGGTCCACTACCCGGCCGAGAAGCTGCGGGGCGGGGCGGTCGACCTTCCGGCGGCGCTGGCCGGGAAGCTGGGCGACGAGGACCTCGCCCGCCGGGTGGCCACCAACTTCTCCGACTACCAGGCGCTGGCCGAGCGCGACGCCCGCAACATCGACCGCCTCGCGAAGGAGATGCGGACCAGCGGCGTCATCCGCGTCCCCTACCTGGACGAGGACGTCCATGACCTCGCCGGCCTTGCCGAGATCAACGGCTACCTGTTCGCCACCGGCGAGGAGCGGGTGGCGATGGCGGCGGGCCGGGCTTAGCTCAGCCGCTGCGGCGGCTGTACTCGAACTCGAGGTGCGAGACGTCCCAGTCGGAGTCCGGCACCGGGAAGAGATGGCGCACGCGCGGGGTGTCGATGCGCTCGCGGTGCTCGATGTCGCGCTCGCTGGCGGCGGGCCATTCGAGCGAGTCGCCGGGGCGGGCGTCGGAGACCTCGTCGAGCCAGGGCGTGGCCGTGATCTTGATCTCGTCCTCGGCCGGAATCGGCTCCATGATGCGGGTTTCCTGCTCCATGTCGGTCTCCTCGTCGAATAGCTGGGCTGGCTCTTGGAGGTCGGCGGCAGGGTCCGCGCCCGCCTTCGAAAGAGTCAGGTTGCGATCGAAGTCGGGCACGGACAGGCGGGATGCATCCGCCACGTCCTCCGCTTCGGGTCCGGGCGTGTCGGGCGTGTCCTCGACCAAGCTGGGCGAGTCGTCGACCGAGACCGTGATCTCCGCGTCCCCCCCTTCGAGGCCGTTGGCGATCAGGGTCTCGTCGGCGGTGGCGCTGAGGTCGCTGCCGAGCTCGCCGAGGGCGGCCTGCAGCAGCAGCCTGCGCACCCCCTCCTCGGCCCAGGTCGCGAGCTCGATCGCGCGCTCCAGCGTGCGCCCGTTCATCAGCGAGCGCTCCAGCTCCAGGGCCTCCTCGACCCGCTCGCGGGCCTCGATGCGGTCGAAGCTCTCGTCGGCGATCAGGGCCGAGGCGCGCAGCGGCAGCGAGGCGCCGACCGGGCCGTGTCCCTCGAGCACCGCCCGCAGCGCCAGCAGCGAGTCGCTGAGGCCCTCGAGGGCGCTCTCACGCACGCAGCCGAGCTCGAAGCGGTTGACCGCCCAGGTCAGGGCGCTGTCGGGGTCGGGACGGGCCTCCAAGGTGTTCGCGAGCTCGACCAGGGCGCCGGCCTCCTGCTCGCTGAGGCGGTAGCCGCCGGGGCGGGTCGCGGCGGCGCCGGTCGCGATCCGGCGCCAGCAGCCCTCGCCGGTGGGCGCGAAGGCGTAGGGCCCGAGGCCGATGCCGCCGGTCTTGAACAGCCTCATCACGCTGATCAGCTCGCGCAGCTGGTTGAGGGCGGCCTCCGCTCCCTCCTCGGGATGCTGGTCGGCGACGGCGAGGTACTGCGGCTCCCAGGAGGCGCGGCCCATGCCCTCGCTGCGCATCGCCTCGACCGGCGCCTCGATCGAGTCGGCGCGGACCACGCGGATCCCGTGCGGCAGCTGCAGCCGCGCCTGCGACATCCGCAGCCCGACCACGGGCACGATCAGGACCTCGGCGTCGTCGGCGTCGCGCGCTTCGGCGTCGAGCATCGCCAGCGCGCTCTCGAGCCGCTCGCGGTCGAGCGAGAACTCGGTCGACCCCTCCCAGAGGGAGGCGACGAAGATCGTCAGCATCTGCTCGGCCCGCTCGCCCGGGTCGGCCGGGACCGATTCGCCACGGGACTCCAGGTAGGGCGCGGCGACGGCGGCCTCGACGGCGGCCTCGCGGGCGGGGCCGAAGCTGGGCAGGGAGCGCAGCTCCTCGGAGCGCAGTTCGACGAAGCGCGAGGTCAGCGGCACGTAGCTGTAGAAGGCGGAGGCGTCCCCCTCCTCGGCGGCGACGTCGAAGGGAATCTGATCCCCTTCGGCGACCAGGGCGCTGAACCGCGTGGCGGCCTCGACGGCCAGCCGCTTCAGCGCCTCGTTGAGGAGGAAGTCACGCACGGCTCAGGCTTCCGCCCGCCCCTGCCCGCTCCTGCGCCTGCACGGCGCCTTGCAAATCGGGCCTAAGTGGACGTATGACCTATACGACGGCGGGCTCGGCGTCTTCCGCCAGCAGCCAGCGGGTGCCGTACTTGCGCATGTCGTCGATCAACGGAACCAGGGCCTCGCCCTTTGTCGTCAGGGCGTACTCGACCCGGGGCGGGACCTCGGGATAGGTGTGCCGCTCGACGATCCCCTCCTCCTCCAGCGCCCGCAGCCGCAGCGACAGGGTCCGCGGGCTGATGCCCTCCAGAGAGCGCTCCAGCTCGCAGAAACGGCTGCTGCCTTCGGCCAGGTCGCGGATCAGCAGGAGCGTCCACTTGCCGCACACCACCTCGGCGGTGCGGCAGACGGGGCAGCTGGAGTTGCTCAGGGCGCTCATAACCTTGCTTCAACAAGTGTAGCCATATTGCTTCACAAACTGAAGCATTGAGCGGAGGCAGGTGCCATCGCGATTTCAGCCCCTCCGCGGCTAAAGCCAGGGGCACGCGTGTCCGATGCCTAGGCATGACGTTCTCCCCTGCGCGGACGACCCCGACCTCCACCGCCGGCTTCGCCCTGATCGAGGTGGTCGTCAGCGCCCTGATCCTGGCCACCGTGACCGGCGGCGTGATCCGCCTGGTCAGCGCCACCGGGAAGACGGGAGTCGAGGAGCGCCACCGCTCCCAGGCCTACTCGGTCGCCCAGGAAGACCAGGCGATGCTGCGCTCGACGCGGATCGCCGACCTCGACACCGTGATCGCGCCGCGGACCGTGACCCTCAACGGGACCGCCTACGAAGTCAAGTCGGCGGCGACCTTCGTCAGCGACACCACCGGCGCCACCAGCTGCGGCACCGGCGCCCGGGCCGACTACGTGAAGCTTCGCTCCGAAGTCACCTGGCCCAGCATGCGCGCCGGCTCCGCTCCGGCGAAGATCGAAAGCATCGTCTCGCCGGTCAGCGGCTCGCTCGACCCGACCGCGGGCAACCTCTCGGTGACCGTCAACAACGCCTCGGTGCCGGCGGTGCCGATCTCCGGCGTCGGCCTCAGCGGCACCGGGCCCGGCTCCTTCAGCGGCTCGACCGACTCCAACGGCTGCGCCCTCTTCGGCGGCCAGCCGGCCGGCAACTACACCCTGACCCCGAGCCTCAGCTCCGAATACGTCGACTTCAACGGCAACGCGCCGGCGCCGAAGACCGTCAGCGTCACCGGCGGCACGACGACGCCGGTGGTGCTCGAGTACGACAAGGAAGCGACGGTCGAAGTCAGCTTCTCGGCGCGGGGAAGCGACGGCGTCGTCAGGCCTTCCGCGGCCGACTCGGTGACCGCGACCGCAACCGGGATGACGCCCGGGACGAGGGTCTTCGGGACTCCCGGGCCAACCGAATTCAGCGTCGTCAAAGCCGAACCCCTCTACCCCTTCAGCTACACCTACAACTTCTACGCCGGCTCCTGCGCCAACAACAAGCCGGAATCGGGCAGCGCCAACGCCCTGGCCCCGGCCGGGGGGACCGCGACCACCACCGTGCAGCTGCCGACCCTGTACCTGACGGTCAAAAACGCCAGCGGCACCACGGCGGAAAAGGAAGGCATCAGCGGCGCCAAGGTGACTGTCACCGACACCAAGTGCTCGGTCGGCTCGACCCCGATCAAGCACACCTACGCCACGGTCGGGAAGGGCGCCCTGCCCGATCCCGGTCTCCCCTGGAGCACCTACGAAGTCTGCGCCTCGGCGCCGGTCGGGCCCTCCGGCAAGCAGCGGCGGATCAAGAACTCGAACGTGGTGGTCCACAACCTGACGGGAACCGCGCTGACGCTGTCGCTGACCAGCGCCACCGGCGGCGGCGTCGAAGAAGGCACCTGCTGATGCGGCGCCTGCAGCCGATCGGCGACGAGAGCGGCATGACCCTGGTCGAGCTGCTGGTGGCGATGAGCGCCGGGGTCGTCGTGATGGCCGGCGTGACCCTGGCGATGATCGTGACGATGCGGGAGACCAACCGCGTCGCCAGCCACGTCGACGCCAACCAGCGGGCCCGGATCACGATGACGAAGATCATCAACCAGCTGCACTCGGCCTGCGTCGCCCCGCAGATCGCTCCGATCCGCGAAGACAGCACCGGCACCACGCTCAGCTTCCTGCACCAGTCCGGCGCCGCGGTGGCCCCGACCCCGGTCCTCAGCAAGATCAGCCTCAGCGGGACGACGCTGAGCCAGGCCGACTACCCGGCCACCGGCGGCGGCGCGCCCAACTGGACCTTCGCCACCACCCCCTCCTCGACCGTGCAGCTGATGACCGGGGTCAGCGCGATCTCCGGCAGCATCCCGATCTTCCGCTACTTCGCCTACTCGAACGGGAAAGTCTCCTCGACGGCGCTCGCCGCCGCCCCGCTGGGCGCCAACGCGAGCAACGCCGTCCAGGTGAACGTGGCCTTCAAGGCGACGCCGGAAGAAGTCGTCTCCGGCGACGCCAACGCGGCGACCGGGATCCAGAACGCCGCCCTGCTGCGCCTGACCCCGCCCGGCTACAGCTCCACGACCAGCAACCTGCCATGCCAGTGACCGCCTACGACCGCGAGGGCGGCTTCACGATGATCGCGACGGTGATCGCGATGTCGATCCTGATGCTGCTGGCGGCGGTCGCGGTCGCCGCCGTCAACGGCGACACCCACATCACCCGCCGCGACCTCGACCAGAAAAAGGCCTTCGAGGCCGCCAAGGCGGGGATCGACGACTACGCGTACCACCTCGCCTCCAACAGCGGCTACTGGGCCGAATGCGCCAGCGTGCCGACGCCCAACGCCGTCAACCAGCAGAACTCGACGACCAAGCGGAGGCCGGTGCCGGGCGGAACCGGCGCCGAATACGCGATCGAACTGCTCCCGGCGACCGGCCAGTCGACCTGCAACCCGAGCACGATCCAGACCGCGACCACGAGCATGATCGAGACCGGGGAAACGCTGCCGGGCTCGTTCCGGATCCGCTCCAACGGCTTCTCCGGACCGGCCAAGTCCTCGATCGTCGCCACCTTCAAACCGCCGAGCTTCCTCGACTACGTGTACTTCACCCAGCGCGAGACCCTCGACCCGGTTTCCTACGGCTTCGAAAACGGCTCCAAAGAACTCGAAAAAGCCTACTCACAGTGCGCGCTGACCTGGCAGCAGGGGCGCTACAACACTCCGATCAGGGAATACTACGTAACGAATCGCCGCGGAGAAAAAGAACTGGTGCCGGAATACTGCTTCAAAATCTCCTTCGCCACCGGCGACCAGGTCCGCGGCCCGGTTCACACCAACGACGCGTTCGCCATCAACGGCACGCCGACGCTGGGGAGAACCAGCAAAGACATGATCGAAGTGGGAGCCGAATCGCCCGGCTGGTATCCGACCTCCGAAGGCAGCAAACCCAACTTCGTCGGCACCTTCGTGATGAAAGCCCCGGTGCTGGTGCCCCCGGCCAGCAACTCGCAGCTGGCGACGATCGCCCAGCCCTCGTTCCGCTACACCGGCCAGGTCCGGATCTGCCTCAGCGGGACCTCGATGACCGTCGGCAACAAAGAAGGCAAATGCACCGGCGTCTACTCGGGCGCGATTCCCACCAACGGCGTCATCTACGTCTCCAACGGCAGCTGCGAAGAAGAACCGTACTCGCCGTTCGACGCCACCTACCCGGAAACGTCGGGCTGCGGCAACGTCTACGTCAAAGGCAGCTACTCGGGGCAGCTGACGATCGCGGCGCAGAACGACATCATCATCAACGGCAACCTGAGCAGGTCGGGCACCGGCATGCTGGGGCTGATCGCCAACAACTTCGTCCGCATCTACCACCCGTTCTGCAAGCGGAACGTGACCAGCTGCACGACCGAAATGGGCGAGACCGAACGCGAAGACTGCAACAACGGCCAGAACGGCTCCGGCTCCCTCGAAGACCTCGAAATCGACGCCGCGATCCTCGCGATCGAACACTCCTTCATCGTCGACCACTACGACTGCGGCGACACCCTGGGGACGCTCAACGTCGAAGGCGCGCTGGCGCAGAAATACCGTGGCCCGGTCGCCCTCGGCAGCTCCACGGGCTACATCAAGAACTACGTCTACGACGACCGGCTCCACTACCAGGAGCCCCCCTTCTTCATCGACCCGAAACCCTCCAACTGGGTGATCGGGCGCGAGACCATCGGCTGAGGCTCAGCGGAATTTTGCGCCCAGGGCAAAGGTTTCTCGAACTTCTGTCGATCTAAGTGGGGAAGCGTGCTCATCCCCCAGCGCGCAAGCCACTCCGATGCTTCAGCTGAAGAAAAAAAAGAGCGAGAAAACGCTCGTCGGGCTCGAAATCGAGGCCGGCAGCATCGCCGCCGCCGAGGTGCTGGCAAACGGCGACTCCCGGCTCACCTCGACCGCGATCGCACCGCTGCCGGCGGGCGCCTTCCACGACGGCGAGGTCGTCGACCCCGATGCGGTCGCCGAGACCCTCCGCGCCACCTTCGCCGAGCACGGCCTCTCCAAGCGGGTCCGGCTCGGCATCGCCAACCAGCGCGTCGTCGTGCGGACGATGCGGCTGCCGGCGATCGACGACCCCAAAGAGCTGGAGGCCGCGGTCCGGTTCGAGGCCGAGGAGCGGATCCCGATGCCGCTCGACCAGGCGATCCTCGACTACCGGGTGGTCGGCGGCGTCGCCGCCACCGAGGACGAGACGCCGAAGATCGACGTCGTCGTCGTCGCCGCCCGCCGCGAGATGATCGCCGCCTCGCTCAAGCCCCTTCACGACGCCGGCCTCAAACCGGTCGGCGTCGACCTCGCCGCCTTCGGCCTGATCCGCGCCCTCGGCGACACCAGCCTCCCCGCGGCGCCGGGTGAGGCTCAGGCGCCCCCCGCCACCGTCCTCTACTGCAACATCGGCGACGGCACCAACCTCGCGGTCGCGAAGGGACGGTCCTGCCTCTTCACCCGCGTCGCCCCGACCGGGATCGAGGGCATCGCCACCGAGCTCGCGGCCAGCACCGGCCTCGCCCAGGAGCACGCGCGGCTCTGGCTCACCCACGTCGGCCTCGAGCAGCCGCTCGAGGCGATCGAGGGCGACCCCAACCTGATCGCCCAGGTGCGCGAGGCGCTCGAGCGCGGCGCCTCCTCGCTGCTCGACGAGGTCCGCCTCTCGCTCGACTTCTACGGCGCCCAGGAGGGCGCCTTCCCGGTCGAGCGAATCGTCCTCAGCGGGCCCGGCAGCGCGATCGCGGGCATCTCCGAGCGCATGTCCCCCGTGCTCGGCCTGCCGGTCGAGCTGGGCCGTCCGGCCGTCCTCGACGGCCTCGACCCGTCCGCCGCCGCGCGCCTGACCCTCTCCTACGGCCTCGCCCTGGAGGAATAGGGATGCGTCCCGTCAACCTGATCCCGGTCGAGGAGCGCCGCGACGCGCGCCAGCCGATGCGCGGCGGGCCGCTCGCCTACATCGTGCTCGGAGCCCTGCTGGCAGCGCTGGGCGCGGTCACCCTGCTGGTCGTCACCGACAACCAGATCTCCAGCCGGACGAGCGAACTCTCCGAACTGAAAACCCAGACCGCCAGCGCCGAAGCGCAGGCGACCCGGCTCGCCGCCTACACCCAGTTCCATAGCGTCAGCACCCAGCGGACGGCGACCGTCTCCAACCTGGCCGACAGCCGTTTCGACTGGGAGAAGGTGATGCGGCAGCTGTCGCTCGTCCTCCCCAGCGACGTCTGGCTGACCAACCTGACCGGGACCGTGCGCCCGAGCGTCTCGGTCGGGGGCGGCGAAAGCCTCGAGCTGCGCAGCTCCGTGCGCGGCCCGGCGCTGTCGCTGGTCGGCTGCGCCGCGGGGCAGGAAAGCGTCGCCCGCTTCGTCACCGTGCTCAGGGACATCGACGGCGTCACCCGCGTCGGCGTGCAGTCCTCACAGCTCCCCAGCACCGACGGCGCCGGCGCCGCGGGCGGCTCGGTCTCGGCCAGCGGCGGCTGCCAGACCCACAAGTTCATCGCCCAGTTCCAGATCGTCGTCGCCTTCGACGCCGCTCCGATCCCGGCGGCCGCGACCGGCGAAGGTGCCGTCGCCGTCGCGCCCGAAGAAGCGACCGAAGAACCGGCTTCCGGCGAATCGACCACCACGGCGACGGAAGGTGAATGACGTGTCGACCTCGGCCTCAAGCAAGGCGATAGTCGGGATGCTGATCGTCGCCGTCCTCGCCGCCGGCTTCTGGATCCTCGCGCTCAGCCCCAAGCGCCAGCAGGCGAGCGACCTCGCGAGCGAAGTCGAAAAGCAGCAGACCGCGCTCTCGGAAGCGCAGAGCCGGGTCGCGGAAGCGACCGTGGCGCGGACGGACTTCTCCAGCGACTACCGCCAGCTGGTCGTGCTCGGCAAGGCGGTGCCGGCGAACGACGAAACCGCCTCGCTGCTGGTCGAGGTGAACCGCGTCGCCGACCGGGCCGGAGTCCGCTTCGAAAGCCTTCAGCTCGACGCCGAAAGCGGCGAAGAATCCACCGCGACCACGGTGGCGCCGGAAGCGAGCTCGACCTCGGCCGTGCCCGCGGCCTCGACGATCCCGCCGACCGAGGCCGAGGCCGCCCTGCTCCCGCTCGGCGCGACGATCGGCTCCGCCGGCCTCGGGATCATGCCCTACAACCTCGCCTTCACCGGCAGCTTCTTCCAGGTCGCCGACTTCATCCACGGCATCGACTCGCTGGTCCACACCGGCAAGTCCGAAGTCGGCGTCGACGGTCGCCTGATGACCCTGGACGGCTTCTCGCTGACCGAAGACTCCCACGCCGGATTCCCCGACCTGACCGCCAACTTCGCGGTCACCACCTACCTGGTGCCGCCCGATCAGGGAGTCACCGCCGGCGCCACCGAAGCGAGTCCGGCGACTCCCGCCTCGACCGAAGCGGCCCCGACCACGACCGGCACCCCGTCCTCCTACTCCACGGAATCGCCCCGATGAAACGACTCAAGAAAGGCCCCGAGATCAAGCTGCCGAAGCTGAAGGCACCGGCGAAGCTGAAGGCACCCGAGAACCTGAAGGCACCGAAGTTCCTGGTCGACCTCTACCGCGATCTCGACGAGCGCCATCTGCTGCCGGTCGTGGCGATTCTGATCGTCGCGATCGTCGCCATCCCCCTGCTGCTGAGCGGCTCGTCCGATTCCGAAAGCGGCGAAGCCGAAGCCGGCGCCAGCGCCAGCGTCGCCCCGGCCGCAAAGCCGACGGCTCTGGTCGTCGCCAAGTCGACCCCGCGGCTGCGCGACTACCGCCGTCGCCTCGACCACCTGCAGCCCAAGGACCCCTTCAAGCCGCACTACGCGCAGAGCGAAGGCGAACCGGGCGCTTCGGCATCCGCGGAAGGCACCGAAGCCCCGGCGACCACGGAATCCGCGCCGGCGCCCGAAAGCAGCCCGACGACCCCGGAAGAATCCGGCGGCGGCGAAAGCCCGAACGGTGGCACCACCCCGGGGACGGCGCCGAATCCGAACGACCCCAACCTGACCTACTTCAGCTACGCGATCGACGTCCGCGTCGTCCCCGTCTCCAGCGGCGACGGCAATCCGAGCCAGGCCGAACCCACGGTCCGCCACAAGCTGCCGCCGCTGGTGATGCTGCCGAGTCGCGACACCCCGGCCCTCACCTACATCGGCCCCAGCCGCGACGGCAAAAAGGCGATGATGCTGGTCTCCGACGACGTCACCGCCCTCTTCGGCGACTCGAAGTGCGTGCTCGGCTCCGAATCCTGCCAGCTGCTGGCGCTCGAGCCGGGACTGCCCGAGACCGTCGTCTTCGGCCCCCAGGCGCGCACCTACCGGATCGAGCTGCTGAAGATGGAGCTCGAACTCAGCGATCACCTCAACCGGGCCGCGCTCGGCAAGCCGCAGCACCCTGGGGGCAGGAGCAAAGCCCCCGGCAAGTCCGGCTAACCCAGATAGAGGTCGAGCAGGGCGTCGCCGGCGAGCATGCCGACGACCCCACCAAGGGCCAGGAAGGGCCCGAAGGGGATCGCCGTCTTGCGCGCCGCCTGACCGTGGCGGGCGATCAGGACGAGGCCGACGGTGCTGCCCACCAGGAGGGCGGCGAGAATCGCCGGCGCCACGGCGCGGCCGAGGAACAGCCCCATCGTCGCCGCCAGCTTGACGTCCCCCAGGCCCATCCCCCGCGGATAGGCGAGCGCGACCAGAAAGAAGAGGCCTCCCGCCGCCGCCGCCGCGATCGCCCGCTCGGCCAGACCGCCCGGATCGGTCGGGGCGGCGATCGCCAGGCAGAGGATCGCGCCGACGAGCAGGATCTTGTTGGGGATGATCCGCTGCTCGAGATCGGTCAGGGTTATCGCCGCGAGCATCGTCACGAAGACGAAGTCGATCGCGATCCGGGCGGGGTCGTCCCATTCGACCAGCACCGAGGCAGCGAACAGCAGGCCCACCGCCAGCTCGGTCAGCGGGTAGCGGGCTGAGATGCGGGTCCCGCAGCACCGGGCCCTGCCCCGCAGCAGCAGCCAGGAGAAGACCGGGACGTTGTCGTGGGCCGCGATCCGGGCGCCGCAGGAGGGGCACTGGGAGCGCGGGCCGGCGATCGACATCCCCCGCGGCACCCGGTGGGCGACCGCGGTCGCGAAGCTGCCGGCCAGAAGCCCGAGGAAGAACGCGATCAGAGCAGCGGCGGCCATGGGGCGGAGTTGTATCCGACGCCGGCGGCGTCGCCACCGGCGTCGGCGAGGCCTCTCGCCAGATCCCTACAGGCCGCGCACCACTTTGAAGCGCCGGCTGGCCCCGATGGCCTCTTCGTTGCCGGCGGCGTCGATCGCCCGCACCTTCAGCGTGTGCGCCTTCGGCTTCAGGTGCGGCAGCTTCAGCGGCGCCTGGCACGCCTGCCAGGGCCCGCGATCGAACTTGCAGACGAAGGTCGTGCCCGGCGGGTCGTCGGTGACGTCGGCGAAGCGGAAGACGGCGACCCGCTTGCGGGTCTTCACCCCGGGCCCGAAGGTGATCCGGGTCAGCGGCGGGCTCGAGTCCTCGGCGTACTGGACCGGTTCCGAGCAGTCGGAGGCCTTGCCGTCGCCGTCGATCGCCTCGCCGTAGAAGCGGGTGATCGCGTTTTCGGCGACCCCGATCGGAAAGCCGGCGGCGAGCTGCGAAGCGGGGCCCGAGGCGACGGGCCGGCCCGTGCAGGCGGCGTTCTTGTAGATCTGAACCCGGGCGGCGCCGCTGACGCTTCCTGTCACCACCGGGGTCGAGTTGTTGGCCCGCCCCCCTGGCACGGTGCGGAGCTTTGGCGCCGCGAGGGCTGCCGAGTGTCCGGTGGCGCCCCCGCCGGCCGCGGGCGATCCGCTGCCGCCGCCGACGTTCCCGCCGCCGCCGGCGCCGTTTTCGCCCCCTCCACCGGATCCCGGCGAGAAGACCGTGAGCTCCTGATAGGTGGCCGAGGTGGAGGAGCAGGCCGAGGGGAGCTCGGCCCACGACGCCTTGGCGAAGAAGGTGGTGGTCGAGTTGTCGGCGACGCCGACCGCGATGCCGCTCGAGGCGAAGAGGGCCGCCGAGCCGCTGGCCAGGGGGCTGCCGGAGCAGCTGGAGTTGGCGTAGATCGAGACGGTGGAGCCGGGGTCGGCGCTGCCGAGGATGTGAGGCGAGTTGTCGTCGGCCGGCCCGGCCGGGTCGACGCCGGCGATCGCGGGCACCCCGGGGGGGTCGCTGACCTGGCGGTATTCGATCGGTTCCGAGCAGGCGGAGACTCCGGTGATGTCCGTGTTCGTCGCGGAGAAGGTCGTCGTCGTGCCGGGGTCGACGCTCACCGGGATGCCGGAGTTTTCGAACTGGGCGGCGGATCCGCTCGCCGCCACCGGTCCGGCGCAGTCGGCGGCGGCGTAGACCGAGCGCGCCACCA
>Ga0157375_10002947_pt1 | contig 14769 bp, 12 predicted proteins | sample M35metaG_FD_115311 | JGI IMG/M metagenome (GOLD analysis project Ga0157375, IMG submission 115311) | Miscanthus rhizosphere microbial communities from Kellogg Biological Station, Michigan, USA - M3-5 metaG | ecosystem: Host-associated > Plants > Roots > Rhizosphere > Soil | place: USA: Michigan...
AAACTGGCCTTCTTCACCGCGGAGCAAGCCGCCGAGATCGAGGCCATGGCGGACCAGATCATCCCGACCGATGATACTCCTGGCGCGCGCGAGGCCCGCTGTTTGTACTTCATTGACCGAGCGCTGACGACTTTCGACAAGAAGCGGCAGCCGGTTTACACGCAAGGACTGCTGGATCTTCAAGCGAAGACGAAGGAGCTCTTTCCGAACGCCGCGAAATTCTCGGCACTCACTTCGGAGCAACAGATCAAAGTGCTGACCGAAATCGAGAAGACGCCATTCTTCAACTTGGTTCGGACGCATACGGTTATCGGTTTCTTTGCGCGGCCCGAGAATGGCGGCAACCACGACAAAGTAGGCTGGCAGTTGATCGGCTATGACGGTTCCTTGAATCACAAGGCGCCGTTTGGCTACTATGACGCGGAATATCTGAAAATGTCGGCGAACCCGGGAGGAAAAGTATGAAACAGTATCGGCCATCCGCAGAGGTTGACTACGTAATTATTGGCTCCGGCGCCGCCGGTGGCATCATGGCGAAGGAATTATCGACCGCCGGCTTTTCTGTCGTCGTGCTGGAGCAGGGCGGTTGGGGAAAGTTCGGCAAAGAGCAGGAATACAACAAAGACGAGTGGCTGCAGCGCAATCTCAGCGACGACGATCGCCTGATGAGCAATCCTCAGACGCAGCGCAACACGTTTCGCAAGAACGATAAGGAAAAGGCAGTCGCGGGGAACCACAGCTACGGCTGCGTAGTGGGCGGCGGCACGGTGACCTACGGCAGCAGCAGCTGGCGGCACCTGCCCTATGAGTTTCGAGAAGCGTCTTACGATCAGACCATCCCTTCGGGAACCGGTATGGCCGACTGGCCGATCACCTACGAGGAACTTGAACCTTACTACACCAAAGCCGAATGGGAAGTGGGTATCTCCGGTCTCCGCGTAAATTCGCCTTTCGTGGCGCCGATGTCGAAGGACTACCCGGTTCCGCCCATGCCGTTAAAGAGTTCGGGCGCACTGATGAAAACTGCGGCGTCGAAGTTGGGATTGACCGTGGTGCCGGGGCCGCTGGCGATTATCTCGCAGCCTTATATGGGACGCCAGGCGTGCGTTAACTGCGGAATCTGTTCCGGGTATGGCTGCCAGGTGAAAGCGCGATCGAGTTCGGCAGTGACAGTATTGCCCGTTGCCATAAAGACGGGCCGCTGCGAACTTCGCGTGAAGAGCTATGTCCGCGAGATCTCGGTGGATAGCAGCGGTCGCGCGACCGGCGTGGTGTATTTCGACGCCCAAAAGCGCGAAGTGCGCCAAAAAGCCAAGAACGTGATTTTGTCAGCGAACGGCACCGAGTCCGCTCGCTTGCTGCTGCTCTCGAAATCGACCCGCTTTCCGGATGGCTTGGCGAACTCCAACGGCGTGGTTGGAAAGTATGTCATGTTCGGCAACGGCGCCAGCGCGAGTGGATTATTTGAGCATCCGTTGAACGAATATAAGGGCGTGATTTCTGGCGCCGGCATCGTCGACTATGTGCCATCGGATCCGAAGCGCGGATTTTATGGCGGCGGACGCATGACCGCTCGCGGTTATCTGACTCCGCTGGAACTTGGTCTCAACGGGTTGTCGCCGGGATCGCCGCGCTGGGGCGCCGCCTACAAGAAGGCGCTGCGGGAAGAGGCCAATCACCGCATGACAATCACTTGCTTCGTCTCGCAACTGCCGCTCGAGACCAACCGGGTCGATCTCGACCCCGACGTGAAGGACGAGTGGGGCCTGCCGGCCATGCGCATTACGTCGTCGGCGCACCCTGACGACGTGAAGAATATGGAGTTCTTCCGCCAGAAGTCCATCGAAGTTCTGGAAGCCGCTGGAGCGAAGAAGGTCTGGGCTCCTAAAGTAGCAGAAAGCCATGGCGGCGCACACAACCGCGGTTCCTGCCGCATGGGGAACGATCCCAAGACTTCCGTCGTCGACAAGTTCCACAAGGCGCATGACGTGCCGAACCTGTTTGTAGTGGACGGCAGCAATCTGGTTACTGGTGGCCGCAACCACCCCACCATGACGATTCAGGCGCTGGCGTATCGTGCGGCTGAGCATATCATTCGCGACGCCAAAAACGGCACGCATCGCAATAACGCGTAGGTCACTTGTAGCGACAAATAGGCGCCATGCTAGACTGACTTCGAGTCAGCAGTGGAAGGCTGCGCTCACTTGGCTGGCGCCATTCGCATGACCAAAGACGAAATCATTCTGGCGAATCAGGAGCACCTGTTTCCAGCCGTGTTCCATTACTATCGCGAGCCGCTGGTGCTCACTCGCGCCAAGGATCAATTCGTCTGGGACTCAGACGGCAACCAGTACCTGGATTTTTTCGGCGGTATCCTGACGGTCAGCGTCGGCCACTGCAATGATCGTGTGAACGCGGCAGTGCACGCCCAGGTGGATAAGTTGCAGCACGTCTCGACCGTGTTTGCGACCGAACCGCAGGCGGCGCTGGCGAAAAAGATTGCCGAAATCGCTCCGGGCGAAGGATGGAAGTCGTTTTTCACTTCGAGCGGCACGGAGGCAAACGAAACGGCTATCTTGGCCGCACGCTGTTTCACCGGGTCTTCCGAAATCATCGCACTGCGGCATTCCTACCACGGCCGCTCGTCGCTGGCCATGGGTATCACCGGGCAAGGGAACTGGCGAGTGGGCCCTCCCGCGCAGGTGGGCATCACGTTCGCGCACAACGCCTACTGCTACCGCTGCCCGTTCGGGCTCACCTACCCCAGTTGCGAGGTACGCTGCGCGCAAGACGTCAAGGAACTGATCCGCACCACAACGTCGGGACAGATCGCGGGGATGATCGCGGAACCGATTCAGGGCGTCGGCGGATTCATCACGCCTCCCAAGGAATATTTCGGGATCGTCGCGAAGTTGGTGCGCGATCACGGCGGCGTGTTCATCAGCGATGAAGTGCAAACCGGCTGGGGACGGACCGGCGACCGCTGGTGGGGCATTGAGCATTGGGGCGTGACGCCTGACATTATCACTAGCGCGAAGGGGTTGGCGAACGGGTTTCCGATCGGGCTGACGGCCGCGCGGCGCGATGTGGCCGATAGCGTGAAGAAGCTGACCATTTCGACCTTCGGCGGAGGTCCTGTATCGACTGTCGCGGCGAAGGCCGTGATCGATCTGATCGAAGACGAGCGCCTGGGTGTTAACTCCGAAGAGACCGGCGGTTATTTGAGGAACAAGCTGCTTGAATTGCAGGAAAAGCATCCGCTGATCGGCGATGTGCGCGGCATGGGATTGATGCAGGCCATCGAACTGGTGGAAGACCGGAAAAGCAAAACGCCTGCGACAGCCGCGACGTTGCGCGTGATGGAAGCCGCCCGCGAGAACCGGGTGCTGATCGGGCGCGGCGGCATCGATGGAAATGTCATCCGGCTTTCGCCCCCTCTAAATATCGGGCGGAGCGATGTCGACGATTTCATCGGGGCGCTGGACGCAAGTTTGACGAAGGCCGCAACTCCCACCCTACAGGGAGCGGGCAGGTGACTACCGCGCAACGCGGTTTGTTAAGACTGGCTATCTGTTGTCTTCTGACCGGCCTGTCCGGCTTCGCAGCCGCTCAACCACTCCGCGCGCCGGTCAGGCTGGAGGCTCCAGTCCAAGATAAGAATTTCTATCTGCTTTCCATGCTGGAACGGACGCCCGACGTACGGGCCGCCATCAGGGCCGAACCGGTGCTGGCGCGGATCGCCGCAGAACGGCTGGCAGAACTCGACAAAGCAGCGAAGACCTGTAATCTGGATCTCGACTGCTACGCCGCCGCGTTTCAGTGGAGCGACGCGCAATCGAAAGACGCGGGCCATGCGCTGGCGGGTTTATATCGGACTGCGCCTGGCGTGCGACGTCTGACAGATGGACCGTTGCGTGAAAGCGGAATGTACGTCCGCTACCAAAGCCTCGCCGGAGATCAGCTCCTGGATCATGCGTGGGCGGACTGCATTCACGGGATCAATCGCATGATCGATGTGTACGGTCTGGGGAAGGCTCCCCGTTACCCGGCGATCGATTCCATTACTTACGATGTCAAGAGCGATGCCTGGCGCCACATCGTGCAGAACCTGGCCGCGATGCTGGAAGACGATCGCGCGAGCCTCGCGATATTCTCTTCGCCTTCGATGCGGTTTGCGCTGCAACTGATGTGGCTGAATCATCGCGACGAGGCCGGCCGTTACGAGCCGATGGAGGTCGGCGAAAACGCACTACCGTTCCGGCGCATAAAATCGACGGACTGGGCTAAGTATCCCTACTCGGTAATCGTAGTTCCAGGCGCGGGAAACGACTTGCCGGGATTCCCGCTCTCGCCCGAGGGCAAGCTCCGCGACGAAATCGCCGCGAAACGCTTTCGCGAGGGGAAGGCGCCGTTTCTACTGGTGTCGGGAGGTTTCGTTCATCCGTCGCAGACCGAATTCGCCGAAGCCATCGAGATGAAGCGGGATTTAGTCACACGGTTTGGAATTCCGGCTGACGCCATCCTGATCGAGCCGCACGCGCGCCACACCACCACCAACATGCGGAACGCCGCGCGACTGATGTATCGCTACGGCATGCCTTTCGACAAGAAGGCTCTGGTCACAACGGACCTGGGCCAGAGCCAAAGCATCGAGAGCCCAGCGTTTGCGAAGCGCTGCATGGATGAACTGGGCTACGTGCCCCAACAGATTCTCGGCCGCACGTCACCCTTCGATTTGGAGTTTCGGCCGGCCCTTGATTCACTGCAGGCTGATCCGCAGGATCCGCTGGACCCATAGCATGCGGACTCTGAACTTCAGCGCCCTTATCGTTCTCGCCGCGACGCTGACCGCTCAAAACGTCAAGCCGCCGGTCAACGTGACCGTGAGCGAAGGCACATCCATGTCCGTGGCCGTTTCACCGGACGGCCAGACTCTTGCCATCGACATGCAAGGGAGCATCTGGACTCTCCCGGCGACCGGCGGCGCGGCCAAGCGCATTACGGATCTGTTTAGCGATGCGCGGCAACCAATGTGGTCGCCCGACGGAAAGTGGATCACTTACTTTGGATATCGCGATGGCGGCTACGACATCTGGGCGATGGCGCCGAATGGTAGTCACCAGCACAAGCTGACTTGGGGTCCGTTCGACGATCGGGAACCGATCTACTCGCACGACGGAACCAAGATCGCGTTTTCCTCGGATCGGGGCGATCCACTGGGCAGCGACTACAACATCTGGGTGCTGGATCTGAAGACCGGAGCGTTCAAACAACTGACCAACAATCCGGCTGAAGACTACATGCCGACCTGGTCGCCCAACGATCACGAGATCGCGTTCGCGTCCACGCGGGATGGCGGACGCGGCTTGTGGGCGGTGAATGTCGCCGACGCCAAGGAGCGCAAGGTCCTCACCGCGTCCGGCCGTGTGGATGCTCCATCCTGGGGGCCGGGCGGGCAAATCGTGTATCACTCTGACGCAGATCGCGGAAGCCTACTGGAAGTGGACGGCAAGCCACTGACCGGCAGTGAAAATGCATTCGCGTTCCGTGCTTCTTGGACGTCGCCGACCGACTTCTATTACATTTCCGACGGCAAGATTCGCAAGCGTTCGTTGAAGGGCGGAGATGCGAAGACCGTCGATTTCAAGGCGACTCTCGTTGTGACGCCGACGCTTTACACGCATAAACGCGACTTCGATTCCGTCGCGCCGCGCCAGGCCGTCGGCATCGTGCGACCGGTGATCTCGCCCGACGGAACGAAAGTTGCGTTCGCGGCGGTGGGTGACATCTACGTCATGCCGGTAGATGGGAAGCCCCAGAACATTACGAAAGACAAGTATCTGGACACCGATCCGGCATGGTCGCCCGATGGCAGTCAACTGGCCTACTCGTCCGACAAGGGCGGTGTTCTTCTGCAGTTGTGGATCCGCGACATGAAGACCGGCAGCGATCGCCAGCTTACGCATTTGACGACGCAGCCGCAGGGCGCGACGTGGTCGCCCGATGGCAAGAAGATTGCCTTCTTCGACGTGAATGCGATGTGGCGGGAGTCGAATGTTTCGGTGATCGATGTCGCGAGCGGGCAGGTCACTAAGATTCACGACTCGCTGTTTGCTCCGGGAACACCAACCTGGTCAGCCGACGGGAAGACCGTCGCCCTGGCAATGGTGGCGCCGTATTCAAAGCGCTTCCGGGAGGGGACGAATCAGATACTGACGATGTCCGCTGAGGGTGGCACACACAAATGGTACGCGCCAGTGCCGACTCTTTCGATCGACTCACGCGGGGAGTGTGGTCCTGTATGGTCGCCGGACGGCACGAAGATGGCTGCGATTTACGAAGGGGTGCTAGCGGTATGGCCGGTTTCACCGTCGGGCGAGCCGCTCGGACCGCCACGCCATGTGACCACCGAAAGCGCACACGCGCCGAGCTGGTTTGGCGATTCGAAGCGCATTCTGTATCAGGCGCCGGGCAACCAGCTAAAGTCGGTCGACATCGAGACCGGTGAAGTGAAAACCATTCCGCTTGACCTGAAATACACGCCCGATGTGCCGAAGGGCAGCATCGTCATTCACGCTGCGCATCTGGTCGATGGCAACAGGCAAAGCGCCCGCAGCGATGTGGATATCGTGATCGAGGGCAATCGGATTAAAAGCGTCGCGCCCCATTCTGCCAGCCTAAGCACGAACGGCGCGACAGTAATCGACGCGACCGCCTCAAATCTTTATGTCATGCCGGGCCTGATCGAATACCATTCGCACTTGCAGAAAGACTTTGGCGAGGCGCAGGGCCGCGCGTGGCTTGCTTTCGGGATCACCACCGTGCGCAGCCCCGGGAACACTCCATATGAAGCCGCGGAGGACCGCGAAGCGAATGAAGCGGGCGTGCGGCCGGGTCCGCGGGTGTATGGGTCGGGCTGGCTATTCGAATGGTTGCGGACTTACTACAAGATGGGCATTGCGATTTCAAGCCCAGCTCACTTGGAGATGGAGCTGCAGCGCGCAAGGGACTTGCAGCTCGACCTGTTGAAGAGCTACGTGCGCCTGCCGGACCTGCAGCAAAAGCGATTGGTCGAATTCGCCCACAGCATCGGCATCCCCGTGGCCACGCACGAAATCTATCCGGCGGCATTCGTCGGCGTGGATAGCACCGAGCATACGGATGCCACCAGCCGCCGCGGCTATTCGCCCAAGATCGCAACGATGCAGCGCAGCTATGAGGATGTGATCCAGTTATTCGGCAAGTCCGGCAGAATTCTATGCCCGATGATCTCCAATCCCGGCATGGACAAGCTCTTCGCAATGGAGCCTGACATGCGCCAGGACCCGCGCTTCAACCTATATCCGCAATGGATGCAGGATCTGGTGCAGCATCCTCCGGCTCGCCCCGCCCCGGCCACAGTGTCGGGAGCCGGCAAGATGGTGATGGACGTCATGAACGCCGGCGGCCTGATCGTCGCCGGCACCGACACGCCCAACGGCTTCAATCTTCATGGCGAACTGAAAGGCTACGTGATGGCCGGTATGACTCCATATCAGGCGCTCCGGACCGCCACAGTGAATTCGTCCAAGGCGCTCGGTCTCGACGCTGGGAGCATCGAAGCCGGGAAACTCGCCGACCTCGTGATCGTCGAAGGAAACCCGCTGGAGGATATCGCCAACGCGCATCACGTGAAGCGCGTGATCGCCAATGGCCGCCTGTTCAATATGGACGATCTGCTTAAGGACACCTATCGGGCTTCGCGCTGATCTAATGACGATGCCATCACTCGTAGTGAAGCGCCTGAATAGGATCCATGAACGCGGCTTTCCGCGCCGGGTAATATCCGAACGACACGCCAACCAGGGCCGAAAACACAAACGCGAGCACGATTGATCCCAGGCTGACCACCGTAGACCAATCGGCGAAGTAGGAGATGAGGCCGCTCACGGTCAATCCCAACACGATTCCCACGATGCCTCCGGCCACCGACAGCGTGACGGCTTCGACCAGGAATTGGGTCAGGATATCTTTCGTTTTAGCGCCGACGGCCTGCCGCAATCCGATTTCCTTGGTCCGCTCAGTGACTGACACCAGCATGATATTCATGATGCCGATGCCACCGACCACTAGCGATACCGATGCGATAGCCGCCAGCAGAATCGACATCACACTCGCCGAGCTTTCCTGAGCTTTGAAGACTTCCGTCATGTCGCGAACGCTGAAGTCGTCGTCCTGAAAGCCCTGGATGCGGTGACGCTGGCGCAAGATATCGGTTATCTGTTCCAGTGCGGCGGCCGTCATTCCGTCGCGCGCCTGCACCATAATCTGGCCTACGCTAGCGGCGTTAGCCTGGCTGGATCCGATGACTTTTTTCTTGGCGGAACTGATCGGCAGCAGGATGACGTCGTCCTGGTCCTGGCCGGTAGGCGACTGGCCTTTGGCGACCAGCGTTCCGCTAACCGTGAACGGCACGTTCTTGATGCGGATCACTTTGCCGACCGGGTCTTCGCCGTTGAACAAGTTACCGGCCACAGTCTTCCCCAGCAGCGCCACTTTCGCCGCGGCATCTACGTCGGCGGTGGTGAACGGCTGGCCCTCATCAACCTGCAGATCGCGAATGGTCAGATAATCGGGCGTGGTGCCCAGGATCTGCGTGCCCCAATTCTGGTTACCGTAGACGACCTGCGCTCCACCGCGGCTGACGGGCGCCGCCGCTTGAACGGCGGAGGAATCGTTCGCGAGCGCCTTGGCGTCGTCTTCCGTGAGGGTCTGCGCATTGCCATTGCCTACTCGAACACCGGAGCTGGTTACGCTACCCGACAAGACGATAATGATGTTGCTGCCGATCGAGGCGATCTGCTGCTGAATGCGCACCTGCGCTCCGGCGCCGACGGCGACCATAGCGATTACGGCTGCCACACCGATGATGATCCCAAGCATGGTCAGGGCCGACCGCAGCTTGTTGATAAGCAGTGCGCCGAACGCGATCTTCATGCTGGCCATAATCTTTTTCATAATGTGACCACCTGTTCTTCCAATTCCAATTGGGCGTTGCGGCGGTCCCGGACCGGCTGGTCGCTGACAATGTGGCCGTCCTTGAACGCGATAATCCGTTCGCCGTACTGGGCGATGTCCGGTTCGTGGGTCACGAGGATGATGCTGATGTCCTGCTCGCGATTGAGGCGCTGGAAGATGGCCATGATCTCGATGCTGGTATGGGAATCGAGTGCGCCGGTCGGCTCGTCCGCCAGGATGATGCGCGGGTTGTTGATCAGGCTCCGCGCGATCGCCACGCGTTGCTGCTGGCCGCCGGAGAGCTGATTGGGATGATGCCCGGCGCGCTCAGCCAGTCCTACGATGCGTAACGCGTTCAACGCCCGCTCATGGCCGGGATCGGCCCCCTCCGCGCTATAGAGCAAGGGGAGTTCGACGTTTTCAACCGCCGAAGTCCGCGCCAGCAAATTGAATTGCTGAAATACGAAGCCGATCTTGCGATTGCGAATGTCGGCGAGTTGGTCCCGATCCAGGTCGCCGACGTTCTCGCCGTCAAGCGTGTAAGTGCCGGAAGTGGGGCGGTCCAAGCAGCCCAGAATATTCATGAAGGTGGACTTCCCGGACCCTGAAGGTCCCATGATGGTGACGAAGCTGCCGCGATCGATGGTGGTAGAAACGCCGTCGAGTGCGTGCACGGCCACGTCTCCCAACGTGTAGATCTTGGTTAGATTCTCGATGCGAATGAAGTCGGTCACGGCGCGCCTCCTAGAAGACTCGTTAGAAACCCAGCCGGCGTGAGCCGGGAGCCGCCTGCGTAGCAGCAGGAGCCGCGGCCTTGCCGGTGGTCGCGGATCCTGTCACCACTGTCTGGCCTTCGGTGAGGCCGCTCAGTATTTCGATGTAGTTCCCGTCGGTGAGTCCCAGCTTCACAGGCACGCGTTTGAGTTTGCCCTGGTCGAGAGCATAGACCACTTGCTGTGCCTGCCCGCCGGAAGCCCCTCGCTTGCCGGATTTGGACTTCCCTTTGGCAGCACCAGCCGGGGCCACGGCCGCGGCTGGATGGAAACGTAATGCCGCCGCAGGAAGCCTCAATGCATGTTCCGCCTTCCCCGTAACAATTTTCACATTGGCCGTCATGCCGGGGAAAAGCTTCAGGTCAGCGTTGGATACTTCGACTACTACGTCGTAGGTGACCACGTTCTGGACGTTGATTGGCGCTTGGCGGATCTGCGCGACGACGCCGGGAAAAGTAACTCCCGGGTAAGCGTCTACCGTGAAATTCGCCGGTTGGCCCACGCGAATCGGCCCTACGTCGGACTCATCCACGTTGGTATCCACCTGCATCTTCGTAAGGTCCTGCGCGATCTGGAAAATGGTAGGTGCCTGGAAGGACGCAGCCACCGTCTGGCCGACATCCATGTTGCGCGAGATCACGGTGCCGTCGACCGGCGCCAAAATCTGTGTGTGCACCAAATCCAGTTGCGCTTGTTGGAGTGTCGCCGTGGCCTGCTTCACCTGTGATTGCGCCTGATCAAGCATCGTCTGCGTCACGTCTTTTTGCGCCTGCGCTGAGGTAACCGAAGACTGCGCGGCGGCTACCGCCGACCGCCCGGCATCCAGGGCAGCGACTGATTGATCGTAGGCAGCCTGGTACGTTTCCGCTTCTTCGCGCGCAATAAGCCCGTCTTTAACCATCAAGACGCGGCGGTCGTTCTTAGTTTTGGCGTCTGTCACGGCGCTCTGTGCATGCACCAGGTTGGCCTGTTGGCTGGCGACGCCGGCTTGGGCGCCCGCAATATCCGACTGCGCCTTCGCGATGGATGCGCGAGCGCTGACCACCGACGCCTTCGCACTATCAACCGAGGCGCGGGCTTGGTCGACCTTGGCCTGGAAGATGGCCGGGTCGATGCGGGCGACCAGTTGCCCCGCTTTTACTTTGGTATTGAAATCGGCGTAGAGCTCCAGAATGTTGCCGGACACCTGGCTGCCTACCTGGACTGTTTTGACTGCGTTCAGATTGCCGGTTGCCGTGATCGCCGCTTCAATATCGCCGCGATCGATGGCTGTGGTGATGTACGCTGGCTGAGCCGAACCCCGGAAATAGAAGGTAGTGGCAATCGCGAGAACCACCACCACACTGGCCGCCAGTAGCCACTTTCGGCGGTTCGACGGAGCTAAAATTCCCTTCCGCGGTGGCGTTGGCGGCGCAATCTTGGGCCCGACTAGCGGGTTAACTGGCTTAGAATCATCAATCACTGGCGGCACTAATAACTCTGTCGTGGGCATGACGCCCTCCTGATGACACCAAGTAGTGCAATTGAGGCACCGATCACCCAGGGCGCTGTTTTGGTGTCGCGGACGAGCATCAGATTTGAAATGGACTAGACTAGACTTAGGCATATTTCATGACCAATATTCACGAAGCCAAGACTCATTTTTCGAAGCTGGTCGAGCGCGCCGCGGCCGGTGAGGAGATCGTCATCGCCAAGGCCGGCAAACCAGTGGCACGCTTGGTCCCTTATAAAGAGGCGCCTCCCCAGCGCAAGCCCGGTTCCATGAAAGGGAAGATCCGGATCGCTCGCGACTTTGACGACTTGCCGGACGACGTCCTAGCTGCCTTCAAAGGCGAGCGTCTGTGAATCTTCTGCTGGACACTCACGTTCTGTTGTGGTGGCTCTCTGGCAGCAAACGCCTGCACTCGGCAGGCCGCGAGGCAATTGCGAATAGCGCGCGAGCCTACGTGAGTGCCGCCACCGCTTGGGAGATTGCCATCAAGATCGCTCTTGGAAAGCTGGAATTTCGGGGAGAAATGGCCGAGCAGTTAGCCATCAATAACCTGCTACCTCTCGCGGTTACGGTGCCGCACGCGTTAGTTGCCGGAGCGCTGCCCATGCATCACAGCGATCCCTTCGACCGGATGCTCATCGCGCAAGCCAAGATCGAGTCGCTCACCCTGATGACGCACGACGCCCGCCTGCGCGACTACGACGTTCCGGTGTTGGTGTTTTGACAGGCGGGGCTAGTCGCTGTCATTGCCGGTACTTACCTTAAGCACCGCGAGGAAAGCTTCCTGCGGGATTTCGACGCGCCCCACGCGCTTCATGCGGCGCTTGCCTTCCTTCTGCTTCTCGAGCAGCTTGCGCTTGCGCGAAATATCGCCGCCGTAGCACTTGGCGAGTACGTTCTTGCGCATGGCTGCGATGGTCTCGCGCGCAATGATCTTGTTGCCGATGGCAGCCTGTAACGCCACTTCGAACATCTGGCGAGGAATCAATTTGCGCAGCCGCTCGATCAGTATCTTGCCCCGCTCGTAGGCGAATTCCTTGTGGACGATCATCGACAATGCATCCACCGGCTCCCCGGCCACCAGCACGTCCAGTTTGACCAAGGCGGACTGCCGGTAACCGGATAGATGATAATCCAGCGACGCATAGCCGCGCGAAGCCGACTTCAAGCGGTCATAGAAATCCAGCACGATTTCGTTCAGCGGCATTTCGTATAGCAGCAGCACGCGCCCGGAGCCGATGTATTCGAACTTCTTCTGGGTCCCGCGCTTCTCTTCCAGCAGCTTCAGGATCTCGCCCAGATATTCCTCGCGCGTGATTACGGTGGCGTCGATAATGGGTTCGTCGATTTCCTTGATCTCGGAAGGGTCTGGAAACTTCTGCGGATTGTCGATCTCGAACACGTCACCGTTGGTGGCGGTGACGCGATAGCGCACGCCGGGCGCGGTGGTGATCAGGTCGATCTCGAACTCGCGCTCCAGGCGCTCTTGAATGATCTCCAGATGCAGCAATCCGAGAAAGCCGCAGCGGAACCCAAAGCCGAGCGCCGCGGAATGTTCCGGCTCAAACGTGAACGCGCTGTCGTTAAGACGCAGCTTTTCGAGCGCATCCCGCAGCAACCCGTGCTCGTGCGATTCCACTGGATACAGGCCCGCAAACACCATGGCCTTCAGCGGCTCGAACCCGGGCAGCGGCTCGGCCGCAGGATCCGCGTCGTTGGTGATGGTGTCGCCGATCTGCGCGTCCGATACGGTCTTGATGGTGGCGAACAAGAATCCGACTTCGCCGGCCGCCAGTTCATCGCACGGAATCGGTTTCGGCGATTGATATCCGACGCCTTCCACCTCGTGAACGCTGCCGTTGTTCCACAGGCGGATCTTCATGCCTTTGCGCACGCGGCCGTCGACCACGCGCGTCAGAATGATCACACCGCGGTAGGAATCGAACCACGAGTCGAAGATCAACGCACGCAGTGGCACGTCCTGCGAACCCTTGGGCGGCGGAACCTTGTGCACCACCGCTTCAAGAATCTCTTCGATGCCCACGCCGTTCTTGGCGCTGGCGAGCACCGCTTCACTGGCGTCTAATCCAATCACGCTCTCGATCTGTTCACGAATCCGCTCGGGCTCGGCTGACGGCAGGTCGATCTTGTTGATGACCGGAATAATTTCCAGATTGTGATGCAGCGCCAAGTACGTGTTCGCGAGAGTTTGCGCCTCTACACCCTGCGATGCGTCGACTACCAGAAGCGCGCCTTCGCACGCTTGCAGGCTGCGCGAAACTTCGTAGCTGAAATCCACGTGGCCCGGCGTGTCGATCAAGTTGAGTTGGTAATCCTGCCCGTCTTTCGCTTTGTAATCCAGGCGCACGGCATGCGCTTTTATCGTGATGCCGCGTTCGCGTTCCAGGTCCATCGAATCCAGCACCTGCGCCATCATTTCGCGCTGGCTGAGCGCGCCAGTGAACTCCAGAAGGCGGTCCGCAAGGGTCGATTTGCCGTGGTCGATGTGCGCAATGATAGAGAAATTGCGGATATGAGATGGATCCATTGAGGTAAGATGGTGCCGGAAACCCAATTATCCCACGATGTCCGCGGATTCTCCCAACTTTCAAAAATTAGACGCGAATGGTCTCAACTTCGCGATCCTGGTCGCGCGTTTCAACGGCGCGATCACAGAGAAATTGCTCGCCGGCGCGCGAGAAGCTTTGACCAAGTGCGGCGCCAAAAGCCAGCAGGTCTTCTACGTTCCCGGAGCTTTCGAGCTGCCTTTTGCCGCAAAAAAGCTGACCGAGCGCGGCGGCTTTGACGCGATCATTGCACTGGGCGCCGTGATCCGTGGCGACACTCCGCACTTCGACTACGTGGCCGGAGGCGCGGCGCGCGGACTGCAGCAGGTTGGTCTAGAAACCGGCGTGCCGGTGATCTTCGGTGTCCTTACTACCGACGATTGGGACCAAGCTGAGGCTCGCGCGGGCGGTGCGGCGGGCAATAGAGGTTTCGACGCCGCGATGACCGCGATCGAGATGGCGCGATTCTAAGCTATGCCTGCACGTCATCGCTCCCGCCAGCGCGCCTTGCAAGTTCTATTTCTGTGGGATCAGCGGAAGCAGGATATCGCCGACGCTATTTCTTCCTTTTACGAGACTCTCGGCTCCGAAGAAGACGATCCCCTGCCTACACCTCCTGATGAGTTCATGGAGGCCTTGGTGCGCGGCGCCGCGGCCGGTTCCGTGCAAATCGACCAGCGGATCAGCGCGAAATCCGCGAATTGGCGCATTGAGCGCATGCCGGTAGTCGATCGCAACATCCTGCGCTTGGCCACCTATGAGATGAACCAGTTGAAAACGCCTCCCGCCGTGGTGATCGATGAAGCTCTGGAACTCGCGCGCCAGTTTTCGGGCGACGAATCCGTCTCGTTCATCAACGGCGTTCTCGATGCGGTCAACCGGGAAGCCCGCGGAGTGAACTGACGTTGCCGCTCAGCGTCGTGCTGGTCGCGCCGCTGCT
>Ga0157375_10002957_pt1 | contig 14749 bp, 12 predicted proteins | sample M35metaG_FD_115311 | JGI IMG/M metagenome (GOLD analysis project Ga0157375, IMG submission 115311) | Miscanthus rhizosphere microbial communities from Kellogg Biological Station, Michigan, USA - M3-5 metaG | ecosystem: Host-associated > Plants > Roots > Rhizosphere > Soil | place: USA: Michigan...
CACTCACGGTCATTTTGCCGGATGGCAAATCGGCGGAGTTCGACCGAGCCCGCACGACCGGCCAACCGCAGCAGCTGGGTGCGGCTACGATCACGCCTGGCGAATACTGGCCCGATTTCACCCTCGTCGATGGCCAGCCGGCCACCGCCAGTGCCGCACCGAAAAATCCCGCCGTCCTCGTCCGCGTCGAGGCGCCGCGTCAGCCGAAATCCGGTGAAGTCCTTCGTCCGCGGCTCGACCTTGCGCCTACGCCCGACGGCGTTGCCTACCAGCTTGGCCGCGGCAATTACGCGATCTCGCGCGGCGTCGCGAAAGTCGGCGAAACGTTCCCGCTCGGCTGGGCGGATTGGAAGGCGACGCTGGCGGAATCCCTTTCCCACGCCCGCATCGAATCCTCGCGCCGCCCGGCGGCGGCCGGCGAACAGGGGCCGCCCGGCTTCCGCGCCCGCCTCGTCGGCCCCGATGGCAGGAGCGGCCGGCCGCAATGGATCGGCTCCGGAGACAGCGCGATGTTCACGCTCGGCGACGCATCGGTGCGAGTCGGCTACGGACTGAAGACACGTCCGATTCCGTTTACCATCGGCCTTAAAAACTTCGAGGTGCCGCGCCTCGAGGGCACGCAGACGCCCGCGAACTTCATCGCCACCGTCGAATTCCGCGATCCCGCCACCGGCGCGACGAAGGAAGACGTTGCCCAAATGAATCACCCCGCGAGCTGGCCCGGCACCGCATTTGCGCTCGTCACCGGATTGAACTACAAGTTCTCCCAGGCACAGTGGAACCCCGAAGATCTCGGCGAAACCACCCTCCAGGTCCTCTACGATCCCGGCTGGCTGCTGAAATGGACCGGCTCGCTCGCGATCTGCATCGGCATCTTCATCATGTTCTATCTGCGCCCGAAAAAAGCATGAGACTCCTCGCCCTTTTTGCCCTCGTCCTCGCGACGCCGCTCGCGCACGCCCTCGATTTCCAGCCCCTCGAGAAAATCCCTGTGCAGGATGGCGGCCGCAAAAAGCCCTATCTCGTTTTCGCCGAGGAGAACCTGCTCACTCTCAGCGGCCGCACGGCCCTCACGCTCGACGGCCGCACGAAATCCGCCCTGGAAATCGTCACCGGCCTCTGGCTCGCGCCGGAATCCGCCGGCGCAAAGCCGCTCATCCTCATCGACAATCGCCCGCTCAAGGCCGCCGCCGGCCTGGACGAGAAGCGCAAATGGTTCTCGCGCGACGAACTCGCCGCCAGCCCCGGCTTCCTCGCGCTCCTCCAGGCCGCGGACGCCGCCCGCCGCACCGCGATGGACGGCAAACTCACCGGCATGAACAAGGTTGCCGATCAGGTCGGCCAGCGCATCGAACGGCTCGACCGCCTGCGCAGCGGCGACTTGATCCGCGTCGCGGGTAATCCCGCTGGCGAATCCGCGGAATGGTTCTCCCTCCGCGCGGACGATCCCGCCGTCACTGCCTTGCGCGCGGCGTTCCTCGCGAACGATTCCGTCGCCTTCGCGAAAGCCGCCGCCGCCCTGCGCGCCGCGCTTGCCGCCGAGGCGCCGCAATTCCAGCCGCCCGCGTGGAAGATCGACCTCGAGACCGCCTACCAGAAAGTCCATCCGTTCCGCTGGGCGTGGATCCTCTACCTCGTCGCCGGCCTCACACTCGCCGTCACCTCCGTGCGCGGCCGCCGCGTCGGTTACGCCATCGGCTGGACGCTCGCCGGGACGGGCGCGCTCTTCCAGATCGCGGGATTTGCCAGCCGCATCGCCATCGCCGGACGCCCGCCCGTGTCGAACATGTATGAGTCGATCATCTGGGTCGCGTTCGGCGCGGTGTTCTTCGCGCTCATCTTCGAGGCAATCCATCGCGGTCGCTATTTCCTGCTCGGCGCGACGTTCGCCGCCGTCATCCCGCTGTTGCTGGCGGATTTCCAACCGCTCGCGCTCGACCGCTCCATCCAGCCGCTCACGCCCATCCTCCAGAGCAACTTCTGGCTCGCGACGCACGTCCTCATCATCACGCTCAGCTACGCGGCTTTCCTCCTTGCGCTTGGCGTCGGCCACATCGCGCTTGGCAAGATCATCCTCGGCCGCCAACCATCCGCCGCTCTCTACAACTATATCTACCGCACGCTCCAGGTCGGCGTGCTGCTCCTCGCCACCGGCACGATCCTCGGCGCGGTCTGGGCAAATTACTCGTGGGGCCGCTTCTGGGACTGGGATCCGAAGGAAGTCTGGGCGCTCGTCGCATTGCTGGGCTACCTCATCGTGCTCCACGGCCGCATCGCTGGCGCGTGGTGCGGCTTCGGCCTCGCGCCCGGTGCGGTGCTCGCGTTCCAATCCGTGCTCATGGCCTGGTATGGTGTGAATTTTGTGCTCGGCGTCGGCCTGCACAGCTACGGCTTCGGCTCCGGCGGCTTCGGCTACGCGATCACGTTCGTCGCGGCGGAATTGTTGTTCGCCGCGACGGCCTTTGTGCGTCACCGCGCCGCTCGACCGGCCCCCGCGCGTGACTTGAGCGGCCGCCTTGCGAATCAGTCTGCGTAAAACGCCTCGACCAGCGCGAGCGCCCGCCGTTTCGGCAGCACGCCGGCCTCCATCTGGTTCATCACGTAGGCAAAGCCAACGCCCGCGTCGGGATCCGCAAAAGCCAGGCTGCCGCCCGCGCCGGGATGTCCAAACGCGCGCAACGACGGTCCGAACGTCGCGCGCAACTTGCGTCCTTCTCCATCGACGGGATCGCGCATAAATCCCGCCGAGAACGCCGTCTCGAGCCGCAGCACTTTATCCATGCCCTGCGAGAGCGTCCGCTGCATGTGCGCCGCCGTGTGCGCGCCGAAAAAATGCCGTCCGGCCCATGCGCCACCGGCCGCCAGCATCGCGTAGAACTTCGCCAGCGCCGAGGCCGTGCCAATGCCGCCCAGCGAGGGAATCGACGCCGCGCGCACTTCCGGGGTATTCATCACCGAGGTGCCCAGCAAGCCGCCGGGCGAAGCAAACGCCCGCCTCGTGAGCGAGTCCGCCTCGGCCATCGCCGCGGCAAATGCATCCTCGGCGTCCGCGCCGGCGCCGAGCTTCGGCGCGAGCATTTGCGCGACGCGGGCGTGATGTTTCGGCGGCGTGCCGATCCACAGATCGAGGTCAAGCGGTTCGCCAAAATGCGTGCGAAAATATGCGCCGAGCGGCGTGCCATCCGCGAGCCGGCGCACCATTTCGTCGGCCACGAAGCCAAATGTGCGCGGCCCGTAACCGTGCCCTTCCGTCCACAACGGGACTTGCCGCTCGATGGCGCGTGCCACTCCGTCGTGATCCAGCACCGTGAGATCCTTCGCGTCCAATGCGCCCAGTCCCGCGCGGTGCGAGAGCACCTGTCCGACGGTGAGCGATTCCTTGCCGCATTGGCCAAACTCCGGCCAGAACTCCGCCACGCGCGCCTCCAGCGGCACGCCGCGCTGCTCCAGCGCATGGAGCACGCACGCGCTCGCCAGTCCTTTCGTGGCGGACCAGATCAGCACCGGCGTGTCGGTTTCCCAAGGCAACGACCGCGTCGCATCGCGCCAGCCGCCCGCGAGCGAAAGAATTTCCTCTCCGTGTTGCCAGATCGAGACCGCCGCGCCCACCTCGACGCCACGCCGAAAATTTTCGTCGAAGGCTCCCCGCACGCGGTGCAGCGCGGAATCCGCAGCACTCACAGGGCGCTCATCACTTCCTTCAAGTCGGGATCGTATTTCGCGATCTCGCGGAATTTGTCGTCCATCTTGAAGCTGATTTCCAGGGCATGCTGGGCATCCTCGAGATTGCCAAGCACCGCGTCGTAGCAGCCCATGTTGTAATAATACGTCGCCTCGCGCAGCAGGGCGGCGGGACCTTTGAGCAGGAGTTCCTTCGCCTCGCGGGTCTGGCCCAGCTCGTGCAGGCAAAACGCGCCGTGGATGAAGCCCGTGGTCTGCTGGGGATCGGCCGCGCGCAACGTGTCGCACACACGCATCGCGTCGCGCCACCGGCGGCCGCGCATGTGGATGAACAACCGGACCTGGAGCACCTCCTGGCAGGACTGGTCGGCGGCCGGCAACTCATCGAGCTCGCGCAGGGCCTCGCCCGGCATCTCCAGCTCGATGTAACCCTGCGCCGCGAGCAGCGTCCGTTCGATCGACATACCTCAAAATGCGCGCGGCTGCCCCGGTTGAAAAGTCGAATTCCATTTCGCATTCCCCATTTCGCATTCGCCATTACCATCGAAACGATGGAACGCCGTTGGATCTTGCCCGTGGTCGTGGATGCGGCCGTCGCGCGGGATCTTGCCCGGGAGCATGGGCTGCCGCGTTTCGTGGCGGACATTTTGCTCGCCGGCGGCCTGACCGAAGGAGAAGCCGTCGAACGCTTCCTCCAGCCGCGGCTCCGCGCCCTGTCCGATCCGAATCTCCTGCCCGCCATGCCTGCCGCCGTCGCCCGCCTCGACGTGGCGCTGCGCCGGCACGAGCGCATCGTGCTCTATGGCGACTACGACGTGGATGGCGTCGCCTCGCTCGCGCTGCTTCATCGGGTGCTGACCGCCTATGGCGCCCGCGTCGAATTCTTCCTGCCCTCGCGAGGCGGCGAGGGCTATGGCTTGAGCGCCGCCGGGGTCGAGCGTTGCTGCGAACTCCACGCGCCCGACCTGCTCGTTGCCGTCGATTGCGGCACGAACTCGAACGCCGAAATCGCCGCGCTGCGGGATCGCGGGATCGACGTCATCGTCCTCGACCATCATGAACCGGACTCCGACCTTCCGGATTGCGCCGCGCTGGTGAATCCGAAACTCGGCGACGGTGCCTTCGCCTATCTGTGCAGTGTTGGCGTCGTTTTCAAGGTCGCCCACGCATTGCTCAAGGCCGCGCCTCTGCCCGGATTCGACCTTCGCGAGGTGCTCGATCTCGTCGCGCTCGCCACGATTTGCGATCTCGTTCCGCTCGTCGGCGAGAACCGCATCCTCGTTCGCGCCGGCCTTGAGCAAATGGCCGGCACGCGCTGGCCCGGCCTCGCGGCATTGCTCGCCGTTGCCGGCGTCACGCCGCCGATTCGCGCCTCCGACGTGGGGTTTCGTCTCGGGCCGCGCATCAACGCCGCCGGCCGGCTCGGCACCGCGCAGGCTGCCCTGCAGCTTCTGCTCACGAACGACCCCGTGGAGGCGGCGCGCCTGGCCGCCGACCTCGACCTGCAAAATCGCGAACGCCAGACCGTGGAGCGCGCGGTCGTCCTCGAGGTCGAGGCATGGATCGAGGCGCACTTCGACGCCGCGCGCCACGCCACCATCGTCGCCGGCGCGCGCGACTGGCATCAGGGCGTGCTCGGCATCGTCGCGTCGCGCATTTCCCGCCGCCACCACCGGCCTGCGCTGATCGTGGGCTTCGACGAGACCGGGCAGGGGAAGGGGAGTGGACGCAGCATCGAGGGCCTCTCGCTGGTCGAGGCTCTCCGCCGCTGCGAGGCGCATCTCGGGAATTTCGGCGGGCACGAGATGGCGGCCGGCTTGAACGTGCATGAAGACGTCTTCGCCGACTTTCGCGCCGCCTTCGAGAGCGCCGCTCGCGCGCTCCTCACCGACGAAATGCTCGTGCCGTCCCTCCGCCTCGACGCCGAGGTGCCGCTGGAGAACTTTGGTTTCGACCTTCTCGAAGCGCAGCAAATGCTCGAGCCCTTCGGAAACGGCAATCGCCAGCCGCTGCTCTTCGCCCGTGCGATCTCGCCAACCGCGGAGCCGCGTGTGCTCAAGGAGAAACACCTCCGCCTCGCCTTTGCTGGTGAGCGTCGGCAGCCCGTGAGCGCGATCTTTTTCAACGGCGCGGAGCAGCCCCTGCCGCGTCCGCCATGGGACGTCGCGTTCCACCTCGAACGCAACGAATACAACGGCCGCGTCGAGGCCCAAATGCAGGTCGTCGCCATCCGCTCCGCCGCGTGATTCCGCCAGAAACCCCGCTCAGTGCGGTGGATTGGATTCCGCCGAAGCGCCTCCCGAACCTCCGCAAGCTCGGCCTGCGCACCATTGCCGACCTCGTGCTCCACTATCCGCGCCGCCACGAGGATCGCCGGCACTTCTCGCCCTTTCCGGACCAGGCCGGCGACCAGCCCGTGCTGCTCTGCGGCACTGTCGTAAAGGCCGGCTACCTGCCCTACGGCGGCTGGCGGCGTGGCTTCCAGGCCGTCCTCGAGGAGATCGGTGTCGGACCGCTCGCCCGACGCATCACCTGCCGATGGTTCAACATGCCCTACGTCGGAAAGTTGATCGCCACCGGTCTGCGCATGGTCGCCTACGGCCGGCCGAAAGCCCGCGGCAAGCAGCTCCTGCTCGATTTCCCGGAATTCGAAATGATCGAGGACGATGGCGACACGCTCATCCACCTCAATCGCATCGTGCCCGTGCATCCCGCCGGAGAAGGCGTCACGCCCCGCAAGCTGCGCGAGTGGATTTTCCAGGCGTTGCAAGCCGCCGACCTCGTCCAAATTCCCAGCCTGCTGCCCGCCGCGGCGCAGACACCCGCCCGCCGCGACGCGCTGCGCGCGATCCATTTCCCAGACTCCTTCGAGCAATTCGAGGCGGCCCGTCGTCTGCTCGTGCGCGAGGAGTTCTTCGCGATGCAGGCGCTCATCGTCTCGCGCCGCACCCGCGTCGAGGCACTTCCCGGCAAGGCGAAAGCGGCATCGGGCAAACTGCTCGAGGACCTTCTCGCCGCGCTGCCTTTCGCCCTCACTGCCGCTCAAAAGCGGGCCATCGCCGCAATCCGCACGGACCTGGCCTCCGACCGTCGCATGAACCGACTGCTTCAGGGCGACGTCGGCTCGGGAAAAACGCTCGTCGCTCTCGCCGCCGCGCTGCTCGCTATCGAGTCCGGCTACCAGGCCGCGATCATGGCACCCACGCAACTCCTCGCCGAGCAGCACTACGCGAATTTTCAACGCCTACTCGCGCCGCTCGGCCTGCGCGTCGCCCTGCGCACGGGCGCCCGCCGCACGAATGACAACCTCGAGCTTTGGGCCGGCGAAGGCGCGCCCCAGCTTCTCGTGGGCACGCACGCTCTGCTCCACGATCCCGAGGAGCTGCAAAATCCCGGCCTCATCGTAATCGACGAGCAGCACAAGTTCGGCGTGATGCAGCGGGCGAAACTCATCCTCCGTGCCGACGCGCCCGACGTGCTTGTGATGACCGCCACGCCGATCCCCCGCACGCTCGCGCAGACGGCCTACGGCGACCTCGACGTAACCGTGATCGATGAAATGCCCGCGAACCGCGGCAAGATCATCACCGGCATCCGCGATGCGAAGAAACTGCCCGAGGCCGCCGCCTTCCTGCGTCAGCAGATCGAAGCTGGTCGGCAGGTTTACATCGTCTATCCGCTCGTCGAGGAATCGGAAAAACTGGAGGCCAAGGCCGCGACGGCGGAGTTCGAAAAATGGCGCGAACTCCTCGCGCCGCATGCCTGCGGCCTGCTCCATGGCCGCCTGAAGCCCGAGGAAAAGGACGCCGCGATGCGGGCCTTCGTCCAGGGGGAAACGAAAGCGCTCATTGCGACGACCGTGATCGAAGTCGGCATCGATGTGCCGAATGCGACCGTCATGCTCGTCGAAAATGCGGACCGCTTCGGGCTCGCGCAGCTCCACCAGCTCCGCGGCCGCATCGGGCGCGGCACACACACCTCCTACTGCATTTTGATGCCCGGTGAGGACACGCCCGAGGCGCGCGAAAAGCTCGCCGTGCTCGAGCAAACCCGCGACGGCTTCGTCGTCGCCGAAGCCGACCTGCGTCTGCGCGGCCCCGGCGATCTGCTCGGCACCGCGCAAACCGGTTTGCCGCCGCTCCGACTCGGTGACCTCCTGCGCGACGCCGCCGTCCTCGACGAGGCGCGCCAGCAAGCCGTTTCCATTTTCCGCACCGATCCGACGCTGGCCCGGCCCGAGCACGCGCCGCTCAAGGTCTGGTTGCAGCAACAGGACGCCACCGCCCTCGAGGGCTAAGCAAGGAGGAAGCCATAAATTTCGATCCGGAGACCTTTCGCCTGAACTCGCCGCTCGGAAAACGCATCCTCGCGACGGCGAGGGAGGGCGACTACGCCCATCCCGGCGAAGAGGAGGCGATTCGTCTCACGCTCCAGCCCTTCGCCGGGAATCCGCATCAATCCTGGCTCGACGCTGGTTGCGGCCGGGGAGGGACGGCCGCCTTCGTGGCCGTGAATGGCTGGGCGCGGGTGACGGCGTTCGACCTCGATGCCGTCTCGATCCAGGAAGCCCGGGACGCATTTCCCGAGGTCCGCTTTTACGCCTGCGGGGTTGCGGATGCCCCCGTCCTCGTCCCGGGGAAATTCGATCTCATCTATCTGTTCAACGCCTTTTACGCCTTCCCCAATCAAGCCGGAGCGCTCCATGCGTTGCGCGCGTTGGCATCGGCGTCCGCACGACTCGTCATCTTCGATTACGTCGATCACGGAGGCTTTGCTGATTCTCCGCTCGTCCGTCTGCCGGAGGCTGGGCACTGGCGGCCCGTGCAGGAAATCCGGCTTCGTGAGCAGATGGCCGCCGTGGGTTGGAAGCTCGAAGCGGTCCGGAGTCTCGATGCGGATTACGCGCGCTGGTATCGCGCGCTCCTGGCGCGTTTCGACATGCGGCGGGAAGCGTTGGAGGCCATCGCGCCGCCCGAGGCGATCGACCATACGCGCCGTTTCTTCGAGGAAGTTCTCCGCACCATCGAGGCGGACATTTTGGGCGGGGGCATTTTTATCGCGCGGGCAGCGGAATGAATTTCGTCGAAAATTTTGCCGTGATTCTCTCGGCCGGAAAATCCGGCCGAATGGGGCACGAGAAGGCGAGCCTGCCCTGGCTGGAGGGAAAGTCCCTGCTGCAATGGACCGTGGATTCGTTGGCGGCTTCGGGCTGGCAGGCGCTCGTCGTGCTGGGTCCCGAACATTTCCCGACTTGGGAGGCGGCGCTCCCCGCCGGCTGTGCGGTGCTCAATCCTGACCCCGCGCGCGGCAAGACGACTTCGCTCGCCGCCGGTCTGCGTGCGGTGCCGGGCGATGCGCGGCGCATTTTGATTGCCGCGGTGGATCAGCCGCGTCCCCCCGCCTTGTATGAACGCTTGCGCCGCGAGTCGGCGTCGTCGCCGGCCAAAATTCTCGTTCCCGATTACCTCGGCCGGCGTGGCCATCCGGTCGTTGTCGCCGACACCCTGCGAGAGGAACTTCTCGCGCTCGACGAAAGTTCGCACGGCCTGCGCGGGTGGCTGGACGGGCATCGCGCCGAGACGCATCGCCTGAAGGATTGCGATCCGGCGTGGTTGCAGTGGGATATGAACACGCCCGATGCCTACGAGGAAGCGCTGCGATATTTTAAGTCCTATTTGGTGAGCTGACCCTTGCCGAGATCCTGGTGCCAGCTTCGGGAAACGTCGTTTCCTTGAAACGCCTTGCCCGAAAACGGCGATTCGGATGTGTAGATCGCGACAAAGAAATTCGAAGCCTCGGGCGCGCCCAATTTGTAGGTCTGGAGAAATCCCGCGACGTCGAAATTCGTGATGGGGCCCGTCACCGGCGCGAAGTCGAGCGCCTTCGCCTGCTCGAAGACGTAGAGCCCGTAGCGATCCGAGACCATCGGGATGTGCGGCGCGCGATAGGGCTGAAGCACGGTTGGCGTCTTGTCCGTTGATTCGACGTAACCCGCGCCGCGCAGCATCTCGCCCGGAATATTGCCGACGATCCAATGTCGCACCGGGCTGTTCTCGCCCGACGGCACGGCATCGGGCCAGGAACCGTTCGCGTTGCCGTCGAAATCCAGCATCAGAAGCGTGTAGAATTTTCCCGCGACGGCATCCTTCCAGCGCACGACCGGCGCCGCCGCGATGTCGGCCTGGAGGAAGAGATTTCCGCCGGTGACCACGCCGCTGTAATGGGCGCCGGCAACGGCGAAGGTGACCTCCAGCGGCGGATCGGTGCGGGTGTAGGTGAGGTCGGTTGCTCCGGCCAGAGCGGGCAATGCGCAGAACAGGATGGCGACGATTCGGGAGGTCATTTTTTGCAGCCGGGTTCCGGCGCGATTTCGCCGAGGGCACGGACGGTGACGAGGAGATCGCCCTGCGTTTTGGCGAGGAAGAGGTTCATGGTGACGTGATGGTTTTTGCCAATCGTGACCGGTCCGGTGGGAGCGGTGATCGTGAGGTCCGTGAGGGCATCGATCAGCGCCTCCTTGTCGATTTTTCCGGCTTTTTCGATCGCCGCCTTCATGGCGATGAGCGCGTCGTAGTGCGTCATCACATAATTGGAAACGGGGATGCCCGGGCCGGCCTCGGCTTTGACCTTGGCCCCGAATGCGCGCACCGCCGGCGCGTCGCTCGACGCCACGAAGGGCACGGTGACGAACATGTTCTGCCCCTTGCCATGAAAGACCGGCAGGTCGGTCTCGGATAGGCCGAGGAAGGCGACGGTCGTGTGCTTGAACAGGCCGCGGTCGTGCGCTTGCGCAATGAAGTTCAAGCCATCGCCCTTGAGCGCGAAGAGGAGCACCTTCGCTTTCGTCGCGGCGATGCGGGCGATGAGCGGCGCGAAATCCGTTTCGTTGCCGGTGGTGAACTCCTTGCCGACGACGCGGCCGCCGAGCGCGGCAATCCTTGGCTCCGCGGCGGCGAACATCTTCTGCGGCCAGGCATGGTTCGCTCCGAGCAGGTAGTAGGTGTCGCCGAAAGTCCCATTCATGTAGGGCAGCAGTCGGGAGAGCTCCTGATTCGGCACGGTGCTGAAGGCAAAAATGTAGCGGCTGCAGGCGCCGCCTTCGTAGTTGGTCGCGTAGAGGAGCGGCGTCCTGGCGCGCTCGATCTCCGGTTTGATGGCGTTGAGATTTCGCGAAGTGATCGGGCCGACGACGGCGAGCACGTGGTCGCGCTCGATCAGCTTGCGCGTCGCCTTCACCGCGGTGTCGGGGCTGGTTTTGTCGTCCTCGTAGATGATTTCCACCGGGCGGCCGAGGATGCCGCCGCCGGCGTTGATCTCCTTCACGGCGAGGTCGAGCCCGAGTTTCGCCTGCCGGCCATACAACTCGACGCCGCCCGAGAACGGCAGCACCGCGCCGATTTTGATCGGCGCGGGCGCGTGGCGGGTGGCGGTCGGCGTGGCGCATCCGGCGAGGAGCGCCACGGAAAGCAGGCAGGCGAATCGGGTCATCGGGCGATTATTTCAGCAGGCCCATGGCGTGCAGATCGTCGAAGGATTTCGGGCCGGTGCCACTCGCTGGGTCGATGCGGAACGGCCATTGCGTGCTGTTGAACGGCACGAGCGGCGGCAGCAGGGGTTTCTCGCCGCGCGCGGCCATTTCCTTCTCGATCGCGGCGCGACCGCCGAAGCCGAGGAGCTCATAGTCCATGAGGCGGTCGTCGTTGAAGAAGACCTGACCGAGCACGCGGTCGGAAAGGATGCGCGCGAAGGCCGTGAGCATATCCTCGGGCGTGGTCTGGAAGTCGGTCGTCTCGAGCAGGAGCAGGCGATCGTTCATCGCTTTCTCCCCGAAGAATTGGACGAGGAGCGTGAACAGGATGTTGTTCTGCCGGGCGACGTAGATCGAGTTCGAGAGGCCGTAGGTCTTGTCCCAATCCTTGCCGAGCAGCTTCTTCCACTCGGTCATCACCTGGAACCAATGCGCGACCTGCGTGCCGGAGGCGAGGGCGACGAGCTTCTCGATGTTTGGCTCCACGCCGCGGGCGTAGGTCTGCACTTCGTCGTAGGTAAAGCCGCCGTTTTTCAGACAGGCGTCCTGGAAGGTCAGGATTTTCGCCAGCGTGTCCTGGAGGAGCGCCTGCTGATCATCGGGAACTCCGAGGTTGACGATGGCGTCCTTCGCCATCTGGATTTCGAGCTGATAGCTCTTCATGAGCGGCACCCAGGAGGGGTCTTCATGAGACGTGGCGATGTAGGGCGCGACGCAGGCGTAGGTGGCCATGGCGCAATGCCCGACCGACTTCGCGGCCTGGTAGATCGGCGGAACGGGAGGTGCCTCGAGCGGCGGCTGGCCGGGCCGGTAGAGGATGAAGCGTCCGCCCTTGCCGCTGAAGAGCGCCATGATGAGCGGCACGCGCGCGAGAATGTTCTTTTGATAAATCGCGAGCGAGTTGTCGTAGATATTGAACATCGAGTTGTTCAATTGATAGACGGCCTTCGCGGCGAGCTGCTCCTTGGTGGGTGGCGGCGCGGAGTTGAGCACGACCGGCAGCAGGAAGTCGGGCACGGCGGGATTCGTCGCCGGTTCGTCGGCGGCGCGGGCTGGGGCAATGCCGGCCAGCGCGAGCGCGGCGGCGGTGAGGAGGGCGGTTGGGGTTTTCATGGTTCGTGGAATGGGATGGTTGCGGGATTTACCAGGGCAGCAGCCGCCAGAGGACGGCGACTTCGACGGCGAAGAGGACGATGAGAATCAGCACGCCTTTGAGAGTGACGGCGCGAGAGTCGTCATCCTTGAGGAACAGCCACCAGCCGAACCCGCGCACGCACAGCGGCATGGTGAGGAAGCTGGTTGCGGCCACGCTGAGGGCGTTGCCAATGAACGTGGCGAGCGAGGAGTTAAAGTTGAGGGCGGTGAGCTGCGGATTGAGAAAGCGGAGTTCGAGCATCACGATGGGAAAAAGCCCGAGCAGGACGAGCAGCGCGGTCTTCCAATTCGGCGGGCCTTTGCCGGTCATCGGATCCACCGGCACCCAGCCGGGAAACGAGGTGGCGAGCCGCGTGAGCTGCTCGTGTTCGATGAAATGCTTGGACTCGCGCAGCAGGCTTTTGCGCTCCGGCGCATTCATCCACGCCTCGAGCTGCGGCGCGCTGTCGAAACGAATGATCGTCGTCCACATGCCGCCCTTTTCGTCGGGTGGCTGGAGGAACATGCCGCGATAGCCGGGGTATTTCGCCTGCGCCGCCTGGATGCGCACGGTCCACTCGCGGTAGGTGTCCTCCATGCCGGGCTTGATGCGGGAGAAGATGACTTCCGTGACGTCTCCCGCCGGCTGCACGCCCGCATCGCCGACCTGCGCGACCTCGCCGAAGTTACCGCCCTCGAAGAGCGGAATCCCCTCGGCGATGATCTCTGCGCGCTGTTTGGATTCCTGCCAGACGACGAGATCGTCCGCCGATTTGAAATTCAACACGATCGTCCACTCGTTGCCGCCCGCCTTCGTGGACGGCATCATGTCGCTGCTCACGAAGCCGGCGAATTTACCGATCACGTTATCATGGTGGGCCTTCCAGGCCGCGAATTCCGCGTCCTTGCCGGGTCGAACCCGGGCGGTGGCGATGAGAACGGCAGGGCTGCTCATGGAAGCGTGTTCAATTGCGCAAAAATGCGGTCGGCGCTGAACGGCAGGCTGTCGAAGCGAATACCGGTGGCGTCGGCGAGGGCGTTGCCGAGGGCCGGCGCGACTGGAATGATCGGCGTCTCGCCGGCGGATTTCGCGCCGAGCGGACCGTAGGCGTCGTAGGTGTCCGCGAAGAAAATCTCGGTGCGCGGGATGTCGGCGAAGGCGGAGATGCGGTAGTTGCGGAACGTCGGGTTCACCATTTTTCCGGCCGCGTCGAAAACCATTCGCTCGAACAACGCGCTGCCGATGCCCTGCGCGACGGCGCCCTCGACCTGTCCGCGGCACTGCATGGGATTGAGGATCGTGCCGGCGTCGGCGGCATGGACGCTTTGAAGAATGCGAATCTCGCCGGTGATTTTGTTCACCGCGATGCGGAAGCCGTGGACGTTGAAACACGTCGTGCGCGGCGAGCCGTAGGCCTTGCGCATCACGCTCAAGCGATGCCGCGCGTCGGGCACGGATGCGTAAAATTCTGGCAAAGGGATGCTCCGATTGCCGCAAACGACCGCACCATCCTCGAGGCGGCACTCGTCGAGCGGCGCGCCGGTGAATTCACTCGTGACTTTGAGAATGCTCTCGCGCAGGGTCTCCGCGGCGAGGCTCACGGATTTGCACGAGACGCTCGTGCCGACGCTCGAGAACGTCCCGGTATCGTAAGACGTGCGGTCGGTATCCGCGATGACGATTTCGATGCGACCCGCAGTGGTATTCAGAATCGATGCGGCCACCTGACGCATGGAGGTGATCGTTCCGTTGCCCATCTCGGTAACGCCATTGGTGAGATAATACGTGCCGTCGGCGCGCAGATCGATGTGCGCCTCGGAGCGCTGCTCGGTTGGCGGAATGCAATCGTGCATGTGGACCGCGTGGCCCTTGCCCTCGAGCCATTCGTCGCCTTCCGGTTTCGCGTCGCCGCGGCCGCTGGCGAGCGCCTGCTCGACGAAGTCCATGCACTGGTCGAGGCCGTAGCTGCCGATCTCGGCGTCGGATGGGCCTTCCCAAATGCTATGCACGGCGTCGCCCGGAACGACGACGTTTTTGCGCTGCAGCTCCATGAGGTCGATGCCAAGCTCGCGGGCGAGATCGCCCATCGCGGACTCGACGGCGAAGACGGTCTGCGACGAGCCGTAGCCGCGGAACGCGCCAGACGGCACGATGTTCGTGTAAACCGCGTAGCCTTTGCCCTTCATGTTCGGGCAACGGTAAATCTGCAGCGATTGGCTGAGCGACGCGGCCAGCGTTTCGCCGCCGTGGTTGCCGTAGGCGCCGGTGTTGGAAACGACGCGAATTTCCATCGCGGTGAGCGAGCCGTCGCGCTTCGCGCCAACCTTCAAGGTCGTCTTCATCGGATCCGCGAGACACCGGCGGTGAATTCCTCCTCGCGCGTGAATTCCCATTTCACGGGCCGG